>Ga0163209_1000482_pt1 | contig 17270 bp, 18 predicted proteins | sample Kivu_160m_FD_113538 | JGI IMG/M metagenome (GOLD analysis project Ga0163209, IMG submission 113538) | Freshwater microbial communities from Lake Kivu, Western Province, Rwanda to study Microbial Dark Matter (Phase II) - Kivu_160m | ecosystem: Environmental > Aquatic > Freshwater > Lake ...
CGTAGTTCAGCGATTATATGCCAAAACAAAAAACCAGAAAATCAATCTCAAGACGGTTTAAAATAACGAAGAGCGGTAAGGTCTTGCATCGCTTAAGTTTCTCGCGCCATTTGCGAAAATCTAAATCCAGGGGCCAAAAATCAAGATATAAAAAACTAAAACCATTAACCGGTAAAATGGCGACGAAGGTGAAAAAAATACTAGGAAAGTAGATATCCGAGCGGAGGTAGCGAGCCAAGGAAAAACCCTTCGGGTTGAGGATTTTTAACCCGAAGGGTTGGGGAATTGGCGAGCAAAAACAAAATATGGCTCGAACAAAAACAGGCATCGTTCGCCGAAGACATCACAAAAAAGTCCTTGCTCGTACCAAGGGCTTTCGAATGACGCGGCATCGGCTTTACAAAGTCGCTCATGAGGCGGATTTGCACGCCGGCCAGTATGCTTATGTAGGAAGAAGGCTACGCAAAAGAGATATAAGAAAATTGTGGATTATCCGGCTCAACGCCGCGGTGAGAGAGCTAGGCTTAAGTTACAATAAATTTATTGCCGGTCTCAAGAAGGCCAAAATTGAATTAGACCGAAAAATTTTGGCCGATTTGGCTTTATCTGACTCAAGGACATTTAAAAAAATAGTAGAGAAAGCGAAATCATAATGAGCAAATTACTTCTATTGTTCTCTTTTTGGCTCTACCAACTTTCTATAAAGGACCCCGTCATTCTCGTAACAAATAGAAAAGCCAACTGATACTTGACAAAACTAAAAGTCTGTAGTATATTCAAACTACAATTGAATCAAAGGCGTTGAAGGGGAACATACTCTGACCAGAATAACTTCGGTTCAGGGGAATTCGCCCCCGAGCCATCCCGCTGAAATCTATAGTAGGTGGGGTCGGGAAAGGCCCGTTACAGCCGGAGAGTGTATCCTTATTCAGGAGCACTCAATGAAGTCTTGACTCGTGAGGGTCAGACGAATTGGGGTGGTAACACGATCTATTAAGGACTCGTCCTCAAAACGACGAGTTTTTTGTGGCAAAATTTGAAAATGAGAGAAAGGAGGTGATTTTAAAAATGGTGACAAAAGAACATTTCTGTCCAGAATATCGAAATTTACAAAGAGAACTGGCAGCCGCCCAGAAGGTTAATCTGTATCCGAGAGGTAAACCATCAGCAACAGGATACAGTGGATTCTGTGATAATGAAAACCTCACTGGTGGTTCATCTGACCTCTTTCATGGTTCCCCTATTTCTTCTGATGAAGCAGAAATATTAAGTAAGAGAGTTGCAAGAGTAAGAGAACAATTATATACTCATAGACAATCCTGCGGAGCCTGTAAAGCACACTTTGGTTTATAATAAATAGTCAGAAATGAAAACAAAACAGCTTTACTACGAAAATCCCTATCTTAAAGAAACAACGGGAAAGGTTCTTGCTGTGGAGCCAAGTGGCTCCCTAGTCAATCTAATCTTAGACCAAACCATCTTTTATCCCGAGGGCGGGGGACAACCTTCGGATAGGGGAAACCTTGAATCAAAAAATTGGTCAGCAAAAGCGGAAACCTAAATGTTAATATAAAAGGTTCGCTAGAAGAAAAGGTAAATGAGATAGCTGCAAGCGACCTTCCTATTATAACCAAAGAAGTATCCAACGAAGAATTAGAAAAAGAATGTCAATTTCTGCCTCCTAATTTACCAAGAACAAAAAATTTAAGAATAATTAAAATTGGTGATTATCCGCCCATGCCTGATGGAGGAGTTCACGTCAAGAGTACTAAAGAAATTGGTAAAATATGGGTAGCGAATATAACATCCGAAGCAGGAAAGGCTACCATTAGATACGGAGTCGCCCGAGTTTAAAAATATGAACTGTTAAAATTAGTCTAACACTTGACAAAGTTATAACTTTTTATTATTATTTCCTTAATATGCTTCAAGTAGTTCCGCTTAAAGATATCAGGGGCCAACTTTCCGAATATTTTAATCAGGTCATCTATGGCCGTTCCCAGGTTGTGGTCACTCGATTCGGTAAACCAAAAGCGGCTATCATCAGCTATGACGACTACGAGAAGGTAATGAACCCTCAAGCTCGATTTAGCCAAGAGGAATGGGGTGAAGGCTTTGCCGTCTTTGATAAAATCCTAAAAAGAACCAAGGTAATAAATTCTAATAAGATTGAAAAGGCTGTCTTTAAGGCAATTGCTGAAGTGAGAAAAAGTAAAGGTGGTAAGGGCCGTTATTGATACCAATGTCTTTGTTTCTGGGGTAATTGGCTCCTCGTATCCTGTTCAAATCATCCAGGCTTGGCGTAAAGGAGAGTTTGTTTTAGTGATTTCAATCCCTATTATTAAGGAAATTTCGGAAGTTCTAAGACGCCCAGAAATTAAAAAGTTTATTCGCTTAAAACCAACGGAAATTAGAAAAATTATCAAAGCCTTAAAAACAAGGACTTACATTGCTCCAACTGAAATTAAAGTTAATGTTATTGAAACTGATCCAGCTGATAACAAGTTTTTAGCCTGCGCTCTTGAGGGTTTAGCTGATTATCTCGTCACCGGTGACAAGAAACATCTCCTACCTCTTAAAACTTTTTTTGAAATCAAAATAATTAGTCCCAAAGAATTTGTGACCAAAGTTCTCTCAACCAGCTAATGGCTCTTTCCAAAAGACTGTAATTTTGTTATAATCAAATCAGTGAAAATCAGTCCTAAAATCAGTGGTAATCAGCGCTTATGAGGGAGCAAATTCTCAACACTAAAAACGAAGCTCTAAGCCTAATTCTTAAGGCTAAAGATAAAAAGGAACTGGAAGCTCTCCGGATTGCTTTTTTGGGCAGAAAAGGGAAATTGACCCAGCTAATAAAAGAAATTCCCAATTTACCTGAAGAGGAAAAAGTCCAAATTGGCAGACTGGTCAACGAGACAAAAAAAGCAGTAGAGAAAGCACTTGATAGCCAAAAATCACGTATCACGTATCACGTATCACGTATCACCAAAGATTGGCTTGATGTGACCGCGCCGGGGATTAAGCCTCCCCAAGGCCATCTTCACTTGGTCACCCAAACTATCAGAGAAATTGCTGCTGTTTTTGAAAAAATTGGCTTCGTTCGTGTTCGTTATCCAGAAGTTGAGTGGGATTGGTATCCTTTCGGCGGGTTAAATTTTCCGGAGAACCATCCCGCCAGAGATGATTGGGAAACTTTTTTTGTTGAAGGCCTGAACCACCCAAGGTACGGCCCAGGAGTGCTTGCTCCTCATACTTCCGGCGGGCAACTTAGAGAGATGAAAAGAGTAAAAAAACCGCCGATCAGAATGCTTAATATTGCCAAATGTTATCGCCGCCAGTCAGATATTTCTCATGCCCCAATGTTTTACCAATTTGAGGGTCTGGTTATTGACCAAAATATCACCATCGCCCACTTAAAGGGGACCCTAGATTACTTCGTCAAACAGTATTTTGGCCCTCATCGCCAAAGTCGGATCCGGTCCTTTCACTTTCAATTCACCGAACCTTCTTTTGAAGTTGATGTCAGTTGCCTTATCTGCGGCGGCAAAGGCTGCCGAGCTTGTAAAAAGGGCTGGATGGAGTTAGGTGGCTCGGGTATGGTCCATCCAATTGTTTTGCGAAATGGCGGTATTGATCCTAAAAAATATACCGGTTTTGCCTGGGGCTGGGGAGTCGAGCGAGTGTTGATGATGAAATACGGAATCCCTGATATACGCCTACTTTTTGAAGGCGATTTAAGATTTTTGAATCAATTTTAGGTAGGTTCCGACCCTTAGGGTCGGAATGAGGATTAAAGCTATGAATATCTTAGTTCCTGACTCTTGGCTAAGACAGCATCTCAAGGCAAAAGCAACGCCAAAAGAAATTGCTAAATATCTATCGTTGTGTAGCCAATCAGTGGAGAGGTTAACAAAGACGAGGGACGATTATGTTTATGAAATTGAGGTGACGACTAACAGGCCGGATTGTCTTTCTGTCTATGGCATCGCCAGAGAACTCGCGGCTATTTTACCTCGCTTTGGGATTACTGCTAAACTTAAACCTTTATTAACTATCAACTATCAACTATCAACTATCAAAAAAAGCTTGCCCTTAAAAGTAAAAATTGACAAACCTAATCTTTGCCCCCGCTTTACCGCGATCATTTTTGACAATATCACCATCAAACCTTCACCAAAAATTGTTCAAGAAAGATTAGAAAAATCCGGTGTCAGAGCTCTCAATAATGTAGTTGATATTTCCAACTATCTGATGCTGGAACTGGGCCAACCAATGCATACTTTTGATTACGACAAAATTAAAGGGGCAAAAATGATTCTTCGGGAATCTAAACCAGGAGAAAAAATAGTCACTTTAGACGGCTTCACTCGCGTCCTTCCTCAGGGAGCAATCATCATCGAAGACAGAGAGGGAAGAATTATTGATCTTTGTGGAATTATGGGAGGAGAAAATTCCGCTGTTGAGGAAAATACCAAAAGAGTTTTACTTTTCGTCCAAACCTACGACCCAATAAAAATCAGGCAAACTTGTCAAGCTTTAGGCTTTCGTACGGAAGCCGCTTCAAGATTTGAAAAAGGAGTCAATTCTGAAGGGGTTATTCCTGCTATAAAAAAAGCTATCAAGATGTTTGAAAAAAACTGTAGCGCCAAATTAGCCAGTAAGTTAATAGATATCTATCCCCATCCTCCAAAAATAAAAAAAGTCACTTTAACTCAAGAAAGACTCAATAAAGTAGTAGGCATTGAGGTGAAATTAATCGAGGCTAAAAAAATTCTCGAAAGCCTAGGTTTTAACTCACAACTCACAACTCACAACTCACAACTCAAAGCTACTGTTCCTCACTGGCGAAATGAAGATATTGCTATTCCCGAAGATTTGATTGAAGAAGTTGCCCGCCTTTATGGCTATCATAATCTCCCCAGCCAGCTTCCCACTGGCGATTTCCCTCAACCTTCTAACGGCCCGTTTTACTGGGAAGAAAAAATCAAGGACTGCTTGAAAGGCTACGGGTTTACTGAAGTCTACACCTATTCAATGCAATCTAAAGATTTAATTAAAAAGACTGGTCTAAATCCAGAGAAATGCCTGCAAATTAAAAATCCTTTAAGCAAAGAATTAGAATATATGAGAACCAGTCTTATTCCCTCTTTATTGCAAATTATTGCTCTCAATCAAGATAATTTTGATGAGATAAAAATTTTTGAATTAGCCAATATCTATTTAAAAAACCAAAAACCAAAAACCAAAAACCAAAAATTACCAGAAGAAAAACTAATTTTAACAGGGGTAATTACCGGAGAAGATAAATTCTATGAGGCAAAAGGAGTAGTTGAGGCTTTGTTGGAAGAGCTGGGAATAAAAAACTATCAACTATCAACTATCAACTATCAACTATCAACTCCTTGGCATCCCACCAAAACTGCTTTAATCAGCAAGCAAGGAGAATTGCTTGGCGTTGTGGGCGAGATTCATTCTCAAATTCTTGAGAATTTTGGAATACCACAACCAGTTAGTATTCTCAACATTGATCTTCAAATCCTTATTAAAAACGCCACCGAGCTTAAAACCTACACTCCGCCCTTAAAATATCCCCCAATTATCCAAGATTTATCTTTCGTCGTCCCCAAACAAACCTATGTGGGGCCGGTACTTCAATTAATTAAACAGCAAAGTGGGATAATTCAATCAATTAAACTGCTTGATTCATTTAATCAAACCCGCACCTTCCGCATCACCTACCAGCATCCGGAAAGGAATTTGACGGAGAAAGAGGTGGGGAAAGTAAGAAGGAAACTTATCAAGGCAGTTGAAACCAAATTTAACGTCTCCCTAAAGGCTTAGTCCCTTGGGTAAAATAATCTCTTATTTTCTCTACTCTTAGTAGAACTCTGTTTAATTCGCCATTCACGTTAGGCAGTCCATCTACTAGGCAAGTGTAAAGCCTTCCCGCCTCCTCATTAAGAGCTGCGAATATTATTCCTGTTTCTATGGCTTGGGGGCGGGTAGTCGGTGCCACACAAAGAAACCTTCTCCCTTCGTCCAGCATTCTAGCAAAAGTTGCAACAGCGACTGCTTGTTCTCCAAGAGAGGAAAGAGGTTCGGCTCCATTTTCTTCCGAAATTCGCTGTCGGATTGGCTCGCTAAACAAATCTGCTGCAATCTTGATTTTCTCATCACGAGTAAAACCGCCTGGGGGAGAAACTTCCAAGTGGTTATTACCCGAAATTCCCAATTTTTCCTTTTCTCTTAATACTTTTAACGTCGGCATATTTCCTAGTCTATTTTATCACACTAATGCAACTCTCATTAAAACATTAAAGCATGAAAACATAAAAACATAAAAACAAATTGTTCTTGTGTTTTAATGTTCTAGTGTTCCAGTGTTTTAATGAACTTATGGTGTCGGTGAAGGAACTGGACTTGGTGTAAGAGTAGGCGAGGGGAGTAAAGTAGGCGATGGTTTTGGCGAAGGGGAGTAATCCCAAGGGATATTGACACCAATTTTTATTTCTGCTGAACCTTGATTGCCGGCGGAATCTTGAGCCTCGGCTTTAAGAACATAGGTTCCGTCTGGCAAGGTCAAATTCCGTTCATACGGTCTACTCGTCATCACCGCCTTTTCTTCCCCATTAACAAAAAGCTTAACCGTCTCAATTTCATGAGTAGAAATAGCCTCAATTTTAACCGGAAAACTTGAGCCGACCTGCGATTGATGAGCAGGTTCCTTAAACCTAACATCAATCTGTTTTTCCGTCTCACAATATTCAGTCGGCGGATGATAGCGGCCATCGGACTGTGCCTTTAACCAATTATCAATTCCCTCCTGCCATTTATTCGGTCCCTCGGCAACCGCTGTTGGGTCATCTTCCTTGAAAATAAAATATTCTTTTTCCTCATACTCACCTCTGCTTATGTCAATTGGCGTGGCTAACTTGCCAGAGCTTTTACAAACCTTAATTTTAACATGAATCGGATCTTCACCAGCCGGTTCAGTCCCTTGAATAAAATATTCAACTCTGGAAGAAAAGCCATCATGAGCCCGGTAACCAGAAACCAAATCAACTTCAGCAGTGACTACTTCTGAAGGAGTCTCAAATTCTCCACTCGGCCGGTTTTTTAAAGCCTCCAGTAAGATTCTTCGCCAAATAGGCGCTGCTCCCGAAACACCAGAGGCCACCTCCTTCATCGAAGAATTATCATTGTTGCCCACCCAAACTCCAATCAAGACCGACGGTGTCCAACCAATTGTCCAATTATCTTTCTTATCATTAGTGGTTCCTGTCTTGACCGCCACTGAAACATTGGAAATATTAAGTAATGAATTTTCGCCAAAAGTAATCAATCGGGCACTGTTGTCTGACAAGATATGGGAAATTAAAAAGGCCTCTTGGGGAGTAATGACTTGTCTTTCTGGCTTCGGTTGGTATTCCTCTAACACCTTACCATCTTTGTCTTCCACTTTCAAAATCGCTACCGATTCAACTTTTTTCCCCCCATTGGCAAAAGCGGAATAGGCAATTGCCATTTCCAGTAGCTTTACTTCGCCACCACCTAAGGTCACTGATAATCCTAATCTTTGGACATTTCCTGTAGTTGGCTCAAGTGTAGAAATACCCATCTCGTAACCGGTTTTCAACATTTCTTTAATTCCCACCTTTGCCAACATTTTGACAGCACAGATATTAATGGAACTCCCCAAAGCATAGCGAACTTGAAGTGGGCCGTGTTCCTTACCATCATAATTTACCGGCACATATTCTGGCTTATCACCGCCGGGAAAAGAAGTTAAAGTATCCATAATCAGGCTGGAAGGCGTATAACCTTTCTTAAAAGCCGTCACATAAGTCACTGGTTTGATTGCCGAACCTGGTTGACGCAAGGCTAAAGTAACATTGAGTTTACCAAAATCAGGCTCTTGATAATTTTTTGATCCCACCATCGCCAAAATCTCACCTGTTTGAGGCTCAATTACCACTGCTCCACCATTGGTGATATTCAGATATTCAACCTTCTCAATCTCTTCCGCTACGGCTTTTTGCGCCTCCTCCTGAAGCTCCCAGTCCAGAGTCGTAGTCACCTTCAACCCACCTTTTTCTACCAAGGTCTCGCCATACTTTTTGTCCAAAAGTTCTTTCACATACATCACAAAGTGAGGTGCCTTAAGATTCGCTCCTGGCTCAATAAACTCAACTTTCTCTAACTCCTTTGTCGTTTTTTCCTCCAACTCTTTATCAAGATAACCATCTTCGCGCATTCTTCGCAAAACTTGTTGAGCCCGCCAAATATAAGCATCCTTATTAGGACCAAAAGGAGAGTAATAAGAAGGTCTTTGGGGCAGACCAACCAAGATTACGGTTTCCGCCAAAGTTAATTCGTTAGCTGATTTACCATAATAATTCTGGGCCGCTGCCTCAATCCCCCAGGCTGTCCCTCCATAAGGAGATTCATTCAAATACATTGCTAAAATTTCATTTTTGGTGTATTTTCTTTCAATTTGAATCGCCAAGATAAACTCTTTAATTTTGCGAGTCAAAGTCCGTTCCGAAGTAAGCAAAACATTCTTGACCAGTTGTTGAGTTAAAGTTGAACCTCCCTGAAGGCGGCGGTGGACAACAATATTATAAACCGCTCGAAAAATCCCTTTGAAATCAAAACCTTTATGTTTGTAAAAATCTTTATCCTCAATCGCAATCGTGGCATCCTTAACATATTGGGGTAAAGAGACCAAATCAACCGGGCTTCTTTTTTCTTCGGAATAAACATCATAAAGCAATTCTCCTTTCCGATCTAAAATTTGGGTGGCAAAACCTTCCCGCCGAACGATTTTATCTGGCCGGGGTAAATCTTTAGCTATCCAGGCAAACAGCAAACCGGAAAAAAAGGTTAAAAATAAAAGGCTAAAAAAAGCCAAAGTCATCAACCGCGCCAAAAGGCGAGTTCGATCCATTGAAAAAAGCGAGGAGAAAACCCCTTTTTTCTTGACCCTTTTTAATTGCCGAGCCCTTCTTTTCCAAACCCTCTTCCAAGACATAAATCTAGTTTAGCAAAATTGCTTATTGACAATCAAGACCGTCCCTGTCCCAAAACTATTAAACACCTCTTGTTTTTGATATTATTTTCTTATGAGAGCGGTTATTCAGAGAGTCAAAGAGGCAAGGGTTAAAGTCGGTGAGAAAACTGTAGGCCAAATTGAGGCGGGCTTGCTGGTGCTTTTGGGAGTAGGGGAAACGGACGAAAAAATTAAAGATGAAAAATTAAAAATTGAAAATTTTGCCAGAAAGATTTTAGATTTAAGAATCTTCTCGGATAAACAAGGCAAAATGAACCTTTCGGTTTTGGATGTTAAAGGAGAAATTTTGGTCATTCCCCAGTTTACTCTCTATGCTGATTGTTCCAAGGGCAACCGACCATATTTTGGCGAAGCGGCCAAGCCGGAAATCGCCAAACCAATTTTTGAAGAATTTGTTGAAGAGTTAAGAAAATCAGGATTGAAACTTGAAAAAGGCCTTTTTGGTGCTAAAATGGAGGCAGAGTTAGTCAACGATGGACCAGTAACCATTATTTTGGATGTATGATCAAAGAATACCTAAAAGGCAGAGCCATAGCTTTCATTGATTACGCTAATGTAAAAAGCTGGCTTAAATGGTCGGAGAATAGCCTGGACCTAAAGAGACTCCTTGAACTTCTGAAAGGAGAAGGAATAGAAAGAATTTGTTTCTATTACGGGACTGACCCGCAAAATCCTTCTTCTTTTGCTTTCTTTCAGAAATTAAGAGATTTCGGCTATGATGTCACTACTAAACCAGTAAAATATCATAAAATCTCTTTAAGAGAGCTTTTACAAAAACCCATTAATCAAAGAATGCTTAAAAAGCTTACTCCGGCAGTAAGGAAAATTTTTATCAAGGAGATAACCAAGCTTGATAACCAAAAGATTTCTCTTCTCAACCCAAAATGTAATATGGATGTTGAAATTACTCTCGACATGATTGTCGGCTTAGAAAATTATCAAACTTTCGTGCTCTTCTCTGGAGATGGCGACTTCGAAGTTCTTCTGAAATTTTTAAAAAGTAAAGGAAAAAGGGTTATCGTGATAGCTAAAAGGCGATTCTTAGCCGGGGAACTAATTAAAAACTCTGATGTCTTCTTAAATTTCGATAGGTTTCCTGAAGTAAAGGGATTAATTAAAAAAACAAGAACCTCGAAAAAACGAGGCTCTTGAGTGAAGGTAGCCTTATTATAACAGTTTCCGCGCATTTGTCAATAGGCAATTTTTGAAAATGGCTCTTGACAAAAGGCAAATTGGATATTAAAATATGGCCAAGAATTTAACAAAGGCTGTGAAGAGGTCGAAGTAGGGAAGATTTGGTGACACGAGAGAGAAAACAGTTGGTGAAAGTTTTCCGAACAAATCTTTCTGAAATACGCTTCGGAGCTGAAACCTGAATATTATCAGCAAGCTTGAGTTCGTGCTACTTAGTAAGGTTCTCCGGGGTCGCCCGTAACAGCGATAAAGCATGTCCGGCGCCGAATCGGAGTGCTTGAGAGGTTAAGGTTTAATCGCCTCTTGGCGATTTTTTTGATGGTTAAAAACCAACCTTGGCAATTGAGGTGGTACCGCGGGTTATTAACTCGTCCTCAAGGGGACGAGTTTTTTGTTGGGAAAAAGCACGGGTGGCGGAGTAGTCAAACGCATCGGTCTGTAAAACCGGCGGTCTTGGTACCTACGCAGGTGCAAATCCTGCCCCGTGCACCGAAATATGAAAGAAAGAGAAGAAAGTATGCCTATAAAACTTTTCGGTGGATCCGTAGAGAGAAATAGAGCCGCCAGTAAACTATGCAAGCGGTTATTCCCGTCGTGGCTAAAATCCCCAACGCAAGGAGAGTTACAAAGAATAATTATTGAATCCTAGAAGAAAGACGCGACCGAAAACGAAATTAAATCTGCTGGAGAATGGTGGCTCTGGATAAAAAAATTAATCATTGAAAATACAATCACTAAAGAAGCAAAGCATAAAATTATGGATATGGCCGTCTGGGCAGCATCAGGCCAGCAGCCCATCCATTTTGTTACTGCCAGAAGTCCCGAACTCCTCCATGCTCAAATAAAAGAACAGGGAAGTAAATTGTTACCAAGATCAGAGGCAGCTGTTAAGAGATTGGCAAAGCTCTCATCCTCTTCACAGGACTTCCTGCCAACACAGACCACTATTCTTTTTGCTGACCTAGCTATAGATAATCTAGAAAAAATTCAAGAGGTTTGCAGCGAGATTGAAAGTGAAATTTCTGAAAACCTTAAAAGACTTCAGGAAATCTGTCATCAGTCAGACTTAGAGAATTTCCAAATTCTTAGAATGTCACAACTTGACCATCCCCAGGGAAAATTAGGAGAAATCCTTGACTTAGCTGGCAATCCTCAAATCTCCATTTGCCTAAATGCCCGAGCAGAAAAGATGGTCGAAATCGTCTCAAGAGAGAGCTTGGAGTCTCATCAAAGAATGTTCGGCTGGAGTGAAAAAGAGTCAAGGGAACATAACCGCAAATTGGCCATTACCATGGGATTAGTTGGGCAAGCAGTCCAGCTTCTTCAGCCACCACCAATTATCATCCACAATGAAGCTTTTATTGCCAGGGGCGCCTTAAACAATCTTTTTACTCCACTTAAAGATCCGGTTCCTGTTGTTTGTCTTACCGATCTTCTTGAAAGAAAAAAGTCAAAAGGATAAACTTTACTTTATGCGAGCAGTTATCCAGAGAATCAAAAAGGCGAGTGTTAAAGTTGGTGATAAAATTGTCGGTCAAATTGGAGCCGGTCTGGTATTACTTTTGGGGGTAGGGGAAACGGACGAAAAAATTAAAGATGAAAAAATAAAAATCAAAAATTTTGCGGAAAAAATTTTGAATTTGCGAATTTTTGGGGATAAAGAGGATAAAATGAATCTTTCGGTTTTGGATGTTAAGGGAGAAATTTTGGTCATTCCCCAGTTTACTCTTTACGCTGATTGCTCAAAGGGCAACCGACCATATTTTGGCCAGGCGGCCAAGCCAGAAATCGCCAAACCCTTCTTTCAAAAATTTGTTGAAGAATTGAAAAAATCAAACTTAAGGGTTGAATCTGGCATTTTTGGTGCTAAAATGGAAGTGGAGTTAATAAATGACGGGCCAGTAACTCTTATCTTAGATACTTAAAAATCCGATTCGAAAGTTCGAAAGGCGTACATTTACTTCAATACTTGGTAGTATTAGAGTAAATGTACATTAAAAATGAATAAAGACAAAGTTGAGGAAGCTTTAGATCGCTGGACAGAGAAAATTTATCCCTCCAAAAAGGAGTTTATTAAAGCCTTGAAGTTGGGCAAAAGGCTTTCCTTTTATATTGGCATTGACCCCACCGGCCCGGATATGCATTTAGGTCATTCAACCAATTATCTTTTAATGCGAGAGCTCCAAAAAACCGGCCATAAAATCATTCTCTTAGTAGGCGACTTTACTGCCCGTATTGGTGACCCCTCGGAGCGTGACCAAGCCAGAAGACCCCTAACTGAAAAGGAAATTAGGGCTAATATGAAAACCTATAAAGAACAGGCGGGAAAAATTCTTGATTTCAACGATCCTAAAAATCCAGTTGAACTTAAATTTAATAGCACTTGGTTGTCCAAGCTGACTTTGAAAGATACCATAAAACTAATGGCTCATACAACTTTTCAGCAACTTATAAAAAGAGAAATGTTCCAGAAACGTCTTAAAGAAGGTAGAGAACTTCACATGCACGAGATTATTTATCCCCTTTTGCAGGGATACGACTCCGTAGCAATGGAAGTAGACGCTGAAATTGGGGGGACCGACCAAACTTTCAACATGCTAGTGGGTCGTGACTTAGTTAAGGCCTATCTTAAAAAGGAAAAGTTTGTTTTGACTACCCCTCTTTTGGTGAATCCTAGGACAGGAAAGAAATTAATGAGTAAGAGTGAAGGAACCTATATTGCCTTAAACGATCCGCCCAATGATATGTATGGAAAAGTAATGGCCTTACCTGATGAAACTATAATTCCCTGCTTTGAACTCTGCACTAAAATTTCACTTCAATTGATTAAACAATTTGAAAAATCGATTGAAGAAAAGAAGCTAAATCTGATGGATTTAAAGAAAAAACTCGCTTGGGAAATTGTGAAAATGTATCATGGAGAAAAAGCCGCCGATAAAGCCCAGGAAGAGTTCGAAAGAATATTTCAAAAGAGAGAAATTCCTGAAGATGTAAAAGAATTAAGAATTAAGAATGATGAATTAAGAATTATCGATTTATTAATAGAAACTAAACTAGTAAAAAGCCGGTCGGAAGCAAAAAGACTAATCGGCCAGGGAGCCGTTGAAATTGACCAATCAACAATCCGCAATCAGCAATCCGCAATTGAAATCAAGGATGGAATGATTATTAAAGTAGGGAAAAAACGATTTGTTAAGGTCAAATCGGTGTAAATCGGTCTTAAATCAGCGGTAATCTGTATTCTATGAGACTTTCCCGAAAACAACAAAAACTCTGGATTGTTATCGTCGCCATCGCCTCCCTGGCTCTTATTGCCACTTCTCTTCTGCCGTTTCTCTCGGTTCTCCTAAGATGATATAATTGCTTAGGTTACCTAGGGCACATAGGTTACCTAAATTTATGACTCTTGACACTCCTGTCTCCAAACTCTATATGGTTGGGCCGACCTATGCCAGACGGCTGAAAAAGTTAGGAATCGAAACTGTCGGAGATTTAGTCACCCATTTTCCCTTCCGCTACGATGACTTTTCCCTAATTTCTCCGATTTCCCTAATTCAAGCCGGAGAAAAAGTCACTATTCAAGGAGAGGTGCTTTTGATGAAAAATGAATACACCAAGTATGGAAAAAAGATACAAAAGGCTAAAGTAGCTGATAAAACAGGGGAAATTGAGATTACCTGGTTCAACCAACCGTTTTTGATCAAAACAATCAGCGTGGGGGAAAGGTATAGTTTTTCCGGCAAAGTCGATTGGTTTGGCCGCAAAGTAGTAGTAGTCTCACCGGAGTATGAAAAAATATCGAATATCGAATATCGAATATCGAAGTTCATCCATACCGGCCGGCTAGTTCCCGTCTATCCCGAAACCCGAGGAGTTTCCTCAAAATGGCTTCGCTCCCGAATCTCTCCTTTACTTCCCCAGGTCAAAGAAGAACTGACAGAATATATTCCTCTCCAAATTCTTCTTAGAGAAAAACTTGCTCCTTACAAAGATTCAGTCTTAAAAATTCACTTTCCGGAAAATAAAGCCGCGGCAAAAAAAGCCAGAGAAAGATTAGCCTTTGATGAACTTTTTTTAATCCAATTAGCCGGCTTGCACCGCCAAAAACAATGGCAGAAAAATCAAGTCGCTCACCAATTCAATATTGACCAAGAAAAGATTCTGGCTTTTTTAAACCAGCTACCATTTGAGCTAACCAACGCCCAAAAAAGATGTACCAAGGAAATCCTCAAAGATCTATCTTCAAACAAGCCTATGAATCGCCTTCTTCAGGGTGATGTTGGCAGCGGCAAAACTGTGGTGGCTGCGATTGCGGCTTATACTGCTTTTCTTAATGGCTACCAAACTGCTTTAATGGCTCCAACAGAAATTCTTGCCTTTCAACATTATCAAACAATTAAGATTCTGCTTCAACCTTTTGACTTAAAAATCGCCCTTCAGACCCGCTCGGTTAAACATCTCAAATCTCTCGAACTCCTTAAACGACCCGATATTGTCATCGGCACTCACGCTTTACTTAGCAAAAAAATAGCCTTTGACAAACTTGGTTTGGCCATTATCGACGAACAACATCGTTTCGGGGTCGAACAACGAGCTTCTTTAATCAAAAAGGGCAAGGCCCCTCATGTCTTGACGATGACTGCCACTCCTATTCCCAGAACGATCGCCCTAACCTTATATGGAGACCTTGATCTTTCTTTTATTGACGAAATGCCTCAAGGTCGTCTTAAAGTCAAAACCTGGGTAGTTCCCCAAGAGAAAAGAAGCGCCGCTTACAGCTGGATCAAAAAAGAAATTATTAGTCAAAAAACTCAAGCTTTTATTATTTGTCCTTTAATTGAACCATCGCAGATAGAAACTATGAAGGATATTAAAGCCGCCACCGCTGAATTTGAAAAACTTAAGAAAGTTTTCCCTAAATTAAAACTCGACCTTCTTCATGGAAGAACCAAAAGCAAGGAAAAAGAAAAAATTCTTCAAGAATTAAAAGAAAAAAAAATTCAGATTTTAGTTGCTACTCCTGTAGTAGAAGTCGGTATTGATATTCCCAACGCCACTATCATGATGATTGAGGGAGCAGAACGATTCGGATTAGCTCAACTTCATCAATTAAGAGGAAGAGTCGGCCGAGGAATAAAACAATCTTATTGTTTCCTGTTTACTCAAAGCCAAAGCCAAAAGGTTTTAAAAAGATTAAAGGCAATGGAAACAATGAACATCGGCATAGAGTTGGCAGAATTGGATTTAAAGCTCCGGGGCCCGGGAGAAATCTATGGACTCAAACAACATGGTTTTCCTGACTTAAGAGTAGCCTCGTTTACTGATTTTGCCCTTATCAAAAAGGCAAGAAGTGCCGCAGAGACTGTTATCAATGATCTTGAAAATCTTCCTCTCTTGCAAGAGAAACTTAAAAAGTATACAATAAGTTTGGTAGAACCGAATTAACGCGAGACACGATACATGTAACACGAAACACGAAATATAAAATCGTGTGGCGTGGAGCGTGTAGCATGTTCCGATCCCAACCATGCCTCCCTTACCTAAACGACGTTGGTCGACTCACCGTCAAGGCAAAAAAAGAAAATCGCTGGGAATTAAAACATCAGCTCTTGTTACTTGTCCAAATTGTGGTCAACCGACCCTACCTCATCGGGTCTGTCCTGGTTGTGGGTATTATAAGGGAAAGGAAGTAGTCCAATCAAAAATAAAAAGCAAGGTAACGCGGAGACGCGGAAAGGAAAAGGAAACGCGGAAAAAGAAATATGAAAACGTCTAGAGACCCAAGGCATCGGAAAAGAAAAAACGCGATCCAGGCGCTTTTTAGTTTCGGTTTCGGCCAAGCAAAACCAGAGAATCAGTTAGCCAGCAGGGTAAAAAAATCCGTTAAGAAGATTGATAGGCTAATCCGCCAATCCGCTCCTCAATGGCCGATTGAAAAAATAAATAGAATTGATTTGGCAATATTGAGATTGGCTATCTATGAATTAGCAATTGTCAAAACCCAGCCGCCAAAAGTTATTATTGACGAAGCAGTAGAATTAGCCAAAGAATTCGGCGGCGAAAAAAGTCCCGGGTTTGTCAATGGAGTTTTGGGAAATATACTTAAAAAATGAAAAGCGAAAAGTTAGATAAACCAAAAACCAAAGACAAAAAACTAAAAACACAAACTTAAAAATAAAAAAACTTTTTAAATTTTTGCGTTTTTAATATGTGTTTTTGGTATTTAATTTTTAATTTTTGGTTTAAATTTCATGACCTTTTCAAATCTGGCTAACTTAGAAAAAAGTCTGGGATTATCGTTCAAGGACAAGCGGTGGTTAACCCAGGCTCTTACTCACCGTTCTTATCTTAATGAACATCCAAAGATAAAGGAGTCAAATGAGCGGTTAGAATTCTTAGGTGACGCCTTACTAGAAGCTTGGGTTTCCGAAAAACTTTTCCGGCAGTTTCTTAATCTCCCCGAAGGAGTTTTGACTGATTTGAGAGCCGCTATTGTCAGAACCGAAAGTCTGGCGGAAACCAGCCAAAAGCTTAAGTTAGGTGAGTTTCTTCTCTTAAGCAAAGGCGAAGAAGACGGCGGTGGTCGAAAAAACAAAAGTCTGCTGGCTGATACTTTTGAAGCCATGGTCGGAGCAATTTTCTGTGATCAAGGTCATACCAACGTCAATAAGTTCCTTGAAACAACAATTTTGCCAAAGATAGAGAAAATCTCTCTGGCTGAACTTAAAGACCCCAAAAGCCTATTTCAAGAAATCGCCCAAGAAAGATATCGACTGACACCGACCTACAAAATTCTCAAGAGCGAAGGTCCGGATCATGACAAAACCTTTTGGTCAGGTGTCTTTCTTGGTAGAAGGCGAGCGGGAGAAGGGAAAGGAAAGTCTAAACAAGAGGCAGAAACCGAAGCGGCAAAGGATGCTCTTGAGAAACTGAGGGAAAAAGAGTAAACTAAATAAGCTAAAAGCTAAAAACGCAAAAGTCAAAGCTACAACTCAAAGCGTAAAAG
>Ga0163209_1000484_pt1 | contig 17227 bp, 15 predicted proteins | sample Kivu_160m_FD_113538 | JGI IMG/M metagenome (GOLD analysis project Ga0163209, IMG submission 113538) | Freshwater microbial communities from Lake Kivu, Western Province, Rwanda to study Microbial Dark Matter (Phase II) - Kivu_160m | ecosystem: Environmental > Aquatic > Freshwater > Lake ...
ATTCAAGATGCAGGCCAGAACTCTCCGCTTCTTTCCTGAGGATGGTCTTCATGTCATCTGTCGTGGAAGGGTGAGCCTCTACGAAAAGAGGGGAGAATATCAGTTGATTCTCGGAGAGATCGAACCCAAAGGGATCGGGGCTCTCCAGCTGGCATTTCTTCAATTAAAGGAGAGGCTCGAGAAAGAAGGATTTTTTGACGCTGCCCACAAAAAGCCGATCACGATGGTTCCCCAAACGATTGGAATCATCACCTCTCCCACCGGTGCTGTCATCAGGGATATGCTCCATATCATCCATAGGCGGTTCGAAAATGTTCATATTCTCCTCTATCCTGTTCGGGTTCAGGGAGAAGGGGCCTCGTCGGAGATTGCTCATGGGATAAAATATTTCAATGGCCGCACGGATGTCGATGTGATCATATTGGGAAGGGGAGGTGGATCTCTTGAGGATTTATGGGCATTCAATGAGGAGGGTGTGGCAAGAGCCATTTACAATTCAAAAATCCCTATCATCTCTGCGGTGGGTCATGAGACGGATTACACCATTTCAGATTTTGTTGCAGATCTAAGGGCACCCACGCCCTCCGCTGCGGCAGAATTGGTGGTGAGGGAGAAACGGGAAATAAAAAATAGTCTTCATTATTTGGAAGACCGTTTGGAAAGTCAGATTTTCAACATCCTTCAAGAGCATCGGACGAATTTATTCCATTTAACTAAGATGCTAAAAGACCCCAGAAAGAAGATAGAGGATCACATCTTAAGGATGGATGACCTGATCAACCGGGTCCGTATTTTAACCTCCTTGAACCTCAAAAGAAGGAGGGAAAAGGGATTCCATATTAATGAAAGACTTTCTCTCCGAAACCCTGTTGAACGGATTGAAGACTTTAGACGAATGATTTCTGAAAGCGAAAAGCATCTGAGACAGAACATCAGGCACAGTATGGAGATCCAGAGGCAGAAGGCAGGAGGGGTTTTTGGAAAATTGGATTCATTAAGTCCGCTTTCCATCCTTAAAAGGGGTTATAGTATTACGCGAAAGATTCCTACGCTACAGATCTTGAGGAATGCAGCCCAAGTGGAGACAGGAGACAAGGTAGAGGTTAGGCTTCATCTGGGAACCTTGATTTGTGGTATTGAGAAAACGGAAAGGTCTTGACGATCAGGGGGTTAACCTTATAATATTAAATGTTACAGTGGAACGCATCAAGTCTGCAACTGCAGGCAGGGAGGATAGATGTCAAAAGATAGGTTTGAAGACGCATTGAGTAAATTGGAGAAGATCGTTTCCAAATTGGAAGAAGGGGACATTCCCTTAGAAGAGTCCTTAAAACTTTTTGAGGAGGGGATCCGGCTTTCCCGCTTTTGCAACCAGAAACTGGATGAGGCAGAGAAGAGGGTGGAGATCCTGATGAAGGATAAGGAGGGGGATATAAAACCAGAACCCTTCGATCCTTCTATAAACTCAGGACAGGTTTCTTCTCTCATCTCGGGACAATCTCGCTCGAAAAGCTCAGAGGAAGCTTCCTCTGATGATGGAGAATGATTTTTGATAGAAATTAAAAGATATTTACAGGAAAAGAAAGAGATTGTGGATTCGGCCCTCGAGAGATATTTCCCGAAGGAGACAGAATTTACATCTACTCTTTGTAAGGCGATACGGCATAGCCTCTTTGCTGGAGGCAAACGGATTCGTCCTATTTTAGCCATCGCCGCCTTTGATACGGTGGGAGGAAAGGGGGATGGAATTCTCCCTTTCGCCTGTGCCTTGGAGATGATCCACACGTACTCTCTCATCCACGATGATCTTCCTGAAATCGACGATGATGATTTTCGCAGAGGGAAACCGACCTGTCACAAAGTATTTGGAGAGGCAATTGCAATTTTGGCTGGAGATGCCCTTCTGACCGAAGCCTTCGAATTGATGACGAACCGTTCCTTTCGGGATAATATTTCCTATGATGAATCGGTGATTCTTGGCGTGGTTAATAGAGTGGCTCAAGCTGCAGGAGTTTTAGGAATGGTGGGGGGTCAAGTGGTGGACGTTGAATCGGAGGGGAAAGAGGTGGATCTTCCTACTGTTCAATATATTCATACCCACAAAACGGGAGCCATGATTTTGGCCTCGGTTCAGATCGGGGCGATGTTGGGGGGCGCAAAAGAAGAAACGCTCAAGGTATTCACCCGCTATGGGGAGAGGGTTGGTCTTGTTTTTCAAATTGCCGATGATATTTTGAACGTTGAGGGAAAAGCGTCCTTACTGGGTAAAAAGGTAGGGGGGGATCTCTCCAAAGGGAAGGCTACCTATCCTTCCATTTTGGGAGTTGAGGAATCGAAGAGAAAGGCGAAGGAACTGGTCACAACGGCGGTGGATGCCTTAAGTCCCCTTGGAGCGGAAGCCGATCCGCTTAGGGAGATTGCCCATTTCATCATTTCGAGGGAATATTAACCCCGAAAAATATAAATGCAAATTGGAAAATGAGCAGCGCAAAATTAGCAGTAGGTTTTTTAAAATTGCTAATTGACCATTGCTAATTGGTCATTTTGCAATGATTCTTTAAGGCTTGGTTCATGAGAAAGTTGCTCGACGAAATTCGTTTTCCCTCCGATGTCAAGAAGCTGGATTTAGAAGAGCTGGAAGATCTTTGTGCTGAGATCCGAGAAGAAATCCTCTCCACGGTTTCCAAGAATGGGGGACATCTTGCTTCCAATCTGGGGGTGGTGGAGTTGACGGTGGCCCTTCACTATGTCTTTGACCTCCCGAGGGACAAGCTGATATGGGACGTAGGACATCAAAGCTATACCCACAAGATTTTAACGGGGAGGAAGGATCGTTTTCGCACCCTCCGACAACATGAAGGGATCAGCGGTTTTCCGAAGAGAGACGAAAGTCCCTATGATGTCTTTGACTCGGGTCACAGTGGGACCTCTATCTCTTCTGCTTTGGGAATTGCGGAAGCGTGGAAACAGAAAGGAATAGAGGGAAAAGTCATCGCAGTGATCGGGGATGGATCGATGACCGCAGGTCTTGCCTTTGAGGGCCTGAATCAGACTGGTCACATCGATCGGGACCTGATCGTTGTCTTAAACGACAATGAGATGTCAATCTCACCCAATGTCGGAGCCCTTTCCTCTTATCTTAACCGCTTGATGACGGGGCAATTTGTCAACCGGTTCCGAGATGAGATGAAAGCCTTTCTGGAGACTCTTCCTGGGATTGGGAAGTCGGTCCTTCGTTTTGCGAAACAGGCGGAAGAGTCCTTAAAGGGTCTTTTAATGCCGGGGCTGCTTTTCGAGGAATTGGGTTTGAAATACATCGGACCAATTGATGGTCATCGTTTGGATTACCTCATTGAGACCTTTCAGAATATCAAGAAATTGAGGGGACCGATCCTCGTCCATGTCCTCACCAAAAAGGGGAAAGGTTATAACCTTGCGGAGATGAATCCGGCTCGTTTTCATGGGGTGTCCCCTTTCATCATCGAGACGGGGGAGCCTCGAAACAAGAATAAGAAAAACACCATTTCTTTTACAGAGGTTTTTGGAAAGACACTCTGCCAATTGGCCAAAGAGAATAAACAGTTGATTGCCATTACGGCCGCTATGCAGAGCGGAACAGGCCTGGAACAATTCTCAAGAGAATTTCCCGAGCGCTTCTACGACATTGGAATCGCGGAACAACATGCGGTGACTTTTGCGGCGGGTCTCGCCCTCGGAGGGATGAAGCCGGTCGTGGCGATTTATTCCACCTTTCTCCAACGGGCCTATGACCAGATTCACCAGGACGTCTGTCTTCAGAATCTCCCTGTGGTCCTTGCGTTGGATCGGGGTGGGGTAGTCGGAGAGGACGGTTCCACCCACCACGGACTGTTCGATTTTTCTTATCTCCGTCATATCCCTAACTTAATCATCATGGCACCGAAAGACGAAAATGAATTTCAGCACATGATCAAAACCGCCATCGAATGCCCCAGCCCAGTGGCGTTTCGGTATCCGAGAGGAGACGGAGTAGGGGTGGAGATGGAGGATTCACTCAAATCCATAGAGATCGGGAAGGGAGAAGTTCTGATCGAGGGTGATGATGTATTGATTTTGGCGATTGGTTCCACGACCCATCCTTCCCTTCATGCTGCGGAGAGATTAGAGGAGGTGGGAATCCATCCCGCCGTGATCAATTGCCGTTTTCTAAAGCCTTTGGACAAGGAGCTCATCTGTTATTGGGCGAAAAGAACCGGGAAGGTCCTCACCGTTGAAGAAAATGTGGTCCAGGGAGGCTTCGGGAGTGCAGTCCTCGAACTCTTTCAAGAAAAAGGCCTCTTTTCCATACAAGTGAAATGCCTCGGGATTCCCGATCTCTTTGTGGAACATGGTCCCCAATCCCTGCTCAGGACCAAATATGGGATTGATGAGGGCGGAATTGTAAGGGGAGTGAAAGAGTTGATGGAAGAGCAACGGTCATTATCCATCCCCCGCCGTCAGGGTAAAACCTCCATGAGCAGAATTCTTCCTAACCCGAAATAGGCGTTGATCCGTTAGTCGTTGGTGGTCAGGTGGTGAGTAAAGAACGTATTGATAAGCTATTGATCGAGAGGAGGATTGTTCAAAGCCGCGAAAGAGCAAGGTCCTTGATCATGGAAGGGAGGGTCTTTGTAGAGGATCGTTCGATCGACAAACCAGGGACAAAAGTCGATGTTGAGGCTCAACTCCAAATTCGGGGGGAGGATCTGCCTTATGTCAGCAGAGGAGGCGTTAAATTGGAGGGAGCCCTTGACGCACTTGGAGTTTATCCGAGTGGGATGGTGGTGATGGATGTGGGTGCCTCCACCGGTGGGTTCACCGATTGTGTACTTCAAAAAGGAGCCAGAAAAGTCTACGCCGTCGATGTCGGATATGGACAGTTGGCATGGAAACTTCGAAAAGACCCAAGAGTAGTGAATTTAGAAAGGAGGAACATCCGTTACCTCAAAAGGGAGGAAATAGAGGAGGAGGTGGACCTGATCCTCATCGATACCTCATTCATCTCGATAGAAAAATATTTGGCTCACCTCCTCGAATTTCTGAAAAAGGGAGGCACGATCATCGGTCTCGTTAAACCTCAATTTGAAGTGGGAAAGGGTGAGGTAGGCAAAGGAGGGGTGGTGAAGGATCCCGCCTTGCATCAGAAAGTCATGGAGCGGGTTTCAAAGTCCAGCGAAGACCTGGGGTTAAAGGTCCTCCGCGTGGTCGATTCTCCTCTGCTCGGTCCCAAAGGAAATAAGGAGTTTTTTATCTATTTAAAAAAGGTTGATGATCACGGTGGGAAAGCCAAAGGAGCCTAATCCAGCAAAACTCTTCATGAGTTTAATTGTTTCAGAAGATCACATTTTTTCTCAAGGAGTGGAGGATCTCCGTTTGAGTTTTGGAGAGATTGATTTTATGAGTCAAAAATTTCCGTTTAACCTGACCGATTATTACACGAAGGAGATGGGACCCCATCTCTTTCGTCACTTTATCACCTTCGAGCGCCTCATCTCCATCCCCTTGCTTCCTGATATTAAACAAACGACGAATCGTCTCGAAGAAAGATATGCCTCTCCCAATGGAAATCGTCATGTGAACATCGATCCGGGATACCTCTGTTTAGAACATGTTGTCCTTGCAACGACCAAAGGCTATACGCACCGTCCCTATCTCAGGGATGGTATCTATGCCGATTTAACTTTAATCTATCGGGATAAATCCTTTCGGTCCTTAGAGTGGACCTATCCCGATTATCGGCAGGACGAGATCATCGGTCTCTTCAACCAGGTCCGAAAGAAATATTTGAATGACTTGAAAGGGAGGAAATACGATTCATGTTGAAATCGATGACGGGTTTTGGACGTGGAGAAGGAGAAACCACCTTGGGAAAGGTATTCGTTGAGTCTCGGTCTATCAACCACCGCTATTGCGACATCAACATAAAACTGCCCAGGCGTTTAGCCCCTTTTGAAAACCGTATTAAAGAGATGGTCCGGTCTGAGGTTTCGAGGGGAAGGATTGATGTCTCCCTGAAGCTGGATGTGGCAGGGGAAGGAAAGGTTCAACTCAATGCCGACCTCCATCTTGCCGATCAGTATTATAAGGTCCTTCAGACCTTAAAGGAGACACTTCGACTCCAGGGGGATATCACCTTAGAACTATTGGCAGGAGGAAAAGACATCATCATCGCGAAAGAAGAGCTGGAGGATGTGGAGCCCTACTGGCAGGAGATTGCCACGATCCTGAAACAGTCTCTCAGGGAGATGGATCAGATGAAGCGGCTGGAGGGAGAATCCCTGGCTAAAGATCTCCATCAACGATTAGAACAAATTGGTCAACAATTGAAGGAGATCAAGGATCAATTCCCTCTCCATCTTAATGCCTATTGGAGTCGACTACGCGAGAGGCTCCAGTCGCTTCTGAGAGGGAGTGAACTGGATTCCACTCGTTTTCAACAAGAAGTCGCCTTTTTGGCAGAGAGAATCGACATCACTGAGGAGATGGTGCGGGCGGAAAGCCACCTCACCCAATTCGCCACCCTCTTGTTGGGAAGGGATCAGGTAGGCCGTAAAATGGATTTTTTGCTTCAGGAAATTCATCGGGAAGTAAACACGATCAGCGCCAAGGCCAATGATGCAGAAATCTCCCAGAGAGTTGTGGAGATCAAAGGGGAACTGGAAAGGATTCGGGAACAGGTGCAGAATATTGAATGACCATCACCCTCAACTTTCCCTCTCCCCTTTGAGACTGTGTCACAATGGAGGGTAAAGAGGGAGAGGCAGTCAGGTTCCAAAGATTTAGAAAGCGGGTCTTTTAGTTTATGGGAAATCGTCGCTTTTATAAAATCGAGAGTTTTCATACGCTTGGCACGTCTGAATCCCGACAACTAAAGGTTTCCGCTCTAAATCTTTTTCACCCGACCACCTCTCCCCTTCTTCAAAAGGTCCGTTTTTTCATATTGCGACACAGCCTCTTTGGGGAGGGGAAATGGGTTTGGGAAGGGAGAGGATGTGGGATCTGAAGGCGAGGTGAAGGAAAAGGGGAGGGGATTAATCTTTATTATCTCGGCCCCTTCCGGTACAGGGAAGACGACTTTGGTGAGGAGGGTAATGGAACAATTACCCAACTTGCGTTTTTCTGTTTCCTATACCACTCGTCCTCCACGGGCCAACGAGAGAGAGGGAGAAGACTATCATTTTGTTTCTCCCTCTCTGTTTCAGGAGATGGTAGAAAGAGGTGAATTTTTGGAGTGGGCAGAAGTGTTGGGGAACCGCTATGGAACTGCTCGGGTGAATGTTAGGACCTTGGAATCAGAAGGGATTGACCTGATTCTCGACATCGACACTCAGGGAGCCAAAAAAGTGCTGGAGAAGGTTACCCATCCTGTGTTGATCTACATCCTTCCTCCTTCTCTGGAGGTCCTTAAAGATCGATTGTTAAAAAGAGGTCTCGACACCCCTGAAAGGATCCATTTCCGTTTGACCAATGTGAGAAGGGACATGGAGGAGGCCCGATGGTACCATTATCTGATCGTCAATGAAAGGATTGAAGATACCGTTGAGAAGTTAAAAGCGATTATCATCACTGAACGGTGTCGAAGGAGCAAGAATTTGATTCTCAAGGAAATAGAAAAAGAATAGGAGGAGTATCATGGCGAGAATTACTGTAGAGGACTGCTTAAAGAAAGTGGAGAGCCGCTTTGAATTAGTGATTTTGGCAGCGAGAAGGGCTAAGATGTTGATGAAAGGTGCCCACCCTTTAGTGGAGACGAATAATCGCTCTATTGTGAGTGCCCTTCGAGAAGTGGCAACCGGAAAAGTGAAGTTTCTCAATCCCAAGGAAAAGAAAAAACAGGGCGAACTTTCTTCCGATGAAACATGAAGATAGGTCTCAAGGAGGTGAAAGGAGTGGAGGAAACTCAGGGGATCGGTTTGATCGCAGATCCTATCTACCATTACATCGTGATGACCGACCGCGTGGAAGGAGAAAAGACAGAAAGGGATGTGATCGACGCCCCGTGGGTTCAAAGACTCCGTCGCATCTTTCAACTTCAGAGCGCTCGCTGGGTGTATCCCTCGGCAGAGCATACCCGGTTTCAACATTCCCTCGGCACCATGCATGTGGCAGGCGCCTTCTCAGAGCAAATTTATCCGTCCCTGTCCCGCATTGACCCTGCAGAGATTCCATCCTATTTTTACATCGAAGAACTACTGCGCCTCGCCGGCCTATTGCACGATATCGGACATGGCCCCTTTTGCCATTTCTTTGATGAACAATATCTTTCTCTCTTTGGAACGAATCACGAAGAGATCGGTCAGTACATCATCCGAGAAAAAATTTCTCCCGTCTTGAAAAAAATTCGTCGAAGCCCCCATGGGCCATTCCCAAAAGATGAGGCCCTTGACGCGGAGCAGGTTGCCTTCCTCATCAAAAGGCCGTTGAAGAAAGAGGAACGAAGACATCCGAGGTGGTTAAACTTGCTCCAACAACTGTTCCGAGGAATCTTCACCTTTGACAATATCGATTATGTGTTGCGGGATGCCTATATGACGGGAGTTTCCGTCGGCCCAATGGATTGGAGGCGTCTTCTCCATTATACCTCTTATCACAAGGAGGGATTGATTCTCGATAAAAGAGGTCTCGATGCATTGGCCGTGTTTCTGAATGCGCGCCTCTATCTTTTTTCCAATGTCTATTATCATCGTACCACCCGATCCATCGATCTTCAACTCCAAGAAATTTTTAAAGAGACAATGGAGATCCTTTGCCCGTTTCATCCCTTAGAGGAAGTAGACCGCTACCTTTCCTTGACAGACTGGTTTTTGATGGAAAAAGTGCTGGAGTGGAGGAAATCTTCTTCAGCACGGGAAAGACACCTCGGGGAAAAGTGGGCGGAGGTCCTTTCAAGAAAATTGAGATGGAGCAGCGTTTTCGAGGAGAAACTGACCCTACGAGAGATGGAGCCTGGGCGACCATTTTTTTTGACCCCCAGAGAAGTGAAACAGAGGATGGGGTCTTTTTTACCGAAGCGTTTAAAACAGATCGAATTCCATATCGATATGGCTCATCATGATCCCAGACCGCTTAATCCTTGGCGTGAATCAGAAGGAGCCTCGCTTCTCATCTATGACTCGGGGTCCAAAAGAATCTCGAGGGAATCCCTTAGGAGGTTATTCCAATATATCCCGGCAAAGGTAGCCATTTGTCGGGTCTACACCTCCAGCCATCGTTACGATCGGGAACTGAGCCAAGCCGCAAGGCGAGCCCTCGCTTCAGAAGGATACTTGGAGGCTTTTGAGACAAATGTGTAAACTCTGGTGTGACATTGAAGGTGGATTCGGATTCAGTAAATAGGTTGCCTTGTCTTGTCGCAGAGGCCATGTTATTATAATTTGAATGACTCAATCCGTATGGATCTTCGAAGGTGAGACTGATCTAAAGAATCGATCAAGGCGGAAAGGATGTTCAACGTGGAGAAAAATGGATATCAGAAACAAGTGATGGAGATCTACGAGTTTATAAACGACCATCTCTACTTTAACCGTCCAGACATAGAGATAAAGGGGGAGCAATTCAATTCAGCAATTCTTCTCAGCCTTTTAACCGGTCTGGAAAAGGGAAAGGAATTGATCATTGGGGAACCGGGACTGGGGAAGACCACTTCTGCAGAATTTGTTTGCTCCTTGATCTACCAATTTCCCCTGGGCTTGATTTGGGGGAGTGAGGTTTCAGGACACCCGGAACAGACCGAGGAAAAGATTATTGGCAGGCCGGATTTAGGCAAACTGAATCGAGGCGAAGAGGATGTGGTATGGACCAATTTTTCACAAATCCCAGTGAAGATTGTGGACGAGATCAATCGCCTCCCAGAGACAAAACAGAGTATGATCCTAGACGGAGTGGATCGAGGGAACTGGGAGTATCTCAATGAAATGATCATTAACGATGAATACTGTCTCTTCGCCACCGCCAACTATCAAGATGGTGGAACCAATACCATCATTGCCCCGTTGGTGGATCGGTTTGATGTCATGGCGGAATCGAGATATCCGGGTGCTCATCTCGCGTTTCTCATCGGAAAGGCGAAACGAAAGGATCATATTTTGAGACATCCAAAGTCCGAAAGGGACCTTTACCGGGTTCTCAAATCGAAGATCGGCTATGAGAAGAAAATTCCAAAGCTGGAAGAGATTTGCAACGCCTTCGGTGAATATGTTTATGAGGCATTGGGCATCAAACCACTCCGAAGACAGGATCGCGATCAGATCCGAAGTGAAATGGAAAGTTTAGAGATGGATCTGGATGCGAGTGCCTATACGAGAATGCTTCTTACGGAATTCTCTTTCTGCGAGCGTTACGGACAGAAACGAGTCGTAGAAAACTGTGAAGAGGGATGTCATTATACCGGATATCTCTGCCATGAAATCAAGAATTGTGCCTCGAATCGGCTACCCACCTCCATCAGGCAATATGCTCAAGGATTGGCATGGCTATTGGGAGATTCTGAAATCGATATGGAACATGTTCAATCGATCCTTCCCTATACGTTGGCCCACCGTGTCCAATGGAAAGATGAGATCCTATCTCAGAGGGAGAGGGCAAAGAGGGATGATCCGTTCCCTATCTTCCTCGCGAAGGAGGCAGTGAGAACAATATCTCAGAGATTTCGAGAACAGAGTGAACATCTCAAAGATGCCCTGGCCATCGGTTCGAGAATTTTTCAAGGCGAACGGTTGGAACCGCTGGAAGGGGATCATCCTGTGTATGTTGAAATTAGGAAAGACATTCATGCTCGACGACCCTGAGGGAAGAATTTGGCGGGACTGAATCAAGAATTTCCACCGAGGTATCCTATCGATGAGATTCCTTTCTCTCGCAAGTGGGGTATTTAAAGATGAGAACGTCCCTCTCACAGAAAAAGGGTCCAACAGGCCGACTGAATGCAAGGGGTCGGGGAGCCACTAACCCCTTTGAAGAATTTAAGAGCTTCACCTATGCAAAAGCGGACTTTCACATTCCTTTGGACCAAATCGTTCAATCCACTGAGGTGGTCATGGATCAAATCCGTCACGGATATGAAAAACTCTTGGAGGAGGAGGCAAAGGAACTCGTCTGGATGGTGCAATATAATACCATTATCAAGGCTTATGAGGTGGCGGAGAAATACGTTAGGGAAATCGATTATTCAGCCGAGGATATTGAGGATTTCTGCTTTGCGTTAGAGAACACGCAAAAGATCCCCTACCTGATTCCAGGACCGGCGGGGGTCTATATTTCTGCCCTGTGTAATTATGCAAAGGAAGAAGAGATCTCATTGAAACTCTCCGAACTCAAAACGGAGATCAATCTGATTGGTTTTCGACTTCCGAAAGGGAAGCGATTGGTGATCGAAGGAGATGCCGGTGATTTCACGGGCATTGGCCTCGAGGGGGGAGAGTTGGTTGTCGAGGGGAATGCCAAGAACTGGACTGGAGCAGGGATGAGAGGAGGGAAGATTTTAATCAGGAAGAACATTGGCCTCCATACCGGTGAATGGATGATGGGGGGAGAGATTTATGTTGGGGGAAGGGTGAGAGGATTAGGAAACATCGTTGAAGGAAAGGTCTTCGAAAGAGATAAACTGGTTTACCCAGGGAAAATACATCATCCCAACCTTTATTATTAAAAGTGAGCATGGAAAAAGAGAGTATCCAAGCGATGATCGGAGAGATTTGGCCTCGGTTGAGGAAGAAACATCTCTATCCCGAAATCCCCATGCCCAAGGCAGAGGAGTTCACGGGCGCTGTCGGGGCTGAAGCCGAACAGAATGAAGGCGTGGGATTGGAGATGAAGCAGAAGCAAATGACTGTCAATTCCACTTTTCTTTTTCGAATGAAAGATAAGATGCCAGCGGAAAAAGTAATCGAGGCCCTCCTCGATCACGGCATTTCCCATTATACCTTCTGCCCATGGGATTTCCATACGCATCTCATGCTTTATGCCGAGGCCAAGAAAGTCATGGGTGATAAGGAATTGGCCAAACAGGCAGCGAATTACTTCATCGATGTCATTGCTGACACGCACTGTGTAAAGAAGAGGATGACGGAAATCCCTGAACTTCACCGATGTCTCAGCAAGGGAAGGGTCGAGGAAGTGATCGCTTCTCTTTACCAACGGATTTGGGGAATCGATTTGGGAATCCCTCATTCCGAAGGAAGTGCAAAAGGGCATGACGAGGTTGTGCGAAGACTGGCACGAATCCCTTATTTAGATCGGTCACGTTGGCCGGGGAGTATTCAAAAATTTGCCCGTTCCCTCAAACCCCTCCTTACTGTAGAACAGAAGGAAAAGGAATCTAAAGGTGGGAAGGGAAACTCTAACCCTCAAGGTGAACATGATCTGAACCACTATTCCTATGATGAAATTGATCAAGGGCTGCGAGATTATGCAAAGAAGACAATGGCATTGGCTGAATTTAGAGAGGTCGTCGAGGACTTTTCTGATGATTTAAAAGAGACGGGTTACGGAACGGAAGGGGGCATGGGGCGAGGGCGAGGTGCCCCTATTGATGCGGATGTCCTTTTCTATATGAAGCTGGCGGAGAATTATTCCATCCCATTGAAGAAGGTCCCTTTGGAGGAGAAAGGGTCCCTGAATCCCCATTCTCATTCTCCTTGGGAAATTGGGTCACCTTTTCAAGATGTGGATATATGGACTAGTTTCGGTAAGATTCTACCAGGGGTCACTCAGATCTGGAAGAAGAAAGAAGGGAAAGGAAGAGGAAAGATCGAAAAGACTCCAGATTGCTTAATCGCTATCGATTCCTCTGGAAGTATGATCAATCCTCGAAAGAGTCTCTCCTATGCAGTTCTAGGAGCGGCCTGCGCAGCAAATGCTTATCTCCTAAACGATTCAAAGGTTGCCATCTACAATTTTAGCGATGCCCCTATGGGTGGGAAGGATATCTTGAGCTACACGAATCGAAAGGATGAAATCTATCGGGTTCTCTGTAAATATTTTGGAGGCGGGACGGCCCTTGATTTGGAGGATTTGGTCCCACTCATCCAAGGAAAAAAAAACCTTGATCTCTTCATTATTACCGACATGAAAATTACGAACCTGGAGGCATTGATTGGTTTTTTTGGCCAAATTCAAAATCGGATTACAGCGGTCCATATTGGAGATAACCCCTATGCCGCCAGATTTGAAAAGGCTGTAGAGAAAAAAAGGAACATCAATATCTTTGCGGTAAAAAAGAAGGAAGACATTCCCCATATTGTTCTCGGAAGGATCGGTGAATACTTCAATCCGACCCACAAGGGTCGATAGGGGGATTCCATAAAAATTCTTGACTCATTCGGGTCGAATCCTATAAGCTATTTTTTGATCGTTTTTTGCCCTTCCATGAGAGGGGAAGAGAGGAACCTTTTGTCAGTCCGCTTTTTTGATCGGGTTATTTGATGAACCAAGAGATATTAGAGGCACGATATACCCACAAAGAGATTGTCCGAAAATACAATTGGATCGCCCCCATCTACGATCTGTTTGGGATTCTGATGGAGTCGAAAGCACGTCAGCGAGCATTGGAGATGGCCTCCATCCAGAACGGGGAGAAAGTTCTCGAAGTTGCTTTTGGGACCGGTCTCAATTTTGTAGAGATACTAAAGAGAAATCACTCTGGTTGGGTGAATGGGATCGATGTGTCAATGAAGATGTTGGAACGAACCAAAAAAAGAATCTCTAAGACCGGACAAAAAAACTTTACGCTCTACCTCTGCGATTGTCGACATCTCCCTTTTGAGGACGGAGCATTTGATGTGTTGATGAATCAATATCTATTGGACATTCTTCCTGTCGAAGATTTCACTCCTATCCTTTTAGAATTTAAAAGGGTCCTTAAAACTGGAGGCAGGATTGTACTGGTTAATATGACAAAGGGCGAGAGATGGGTCAATCAGATTTACGAAGAGATCTACAAATTGAAACCCCCTCTATTAGCAGGATGCAGAGGTGTCATGGCACAACCATTCCTGGAAGAGATTGGCTTTAAAAGATTTCAAAGGGAGTTTGTATCCCAACTTGGATTCCCATCGGAGGTGGTACGGGGAATTAAGGAAAAGGAAGTGGAGCAGAAGATCTTTAGTAACTCTTTAAAAACATTAAATTTTTAATTGACTAAAGATTAGGCATTTTGTCAAAAAATTTGGAAAATACGGCGTTTGAAGGATAGATGTTTCAAGTTATCAACAGGGTTTTCACAAAAAATGTGGGAAAATAGCTAACTTTTTGAATTTGTTTAATAAATTCAAAAGGGATCAGTTAGAGGAGGGTCGTAACTGATCCCAATCAGTACACCAAATGGGGGTGATAAAAGGAGGTCATATGGTTTGATGTACTGACCAAATTAAATATAATACACAAAAATAAAAAAATCAACTATCAAGATAAACCATTGGCACAAGATTTGCTCATTCTATATTCGCTATGATGAAAGGAATCCTTTTTATTTTATTATTTTTATCTGCTACAGAATTATCTTTCGCAGAGGCCTACAAGTGGGTTGACGAAAAGGGAGTCTTTCACTTCACGGATGATATCATGCAGATTCCAGAAAAATATCGTTCGGCGGTAGAAAAAATTGGACTGCCGGAGCAAAGGGTTGAGACGAATGTGGAGGGTAAATCACCGGCTAAGGGTAAAGAGGACTCGTATAAGGACCGATTTGGAAGAGGGGAGGAATTCTGGAGGGCTCGAGCAGACGAATGGAGGAAGAAACTCATGACCTCCCAGGAAAGATTGGATAACCTGAGAAGTAAGTATAATGAATTGACTGAAAAACTTAATGACTCCAGAAGTTCAGTTGAAAGGGCAAATCTTCGTAAGGAGAGAGACCAGATAAAGAACGAAATTGATCAATGCAAGAATCAAATTGAAGTGGCGAAAGACATGTTGGAGAGAAAGATTCCTGAAGAAGCTGAACTCGCAAAAGCGAAGCCAGAATGGATGAAATAGTGAAAAAATTTCATAGAGATTTAAAAAAGTATCCACCTCGTTAGAATGAATTTAAAATACTGGTAATCCCCTCTTTTTAAAGAAAAATTGTCTCCCTTGCAAACCTCATTACCGAAAATTTGTTGAAAATAGCTAAGTCAAACTTTAGGTATATAGAAGACATATTGAAATTGGTATCATTTTTGCTTATACCCTCCAAGGATAATAATTATCCGCAACACGTAAAAAATTTGTCAATACTTGGAATATCCATGGCTTAATGCATCAGAAGACATTATATGGCATCAAAAATGCAAATAAATGCTTAAACTGAAGGTATTTCTAATATGATTAAATTCACTCAAGATAACCAACCCACTTTAAACAAAAAAATGGGTGTCCTCGCCATTGAGCGAAGAAGACATCCCAGATTCAGTACTGAGCTTCCTTTGAATTATTCCCGGGTGGATGGTACCGAAATCTATGGTGGTATTGTGGCGAATGCCAGTGAAGGCGGAGTCCTTGCCTATCTACCTGAAAGAATGGAAATTGGGGCTGTGCTGCAAATTGAGATTTTGTATGTCAAGGGGTTGGAATTAGATGCAATCCAAGCGATTGCAAAAGTGGTGTGGTCTGATTTGTTCGCTAGAGAAAGCTGGGGGGAGCATCGCTATGGGCTGCAATTTCAATGTATCGATGAAAAAGGTTTTGGTAGATTTATGGCTCTATTGAAAGGATAGAGCGGTAAGAATATACAATCCTTAATCTCTATCAGTTTTCAGCTTCCATTTTCTCGTCCTATTCCATTTTGAAGGCGTTGCATCAAAAGTGAAGCTCCCCGTGCTTCCGCACGGGAAATCTTTACAAATCCAGCGAAACCCGCCGAGGCTTATCCACCTTCGATACAGCTTTGACGGATACCCCTTTCGCATTCATCCCCGTCCTTCCGCACGAGGTATTCTGCGAAGGCGGGTAAAAATATCTTGATATTCTTTCAAAAATTATTTAAAAATAATAAGAAAATGAACGAATCTTGTCCTGGTATGGCCGAGAGGGGATCATAGCTCTTCCCTTCTGGTACCCGTGGCTGGAGTCTCCCTTGAGGGAACCTGAGGGGAAAAACGCACTCGGCATAAAAGGATTTCCATGCGTCGAACTCATCGGGAAGAGGGGAGATATAGAGTCGTCCTCATTGGCATTGGGGATAACAAGGAAGAAGAAAGAGAGTTCTTTTGTAAAAACCTTTCTGAAAATTATGGCATCTCTTCCCCTCTTTTAAGAAAGATCCTTGAGCGCTGTCCGATCGTCCTTAAGAAAAATCTCCCTATCCATAAGGCCGAAACCTTAGCAAAGACCCTTAGGTCTTTTGGAGCCATAGTCTCTGTTGAAGAAAAGGAAGATTTTACAGCGATCTTTCTCGAATTCCAGGAAACCGGCCCACAACGGATAGCATTGGAGTCATCCTATCTTCGGAGGACACAAAGTGGAACATGGAATGTCATTGGAAGAGTAAGAAACATATCTGATGAAAGTCTGAACGACACGTGGGTCTTAATTCAACTTTTTGATGATCTCGAGGAATTCTTAACCTTTGAAGAAACCCCCCTTCCCATCAACCCCTTGCCTCCAGGGGAGGCCTCTCCGTTCAAGATAATTTTTGATGGAAATCTTCCTATTCATAGAGTTTCCATTGCGATCAAAAACTCTTCAGGACACCCACTTCCAGCCGCGGACAGGAGAAGAGAAAGAGAATGGTTGGAGGTGGAGACGAAAGACGAAAATGGAAGGGCACTCCAGCTCATTGATACTAGCCCACCTCCAGAAGAAATTTTGATGCAAGAGGATTCGAAGGTTCAAAAGCATAGCCAACAGCCATCTCAACTTGAAGCCCCTTTTCTTCTTGTTGAAGGAAGCGGAGCACTTGAAGAACCCCCCATCGGGAAGGTGCCAGAAACAACAGAGAAAGGTGAAGATATTACATTCAGGGGGTTCAAAGAGGGAGAAGACCTAAAGGGGGAGCAGTTAGAGATTCCTTTGGACTATGAATCTTCTCAAACACCTACCTTACCTGTATTGGAAGAAGGAGAGATAAAAGGAATAACTATTTTGCCTGAGGGGGAGAACGATCATAGCGGTCATCCTAACGTTTTTCAAGAGGCTCTTTTAACTTCCTCTGAATTCGAAGTCATCCCCCGGATAAAAGAGGAGATCTCCGAAAGAACTGAAAAAAAGCAGGAGGGAGTCTGCCCTCCATTTC
>Ga0163209_1000485_pt1 | contig 17224 bp, 18 predicted proteins | sample Kivu_160m_FD_113538 | JGI IMG/M metagenome (GOLD analysis project Ga0163209, IMG submission 113538) | Freshwater microbial communities from Lake Kivu, Western Province, Rwanda to study Microbial Dark Matter (Phase II) - Kivu_160m | ecosystem: Environmental > Aquatic > Freshwater > Lake ...
ATCTCCTGCCAGGATAAAGTGTTGATGTGAACTTTGGAATTCTCCACAATGTTGATGTAATCGTCAAAATGCCAGGAACAATCAAAACCGTTGCCGTATATGAGAAACAAAAGAAGAAACAGGGATAAAAAAGAAAAAAAATGACGCCTCATTCCCGTTTTCTTCCATGGCGTTTTCAGGGAAAAATCCCTATCCCGATTGATCATGAGCCGCTATTCCGGTTTACAAAAAAAGGGGTAAGGTTTGACACCTTACCCCCGGTGTGACATCAACCATCATGGTAACTATGGTGTAATCGTACCTGCATTGTCAATTGTAAATGTCGAACCACCGCCAGTATGTGACGCCGCCATAGAAAGCCCTGCTATGGTGCCGGTAGTAACCGTCATTGTTACGTTTGCTTCCTGTCTGAAACCGTACGTTGAAAGACCGGCTGTGTCAACGGTTCCTCCGGGTGAATCACTGAAAAACGCCTGCGCCGATGTGTAGGCATTCTTTACGGCTGACCGTGCTGCCGTGTTGTAACCTCTGGTCCTGTATGCCGTAAACTGCGGGATCGCGATGGCAGCCAGAATACCGATAATGGCGATAACGATCATCAGTTCGATCAGCGTAAAACCCTTCTTCCCTCTTTTCTTACGAAGTACACGAATCATATTATTTCTCCTTTTTTAATTTTTCAGTATTTTTAAGTTTCAAAAGCAATTCCTTTCGATTTTCTCCACGAAGATATAATGCCCCTCACCACCCCCTCACTTTTTAAAGTCCGAATTCTATCGAAATGAAAACCACTTGTTTCAGGTATAGTAGCAATTAACATACCAGACAGACGTCTATCACCCATCTTATATAAAACAAGATTACATTGCCTGTTATTATGAAAGATTAGACAAAAATGACCAACGCGCCATTATGAGTGATATTCTCAGCCTATCCACCGAAAGCGGTCATTTTCACCAGCCATCCGTAATTTTCACCCTGTCAAAAAAATATTTCTTATCTTGACAGTCATCCATGGATACCATTATAGGATTGCTTTATAATACCAATATAAAAAAAGATCAAGCATGGATGTAGCGTTTCTGTAATATATCCAGACGGGATGATCGGTGTACGAAGTTACCATTAAAAAGTCTTTTTCCGCAGCCCATGTATTGAAAGAAATCGGCGGCAAATGCGAAGAGCTTCACGGCCACAACTTTGTGGTCGAGGTCTCTGTCATTTCTTGCGAATTGAACGCGGAAGGCATATTGATCGATTTCAGGATATTGAAAAAGTGGACCGACGAAATTATAAATGAGCTTGATCATAAATATCTGAATGACATCGAACACTTCAAAGGAATTAATCCGACATCGGAGATCATCGCCAAATTCATCTATGACAGAATCTCGAAAAAAACACTTCGCCATCATCTTGACATATCCCGCGTCACGGTGTGGGAATCGGAGAATGCACGGGTTTCATATAGCGGCAACAGAAGATGATTGACATTCAAAACCAGCGAGATCACAGAAATATCGATATCAAAAAGGTCGGTGTCAAGGGGATAAAATATCCCATTGTCGTTCTCGATCGCACCCGCGGCACACAGTCCGTAAACGCCACCATCAATATCTATGTCAATCTTCCCCACCATTTCAAGGGAACACATATGAGCCGATTTGTCGAAATCCTGAATGATTTCAGAGGACAGATCAATATCAAAACTTTTCATACGATTCTTGAAAAGATCAGGGATAAACTTCATGCAAAGTCGTCTCACATGGAGATCGAATTTCCATATTTTATTGAAAAAACTGCCCCTGTTTCGGGAGCAAAAAGCCTCATGGAGTACAGATGCTCATTTTGTGGACAAAATGATGGAAACAAAACGGATTTTCTGGTGGGCGTCGTGGTTCCCGTCACGACGGTATGCCCCTGTTCCAAGGAAATAAGCAATATGGGGGCCCATAATCAGAGGAGCATCGTCACAGTGAAGGTAAGATTCAGGAAGTTTTTCTGGATAGAGGATCTTATCAGGATGGTGGAAGATTCGGCAAGCGGTGAAGTGTATTCCCTTCTGAAAAGAGTGGATGAGAAGTTTGTGACGGAAAAAGCTTATGAAAACCCTATGTTTGTAGAAGACGTTGTCAGAAATGCGGCCGAACAATTGAACAAAGATGATAATTTTATCTGGTATAGCATCGAGGCAGAGAACTTTGAAAGCATCCATAACCACAGTGCATATGCCTTTGTTGAAAAGAACGCCTATCCGGGCCCCTGACAGCTTAACCTTTTAATTCTGCATTATTTTCCTTTGACAAAATGCCTGTAATCTTTTAATTGTTTAGTATGGAAAACGACAACGAAAAAACATTTTATAATTTATACCGGCACGGATTCATCAGGGTAGCCGTGTGTATACCGGAGGTGAAAGTCGCCGATACGCTTTTCAATGCTGAAAGGACCATTATGTTGGCGGAGGAGGCAGCAGCCAACGATGCGATTTTTGCCCTCTTTCCTGAACTCGGGATTTCAGCTTACTCGAATGAGGATCTTTTCCATCAGGATGCCCTCCTGAAAAGTACCGTTGACGCGCTCATCGCCGTTGCCGATGCAACCAAAAAACTGAATGTGATCCTGGTGGTTGGCGCCCCGCTACAAGTTGATTTTCGACTTTTTAACTGCGGCATCGTTCTTTACCGGGGTCGTATTCTCGGCATTGCCGTTAAATCCTATCTGCCAAATTACCGCGAATTCTACGAAGGCCGTCAATTCAGTCCGGCGCATGAAGCTCAATCAAAAACAATCGACATCTGCGGCCAGGAAAATATTTCTTTTGGAGCAGATATTCTTTTTAATATAGCAAATATCAGGCATTTCAAATTCTTTATTGAAATGTGTGAGGATGTCTGGGTGCCCATTCCTCCATCAAGCTACGCTGCCATGGCCGGAGCGACAGTCATCGGAAACCTCTCCGCATCCAACATCACCATTGGAAAATCCGATTACCGCCACAGCCTGACAGCCAACCAGTCGGCGCGCTGCATTTCCGCATACCTCTATGCGGCAGCGGGTCCCGGTGAATCAACGACCGATCTGGCCTGGGACGGTCACGCCATGATTTATGAGAATGGCAATCTCCTGTCGGAGTCGGAGCGGTTCTGCCATAAATCTCAGGTCATATATACGGACATCGATCTCGACCGTCTCGCCCAGGACAGAATGCGCATGAACAGTTTTGGCCGGAATGCCTGCATCCATAAAGAAAAATTAGCGGAATTCCGTCAGGTATCATTTAATGTCGATCTCGCTGAAAAAAGAATATTGCTGGACAGGGAGTATCCAAGATTCCCCTATATTCCTGCGGACCCCGATAAACGGGATCAGCGTTGTTACGAAGCGTACAATATCCAGGTTCATGGACTGGCGCAGAGGCTGAAATCATCGGGAATAAAAAACGTCGTCGTCGGAATTTCGGGGGGGCTTGATTCCACACATGCTCTGATTGTTGCTACGAAAACTATGGACATGCTGAATCTGCCAAGATCCAACGTGATGGCTTACACCATGCCGGGATTTGCCACATCCGATAAAACCTATATGAACGCCCTGAAGCTCATGAAGGCAATCGGTGTTGAAGCCAATGAGATGGATATCAGACCGAGTTGCATGCAAATGCTCACAGATATCGGCCATCCCTATGCAGATGGTGAAAAGCTCTATGATATTACCTTCGAAAATATTCAGGCCGGAGAGCGTACCTCCCATCTGTTTCGTATTGCCAACATGAGAAACGCCCTTGTCATCGGTACCGGCGATCTCAGCGAACTCGCTCTCGGATGGTGTACTTACGGCGTGGGTGATCATATGTCGCATTACAATGTGAATGCCAGCGTTCCAAAAACGCTCATCCGGCACCTGATCCGCTGGGTCGTCCAGTCATCGCAGTTCTCTCAGGAAGCATCCGAGATTCTTTCCGATATCCTTGAAACGGAAATAAGTCCGGAATTGATCCCGGGAAAAGACGGCAGCGAGCCGGCCCAGAAAACCGAATCGTTTATCGGTCCCTATGAATTGCAGGATTTCAACAATTTTTACATTACCCGATTCGGCTATCTGCCGGCCAAAATCGCATTTATGGCTTATTGCACATGGCAAGACAAGACCAAAGGCCGGTGGCCGGATGTTCCCTTAGACAAGAGAAATGAATACACGATAGGAGAGATCAGGCACTGGTTGGAGATCTATTTGTACCGCTTCTTTAAATTGAGTCAGTACAAGCGTACCTGCATACCCAATGGGCCGAAGGTTGGATCAGGGGGGTCTCTTTCTCCAAGGGGAGATTATCGGGCGCCAAGTGACAGTGAAGCAACGGTATGGATGGAAAATATAAAACTCATTCCCGAACGGGATGACGGAAAGTCATGAAACGGGCAAGTTATAGAGATTTCGATGCAACGGAACTCTTCTGTTCCAACTGCAAACGGGCTGTTCCGGTGAGAAAAAGGCTCCTTTTGATACTTGCCGGCGGCGAAAAGTATGATTATACTTGTGTGTTCTGTGGAACATCCGTGGGGGATAAAATGGTCACCGGGCAGGATAATCTGAGAACCGTCACTAAATAAGATCAATCGCGGTGGTTCTTTTCCCTTTTCCTTTCCAGCGCTATCCTCAATTTTTCCCCGAGGGAACCCGGTTCAGACATGGAGCGGCCTGTAACGGCATGATCTCCGTACACGAGGCTTGATTCATGACCTTCCGATGTTCCCTGCAAGTAATCACCAAGAATCTCCCGGCTGTGAACATCTTCATGACAATAGACACAGAGATTTTCCCAGTTACTTCCGTCCGGGGGGTTGTTGTGATGATTGCCATCCTTGTGGTGAACCGTCAGCAGGTGCCTCTTTGTCTCATCAAAATCCCTGCCGCAGCGCGCACAAACAAGTCCGTGGAGGGATAATGACCGTTCACGATATTCCTCCTTCGCGAGTCCTTTTTCTTCACCCTTCAGATTACGGACAACGTCCTCAACGGACTTTGTTGATGTCGTTTTGTCTTTGACGGTAACGGTTTTGACTTTTCCCCATTTACTTCCGAAGGTAATACGGGACACACCCTTCCCCTTGTTTTTTACTTGAATAAATTCATTCTACTGTTTCCGTCCTTCTCGTCATCGAGATAGAATACACAGGACATGTTCCCGATCAACGGGAAGAACGAAATACGTCAAGAAAAACCCGGGTCCCTTTTAACACGGCAGATACGGTTTTCAAGGTTCTGAAAAAGGGGGAAATGAGACCTGCCCGCAATTCTTGTTCCAAATCAAGAAAAATCTCAACAGTGCCCTGTATGCGTCCGACGACATGGGTGAGGCCTTCAATCTGGTTGTTTACCGTATAGGTTGCCTTGTTTATATTTGTCGAAATCTCTTCCAGATTTTTCAGTATACCCGGCAGACTTTGATTCAGCATATGCAGGGTGATGGTGATACTCTTTGCCGTGCGCCAGATCTGTATGAGAAAAGGGATAGACAGCGCCACAATAAGGAGAAACACGACACTTAGAACAACAACACTGATTTCCAGATACATAGGTCTTCTCCTTTACATTAAGCTGAACCCTCAGGCTGTCTTTTCCTTTTCCTCCTTGAAGGCTTCCACACCCGCATCGACCGCTTTTTTTAATCGGCTTTTGGTATCCTGAATGGTATCTTTCCCCTTTTCGGCAAGCTCACCGACTTTTACTTCCATCTCTTCGACTTTTTCTTTTGCAGAGGATTCCATCTGTTTCAAACGATTGATGGCAGAGTCATAAGCCTTCTTGCTCTTTTCAAGGGCCACTTCATATTCCTCTTTGGCCTTTTCCATCAATTCCTCTGCCTTTTTTGCAATATCTTCCCGCGTTTCCCTACCACTTTTTGGAGCATAAAGAATGCCAATAATGGCACCGATTAATCCCCCTATGAGCATCCCCTTGATAAAATCATCTGTTCTATTCGACATATCTTCACCTCCTCGATTTAATCTTTCATATTTCCAGCCAAATCATAAAATATTATCCTTCATACAGGGTAGGTCTGGATGAACTTGAAGCCGTCCTGGACATAAAACCTGTGTGTATATCTTAACATAAAAAACAGGTAATCTCAAAACGAAAAGAAAAAACCATACGGCTTTTTTGCCTTGTCAAGACAAATTTATCATTATATAAAGCGCCTTTATTGCATGTATACGGGGTGGGATAATGATTTTAGGCATTGACGTGGGCGGCACACACACAGATGCGGTACTGATTGAAGATCTCAAGGTTAAGAAAAAAGCGAAGTCTCCGACGGATGAGAAGAATTTAATAAATTCACTCTTGGATGTTACTTCCGAATTGCTGAAAGGGGAAAACCTGGAAAAACTTAAACGTGTTGTCCTGAGCACCACCATTTCCACAAATGCCATTGTTCAGAACAAAACCGACAGGACGGGACTTATCCTGGTAAGCGGTCCAGGACTCCCCCCGTCACTTTTAAGAATTAATGAAGATACCTGTTTCATATCCGGCTATATCAATCACCGCGGCATTGAAATTAAAACAATAGACCAGAACGAGGTCTTTGAAATCGGAAATTATTTTAAGGAAAAAGGTATCCAACACGCTGGTATCGTAGGAAAATTTTCGACAAGAAATCCCTGCCAGGAAATGACGATCAAAGATATCATCTGTGATCAAATGAGACACGTATCTCTTGGCCACAGGATGTCGGGGCGTCTTAATTTCCCGCGGCGAATTTCAACAACCTATCTTAACGCCGCCATCTGGGACCGCTACAATGACTTTGTAAATCAGGTGCTGAATTTTGTATGCCAGTGGGGTTTCAAGGTTCCTGTCTATATTCTGAAAGCGGACGGAGGAACGGTAGATATAACCCCGTCTGTCGAACTTCCCGTCCTGACGATCCTTTCCGGTCCCGCTGCCAGTATTATGGGTATCGTGAGCATGTTTGATCGCAGGGAAGATGCCATAGCCCTGGATATCGGCGGCACCACAACCGATATCGCCATTTTTGCAGATGGGGTACCCCTGTTGGAAGCCTTTGGTGTTACCATTAACGGCTACAAGACTCTTATCAGGGGTTTACGCACAAAATCCATCGGGATTGGTGGAGACAGCATGGTAAAATTTGAAAACAATCAGATCATCATCGGTCCCGAAAGAGAAGGCCCGGCCGCTGCATTCGGGGGACCTTATCCGACACCGACGGACGCCATGATTGTTCTGGGCATGACATCAATCGGAGACAGAGAAAAGGCGGCAAAGGCCATTGCGGAAATTGCCGCCAAAATGAATCGTTCCGTGATGGAAACCGCTCAAATTATCGTAGACAATACCTGCAAAGAGATTGTGTCTCATGTAACCGATATGATTGAAGAAATAAACAACAAGCCGGTCTATACAATCCATGAAATGTTCGAAGTAAAAAAATTAAACCCCAAAGCATTATACGTGGTAGGCGGACCTGCACAGTCCATACATGGCATCCTCGGGAAATTGCTGGGTTGCCCCGCTTATGTACCTGAACATGCGGAAGTAGCCAACGCCATCGGGGCGGCTCTCGCCCGGACAACAGCGGAAGTCACCATTCTTGCCGACACAGAGAGGGGGACCCTCTCTATAGGTCAGGAGGATATCCAAAACGCCATACCGTCGACATTTTCAAGAGAGGACGCTATCAACGTTGCTATACAAAAACTGAAAGAGAAGGCCGTCAATCTGGGCGCCAGAGAAGAAGACATCGAGATTGAAATTGTTGAATGCCAGGAATTTAACATGGTCAGGCAATATTACAAAGCAGGCAAGAACATCAGGGTCAAGGTACAAATCAAACCTGGATTAATAGCCGGATACAAAAGGGGGAATGGAATATGTTAAAAAAAGGAAGGAAAACGGGGCTCGTATTCTTCCCCGCCTTTGACTGGGCTATTTCCCCGACACACCCGGAACGCGAAGAACGGCTTCTCTACACGCAGGATCAGGTCTTTGAAGAAGGTTTGCTGGACTTTGATAACATCATCGAATACAAACCGGGCATAGCCACGACAGACGACATCAATCGCGTTCATATCTGCGTTCCTGACGCGGCGACAGTAATTACAGAATCCCATCTTATATCAGCCGGAGGAGCAATTACCGCGGCGGAAAAGGTACTCAAAGGCGAGGTTGATAATGCCTTCGCCCTCGTCAGACCGCCTGGGCATCATGCCATGCTTGTTGTCCATGGCGCCCGTGGTTTCTGCAACATCAATATTGAAGCAATCATGATCGAGTATATCAGAAAAAACTACGGCCTCAAGAAGATTGCTGTCGTTGATACGGATTGTCATCACGGGGACGGCACACAGGACATCTACTGGAACGATCCAAATGTCCTCTGCATCTCCATGCATCAGGATGGCAGAACCCTTTATCCCGGCTCCGGATTTCAGGAAGAATTTGGCGGTCCCAACGCCCTGGGAACGACCATAAACATTCCTCTTCCTCCGGGTACATCGGATGAAGGCTTTCTTTACGTATTGGATCAAGTCGTCCTGCCTATTCTTGACGAATTCAAACCCGATCTCGTTATCAATTCGGCAGGACAGGACAACCATTACACAGATCCCATCACCAACATGCGCTTCACTGCTCAGGGATATGCATTGTTGAATGAAAAACTCTCACCTGACATAGCCGTTCTTGAAGGAGGATACTCAATCGAAAATGCCCTTCCCTATGTCAATGTGGGCATTATCCTGGCGATGGCAGGTCTCGATTACAGTCATGTCAGGGAACCTGATTTCAACCTTGATGCCGTAAAACAGTCCGACGAAATCAGTCGCTATATAAAACAGGAGGCGACACAAATCTACAGTCGCTGGAAAAACAGGGTACCTCTGAAGAAAAGTCTCGTAGGAAATGCCAGATATTCAAAACGCAAGAAAAATATTTATTACGATACAGACGGAATCAGAGAACATCAGGAAGAAACAGTCAGAGTATGTGATGGCTGTGGAGGACTCGTCTTGATTGACTCCACTTCTGACAGAGGTAACAGAATATTTGCCATCATCATTCCGAGAACCAGTTGCCCCGACTGTAGACAACATGGAGAAGAAATATATGCGTTAACTAACAAAAGAGAATATCACTACGTTTACTTCCAGGACAAGGACAAGGATATTTTCCTTGTTGACAGCAGAGGATGAATTCAATACCTGTCCATCATGAAAAAAACTGATTCCTGCCACAGAGCTCAGAAAACCTTGAAACGACTGCTGGAGATCATTTGCCGGCTGAGATCTCCCGATGGTTGTATGTGGGACAGACAGCAGAACACAAAGGACATTGGCAGATATTTGATGGATGAAGCGTATGAGGTCATCGATGCCATAGAAAGTGGCTCTCCGGAGGCGCTCAAAGAAGAAATGGGCGATCTTCTCTTTCAGATTTTCTTTATTGCCAGTATTTCAGAAGAGGCCGGAAATTTCAACATTTCAGATGTCATGGAAAACGTGACACAGAAAATGATCAGGCGCCATCCCCATGTATTCGGAGACAAAACCGTCCGAAATATCGATGATATACGATCAAACTGGGAAGACATCAAGAAACACGTGGAAAACAGAAACAGAAGCGGCACCCATATTTTAGCCGGCATACCACGCTCCATGCCATCACTCCTTGCGGCGCAAAAAATGACGGAAAATGCTTCGAAAGTCGGCTTCGACTGGAGAAAGGCGGAGGATGTCCTGGTCAAAATCGAAGAAGAATTGTTTGAATTTAAACTTGCCGTTCAGTCGGACGACCACAAGAAAATCAAGGAAGAAATCGGCGACCTTTTTCTGTCTCTTGTAAACGTTTGCCGCTTTATCGATGTGAATGCCGAAGAAGCACTGAAAAGCGCCATGAAAAAATTCGGAGACAGATTTCAATATATTGAAGACAGATTGGCTGTGAAGGGAAAAACACCCATGGAGGCTTCACTTGCGGAAATGGATGATCTGTGGAATGAATCAAAAACTGTAACCACCACCTGAAATGCGATTAGAAGATTTTGATTACAACCTTCCTGAAGAACGTATCGCTCAACATCCATGCCAGATGAGAGATCATGCACGGATGATGATCGTCAACAGGACAACGGGAGACATCATCCACGATGTTTTTTTAAATCTGCCGGATTATTTAAAAAAGGGTGACACTCTGGTCGTCAATGACTCGAAAGTCATTTCTGCAAGGCTAATCGGGAAAAAAGAAACAGGCGGATTCATCGAGGTACTGCTCCTTTCTAAAAAATATGAAGACGCTTTGCATTGTCCCACATGGGAGGCATTGTTACGCCCCGCCAAGAGAGTTCGGACAGGCGCCAGAATTTTTTTCGAAGGAAACTGCGAAGCCATCATCGCTGCCAGAACGTCAGACAAAAAATGGCTCATCACGTTTATGGCGAAAACGGAATTCGGTCACTTTCTGAATCAATTTGGACGCGCCCCTCTCCCACCTTATATTAAACGAAAACAAGATGATCCGGGGAGGGATAGAGATATTGTCAGGTATCAAACCGTCTATGCGAAGATGCCGGGATCGGTCGCAGCGCCAACTGCCGGTCTGCACTTTTCTCATCATGTTCTTAGTGTCCTTGAGGGAAACGGGATTCATATTGCTCCGGTTACGCTCCACGTCGGTTATGGAACATTTCTTCCTATCGAAACAGATCATGTGGAAAAGCACCGGATGGAGGAAGAATTTTTCGCGATAAGCAACGATACTGCCGATATGATTAATAACGCTCATCATGTCATTGCAGTAGGAACGACTTCAACCAGGGTTATTGAATCGGCCGCTGATGGGAAAGGCAAGGTACAGCCTTTATCGTCTCATACAAACCTTTTCATTTACCCCGGTTATCATTTTAAACGGGTCAATTCCCTGCTGACAAATTTCCATCTTCCCAGATCATCCCTATTCCTTCTCGTCTGTGCCTTCGCAGGCAAAGACCTGATCCGGGAAGCATATCGGCAGGCTATCGATCATCGATATCGATTTTACAGTTATGGAGATTGCATGCTGATCTTGTAGAAAGCACCTTCGGGTGTCCTGGTGAAAATATGTTCTCGAATCAGAGTGGAGAATTTTTAAACATATATGCAATACCGATTTGAAATCTTTAAAAAAGATTCTGCAAGCGGGGCGCGGCTGGGAAGAATTTACACACCTCATGGAGAAGTCAATACCCCCGTTTTCATGCCCGTGGCAACGCAGGGTACCGTGAAGTCCCTTACACCTGAAACAGCCAGGAAACTTGGCGCCGAAATGATTCTCTCAAATACCTACCACCTTTACTTGAGGCCGGGCCATGAAATCATCAACCATGTTGGCGGTTTACATAAATTCATGAACTGGAATGCTCCAATTCTGACCGACAGCGGAGGTTTTCAAATATTCAGTCTCAGCTCTCTAAGGAAAATCACGAATGACGGTGTCATTTTTCAGTCCCACATAGACGGGTCGAGACATTTGATCACCCCTGAAGTATCAGTTGAAATTCAGGAAGCCCTCCGTTCCGATATTGTCATGTGCCTCGATGAATGCACGCCATATCCTGCCGGTCTTGAAGAATCGGCAAGATCTCTCGAATTGACATTCAACTGGGCGAGGAGATGCAAGAAAGCAAAAAAAGATAACGGGCAGGCGCTCTTCGGGATTATTCAGGGCGGTATATATCCTGCCCTTCGGCAAAATGCCATGGAAGAAATCTGCCTGAAAATCGGTTTTGACGGTTACGCCCTTGGCGGACTCAGTGTTGGCGAACCCAAGGAAATCATGTTGGAGATTGTCGAAACATCCGCACCGCATCTCCCGGAAGACAAACCACGATATCTGATGGGAGTGGGAACTCCGGAAGACATTGTTGCATGCGTCGATTGTGGAATTGACATGTTTGATTGCGTAATTCCGACAAGATGCGCCAGGAATGGATTGTTGTTTACAAATCAAGAAAAGGTTGTTATAAAAAACGCCCGTTACAAAAATGATCATTCGCCGGTTGACAGCACATGTGATTGTTATACCTGTAGAAATTATTCACGGGCATACCTGAGGCACTTGTTTATGGCCAGAGAAATACTGGCCATGGTTTTAAATACGATTCACAATGTTCGGTATTACATGCATCTCATGGAATGTATTAGAACTGCCATCAGAGATGGTTGCTATGCGGCTTTTAAAAAAGCGTTTATCGAGCAACAACACTTAAGTTAAGGAGGATATGAGAATTGATGGACTTAGCCTATGCAATGGGTGGCTTCGGCGGAGGGAGTGGCAGTGGCGGCGGTGGAGATATCAGTTTTATCATCATGATGGCGGTCGTGTTTGCCATCTTCTACTTTCTTCTTATCAGACCGCAACAACAAAAGCAGAAAGAGCATAAAGAAATGCTCGCCAATCTCAATCACGGAGACATGGTCATGACTTCCGGAGGAATTCACGGCAAGGTCACCGCCCTGACAGATACGGTGGTTACGCTTGAAATTGCAGACAAGGTCAGAATCAAGGTGTCAAGAAATTTCGTAGGCACCATTGTACAGAAAGCCGCAAAGGAATAATTTGGAAAGGAACAAAGCATGCTGAAAAGTATCAAAATCAGGGCCGCCCTGGCTTGCATTGTTTTAATTGCAGGTTTATTTTTTCTCACACCCTCCCTGATGTCCAGTCTTCCTGATCTGTGGCAAAAATACCTGCCCAAGGACAAGATTCATCTCGGGCTCGATTTGCAGGGAGGGATGCATCTTGTCCTCGAAGTTGATACAGACAAGGCAACAGAAAGCGCCATGGAGAGAACCTCAAATGATTTGAAAGAAGCGTTGATGGATAAAAAGGTTCGATTCAGACACATTGAAAGGACGAAAAATAACACCATTTCTCTTGAATTGCCTGACAGCGCTTCGAGAGCCGCATTTGAAAAAGTCATGAAAGATCATTACCCGGACATCGAAACCACAACGTCACAAATTCGTGACGGGAACGAAACGGTTTCCCTGAAGCTGAAAGAAAAAAAAATAAATGAAATAAAAAAACTGACGATTGAACAGAGTCTTGAAACGATTCGAAATCGGGTCGATCAATTCGGAATTTCCGAACCTGAAATTATACCCCAGGGGGAAGACCGAATCGTTATTCAGCTTCCCGGCATAAAAGACACAACAAGGGCTAAGAATCTCATCGGGAAAACGGCACTTCTGGAGTTCAAGCTGGTTGATGAAGAGCATAGCCTTGATGATGCGCTAAGGGGCAATGTTCCCGATGGAAGTGTCATCGCTAATGAAAATCGCCTGGACAGACAATCAGGACGAAGAACCAATATCCCCATTTTACTTAAAAATAAAACCCTTCTGACCGGCGGTTACCTCGAAAGCGCCCAGGTAAAAATCGGTGATCGGTTCGGTGAACCTTATGTGGGTATAAAGTTTAACACCCAGGGCGCAAAAGACTTCGACAGAATTACCGGCGAAAACGTGAAAAAGCGCCTGGCTATCGTCCTCGATGGCATTGTCCATTCAGCGCCGGTCATTCAGGAAAGGATATCCGGCGGCGAGGCGCAGATTACAGGATCATTCACGATGGATGAAGCCAAAGATCTCGCAATTGTTTTAAGGGCAGGTGCACTTCCGGCGCCGGTCCACATTCTCGAGGAAAGAACGGTTGGACCCTCACTGGGGCAGGATTCCATCGACAAAGGATTGTGGTCAACCATTATCGGCGGCATACTGGTGATGATCTTCATGATCGTTTATTATAAATTCTCCGGTGTCGTGGCGAACGTTGCCCTTATCATGAATATGATCGTCATCCTCGGCACGCTAGCCGCCTTCAGGGCCACTCTGACTCTTCCGGGCATTGCGGGGATTGTGCTGACGATCGGCATGGCGGTCGATGCCAATGTCCTGATCTTTGAAAGGATCAGGGAAGAGCTTCGCGCCGGAAAAACGCCGCGGGCTGCCATTGAAACAGGATATTCCAGAGCATTTCTGACTATTCTGGACACGAATGTGACCACCCTGATAGCGGCCCTGTTTCTTTTCGGATTTGGAACGGGACCGGTAAAGGGGTTCGCCGTTACACTCAGTATCGGCATCGTTGTCAGCATGTTTACGGCCATATTCGTAACCCGGATTATCTTTGATCATTTTGTCTGGGACAGAAAAATTCAGACAGTAAGCATATAAAGAGTACGGATCGCCCTTTGGCCTTTGGCCATGAGCATATCAGGAGATACACATGGAACTCATAAAATCGGGAAGCAATATCAATTTCGTCGGAAAGATGAAAATGGCCTTTATTTTATCTTTTGCCATGATCATCATCAGCATCGCTTCAGTGATCCTGCATGGCGGTCTCAATTACGGTATCGATTTTGCCGGGGGCGCCCTGGTGCAAATCAAATTTCATCAGGAACCGTCCATCGATAGCGTCCGGAGTGCCTTTAAAAACATTGGTCTCGAAAACAGCATCATCCAGTCATTTGGCCCGAATGAGGTTGTCGTCCGGGCAGCCGAATCATCCACTGACCCAAAAGGATTGACCGGAAGAATTGATGATGCCCTGACAACTGCCTTCGCCAAGGGAAGCTATGAAATCAGAAGGGTTGAGGTCGTGGGACCAAAAGTCGGAAAGGACCTGACCAGAAAGGCTATTCTTGCCATTGTGTTTTCCTGGATCGGCATGCTTATCTACATTGCATGGCGGTTTGAATTTCGCTACGCAGTCGGGGGAATCCTCGCACTGGTGCATGATGTGATCATTACAATCGGTGCTTTTTCAATTTTAAATAAGGAATTTGATCTTACCATTATAGCTGCACTGCTGACAATCATCGGGTACTCGATCAATGACACCATTGTTGTTTTTGACAGGATCAGGGAAAACACACGGAAGAATATTAAACAGAGTCTTGGTGACACCATCAATATGAGCGTAAATCAGACCCTGAGCAGAACGATTCTGACGGCTCTTACCGTTTTCATCGTCGTCGTTGTCCTGTTCTTTTTCGGCGGCGCCGTAATTCATGATTTTGCCTTCGCCTTGCTTGTCGGTGTGGTCGTCGGTACATATTCATCCATATTCATCGCGAGCCCCATCATCCTGGTCTGGGAAAAAATCAGACCAAATATAAAAAGGAAGAAATAATTTGTCCCCGCTTGAAATTACAGGAATAACCCTTTTTCTTCTTGTTCTTTTCGCGGGTATCTTCTCCATTGTTTTGGGCATGCCGGGGACGGTTATTATTCTTATCGATGCAATTCTGTACGCATTCTTTACGGGGTTTGATAAAATCGGTTTCAAAGTTCTGATTATTCTGCTCGTCATTTCTCTGTTGGCAGAGGCCCTTGATTTTGCACTGGGAATGGCGGGCGCGGCCAGATATGGAACTTCGGGCAAGGGGATATGGGCTTCCCTGATTGGCGGCGTAATCGGCGCCATCGTCATGACACCGGTTCTTTTTGGTTTTGGCACCATAATGGGAAGTTTCCTGGGAGGATTTACAGGTATTCTGATAGTAGAGTTAATCCATCGGGGCCAGTTGAAACCGGCGCTCCGTGCCGGATATGGCGTCATGTTGGGAAAGTTTACCGGAATGCTTGTTAAAGGATTTTTCGCCCTCGTGATGATCACCATTACTCTGATAAATATATATTCATAAAGGAATCTGTTGATGACCAAAACAAAATCCAAGTTTCAAGAATACGCCGAGGCAATCATTATAGCCATACTGATTGCCCTTTTTATCAGAACCTTTGTGGTTCAGGCCTTTAAAATTCCCTCGGGATCCATGAAACAGACGTTTCAAATCGGCGATCATATTCTGGTAAGCAAATTCATTTATGGCATAAAGATACCCTTGATCAGAAAAACCCTTATACCCATCAATGACCCCAAGAGAGGAGATATCGTCGTCTTTATCTACCCGGAAGACAGATCCAAGGATTTCATTAAACGGGTTATCGGGATCGGCGGCGACACGATAGAAATCAGAAACAAAAAAATATTCCTGAATGGATTGCCATACAGCGATTCCTACGCGATTTATTCAGATGACTTTATCATTCCGGCTTCCATACAGCCCCGTGACAATTTCGGACCTGTCACCGTCCGTCCGGGAACCGTTTTCGTAATGGGAGACAACAGAGATCAAAGTTATGACAGTCGGTTCTGGGGATTTGTCGATCTGAAAGACGTCATGGGAAAGGCGTTTATGATATACTGGTCATGGGACAGGGAAAATCGCACGGTCAGATGGAATAGAATAGGCCAAATCCCCCGTTAGCTTCCTCATGGCTCTTCAGGAGTCAGGGGATAGAATTCTGACTCTTGAGCCAAGACGTCTCTTCAAAATAAACGTCGCAAATCAAGCTTCCCGTCCTACTGAATCGTCTTTATATCAGAGATGTGAATACCATGGCGCCGGAAAGGAACATAAGGGCAATTGCGGTTGACCAAGCGATGATGTTCATAACCGGTCCATTGGTATATTCCCCCATAATCTGCCGGTCATTGATAAGAAGCAGCATGAATATCAGCACAAAAGGAAGCAACATCCCATTGATAACCTGAGAATAAAACATGATGGAAATCAAGGGGATGTCAGGCATGAGGATGATGCCTGCCCCCAAAAAGATCATGAGAGAGTAAAGACCATAGAATTGCGGCGCTCCCGTAAATCTATGATTAAGACTTGATTCCCATCCAAAAGCCTCACAGATCGTATAAGCTGTGGAGAGAGGAAGAATGGAAGCTGCAAACAGAGACGCGTTGAGAAGGCCGAATGCAAACAGCCACGAGCAGTATTGCCCTGCCAGTGGCGCCAGAGCAAGTGCCGCATCCTTGGCGGTCTCGATTTTTATACCGTTTTGATAGAGGGTAACTGCACAGAGCATAATAATGAAAAACGCTACCACGTTGACCATAATGGATCCAAATATCACATCCACGCGGGCGTACTTGTAATCCCTGGCCTTAAGACCCTTGTCGACAATGGAAGACTGCAGATAGAATTGCATCCAGGGCGCAATGGTCGTCCCGACGACTCCTATGGTCATGGTGAGGAAGCGGGGATCAAATTTCAGGGTTGGCGTAATAACGGCTAAACCGATCTGTCCCCAGTCCGGCTTCCCCATGAATCCCGAGACAATATACGCCAGATAAAACAGACCTG
>Ga0163209_1000486_pt1 | contig 17210 bp, 11 predicted proteins | sample Kivu_160m_FD_113538 | JGI IMG/M metagenome (GOLD analysis project Ga0163209, IMG submission 113538) | Freshwater microbial communities from Lake Kivu, Western Province, Rwanda to study Microbial Dark Matter (Phase II) - Kivu_160m | ecosystem: Environmental > Aquatic > Freshwater > Lake ...
GCCGCCTCTACCACCGTGTTGATGGCGGTGTCGTAGCCGATGGTTGAATCGGTGCCGTAAAGGTCGTTGTCGATGGTTCCCGGCAGGCCGATGATAGAGAAATCGAACTCTTTGTCAAATTCGGCGGCGCCGGTGAAAGTCCCGTTGCCGCCGATGGCCACCAGGGCTTCGATGTTGTGCTCCTTCAGGTTGTTATAGGCCTGGAGACGCCCGGTGTATTCCATGAAGCGCTGGCTCCGGGCGGTCTTAAGGATGGTCCCTCCCCGCTGGATGATATTCGACACCGAACTGCTCGACATCTGTTCGATCTGGTTGTCGATCAGGCCTTCATAGCCGCGGTAGATGCCAAATACATCCAGTCCGGCAAAGATCGCCGAGCGCACCACGGCACGGATGGCCGCATTCATTCCGGGGGCGTCGCCCCCTGAGGTCAGGACACCGATTCTTGTTACCTTAGGCATAAGGGTAATTGATTTTAGAGTTTAGATTTTGGATTTCAGATTTTGGATTTCAAATTTATCCGCCCTCAGACAGGGAAACAAAGTTATAAAAAAGAAGCTTGTGGATATGATATGGTCAGCCTGTCGGATCGGCGGGTTTTTTCGGAGGACCTTTTCTGCCGGCAAAAAGGTCGAACCGTATGAACCTGCATTCCAGCGGGCCATTGTAAACCGTTATCTTCCGCGAGGGCCGCAGCCCGATGAATTTGATCGTTTCCAGGTCGGAGGAGATCAGCCATGCCGTATGGCCGGCGTACTTACGCTTGAGGGTGTCGCCGATCATCTTATAGAAGGCCATCGAGTCGCCGATCGGGAGCCGCTCATCATAGGGTGGATTGGAGATGATGAACCCGCCACCGAACGGGGGCAGGGAGTCTTCGAATGACCGGACATCCAGACCGATCTCCTCCCGGAAGCCGGTGAATTGCAGGTTCTCCCGCGCCGATTCGATAGCCCGCGAAGCGCGGTCGGAACCGCTGATCCTGAGGGGCATCGCATTGGCCTGGGCATCGGCCTCCGCTTTGATCCCCCGCCAAAGCCCGGAATCAAAATCCCGCCACTTCATGAATCCCCACTCCTCCCGCCAAAATCCGGCAGGGATGTTCCGTGCTTTCATCGCTGCCTCGATCAGGAGCGTGCCCGCCCCGCACATCGGGTCATACAGCGGTGTGCCGGATTCCCATCCCGACAATCTGATCAGCCCGGCGGCCAGCACCTCGTTGATCGGCGCCGGGCCCGTGCTTTTGCGGTAACCGCGGCGGTGCAGCGACTCGCCCGATGCATCGAGCGCCACGGTGCAGGTGTCTTTAAAAAGATGGACATTGATCTTTATCCGGGGATTCTCCAGGTCAACCGACGGACGCCGGCCAAGCTTTTCGCGGAGCCGGTCGGCCACCGCGTCCTTTGTCCGCTGCGCGACATACTGTGAATTGGTGAAAACCGTGTAAGAGATCACCGCATCGATAGCGAAGGTGCTCTCCGCATCCATGTAATCCTCCCAGGGGAACTCATGGATACGGTCGTAGAGGTCCTTCTGCTCCTGAATTTCAAAATGGAAAAGCGGTTTCAGGATCCGAAGGGTGGTCCGGCACGTATAATTGACCCGGTACATCATGGCAGTGTCGCCCAGGAAGGAGACAGCCCGGTTCAGCTTCATGACCCCGGCAGCTCCGAGGGATATGAGCTCCTGTGCCAACGCATCTTCAAGGCCCGATATGGTCTTGGCGATGAGCGGGAAAAATGACGGCGGAGTATCGTGTTCCATGAATATTTTAGGTTTTATTGTTTTTACCGCCTGAACCTGAAAACGCGAAGAAGATCACTTAAAACCCCAGGTCCGGATTCCTTTCTTCGCTTTATGTTGCTAAGTTATAAAAAATGGTGATCATGATGTATATCCCCGAGGAAAAAGAACTCGTTTTCCATGGCGTCAGAAAGGGCGACAAGATCAGCATCCATGATATCATGGGAAGGGCGTTCAGCGCCATACCGGTTCCTGATCAGGTTCGTCAGCCCTGCCTCATGGCCGCGGGATTTATTTTGCAATTAACACCCATGAAATCCGGAAAATCATCATGAAGAATGTGTTCGGATTATTCTGGCAGGGTTTTTCGTACATTTGTATGATTGCCGCCAACTGCAGTCTGACGGGCGGCGGGGGGGTGGACGGCGCCATACACCGCACGGGACCGTTCGCAGGTTCCCTGAAGGCAACGACGGCATCCGAAAAGTCATCTTCGTCATCTTTGATGAAAGGAAGATTTATGAAAACAAAAAGATTAATTATCAGCGCCATCCTGGGGGTGGCTTTTCGACGAACCCGTCGCATGAAGCACATTTTACTGACATGGCACTTTCTGTTTTTTCTGGTCCTGGCCGGATATTCCCAGGCGCCGATCCCTCCCCCGGTAAAAAACGGGTTTTTAAAACTGACTTCCCATGCGGAGCTATCCGCCTACGTGTCAGCCACTGGAGCCGCCTCGGATCTGATCAGTCTTGAGGTGATCGGACGTTCGGTGCAGGGCCGCGAGCTGTACGCCATCGGGTTCTCTTCCGGTAAGTTCGGGAAAGACGCCTCAAAGATCAGGGTGCTCATCTTTGCCCAGCAGCATGGGAACGAACAGTCGGGGAAGGAAGGCGCCCTGCTCCTCACGGCAGAGCTCCTGAAACCTGAGCGCCGGCATCTTTTCGACCGGATCGACCTGGCGCTGATCCCGCAGGTCAATCCCGACGGTGCGGAAGTCAACCGGCGGAGAAATGCCAACGGCCTTGATCTTAACCGTAACCACGTTATCCTGACTGAACCCGAAACCCGGTCGCTGCACGGCTTTTTCGACCGGTATCTTTTCGAGGTGACGATGGACGTGCACGAATATTCTCCTTACGGCGAAGAATGGGCCAGGTACGGGTACCGGAAGAACTCGGAGGTGACTGTGGGATCTCTTACCAACATCAATATACCTGATGACATCCGCAACTTATCTGATAGCGGTTATCTTCCTTTTACGATGAAATACTTGCGGGACCGGGGGTACTCGTCGTTCACCTATTGTCCGGGCGGTCCTCCCGACACCGCCTATATCAGGCACAGCACCTTCGATGTCAATGACGGACGCCAGAGTTTCGGCATCGAGAACACCTTTTCTTTTATCCAGGAAGGAATGAACGGTAAGGACGACTCCGTGGCAAATCTCAGGCGCCGGGCCGAAGGCCAGATGACAGGCATGCTGGCGCTGCTGGAATATGTTTTCGGGAACAAGGAGAGGATCCAACACCTGGTGGCAGCAGAACGCGAGAAACTGATTTCTCCCGCCGATGGTCAAATGATCTCCATCCAATCGGAACACGTGCCTGATGGCAGTGTTCTGGTCATGCCCCTCCTTTCGCTTTCAACCGGGAATGACACCGTCGTGCATGTCGAGGATTACCGCCCCATGGTAAGGTCCCTTTACGATGTGAAGAAACCGGCAGGATATCTGGTCCCGGCAGATTGCACCCTCCTGTTGAACTGGGTTTCGGGGCATGGCTTCCGGCAGAAAATCCTGAAGGCCGTTACCGGACTCAGAATAGAACAATACGGAATCCTTTCGGTCGACTCCATTGATTTTGAAGGAGATCGCGTGGTCAATCCCGTCATTGAAACAAAGGAGGTTGAAAAACTTCCCGAGGGCCGGGATTTCATCTACATCCCGGTCAATCAGTTGAAGGGCAATCTGCTGGTACTGGCGCTGGAACCCAAGTCGATGCTCGGCCTGGCCACCTACAGGCAATTTGCCCGTCTGTTGAAGCCCGGGACTTCCTGGCCTGTGCTAAAGGTTAATAAACCATAAATTAAATTGTATGCGTATAGAAAGAATTGAACTCCGCCACATTAAAATGATCCTGGTTAGCCCGTTTGTCACCTCGATGGGCGCCGAGTACGACGAAGAGCACATCATCGTCAGGGTTGATTCGGAAGGCCTCACCGGCTGGGGCGAAAGCGTTGCCGAGGGCACGCCCTTCTATTCCTATGAGACTGTGGACACAGCATGGCACATCCTCACGGGTTTCCTGATGCCTTCCATCCTGGGGAAGGATCTGAAAACCATCGACGAGGCCATCGCCGGGTATGCCAAGGTCCGGGGGCACATGATGGCCAAAGCCGGCCTGGAAGCCGCGTTGTGGGACCTCTTTGCAAAAAGCCGTGGAATTTCTCTTTCGCAAATGCTCGGAGGCACACGTAAAAAGGTGGATGTGGGGGTGAGCATCGGTATCCAGGATTCAGTGGCGACCCTTATAAAAAAGGTAGAGGGATACCTTTCGGATGGATACCGGCGGATTAAGATCAAGATCGCTCCGGGCTCCGACCTGCAGTTCGTGGAAGCCCTCCGGAAGGAGTTCCCGGGACTGATGTTGCAGGTGGATGCCAATTCGGCTTATACACTCGGGGATATCGGCATTTTCCGGAAGATGGATGATTTCGGGCTGGCGCTGATCGAACAGCCGCTGGGTTACGAGGACATCTACGATCATTCAAAGCTGCAGCGGGAGTTGAAGACCCCGATCTGCCTCGACGAGAGCATTCATTCGCTGGACGACACCCGTGCTGCCATCGAGCTCGACAGTTGCAGGATCATCAATATCAAGCCCGGAAGGGTCGGAGGATTCACTGAATCGAAGCTGATCCACGATTACTGTGCAAGTATGGACATCCCGGTCTGGCACGGTGGCATGCTGGAATCGGGCATCGGACGCGCAGGCAATGTGGCGCTGGCATCCCTTTCGAATTTCACCTTGCCTGGCGACATATCCGCAAGTAAACGATATTATAAGGAAGATATCGTCGAACCGGAATTCGTGGTCAATCCCGACGGAACCATGGATGTTCCCGAAAAGCCGGGCATCGGTGTGGAAGTCAGCATAAGGAAGCTCGACAATGTGACGGTGAGAAGCGTTGCACAGAAGAGCTGAGTTCTTCACTGTAGACATCAGTGCTGACCCGGCTTCCGAAGGCTGATCCGCGTTCCTTCCCTGAGACAGTCGTTAACGATCGTCAGGATCCCTTCCATCTTTTCAGGATCTGTCCCGGGGAAAATATCCCGCGGGGAATGGTAATCGTCATGGAATCCTGAAAAGAAGGTGATCACCGGGATACCCCGCGAGGCAAAATGGCAGTAGTCACTTCCGCAGTGGCCGGTTACGTCCCACAGGTCGAGGGTGAAGGGCTTTGCCAGCCGGGCGTTGCTTCTTCCGGCCATATCCCTCAGGTTGCTGTCGGCCGGAAGCGTACCGATGCTGACCACACGGCGGGAAGAATCTTCCGGTGCGCTTCTCGATATCATGTCGAGGTTGACCACGAGCGACAACTTTCCTTGCATGAGCGTGGAATTCAGAGCAAAATACTCACTCCCCAGCACTCCTTTCTCCTCTGCCGTCCAGGCAGCGAAGATCAGGTTGCAGGATGGCCTTTCCGGGCAGGCTGCCCAGGCCTGTGCCAGGGCCATCATCCCCGAAACACCCGAGGCATTATCGTCGGCGCCGTTATATGTCAGGTTATTGCGCATCCCCAGGTGATCGTAATGGGCGCCGATCAGCACGAAACGGCTGGTATCCCGGCCTGGCAGGAGACCCAGGACATTGCTGACGGGAAGATGCTCCTTTTTCAATGCCACGGAAAACCTGATCCTGGTTCCCGGCAGGGCACCTGCCGAGGAGGTCAGTTCCCTGGCTGCCTTTTCCTGAAAAACTGCCGGGCTTACCGGCAAACTCCCAAGTAACATCCGGGAGGCATCCCGGCCCAGCCGCAAGCAGGGAATGGATAACGCTGAGGTGCCGCCGGGAAGATAATATCCGTCATCCGTATAAACGGGTTCCGCCTGCCCGGTGGTATCTTTTCTTTCAACCGCTATCCCGACGGTTTCAACGGGAGCGGCAACGATCACTGCCAGCGCACCTTTGCTCCGGGCGAGCGCGATCTTCTTCTCCATGGCGTCGGATCTGTCGCCGTATTCCTCCATAAAGATTTTTCCGGGCGCCGTTGTCGTGTCAGGGTGACCGGGATACCCCTCAAAGATCACCACGATACATTTCCTGACATCCATATCCCGGTAATCATTGTAACCATTGTCCTTACATTCAATGCCATAACCTGCGAAAACCACCCCGGCTTCAGCCTCCCCGGCAAACGGCAGGGTATCCACGGTGAAATCGACACCGCGCAACCAGTCGGTTCCATCCTGATTTTCCCGGACCAAAGTCAGGGATGCCGATCCGATGCTGTATCTGACCACCTGAAATCGCTGGAACCAGGAATGATCATTTCCAAAAGGTTTCAGTCCTGTGAATTCCATCATCGAAGCAACATAACCGGCTGCCATCGCTCCGCCTCGTGTTCCCGTTTCCCGTCCTTCCATCCAATCTGAGGAAAGGAACTCCTGCACCGGCAGGAAGGAATGCCCGGAGGGAGGATGCGGACAGGTAATGCCTGCCTGCGCGGCTGCAAATGCCGGCAAGACTACGATCAGGATCAGGAGGGTGTAAAGGCGCATGAAGTGTGGCTATGGAATGCCTGGTTATCTTTTAAGCATTTTCCCGCGGGCCATGAGATACCTGATCTCGAAACCGGGGCTGAGGACCAGGATATCGGCGTCAAATCCAGGCCGGATGTTTCCCTTGCCCTTCAGTTTCAGGATACCGGCAGGGTTGGAAGTGGCCACCTTCAGGGCGGTTTCGGGGGGGATTTTTTCGTCCAGAACCGACTCTTTAATCTCCCTGAGGATGGACGAGGGAAGTCCCATATCAATGCTGACCAGCCTGCCATCGGCATCGAAAACCGGCAGGGAGCCGCATCCGTCGGAAGTGAAGGTAATGTGTTCCACCGGCACACCCGCTTCCAGCAGCAACTTCAGTGCCTTCGAGGGTTTTATCTCCACATCGGGGTCGTACGGGTAAGAGCTGGTGGTAATATCAACATATCCTTTTTTCCCGTATTCCTTTGCATCTTCGAAGATGTACGGGTTCCGGTTGCAATGCGTGGGGATGAACTGTTTGTACCCCATCATCGTCGAGTTAACGATCTCATGCAGCGGCCTGAAAGGATCTTTCATGTCGCCCATGTGAATATTGACGATCCCCGCTTTTCCCCCGATCATGCCGGCCACGCGTGCATGTGCCGTGATGCGGGCAAGTTCGGTGAAGGAAGGCACGGATGACCGGTGGTCGGATATGGCCACTTCGCCGACTCCGATAATCTCCTCGAACAGGGTGATATCTTTGGCAAGATCGCCCGTGATGGTCGGCACGGGTACCTGGTATGCGCCGGTATACATCCAGGCTGAAACACCCAGCGCGCGTAAGGTCTTCACCTTCATCAGCACGCTTTCAACCGTTCGGGTGATCCCGTCGGTTCCCAGGCATCCGATCACGGTGGTCACGCCGCCCCCGGTCATCATCTCGAGGGTCAGTTCGGGCATCCTCGTCGCCGGGCCTCCCTCACCTCCTCCCCCTGTGATATGCACATGGCTGTCGATGAGTCCGGGTACCAGCCACAGTCCGTCACAGTCAATGATCTCCGTATCAATCCCACCGGGAAGTTCAAGATGCGCGGCAATGGCCAGGATCGTCCCCCCGCCGGTCAGGACATCGTTCTTTCCTTTAAATTCCGGATCGTAAATGCCGGCATTTCTGAAGAGTGTAAGCATGGGTGTTTGTTTTTACGGCAAAATTGTTGAAAAAAGATATACGTTTGAATATTGGGATTTTTTATTTTCGCAATCAGGATGTTGGAAAGAATTTTCATTTCAATCGTTTCCGGTTTGCTGTTTGCCCTGCAGATGCATGGTCAGGAAAATCCAAAGGGCAGCCTGGTGATCGTCGGCGGGGGGCTTGAGCCCGACAATAAAAGTGTTTTTCAGCAATTGATCGGTCTGGCGGGCGGGCCTGAAAAGGCATCCTTTGCCGTAATTCCATCAGCCGGGGAAGCTCCAGTCCAGTCATTTGTCTATTTCAGGAGCGAACTGGCCGCTTACGGGGTCAACCCCGGAAACGTCCATCTCATCCCGATCGCCATGATGGACGATGACAGCACGCGGGAGGTCAATGAATCGGATTGGAAGACCAACGGAAACGACGGGAAACTGGCAGAACTTGTCGGGGAATGCACAGCGGTGTGGTTTACCGGCGGCGACCAGTTGAGGACCACCCGGACGTTGCTGAATCCGGATGGCAGCCAGACTGCGGTACTGAAAGCCGTTTGGGATGTTTACCTTTCGGGGGGAGTTGTAGGCGGGACCAGCGCCGGGGCGGCGATCATGAGCCGGGTGATGATCGGCGGCGGTACCAGCCTGGCTGCACTGACCCGGGGTGTGATCGTGAATTACCAGGGAGATGACTTCCCGGAGGATACCGGTGTGCTGGTGACCCCCGGTCTCGGGTTCTTCCCGTACGGGGTGGTCGATCAGCATTTCAACCAGCGGGCGCGGATCGGGAGGCTGGCGGTAGTGTTGACTGACAGGATAAGGCAGCTTTCGGCAACCGGAAATGAGCCGGTCGATAACGTTCCGATGGGTTTCGGGGTGGATGAGAACACCGCCATGATTTACGAGGCAGGACAAAAGAAGATGTCTGTTGCCGGCACCGGAGGCGTGACCCTGCTCGACGCAAAGAATGTCCGGATCAGGGATGACAGGCTCCCGGCATGCATTGAAGGACTGCGGGTGAGTTACCTTGAAGAAGGTGATGCATTTGATTTTCAAACCGGCGCTGTCATTCCCTCTCCCGGTAAAAAGAATATCAGGGGAAAGGAAGCGTGTGCTGATCCGTTTCCCGGCCGGTACGGACTGCTGGTCAGCGATCCCTATTCATTCCGGGATATTTATACGCGCTATCTCATCGATAACAATCGAAGTGATCCTGTGCAAACCATCACGTTCACCGTCCATGATACCGGGATCAACATCATAATTTACAAAGACGAGCAAAGCCTGGGTTTTTTTGCGACAGAAGGCGGAAAAAGGCGCCGGTATACCGTTACCGGGCTCAGGATGGATTTTATCCCGGTAAAGATTTCGGCTGTTCCTATTCAAAAATGACTTGTAACATTTCCACATAATCACAACACGCATCGTTTTTCAACACCAGATATCAATTACACCAAACCCGGAACCCATGAAAAAACACTACATGTTATTGCTGCTGTTTGGATTGTGTTTTTGCCGGCTCTCGGCACAGGACATCACCGTCAGCGGAACCATTGTTTCTGCCGATGACGGCACGCCGTTGCCGGGCGTAACGGTGGTGGTCAAAGGCACGGGGCACGGAACCACCACCGGCATCGACGGAAAGTACAGCATTGCAGTCCCGTTGAACGGCGTGCTAGTTTTTTCTTATGTCGGCATGCAGACACAGGAGATCAATGTTGGCGGACGAAAAGTGATTGATATGAAAATGAGCGACCAGGACATACCGCTAGGCGAGTTGGTGGTGGTCGGATACAGTTCGACCAGCAAAAAACTTGTTTCCGGTTCGATCGAACTTGTGAACGAGGATGATATAAAGAACGTTCCGATCCGGACCATCGACGGGGTTCTGCTCGGACAAACCGCCGGTATGACGGTCACCCCGCAGTCGGGGACCCCCGGCGGACAGAACATGATCAAGCTCAGGGGAGGCAGCTCGATCAATGCCACCAACCAGCCCCTCATCGTAATTGACGGGATCCCCGTCATTACGGGCGAGTATTCCCAGGTGGGGATGAGCGGCCAGGAGCTGAATGCCATGACCGACATCAATCCGAATGATATCGAATCAATGACCATCCTGAAGGATGCCTCCGCAACTTCCATTTACGGAGCGCGGGCCTCCAACGGGGTCATCCTGATCACGACAAAAAAAGGGTCGCGCGGCAAGACGGATGTTTCACTGAACGTGAGCTACGGTTGGCAGACCCTTCCGAAAGAGCGTATCATCCCGATGATGAACGCCGCCGAATGGAACGAATACAAAGGCACCAATGTACAGGGGATCAATACCGACTGGATGGATGAGATCCTGGTGACTGCTCCGACGGCCAATACGGAGCTGTCGGTAAGCAGCGGCAACGACAAGTTCAGGCTGTTCATCTCCGGAAATTACTACGACCAGGACGGCGTGGTAAAGGGAACTTCCTATAAACGATACAATGGCCGCCTGAATGCCGATTACAAGATCCTGCCCAACCTTACTGTGGGAGGAGGTGTTGGGATCATCTATGTCAAGAACGCCCGCGTTGAAGGCGATGCCACCCTCAACGGTCCGTTGCCGAACGCCATGTCGATCCCGGCGATTTACCCGGTCTATTCTGCCGACGGCAGCTACAATGAAGAGATGTTTTATGCGAACCCGGTGGCCATTGCCGACAATTCAGTCAACATGGCCTATACAAACCGCACCGGCGGCAATGTTTACCTGGAGTATAAATTCCTTAACGGTTTTTCCTTCACCTCCAAATTCGGGGTGGACATTTACAACCTCAGGGAGCACAGCTATGACCCCACCACTACGCGACAGGGTAAGAAATACAACGGATTGGGGATTGAAGGGACCAATTATGCCAGCAACCTTACCACCACCAATGTTCTTCAGTATGTCGGGGAATTCAGCGGGAAACACAGCCTTGACGCATTGATCGGCCAGAGTTTCGAGAAGTACGCCAACCGTTCCACCTACATGGAAGGGATCAACTTCCCCAACGATGAGTTGCAAAATATCGCATCGGCGGGTACCATACGGGCAGCGTCGGCGACCTCGCTCGACCGGGTGCTGAACTCCTATTTCGGGCAGGTGAAATATACCTTCAGGTACAAGTATATTTTCTCGCTGACTGCACGTGCAGACGGGTCTTCAAAATTCGGCAAGAACAACCATTACGGCTATTTCCCGGCCGGTTCCTTCGCCTGGCGGATGTCGGAAGAGCCCTTTTTAAAAAAGGCAAAATGGATCAATGAGCTGAAAGTCAGGGCCGGATACGGCCAGACAGGGAATGACGGGATTGGTGATTTTGCATCCCTCGGGCTGTATGGCGCCGGATTCAACTACGGTGGCGGCTCGGGGATTGCACCCACGCAGTTGCCCAATCCCGACCTGAAGTGGGAAACCACCTCCCAGACGAGCCTGGGCTTTGATCTGTCGATGGTCAAAAACCGGATCAGCCTGAATTTCGACCTTTATTACAACCACACCAAGGATCTTCTGCTCGAACGGCCGGTTCCCTCTTCCACCGGGTTCACTTCCATTTCGTCCAACATCGGCCAGTTGGAGAATAAAGGGCTCGAGGTGGTACTGAACACCGTGAATATTGACGGGAAATTCACCTGGACCACCGCCCTGACTTACGCGATGAACCGAAACAAGGTCCTCAGCCTGTACGAAGATCAGCCGATCGACGATATGGGCCGCGGAGGAAACCGCGTCGAGGTGGGCGAACCGATCGGGATTTTCTACGGGTACCAGTGCCTGGGGGTTGATCCGACGACCGGCAACCTGGTCTATGAAGATATCAACGGCGACGGAACGATCACCTCCGACGACCGGGTCAAGACCGGCGATCCCAATCCCGTCTTCACGGCTGGGATCACCAATGTTTTCAGTTATCAGAACTTCGAGCTTTCGATCTTCCTCCAGGGGGTTTACGGGAACGATGTATTTGACGGAACGCTGATCTACCTTGAATCCGGCTCCGGAGAAGACAACCAGACGAAACGCATGGTTGACAGGTGGAAACAGCCCGGCGACATCACTCAATTCCCCAGGGTGGGCGACACCTACAAGTCATCCAGGTTTATTGAGGATGGTTCATTCCTGAGAGTGAAGAATATCACCCTGAGCTATAATTTCCGGAAGGACTGGATTAAAAAAATCGGGATGAAATCGGCCAAGATCTATGGCGCCGTTCAGAATCTTTACACCTTCACCAACTATTTCGGGATGGACCCCGAAGTGAACTATTATGGCGGTTCCAGCAACATTATTATCGGAACCGACTTTTTCACCTATCCCCAATCGCGTACCTTTTTGATCGGCTTAAGCCTCATGTTCTAATCCTAAAAAGCGACAATCATGAAAAAGCTATCATACATACTGACAATCCTGGTGTTGGCTGCAATGTCATGCACGAAGATGCTGGATGTCCAGCCGGCGCAATCGATCTCAGCCGATGAGGCTATTAAAGACAAGGCAGGCGTTAACAATGCGATCACCGGCGCCTATTACTCGCTGCAAGATGTCGGAAATTACGGCCGCAACCGCGTAATCGTGGACGACCTGGCAGCCGATAACCTCGTTTGGACGGGTACGACCCGCGAATACCAGCAAATTGACCAGAACAAGATCGCGGCCGATAACGCCATCATCGAAGGCATCTGGGCGTCCAATTACGATTGCATCAACCGGGTCAACAATGTGCTTTCACGCATTGATGGCATCGAGATGACCACGGATGAGCGTAACACCGCCAAAGGCGACGCCCTGTTCCTCCGCGCGCTGTCCCATTACAACCTGCTGCTCTATTTCGGGGGAGTACCGATAAAAACCAAACCGACTGCCGATCTCAGCTCGGTCAACCAGGCGCGGAATACCATATTACAGGTGTATCAGCAGGTTGTCAGCGACCTGATCCAGGCCGAAGCCCTTCTCCCTGAAACCAGGACGACGGGATGGGCGAGTTCATTCAGCGCGTCTGCACTTCTCGCCAGGGTTTATTTGTCGGTCTTCCAGTGGAGCAACGATCCTGCTGTGGCCCCATTGGCCATTGACGAGGCAACCAAGGTGATCAACTCCGGAAATTATTCTCTCGCAACGGCTTATGAAGATCTGTTTACAGGGAATATAACAGAATCGATCTTCGAAGTTATTTTCGATGCCCAGAACTACAACCGGCTGGCACAATACTTCTTCCCGGTAAGCCTTACGGGACGGTACGAAGTATCTCCGCCTGCCGGGTTTGTTCAGGAATTCCAGGCGACCGACACGGTCAGGTTCGCCTCTTCTGTGGCATCCGACACAAACAAGTTGCCCTACGGATATAAGTACAGAGATATTGTGTCGGGAACCGACAGGGTATATGTGTTGCGCCTGGCCGAGATGTACCTGATCAGGGCAGAGGCCATGGCTTACACGAACGGCGATGCCGAAGCGATCCGGTCGGATATCAACGTGATCAGGTTGCGCGCCGGGCTCGAGCCCACCACTGCCGCCAGCATCCCGGAACTGAAAGCGGCGATTGAAATAGAATGCCGGAATGAGTTCGCCTTCGAAGGGCACCGGTGGAGCGACCTGGTAAGGACCCGGCTGGCCACAACGCTGTTAGGCATCGACGAAAAGTACACCCTTTTCCCGATCCCTCTCAGCGAAATGCAAACCAATACGCTGATGACACAAAACCCGGGTTATTGATAATTCCTCAACCTGATAAAGAAGAGCGACATGAAAAGCAATATATATTTTTTAATGGTCATCGCTTCATCCCTCATCATCATAAGCGGATGCAAGAAGAAAGATATGGGCACACCGCTGGCCAGCACGGTGGCCAATTTCGAATACGCTGCCAGCAACAACGGATATGCCCCGTGCACAGTGGCATTCAATAACCTTTCGCTGAATGCCTCCGGATACCTGTGGGACTTCGGCGACGGCCAGACCTCGACGGATGCCAACCCCGTGATCGGCTATGCAGAACCGGGGCTTTACAATGTCAAACTCACCTGTACGGCCGTCAATGACGTTTACTACAATCAACTGATCAAAAACCTGGTGGTTAACGTCAAGGACCCCGATGCAGGGTTGACGCAGGCGCTGTACTTCACCTCGCGGGGCACGCCGGGCAACGGCCATCTGGTCATCCTGAACGACCAGGCTCCCCTGGCCCAGGATTTTGTGCCGCTCGACATGGACCGGCCCTACGGGATCACCGTTGACACCGCCCACCGGAAAGTCTATATCGCTGATTATTCCAACCAGATCATTTACCGTTTCGACCCCGACGGCAAACTGCCTGAGAAGATCCTGGATGCAAGCGTACCGGGACAGGAGATCGTAAGCGATGCGCAGGGGCTTTTTGTACTCGGCGACAAGCTTTACTGGGGTCGTACGGGAGGCATCTACCGGTGCAACCTGGACGGGACCAGTCCCGAAGTTTTCATAAACACCGGCGGCAATCCCCCTGAGTACCCCATCGACATGCAGTACGATCCGACGACTTCCATCATCTACCTGGTTAATGATAAAACCGATTACAGCGGTGGGTTCTGGTCGGTCAACTTCGATGGTACCGGCCTTACCGAGATCATTCCCGACGTGGACGGAACAGCCCTTGAAATGGATTTTGATCAGGGCAAGGCTTACCTGGTCCTCTACGGATCGGCAGGCACTGTGGCGCCTGAGAACGGGATTTTCATGTGCAACCTCGACGGCACTGCCCTGACCAAGATCGGCGATTACGGATCAAGGGCCACCTGGGGTATCACCATCGACTACAAGCGCAACAAACTTTTCTGGGGATACAAGATCTCCAATGCCAATCCCGACGGCAAAATCATCCGGGCAAACATGGACGGATCGAATCCGGAAGACTGGCTGACGGGAGTGAGCCCGCATGCCATGACGGTGGTGTGGATCAAGCTGTAAGGGAAGTAACCCTCAAAGGCGTGATGCGCTACCTGATGATCATCTTTTCCGTCTTTGTATCTCCGTTTATTCTCAGGGTATAGTAGTAAACTCCGGCCGGGAGATCATTACCCCTGAATTCTACGCTGTGGCTGCCCATTGACTGCATCCCGTCGACCAGGGTGGTCACCAGGGAACCAACGACATTATAGACCCTCAGGCTTACCTGGCCGCTTTCGGGCAGATGATACCGGATGGTTGTGGACTGCCGGAACGGGTTAGGCCGGTTCTGGTCAAGCTTCAGACCCTGGGTGGCAGGTCCTGCCTCATCTACCGAGGTGATCATGGCCTGGTATTTCGCGACAGCCGCGGCAATGTTGTCCAGCATCGCCTGCTCATTGGCGCCGATTGCCATAGCGTAATAAACATTGAACGATTCTCCCGGGTTCAGGGTCATTGGAGCCTGGGCAGTGATTGTCACCGGACCATCACCTGTATTCGAGGCATACAAAGGCTGTAGTGTGCCCTGGTTCATCCAGCCCCAGTAACTTGCGTCGACGGAGTAACCGGAATACCATTCAAATGAATACAGCGATGTCAATTCAGCCGAAAGCAGCTTCATTCCCATGTTGGTCTGTGTACCCCTGTGAAACCGTATCACGCCTGCAGCGCTGTTATAGGTAACACTGTCGTGGCCCCATTCTTCATCAATGTACGGAATCAGGTCAAGCCCTGCCATTGCATTCATGGCGGCAGTTTCATTGTTTTTAATGTTGAATTTGGCGATGATATACCCACCGTTGGTCCAGCCGTAGGCATTCAGTTTAACAATAACATCGGGAGGATCATTATTGTAATTATTGTTGAAGGCCCCGTAAATCTCAAAATCGCTTTGGGTGGGGTTGGCGACCAGGACAGTAGGTTCTTCACTGTCGGCGTCGTTTTTATAATCAAAAACAGCAGTGGGGCCTGTGCCAACCAGGGCCGAACCCCGATCCATCATATAAACACCTGCCGTTGTAAAGAGCTCGATAGCGCCGTATTCATCCACCTCGACTTTGATAGCTCCCGTATTGAAGTCGGCCTGGGAAAAAAGGTTAACAGTGAACAACACCATCAACACAGAAAAAAGTAAATGTCTTTTCATAGGGTTTTAAGTTTTAGGTTTCTATTTTCTTTCTATGCAAATATAATACAATATGGAAAAAAACAAACTGCCTCTGATGAAGAATAACATCAGGGATGAGGAAATAAAAATAAATTTGCATTCAAACATCCGTCAGTACCTTAACGACTCTTTCCATGGAAAAAAAGAAGATCCCGCACACCCTGATCATCGTATCGGTCATTCTGATCATTTTCCTGATATTAACCTGGATCGTCCCTGCAGGTGAATTCCAACGGAGCGAATTAAACGGCAGGCAGGTCGTGGTACCGGGAACATATCACCATGTGGCTCCGCAGCCCCAGGGACTGATGGATCTTTTCAAGGCCCCGATTCGCGGAATGATCTCGGCAGCCCAGATCATCGCCTTTGTTTTGCTGATCGGCGGCGCTTTCGGCATCGTCAACAAGACAGGGGCGATCAATGCCGGGCTGGCGGGCATCCTGGAGGGAACCAGAAAAAACCCGGCCATCAAGAAATTCATCATTCCCGTCATCATGTTCCTCTTTTCCCTTGCCGGGGCTTCCTTCGGCATGTGCGAGGAGGTGATGGTGTTCATCCTGATCACGATTCCCCTGGCCATGGCCATGGGTTATGATTCCCTGACGGGGATCGCCATGCCTTTCATCGGGGCCGCCTCAGGCTTTGCCGGTGCATTCAGCAATCCTTTCACGATCGGCATTGCACAGGGCATCGCCGAGATCCCGGTCTTCAGCGGCTGGGAATACCGGCTTGTGGTGTGGGTGGTTCTGATGGCGGCTGCCATCGCATTTGTGATGTGGTACGCCAGGCGCATCGAAAAAAATCCGGAGAAGAGCCTGGTTTATGAGATAGACCGGAAAAGGGATCTTACCGCCTATCACACGAATGAGGATCTTTCGTTCAACCTGAAACGGAAGCTGGTTCTTGTCATCTTCTTCGGCTCCATCGTCATGCTGATCGTCGGGGTGAATATCTGGGACTGGTACATCAACGAAATTGCCGGGCTGTTCATCGCCATGGCGCTGCTGACCGCACTGTTTTACCGTCTGCCTTCCGGCACGGCCGTCGCCGCTTTCCTGGAAGGCGCCCGCGACATGATGACGGCCGCCCTGGTTATCGGGCTGACCCGCGGGATGCTGATCGTTGCGACCGACGGGAAGATCATTGATACCATCCTTGCAGGAATTGCCGGATCCATGGGGCAATTTCCCAAAGCGGTTTCCGTCCAATTGATGTTTTTCTTCCAGGGCGTCATGAATTTCTTTGTGCCGTCGGGCTCCGGGCAGGCCGCCCTGACCATGCCACTGATGGCCCCGCTGAGCGACCTGATCGGGATCACCAGGCAGACGGCCGTCCTGGCTTACCAGCTCGGCGACGGGCTGTTCACCAATATCTTCCCGACCAGCGGTGTCACCATGGGGATCCTGGCCATCGGGAACATCCCCTAC
>Ga0163209_1000487_pt1 | contig 17201 bp, 10 predicted proteins | sample Kivu_160m_FD_113538 | JGI IMG/M metagenome (GOLD analysis project Ga0163209, IMG submission 113538) | Freshwater microbial communities from Lake Kivu, Western Province, Rwanda to study Microbial Dark Matter (Phase II) - Kivu_160m | ecosystem: Environmental > Aquatic > Freshwater > Lake ...
GAGACTCATTGATTGTTTCATGGAGCTTATCACTTATACTCTGTACATGATAGAGCATTCAAAAAAGCTCCCGCTTTCCTACGACAATGTTGTAAAACAGATTCAAGAGTTCTTTTCCCGAGCGGAAACGTGTAAAGACGGCAACGGCTTTTCCGACGAGGAATGGAACGCCGGCCTTTTTGCCGTCTGTGCCTGGATCGACGAAAGCATCCTTTGCTCCGATTGGCCGGAAAAGGAAAAGTGGGAGCAGTCTCTGCTTCAACGCGTTCACTTCAATACGACCAAAGCGGGAGAAGAATTCTTCGTAAAACTTGCTGGCTTTGATAACGAAGCCCGGAGCGTAAGGGAGGTCTACGCCTACTGTCTTGCCCTCGGTTTCAAGGGACGTTACTTTTCAAAGAGAGACGAAGACAAACTGAACGCCATCAGGGAGGCCAACCTGAATCTCGTCATAAAGGACGCATGCTCAGAGACGTCCGAAACGCTGTTCCCCGGCGCATACAGCGGGAAAACAACATCCTCCGGAGGGAAGAAATGGATTCGCCTCATTTCCCCGGCCTGGTTGCCGTTTTTCCTCTTTCCCGTACTTGTCTTTGCGGCGCTTTACTTCTTTTATAAATACATCCTGGAAAACATGGTTTTGAATTATTTCGGATCCGCGTTTTGACACAAAGACAGACAAAAGAGGTGTCCGCCTCGTGTTCAAAAAAATTTTAAAAATATTCCTGATCCTCGCTGTTCTCGCAGTTCTTGCCGGTCTCTGTGTCTGGCTCATTCTGGCAAAGGGATGGCCATGGTGGGTTGGCGCGGCCCTTTTCGCAGGCATGATCGGCGTATGGATTGGCGTTCTGTTTGCCAGAAGATATCTGTTGCGCCGCAAAGAAAAGGTTTTTGTCCAGCGAATCATAGAGCAGGATGAAGCCGCCATTAAAATCGCACCGGTCCATGAAAGACAAAGGTTGCTGGATCTGCAGAATCAATGGAAGGAATCCATAGAGCGGCTGAGCAATTCACACTTGAGGAAAAAAGGCAATCCTCTTTATGTCCTTCCCTGGTATCTTGTTATTGGTGAATCCGGCGCCGGAAAAACATCAGCCATCAAAAATGCCCGCCTGAGTTCTCCTCTTACGGAAACAGCTTCCACGGCGGGCATTACAGCCACCCGCAATTGCGACTGGTGGTTTTTCGACGAAGCGATCATTCTCGATACTGCGGGGCGTTACACGATTCCCGTCGATGAAGGGCCTGACAAGGAAGAATGGAGCAGGTTCCTCACTCTGCTGGCAAAATACCGCCGCAGAGAACCTTTAAACGGCGTCATTGTCACCATATCGGCGGAGAAGCTCCTGACGCCCGTAAAAGACGAGCTCCGGGAAAACGGACAGAGCATTCGTCAGCGCATCGATCATCTCATGCGCACGACGGGAGCCAAGTTTCCCATTTATCTGTTGATCACAAAAATGGACAGAGTGCATGGATTTTTTGAATTCTGCAGTCACTTTCCGGAAAACGCCGTCACCCAAGTCATGGGTTCCATGAACGAACAATTGAATCCCTATTGGGAGGAGTTTCTGTCCAAGGCATGGAAGGAGATAACTGACCGCTTCAGGCATCACCGCCTGATCATGACCAACAATCTGGCCAGACCCGATCCGGCAGCTTTATTTTTCACAAGTGAATTCGAAGGATTGGAAAAAGGGTTGGCCATGTTTGTCCGGGCCGTTTTCGAAGAAAATCCCTTTCAGGAAACCCCTCTGTTCAGAGGACTTTACTTTTCCAGCGCCCGCCGGGAGGGTGATCCCCTATCCGCATTTCTCCAGAACACCGGCATCGCTCCGGAGCCCGAAGACAGGCATCCCTTCGAACACGGCCTGTTTTTGCGGGATCTATTTAAAAACATCTTGCCCAGTGACCGCTATCTGTTCAGACCTATCCGCGAGTTCCTGCGCTGGCGTCAGATCGTATCCAGCCAAGCCCTCATCGCATGGTTTATGATCTGGCTGTCGTTATGCGGCCTTATGAGCTATTCATTTTTCCAGAATTCAATAACGCTCGACAGATTAAAAACGGACTTTGTCAAACTTCCAAGTCTCACGCAGGATACGACGTTGGACCTGCTCAAGCTCGATCGGCTGCGGCTTTTCATTTTGGAGGTGGAAAAAAAGAACAAAAACTGGTGGGTCCCCCGATTCGGTCTCGATGAGAGCAAAGATGTGGAAAGGCGCCTCAAGCTGAGTTACATTACACTCTTCAGAAATGACATTCTCAGGCAATTCGACACCGTCATGAGTCATCGGGCGGAAAATATAAATGAGCAGACGCCCGAAAACGAACTGGTGCCTCTTGTCAGTTACACGGCGGAAAACATCAACCTGCTCGTGCTGGCGCTTCAGGAGAAAGAATATCCCCGCAAGGCGGAATTCAATGCCATCTGCGTGAAAATGCTGACAGCGGAGTATCCGAAGCTCCTGCCGGAGATTGCCTCCAAATTCGATGAGCTGTACTACGCAATGCTGGCATGGGATGAAAACAGGATACGATTTTATGAAACGATCAACAGACACAGGAAAATTCTCTCGCGAATCCTCGACATCAGAGGAAGAAACCTCAGATGGATTGCCGGAATACCTATGCCGGCCGTCGCCGACATCCGGCTGAGTGATTTCTGGGGTGAATCCGAGGAAGGAATTTACGACAAACAGAACAACATACCGGGCGCTTATACAACAGAGGGGCGGAAGCAAATCCTGAATTACCTGGCTATGCTGGAGACGGTTCTGCCGGGGAGAAAACTGGACGTCGAGAAGAAAAAGGAATTCTGGCTCTGGTATGAAAAGAGATTTTATGAGTTTTGGGAAAAGTTTGCCGGGCATTTCAATGAAGGTCTCAATACCAGGATGACGCCTTCCGGCTGGCAGCAGACAATATCCTCCATGATTACCGACAGAAATCCATATTTCCTCCTTCTTGAACGGATGGCCAAAGAACTGAAGAGTCTGGAAAAAACGGAAACGTCTCCGGGCTGGGCGGCGCTGGTTTCCGAGATCGACAGGATCCGCCACTTGTCAAGCATTCAGGAAGAAAAAGCAAAAGGCACCCTGGCGGGCAAAATGGGAGCACTTCAGGAAACCCTGAAAGAAAAAATGGAAAAAACCATCAGTAAAGATGAAACCAGGATCATTGAGAAACAAATTAAAATGGCGAATGCATGGAGGGATTACATAAAATCCATCGAACAGCTCGTGCAGGCGGCGACTTCCCGTGAGACAAGCTTTCGCATGGCATCCGACTTTTTCCAGCCCGCATCGAAGGACAAGGATTCCCCTTTTCTCCTTGCCCGTAATGAAAGTTTTAAAGTGAGAAGCCTTTTTCATGAAAAAGGAAGCACCGACTTCGTATGGGACCTTGTGAATGGCCCCCTGGATTTTTTCCTGGATTACACCGCGATGGAAGCAGGTTGCGTTCTTCAGGACAAATGGCAGGAAGATGTTCTGGGCGCCCTGCAGGGAGCGGGACAGGAAAAGGCTTCGCGGATTCTCTTCGACAAGACGGATGGCGTGGTGTGGAAATTTATCAACAACACGGCACAGCCTTTCCTGAAGCGAAGCAAAAGCGGATATGTCGCCAGAAAAGCCATTGACAGAGAAATTCTCTTTAATCCCGAGTTTCTTGATTTTCTGAACACCGCTTCCGAAGTCGTTGTTACGCGTCAATCGGAATATCCTGTAACGATGAGCACGCGTCCGATCAAAACCAACAGGGAAGCCCGCGTAGAGCCTTACGGAAGTGTCATTACGCTGGCCTGTTCAGACAAGCAGATCTCTCTGGAAAACTACAATTACCCTCAGAAACAGGTTTTCCCCTGGAGTCCGGATAAATGCGACAGCCTCACACTGAAGATTTTTGTGAAAGACACCGTCCTGACAAAAATCTACGACGGCCCTCTGGGATTTGCCAGGTTTCTTTCGGAATTCAGAGGCGGCAATCGAAAATTCACCGCCGATGATTTCCCGGCCGACAAAGATCGCCTGAAGGATCTGGGCATATCATGGATTCAATTGTCTTATGAATATTCCGGTAAAATGGCTGCCGTTCAACTGCTCAACGCCGTTCCGACGCAGGCGCCTGCGGAAATCGTTTCCTGCTGGTCCAGATAGGAACAAAAAGGTTTTTTATGGAATTACATGATTTGGGAAAGTTGCCCATATCGGAAAGTAATCCGACAGGGGAAGACATTCGTCTCGATCCCGACTTTGAGGCGCTGTCCAACGAAATCGAAAAGATGTCCTCGGCATCGTTTTCCGGAACAATGGACTGGGGAAAGGTTGTTGCCCTGTCGTCAGCTATTTTATCCGGCAAATCCAAGGATCTCCTCGTGGCTTGTTACTTGTGCGTCGGCCTGTTAAGCACGGAAGGATTGATCGGTCTCGCCAAGGGTGTGCACATTTTCAGGGACCTGCTGGAAACGCACTGGGAAGCGCTCTTTCCATCGAGAAAAAGGATGAAGGGCCGGAAAAACGCCTTTGAATGGTGGGCGGAGAGAGTAAGGGCAACCCTTCCCTCCCTGAAAAATCAAACATGGCCCGAGTCTCAGAAAGATCCCTTCATCGAAGATTTGAAAGCCGTCGATGAATTCCTGGGTGAGAATCTGGAGGACGCCCCCGTGTTGACGCCTCTGATCAGAAACGTTTCCGCGTTGATCGATACAAAAAGATCAGAAACGGATGCGGAAAAAGCCGTGTCAACAGAATCGGAAAAAGCCGGGCCGGCTGAAAGGAAACCGCCTGCAACGCAGGTATCGGAAACCGGTACGGCACGCCCGGCAGACAGCTTTGCCGAAATGGACAAAGAGCAATTGTTCAAACAGGGCTTGGGCATCTTGGGTCGCCTGGCATCGATCATCGCCCGCGAGGATCCATTCAATCCCTTGTACTTCAGGCTTAACCGCGTCGTCTCCTGGATCTCCGTCCAGTCCATGCCGCCGAATACGGACGGGAAGACGCTGATTTCTCCGCCGGAAGAACAGATCGTCGCCTCATTGACAACCCTGTATCGGGCGGGAGAATGGAAGGCGCTCATAGAGGCCGCAGAATCGAGGGTTCCCGAGTATATCTTCTGGATCGATTTGAGCCGCTACACCTCGGAGTCTCTGACAAAGCTCGGTCATCCCGATATCAGCGAAGCGGTGGCCGACGAAACGAGGAAGTATGCAAAAAGAATCGCCGGTATCGAGAGGCTTGCTTTTTCCGACGGCACCCCTTTTGCGAACGAGGCGACGAGAGAATGGCTCAAGCATGTTTCCCCTCAAGAGAATGTGGCTTTGGCAGACAAGGCTTCCAACGGCATGCGTGAATCGATCGAAAAGGAAACTTCCCAGGCAATGAGTTTGATCCGCGAAAACAGATTGTCCGACGCAATGAATATTTTCCGTGAAAAGCTCAATCGGGCATCCTCCGCCCGGGAACATTTCATCTGGAAGATTGCGTTCTGCCGCCTGCTGAATCAAACCGATCAGACACAACTTTCCCCGCCTTATTTACGGAGCCTCCTTGAATACATTGACTGCTATAAACTTGAACAGTGGGACCCTCTTCTTGCCGTCGAGGCGCTTACGGTTGTTTTATCCGGGATGCGTCGCAGAGGAGGAGAAAACGGCGAAATCCAGGCGATGGCCGTCTTTGAACGGATTTCTGCCCTGGATCCGGCAAGGGCATTTGACCTTCTTTGATTCAAAGCGACGGCCAAAATGAAAATATGCGGCGTTTCTGAAAAACATGTTGAATTAAATTACTTTCATTATTATTGGCAATTATGACCTGAATGTGTTATTATAAGTGTGGAAAAGCGGTTCCGATCCATCCGATCGGGCGATATTGAATCGTTGGTCGATATTTACATCGTTGATAACAGCCGTAACAAGATTATGTCAAAAGTTCTATGAAAACTGAGCATGAGATATGAAAAAGGCAGAAGTGAAACAAAAGAGGGGGGGACAGAAGAGGAGGAAGCTGATCAGATCGGGAGTAAAGGGAAAAACGACAGGACGCAGCAGGGGATTACGAGATATGCCCGGATGAGGGCAAACGATAGGCACTAAAAGTATATTTGTTCTTTGACAATGAGAGAGGAATAACCATTACGCAGCGAGGGAGAGAATCTTTGTCCATTTTCCCTGGATGGTATCGATATCATCCAGCTCCGGCAGTTCAATCGGTGTTTGATATTTGAGCGACATGTGGGGACGGAGAAAGTTATAGTGTGTAACAAAGAGAGTGACGAGAGAGATTGCGCCATTGACGCTATTAAACCCATGAGACGGTTTCATGTGGTGTTTAAAGGTTCTGTTGAGGCGTTCAATGAGTTGTTTGAATGGCCTGTACGCCTCTGATTCGCTGTCGAGGTTCTGGAGTCCTATCACCTTGCGGTGCTGGATTGAGGGATCATTTTTTCTTTGTTCATTGAGGAAGTGTATTCCTGCCGGATAGGAGGGGTTTCCATCGGTGACGAGGATAATCGTTTGATTTGGGTGGGCGGTGCGGATCGCTTCCTTCATGGCAATGATTGCATGGAGCGTTTCTCTGGTATCTGCGACATGGTATGCGGTGATCTTGAGACTCTCGGAAGAAATGAAGAAAAAGACATAGTGATGTTCCCCCATGACCTTGATATAGGCTTCATCACCTGCACTGATTTCATCAATTGACCCTTTGTACTTCAGGTTAAAGCTGCTGCAATAGAAAGCAGCGGCAGCGGCATAGTTGAGAACAGTCTGGTAGGAGACATCGACATTGAATACCGACCGCAAGATGAGGGCAGTCTTTCTGGCGCTGACGGCAAAGGATACGTAGAAGGTAAGGACAAGGCCGAGGATATCGGGGGAATTGTGGATTTTGACGAGATCCACAGGGGGTTTCTCAGGGGATGAATGGATCAGTTCTTTAGGAGTGTAATGATATTCCCGATACTGGTAGATGAGCTTAAACTGAGAACTTCGTTTTTTTGACAGGGCTTTTTCCGCATCATTGAGTTTATTCATCTTCCGTATCCGGTGGAGACAATGGTCATTGCCGCACTTGTAGATGGTGACCTCTGTTCTCTGTTTCCAGGCAAACAACGCACGGTGACAGTAGGGGCAGTAATATTTCGTTTTCGTTTCCTTCCGGTATCTCCGGTTCAATTGGAAGAGATGGTGACACACCTTGCACATTAGTTGAGTTCTTTTTCTGCCGTCGTTGTAATAGAGATAATGATGAGGAGCGCCACAGCAGGCACAACTGGTAAGTTCAGGTACGCGGGGAGAGATTGATCGGTATTTGACAGGAGATAAAGGTTTGCCATGATTTAATTGGTATTCTGCGAGGAGTCGTTTGTAATCCTTCGATGCGATGATCTCTTTTGGCTGGGAAGGTTCGGTCAGCGGTGCGAGGGGATCAACGGAAAAATTTCTATAATTGGGGTGCTTCTCCTGGAAGTCGTCTTTGGGTTTTACTTCCGGATTGCGGTTTCTGAGAACATCTACAAGACCAGTGATAATTTGCTCTATCTCACTTCTTGTGAACTTAGAGCATATCCAAATGATGAAACGGGCTATTTTGTGCATAAAGGCTTGCCTCCGTGTGGCGTGAGCAACTGCATTGACCCCTATTTATATAAGGTGAGGCAAGCCGATTTATAAGAGAAAAAATGTGGATTATATGACGCCGAGAGTTGCCCACAGCCATGCCCGCGGCTTACATTTAAGGAGCCGCGAGCATGGCTATGGACAACTCTTATAAGGGGGAGGGAAGCAGTTTATTATTAACTCTTTAATAATAAATGAGATTTAACAATAATGATAAGAAACTTTTGACAATACGCCGTAACATCGAAGGAGGTAGCATATGGCAAAGGAAGCGTCAGTCGCCCCTAAAGAGCGGGTCAATATCGTTTACAGACCGGCCACTGGCGACGCCAAGGAAGAAGTAGAACTACCGTTAAAGATCCTGGTGATGGGTGATTTTACGATGGCCAAAGACGACAGGCCGGTTGAAGACCGCGCTCCCGTCAATATCGATAAGGACAACTTCGATGAAGTCTTGAGCGCATCCAACGTGAGACTCGAAAGCTCCGTGCCCAACAAACTTTCGGACGACCCGGGAGCCCAGCTCAGCATCAATCTGGACTTCAGGCAGATGAAAGACTTCGATCCCGATACGATTGTGGAAAAGGTGCCGGAACTTAAAAAATTGATGGAACTTCGCGATGCGCTGAAGGCGCTCAAGGGACCTCTGGGAAATGTGCCGGAGTTTCGTAAAAAGATTCAGGATCTTGTCAAAGATGAAGGAACACGGGCCCGGCTGCTGAAAGAACTGGGCATTGAATCGTAAGGGGGGGGAAGAAAAACATGGCAGAGGAAGAAAAAAAAGTCCGGGAGGCGCAGGTTAAGGAAACGGCGGCAGAGGGTGTGTCTCTCCTGGATGAAATCGTTCAGGCCACCCGTATGAAGCCCTCGGACGAAGGCTACGCCGTAACACGGCAGGGTGTTCAGGCTTTCATCGATCAACTCCTCAAGCCGGGGAAAAAAGAACTTCGCGTGACCCAGGCGGTGGTTGACGATATGATCGCCAATCTGGATCAGAAATTAAGTACGCAAATGGATGTGATCCTTCATGACGAAACGTTTCAGAAAATGGAATCGGCATGGCGATCCCTGAAATTTCTTGTCGATAAAACGGACTTCAGGGAAAACATCAAAGTTGAAATGATGAATGCCAGCAAGGAAGATCTGTTGGATGATTTTTCCGATGCGCCGGAGGTGACAAAAGCCGGCCTGTATAAGCTTGCCTATACAAGCGAATACGGTCAGTTCGGCGGAAAACCTTACGGCCTCTTGGTCGGCAACTACCAGTTCGGGCCGGGCGCTCAGGATATACGTCTTCTCCAGTACATGGCCAGCGTAGCCAACATGTCCCACGCTCCTTTCATAGCCGCTGCCGGTTCGTCTTTCTTCGGCCTGGAAGATTTTTCAGGTCTTCCAAACCTGAAAGATCTGAAATCTATTTTTGAGATGCCTCAGTACGCCAAATGGCAATCATTCCGTGAATCGGAGGATTCAAGAAATATCGGTCTGGTGTTGCCTCATTTCCTGTTGCGGCTTCCTTACGGCCCCGATTCACAACCGATCAAGGGTTTCAATTACAAGGAAAATGTGTCTGACGGAAACAGCAACTATCTCTGGGGCAACGCCGCTTTCACTTTCGCCTCCCGGGTCACCGACAGTTTTGCCAAGTACCGCTGGTGCGCCAACATCATCGGACCCCAGGGCGGCGGCGCCGTGGAAGATCTGCCGATATACCAGTACGAAGCCATGGGAGAATTGCAGGCCAAGATCCCCACGGAAATTCTGATTTCCGAACGAAAGGAATTTGAACTCGCGGAAGAAGGCTTCATTGCTCTGACCATGAGAAAGGGCAGCGACAATGCGGCATTCTTTTCGGCAAATTCTGTGCAGAAGCCCAAGACATTTGCAAATACGCCGGAAGGGAAGCAGGCGGAAACCAATTACAAACTTGGCACGCAACTTCCCTATAACTTCGTTATAAGCCGTCTGGCTCATTACATCAAAGTAATTCAGCGGGAAAATATTGGAACGTGGAAAGAAAGGGGCGATCTGGAAACGGAGCTCAACAACTGGATACGCCAGTACCTTGCCGACATGGACAACCCATCGCCGGGAGTGAGAAGTCGCCGTCCTCTCAGAAAGGCGGAAATCGAGGTTTCCGATGTTGAAGGAGACCCGGGTTGGTATCGCGTTTCATTGAAGGTTCAACCCCACTTCAAGTATATGGGAGCCTCCTTTACCCTTTCACTTGCCGGCAAGCTCGATAAAAAATAGGCGTTTTTGAGGTGCATTGTTAATTTATGGTAAATTGTTGGAAAAACAGCTTTAGAAAAAGGAGATGTGGACTATGGCGATGACGATTTACATGAAGGTAACCGGGAAAAACCAGGGGGATATCCAGGGGGATTGCACGCAGCAGGGCCGTGAAAACATGATTATCTGTTACGCGATGGATCACAGTGTGGAAATCCCAAAAGACACACATACCGGACTGCCAACGGGACAGAGGATTCACAAGCCGATGACCGTCACGACCCACATGGGCAAACACACGCCGAAACTGTTCCAGGCCTGCTGTTCGGGCGAGCACCTCGACGTGGAAATGACATTTTTCAGAATCAGCGACAAGGGTCAGGAGGAAAAGTATTTCACCATCAAGCTCAAGGAGGCCATCATTGTCAATTCGAGGGAATGGTTCCCCTTCACTTTCCTCGAAGACAACAAACCTTACAAACACATGCAGGATATCTCCCTGACCTATGAAAACATCATCTGGACCTACACACCAGACGGCATTGAAGCTGAAGACAACTGGAAAGTGCCCAAGTCTGGATAAATGACATGCGAAATACCGGCGCCGCCTCTTTAGAGGGCGGCGCCGGCGTTTTAAGCTTCCCGGAAATGAGACATCCTTCTCCGGGCGCCTTTTTCGAGCGGAGAATCCAGGTATTATTTTACCACGCTCCTTCTCTCGGCCCCTGAACCAGGAGATTGTGAATGTGCATTCATTCATATATCGCCTGCCAATATATCCCGCCTTGCGCGGCGTTTGAATATGATAACAGGTCTCGGCAATTTATACAGAAAATCGATTATGTATGAGCAAAGCCTGCTGGAACGAATTCGATACATGGAAAACTATCCCGACGCAAGGGAATCAAGAGACACTGCAAGAGGGATTCGTTCCGTCATCAATCACCTGCAACGCATGCTGAATACGCGACAGGGCAGCGTTTCCATTGCAGATGATTACGGCATGCCCGATTTTACCAATTTCCCCGGAGACGACCTGACGAGCGTCGCACAGGATGCGGAACGTATCATCAGCAAGGTTATTCAAAAGTACGAACCACGCCTCGACAAAGTTCGTTTGCACTTTGACCCGAAGCCGGGCGACATTCTGTCGTTACGTTTCCGTCTTGAGGCAGATATGGTCATTCCCAGAGAGCGCGGCAAGACCATTCCCGTCATCATTGAAACCGTGGTCACGTCGGATGGAATGGTACATATTGAAAGTTAAGCAGGAACCAACCCATGTTCAATAAGTATTACATGCAGGAGCTACAGAACCTTCGGGACATGGCTGTCGAATTTTCCAAGGTTCATCCTGCTATCGCGCCGATGCTCAGCGGTCCGACTTCCGACCCCGACGTGGAAAGATTGCTGGAAGGCGTTGCATTTCTGACAGGGTTGCTCAATCAAAAACTGAACGACGATTTTCCCGAGCTGATTCACGGTTTGATGAACATCATTTTCCCCCATTACATCAGACCCATTCCATCCTGTTCCATTGTTGTTTTCACACCCAAAGCAGGTATGATGGAGCCCATCACCGTACGGAAAGGAACATCGTTGGGATCCATTCCTGTCGAGGCGACTTCCTGTGTATTTCAAACATGTTTTAACATCGATGTCCAGCCTCTCCGCCTGATTGCAGCAGAGTTGCTTCAACAAACCGGCGCGTCAAATCGAATCCGCCTGACCCTCGAGCTTTCCGGCCCCGATCTTTCCCAGTGGCGGCCTAAAAACCTCTGTTTTTTTCTGGGCGGAAGCTACAGCGACGCCACCGACCTTTTTTTCATTTTGAACCGGTGTCTGCAAAATATTGTCGTCAGGCCCCTTGATGAAGGAAGTCCCTGTGTCTTCCCCGTGAAGGCATTAAAATCCGTCGGCTTTGACCTGGAAAACAACGTCCTGCCTTATCACTCTCCTGCTTTTTCCGGATATCGAATCATTCAGGAATATTTCGTCCTCCCTCGTAAATTCCTTTTCTTTGAACTGGAAGGATGGGATAAATGGGAAAACCGCGGCAGGGGCAGGAGATTCGAAATCATCTTCGAGTTATCACAAACGCCCATCCCTCCGCCCGCGATTACGCCCGATCACTTCATCCTCTTTGGAACTCCGGTCATCAATCTGTTCTCCCGGGAGTCAGACCCGTTTGTTCTGGATCATCGCTTTGAAAAAGTTCGACTTCAAGCGGGTTTACAGGACAAGAGTCATTATCAGATATACGGTGTAGACAGGGTTGTAGGCTATAAGCAGGGAGGGGTCGCCCAAAGGGAATATGTGCCCCTGGAGCGCTTTCATAACGAGGGAAACAGTTCCCCCGTGTATCAAGTCATTTACTCGCGATCACCCATCACAAACGCCCCGGAAGTTTCTCTGTCATTCGCCTATCCGTCGTCTACAGGTGAACCGGAAAGAGAGACCATTTCCGTGACCATGACCTGCACGAACGGCGAACTTCCTGAACGGCTCAAACTCGGCGATATCTGCAGGCAGACATCCGATTCACCGGAACTGTTGACCTTTCGCAATGTCATGCCGCTAACCTCGCCGATCGACTCGCCCATTGGCGAAAATGCATCCTGGCGTTTTTTGTCCCATCTTTCATTGAACTTTTTGAGTTTGGCCGACAGTGACAGCATCAAGGAGCTCTTGAGACTGTACGCCTTCCCCGAAGGAAAGGACAGAGCGACTGTCGCCGCCAATCTCAAACGAATCGACAGCATCCTGGATTTTAAGACCACCGCGACCAACCGCCTGTTGCGTGGTATGATGGTTCGCGGTCAACATCTGGACACGGTATCCCGTCAGGATTATTTTGCCGGGCTGGGAGACCTCTATCTATTCGGCGCCGTTATGGATGCATTTTTAGGCGTTTACAGCAGTATAAACACATTCACACGATTCCAGCTTAAAGACAGTCTTTCCGGAGAAACCTTCTTATGGCCCCCGAGGATGGGAAGCAGAACACTTATTTGAGGGAACAGTTATTTCAGGAGGGACCGCGATTTTCCTTCGTACAGGCGATACGATTGCTGCGTCATCTGATCCGCAAAGAAACGGAGGCCGGAATCGATGATCACAACCTGCAAAATCGCATCAGGGTGCGACCGGACCTGTCGCTCGCCTTTCCAAATGCGGATATTGTCGCTATCGAAGAAACATCAAAACATCCGTCTCGATTTTTAATAACCGCAACGTTTCTGGGACTATACGGAACGTCTTCGCCCCTTCCCACTTTCTACACGGAAGATCTCCTCCGCGAACAGGCACAGGATCAATCCATCAGCAGGGATTTTATCGATATTCTCAATGCACGCCTATATGCGCTTTACTTCCAATCCTGGGTACGGCACCGTTTATTTTTCAAGATCGTTGAAGAGCCGGACATATCCTCCCTGGAAAGGCTGTATTGCATGCTCGGAATCGGGGGACGCAGGTTGCGGGAACAGGTCGAAGATCCATATGGAATGCTCCGCTATCTGGGTTTGTTCATGCAATTTCCCCGTTCGGCGGAAGGGCTTAGGATATTGCTTTCCGACGGTCTCGACGAAACGGGCATTAAAATTAACCAGTGCGTGGAAAGAACCGTCACTATCCCGGAAGCGCAGCGATTCACTTTAGGCGTCTCCGGAAATTCCCTGGGAGAGACTGCCTGTCTGGGCAGTGAAATAGACGACCGCATGGGGAAATTCCGCATATGCATCGGTCCGCTCAACAGGGAAGACTTTGACCGTTTTCAACCCGACAAACCCGCGTTCCATAAAATAAAGACCCTCATCCGGTTTTATCTGGATCAGCCTCTGGACTGGGATGTGGAGACAACCATTATGCTCCATGAAACGGCAACCGCGCAGTTGGGTGAACCCAAATGGGCCCGCCTCGGCTGGAACACGTGGCTTTTCTCGGCCGGCCGGTTTCCAGAAAATAACACGGTCCTGTTTCGAGGGCAGAAATCGCATTGACAGGACGTAAAAAATGTAATTATTTTCAAACAGAGGGATTATCATGATAACCGTTGACATCAAATCCTTGTTGCTTCACATGAACGAATATTGCACCGGCGCCATGCAAAACGCCGCCGGACTCTGTGTATCCCGAACCCACTACGAGATTACAGTGGAACACCTGATCGCCAAACTGCTCGAAGACCAGCGATCGGACTGGCCCCTTGTTTTCCGCCGTTTTGACCTCGATACGGGAAGGGTGCGGAAAGTCCTCGAAGAAACCCTCGAGGAATTCAAAACCGGCAACGCCGCCAAACCCGTTTTCTCACCTCTTCTTTTAGAGCTCATTCAGGACGCCTGGCTGACTGCTTCCATTGACCTTGCGGAAGGGAAGATCCGGTCGGGAGCCATCTTGCTGGCCTTTCTCGGAAAACCGGCATTCTTTGCCATGGGCCGCTATGCCGATCTGATCAAGAAAATAGGCCGGGAGAACCTGATCAACGAGTTCTGGACGCTGACGAAAACTTCCATCGAAAAGACCGCGGCGGCACGGGAACCGGGAGTCATCGCCCCGGATGCAGCTCCGGGAAGGGCCGATGCCGGCTTCCTGTCCCGCTTCTGCATGGATTTCACCGAGCGCGCCCGGCAGGGGCAGATTGATCCCGTCTTTGGCCGCGACAAGGAAATCCGCCAGATGATCGATATCCTGGCCAGACGACGAAAGAACAATCCCATCTGCGTGGGAGAACCGGGCGTGGGAAAGACGGCAGTCGTCGAGGGGATGGCGTTGCGTATCGTGGAGGACGATGTTCCGGAAATGCTGAAAGATGTTACCCTTCTGGGTCTTGACATGGGTCTTCTTGAGGCGGGGGCCGGGATAAAAGGCGAATTCGAAAACCGTCTCAAGGGGGTTATCAGTGAAATCAAGGCGTCCGAAAAGCCCATCATCCTTTTTATCGACGAGGCTCATACCCTGATCGGCGCCGGAGGGCCTTCCGGGGGCAGCGATGCGGCGAACCTGCTGAAACCTGCCCTCGCCCGCGGCGAGCTCCGCACCGTGGCGGCGACGACCTGGACGGAATACAAAAAATATTTCGAGAAGGACCCGGCCATGGCCCGCCGGTTCCAGCTTGTCCGGCTGGACGAGCCCTCCGTGGAGACGACCATGCTGATGCTGCGCGGCCTGAAGGCCGGCTATGAAAAGGCGCACGGCGTAGTCGTGCGGGACGACGCCGTGGAAGCGGCGGCCATGCTTTCGGACCGGTACATAACGGGCCGGTTTCTTCCGGACAAGGCCATCGATCTCATCGATACGAGTTGCGCCCGCGTCAAAATAAACCTGACAGCCAAGCCGGCCGCCCTCGAAGACAGGGAGAGGGCCGGTCAGGCCTTCGCGCGGGAAATCAAGGCAATGGACCGAGATCGCGTCAGCGGCGCCCCGGTGGACGAAGACAAATATGGGGATGCACTGAAAAAGAAAGAAGAAGCATCCATTGAAGCAGACCGGATCAGGCAGAAGTGGTCGGAGGAGAAAGAGGCGGCCCACAGGCTGCTGGCGCTTCGCGAACAGCGCTGGCGGATCGTCGAAGGCGGCGAAGGCGACAAGGATGATCTGGACCGGCAAATCGATGCAGCGGAAGAAAATCTGGCAAGGATTCAGGGCGCGGCCCCGTTGATCCAGATCGAAGTCAACCCGGACGTCGTGGCCCAGGTCGTCTCGGACTGGACCGGCATCCCTCTGGGCAACGTTCTCAAGGACGAGGCGCAGACGATCCTGAACCTCGAGGAACGCATGAAAGAGCGCATCAAGGGACAGGATCACGCGCTGGATGCAATGGCCGAGGTGATCAAGGCGGCAAAATCGGGCATCAAGAACCCCAATCAGCCCATCGGCGTCTTTCTGCTCGTCGGTCCCAGCGGCACGGGCAAGACCGAATCGGGACTGGTGCTGGCCGACCTGCTTTTCGGCAGCGAACGTCATGTGGTCACGATCAACATGAGCGAGTTCCAGGAAGCCCACACGGTGAGCCGCCTTATCGGCTCCCCTCCCGGATACGTGGGCTACGGCGAGGGCGGCATGCTCACGGAGGCGGTTCGTCAGAAACCCTACTCGGTCGTCCTGCTGGACGAGGTGGAAAAGGCCCATATCGACGTCATGAACCTCTTCTACCAGGTCTTCGACAAGGGCATGCTCACGGACGGCGAAGGAAAGGAGATCAACTTCAAGAACACGATCCTGATTTTGACGAGCAATCTTGCCTCCGACGTCATCCAGGAGATTACGGCGGGTGGGGAAGCACCCCCTCCGGAGGTAGTTTTGGGTGCGGTGCGCCCGATCCTGTCCCAACACTTTAAACCGGCACTGCTCGCCCGCATGACCGTCGTTCCCTTTAATACCCTGAACGCCGAGGCGATGCGACTCATTGTGGAGCTCAAACTCAGGAAGATTCAGCGGATGCTCCAGGAGAACAACCGCATGGCCATGACCTATGCCCCGGCGGTGGCGGATCAAATCACACAACGATGCACGGAGGTGGAAACGGGCGCCAGGAACATCGAGTACATCCTGAACGGAAACATCCTTCCCCGGCTGTCCCAGACGATCCTTTCGCACATTACCGAAGGGGGCATGCCGTCCGGCGTGCATCTTGATGTGGATGAGACCGGGGCGTTCACCTTTACGTTTGCTTAGCGCAGTGATTCATAAATTCTGTTGCGTATTGTCATTTCGAACGGAGTGAGAAATCTTGGGGAGTTTTATGAAAATACCGAAAGCCCCCTTTACCATTTTAGCACTGGCGCCTTTCCGCCCGGCGCCGGATTCCTTCTCCCCTGAAATTATTTCCGTGGCGATGGAAACGCTTGACGATGCCGTGGCAGCTTGCTGCCCGCAATTATGGATACCGCAACCGGCTGATGCCTGCCCTGCGGGGGGAGTTGACATAAACCCCGCCAGAATGAAGGACATGACCCCTGACGGCATGATCCGGATAACGTCGTATTTAAAGAACCTCCTTGAGGCGAGGGAGTTCATCGAACAGTCGATTGTGAGAGGCAAAACCCCGGAAGAGACGGCAAAGTATCTGAAAACGGCATGGCCGCCGCTGCCCCTTGATCTGTCCCTGCCGGCGCGGGAGACCCAGGCGCGTCCCCGTAACGCAGTGGATAACATTCTCTCTATGGTGGCTGTTCCGGGGCAGCCCGCTGCGGCGGCAACGGCCGGGCAAACCGGCCCGAAGGCATGGAAGATGCGGATCGACGCCCTGCTGGCCGATCTCCTGAAAAATATCTATCACAGTGAACCTTTCCGCGGCTGCGAGGCCTCGTGGCGGGGCGTGGAAACCGTCATCCGGCAGGCTGTTATC
>Ga0163209_1000488_pt1 | contig 17195 bp, 17 predicted proteins | sample Kivu_160m_FD_113538 | JGI IMG/M metagenome (GOLD analysis project Ga0163209, IMG submission 113538) | Freshwater microbial communities from Lake Kivu, Western Province, Rwanda to study Microbial Dark Matter (Phase II) - Kivu_160m | ecosystem: Environmental > Aquatic > Freshwater > Lake ...
CTCCACCACCGCTACTGCCACTGCCGCCGGAAAAGCTTCCTTGCACCATGTTTACCATGCCACTGAAGGCGCTGCTTATAGAGCCTAGCGATGGTGTAGATGCGGCAGTCACGGTGCCGGGGGTTATACCGTGGCCTGTATCAGTAGCAGTATAAAACCAGATTGGTGTCGGAGCCTCAAGCTCGGTAAACTGTTTTACCCAGCCCTGGGACAAGCCGAAGACTACGGCATATGGAAAATAAGAGTCCCAGTATCCCATATTATCAGTAGCCAGTTGCTTATCTTTGACCATTTTCTTGAGATACTTGCCGAAAGCTTTCCACTGGGCAGCCTCCAGGGCACCTGTCTCAGTTCGCTTTGGCAGTCTCGATGATAGTATTAATGCTGCCATACCGATAAAAATGAGTACCACAAAAGGAACGAATATCATCTCAGCATACTGGCCCAGGAAAATGAATAATGGCAGGCCGAGGAACATGGCAAAAAATATGAGTAAGAATCCTGGAGTTTGCAGGCGTTTGACTGACTGCGACGGTGCCTCCTCAAAAAACCTCTGCTTTACGGCGTCCCGTTCTACTTCCTGGCTGAATTCTTTGAGGAGTTGCGGGAGTCGAGTTTTTTGCTCTGAAAGCAATTTCCCTTCGCGATTGGACAAAGTCCGTGTTAGCAGTTTTTCGAAGGAGAATTTCTCACCATCCTTGGCTTTTATGAGCAGGATGTCTTTCTGTTTGCCAAACAAACGCTGTTTTTCTGTCTGCACTATTTCCAGGATACCTTTATTTGCCAGATGAAATATTGTAGCCGTGAGTTCTGCTGAGCCCGCCCTGGCACGGGTTAGCAGAGCCACCAAAGCCGGAGGCAGGTCACCCGGAGGCGAGTATTGTGATTGCGATACCAGACCGATTGCGGGCGGACGGCCTCTTTTGCTGAAGGCACGGCGTATCCAGAGCGAGCCAAGCAGCGGTACAACGACTAATCCGAATAGCATCAGGAAAAGGTTGACTATCGGCTTCACCTCGTTGTTGTAGGCTTCTTGTTTTTCTAGCTTTATTTGCCATGCAGGTGGTGAACCGCTGACCAGTCCGTGGGGAAAATAGACCCTGAGTTCGAGTTCTTCAGCAGGAGGTATTGTGCCGGTGAGGAACTCTATGGTCTGGTTATCTATTATACTCTTGGTGGCGGATACACCATAGCTGTAGATGGAGAGACGCTCTGCTGGCACGGATTGAGGGAGATGAACGACTACTTTGCTCGAGCCCACATATGTGTCGCGGTCGCCAAAAATGGCTTTCCAGTATAGCTGGTCAGCAGGACTGTTAATGCGCAGACCACCGTGAATCGTGTATCTTAGCTCTATAGCGCGTCTGCTGTTAACCGTCTCCGGAAACCACCAGCCGATCCAGAATTTGTCTTTTTCCTTCCAGGTGGCATAAGCATAGTTGTCGCCACCCGGCGACTTGCCAGTTTTCTGCCGGATATCTATCCAATCTTTAACCGAAGTATTCAGTGGATATTGCCGGTCACCTTCCCAGACTTCCACGTTATCGATTGATTCAAGCCTTTCGGTGGGTATCCATCGGAATCCGTAATGAAAATCGCCCGACGTGAAGGCGAATGTCTGCGTCTCGCTGATTACTATATCCGAATTTTCCAGAATCTTAATGTCGACATTTATGGACTCGTAATGATAAGCCCGGTCACTCGCGTCAATTGTCCCGGGGCTACCTGTAAGCAAGCCCAGAGCAGTAAGAACAGCCAGGGCAGGAAACAGCACTTTACAAGTGAGCCTTGAGTTCATCTTAAATAGTTGCCTTAAGCATTATAATATCATGGTTTACTTAAACAATCATTTTCAGGACGTGGTGAGATATTATTGTGTGACCTCCCGGCATTTCGCCAGCAGTTCAGCGCTGTGCATTACTTTTATGTTGCTATGCTGTTTATCAAGGCCACCTCTGAGCTGGAGGACACAAGGCAAGCAGTTGGTCACCACAGTGTCAACGCCGGTTGTCTCGATGTTTTTAAGTTTTCGTTTTAAGACCGCGGCGGATAGCTCTGGGTAGTCGAGAACAACGTGGCCACCGAAGCCGCAGCAGGCATCAGCATCTGCCATTTCGACCAGTTCGAAACCCTCTCGTTCAAGCAATTCCCTGGGTTCGTTGAATATACCTATACCTCGTTTAAGATGGCAGGGGTCGTGATACGTAATTTTATGATTCCGTGGAGGCTTTTTTTCTGACGAAGGCTCCAGCTCCAGGACTAGCTGCGAAAAGTCACGAATTTTATTAGAAATGGCTCTGGCTCGCTGGTTCCACTCTGGCTCACTGGCGGTTAACTCTGGGTATTCCCGTTTTATCACGGCAGCACAGCCCGGGCATACGGTGACGATATAGTCCGGACTCATTTCTTCCAAGGCGGCGATGTTCGTTTTGGCTAAACTCAAAGCCGTTTCAACGTCACCAGCAAAAAAGGCCGGAGCACCACAGCATGCTTGACCTGCCGGGTAATAAGGCTCTGCGCCGCATTTTTTCATGACACTGATCATATCATCACCGATTTCGGGATAGGCATAAGCGGCAATGCAGCCGGAATAGAAAGCAACCTTAGGCTTGTCCACTTTCTTTGGTGTCCAATAGTCCTTCAACCTGTCACGTAATGATTGATGCGGCGGTGCCGGTAAGCTGATGGCTTGAGTCAGCGAGTTCAACGGATAGGGAAGCTGCCTTATGATAGAATCCTTACCGGCGAAAGGTCGCAATAAATATGAGCCGGCTTTTACCGTGCTATCTAACCTTTGCGGATGCTTTAAGATACTTTGGTAAGCCACCTTGCTCATCCAGGGCAAGCCTTTTTCCTCTGCCAGACTGGCTCTTAATTTTGTTATCATCCGTGGTATATTGATGCGAACTGGACAGACTTCCTTGCAAGCTATGCAGCCCAGACACAAGCTGGCTATGTCTTCCGCCTCATCGATTCCGTGTAAAAATGCTGTCAATATAGCGCCGATGCCACCCTGGTATATGTAGCCGTAAGTCTGCCCAGCGAGCGAGGCAAAAACCGGACAGACATTAAGGCAGGCACCACATTTGATGCAATATAGTGCTTCCCTGAAATCATCAGCTTCCCTCATCTGCAAGCGCCCGTTGTCCACCAGAACAGTGTGGACTTCACCGGGACATCCGGCGCCGTGAAGCGTTGACCCGGGAATGGCATCGGTACGACCAGAACCGGTGATGTGGGAGATATATACCGGCATCTTCATGCCCGCGGTGCATCTGCTGAGTAATCTGAATATGGCTGCGGCGTCTTTCCACCTCGAGACTATCTTCTCATAGCCGACTACTGCCACATGAACTGGAGGCAGAGTGGTCGCCATGCATCCGTTCCCCTCGTTGGTTACGATGGCCAGGGTTCCCGTCTCAGCTATGGCGATATTAGCCCCCGAAATACCCATGCCGGCATCTATATAGGTCTGCCTCAAGGCATGACGTGCTGCATCCAGCAGAGCTTGAGGGTCAGACCCAAACTCCTTACCGGTCGCCTTAGAGATAAGCTCAGCTACCTGCTCGATGGTCTTGTGTATTGCCGGTCCTACTATATGCGCCGGTCTCTCTCCAGCCAGCTGAACAATCCATTCGCCGATGTCGGTTTCCGTTACCTTGATGCCAGCTTTTTCAAGATGTTCCCTGAGTCCAATCTCTTCGCCCAGCATGGATTTAGACTTGACGATATTTTGCACATTGTGTTTCTTAGCCAGCTTCAGTACATAATCATTGGCATCCTCGGCATCTTCGGCTTCATAAACTACGGCGCCGGCTTTAGTAGCTTGTGACTTGAATTGCTCAACCAGTTGTGGAAGGTTGGCAATTGATTTCTCCTTAACACGGCGTATTTCCTTGCTTAGAGATTCGAAATCTATGTCGGTGAATGCTATCTGGCGGGCGAACTTAATCAGCCCCATCAATCTGGTAAGGGCAGTCTGTAAATTTTCATCTGCCAGCGCCTTGTGCACGCGCTTTATCATGGCTCGGCTCATGCTATACCTCGATTGATTGTAGCCTTGTTTAGCAGCAGGATGTGTTCCTCCTCAGGACCCTGAGCCCTGGCCAGTATAGCACCGGGTATATCGGCAGTGGTGTTCCTGCCAGTGATATAAGTAACGTAGCTTGAGACATCGCCGTCTGCCATGTTTCTGCCAGGTGACTTAATCCTGGCAGTAGCATCTTCCAGAGTCGGGACTATGTTTTCGCAGTCAACCATTGTCAAATGTATGCGCGGTAATACAGCGGCCAGCCGAGAATCACCTGAGTTACCCATGATGACTAGAGTTCCGGTCTCAGCTATGGCAACACCGGCTTCTGAGATACCCATGTCAGCATCGATACATGATTGTCTGATAGCTCGGTTGGCAGCACCTAACAAGAGCTGAGGGTCAGGATTTAGTTTTTTGCCTGTCGCCTTGGATATAAGCTCTGCCACCTGCTTAATGGTTTTCCGTCCAGAAGGCTTCTCCCCGGCTAGTTGGGTAATCCATTCCTCAAAGTCGGTATCTTTTACCTCGATGCCAGCCTTTTCAAAGTGTTCTCGCAAGCTGAGCTTATCAGCTAACTTGGATTTTGACTTAACTGCATGTTTCACCTTGCGTTCCTGTGCTAGAGTCAGCACATAATTGCTGGCGTCTTTGATACCCTTGGCCTTATATACTACAGCACCTGCCTTGATAGCTTCTGTCTTAAATTTTTCTGTAAGTTCCTCGTTTGCTGCAACCATTTCATCTCTCCAAGAACTACGGGAACTACAGGTACTGAACAGTGCCATCGGGAACAACAGCTACCCTGGCGCCGTCTGGAAAGTCCTGATTCAAAATATCCATCACCTCCGGCCATGTCTTTACCCATTTGGTATCGGGTATCGCCAGCCAATCGGTCATGGATTTCTCAAACTGCGGTGATAATACCACCAGCCTTTTCAACCACGGTAGTTTAAAATTGACCGCGCTGAATAAGCGCCCTCTGGCTTTTTCACCGAAACTACCCAGAAGATAATGCACTACCTGGCCTGCGGGGCAATCCATGATTAATACCATGTCACCACCCCTTTCAGTAAGCATCATTATACCTATAAGCAAGCCGAGTATAGCTTCATTACCTTTGGCATAGGTGTTAACTACAACCACGTTGGCTCCCGGGACGGGCTTTGTAGCATAGTGCTGAACAGCAAACTTAACTGCCTCGTAGTATTCTGCCTGTGGCTCACCCACAAATATGGCGCAAGGTTGCCCTATACCGTTGATTATAGTGTCTATCTTGAGGTCGAGACCTGCCATTTTTGCCGCCTCATTGAAATCCTTCACCATGGGGTTTTCGACATAATGGCCGGGGCCTACGATATTGCCATGCCCGGATTCTCTGGCATTTATCTCCCAGCGGTGGAAGTTCTCAATTGAGTCTATGGAAGCTATACCGGGCAGGACAATCTTTCCGCCACCGCCGAAGCCGCTCTGGGCATGAGGGATTACCGAGCCGATACCGATTTTCAGGTCACAGCTCATAAACTCGGAATTTACGGAAAGCCTGGTACCCGTGGATGTCTGGCCGACATACGTGCAGTTCTCGTACGGGTTATGGTTATAAACCGGAAAGTTATCCAGTATTTCGCAGCCCAGCTTCTTCTGAAAATCCTGAAAGGTTTGAGCACCGTGGGCACCGGTAGCACATATGAATCTGATAGACCCATCGGGAATACCCGCTGAGTCCAGCTCCTTCAGGATGTATGGTAGCAAATCAGCAACTCTTGTAGGACGAGAGATATCATCGAAGGCTATTGCCACTTCAGTTCTGCCTCGGGCCAGTTTTCTGAGCGTGGGGCTGTCTATAGGATTATCTAAGGCAGCTTTTATCTGCTCTGGAGTTACTTGAGGAGCGCCATGCCCGTTCATCAAACAAGGCACCACCTCCCATGACTCAGGGAATGTAAGTTGAAGTTCTCCCTCTTCGTACCACATCTGTCTGGAGATACTCACTGTCTTTGTAGCCATTACTGTCTCCTATTATAAGGATTATGCCTCTAGCCCAGCCACGATGCTATTGATTTGCTAGCTCAACTATTGTGACCCCTGCTCCTCCCTCACCCCAGTCACCATACCGGAAGGACTTTACCAGAGGATGTTCAGCCAGTGTCTCATGTACTGCTTTACGGAGCACCCCCGTTCCTTTACCATGGACAATGCGTACAGAGGGCATTCCAGCCATGAAGGCAGAATTCAGGTAGCGGTCAAGCTTCGGTAAAGCCTCATCTATAGTGAGCCGCCTTATACGCAGCTCCGAATCTACTGTCATCAGGTCAACCTTTCAAACTTTATAAGCAGTATATCTTTCGTGTGTTCAGTTACTTTAACCCTGTCGTCTATTCTCCAGCCGACTACCCACAATATTTGTTCAGGCGAACAAATCAATGGTACTCGGTCCCTCCAGGAACTGGGAATTCTGGAGTCAACCATAAAGTCCTGGAGCTTTTTTGTTTGACTCATACCTAAAGGTTGAAAACGGTCACCAGGTCTGCGTCGCCGCACCATCAATTCTTTTCCGACCTTAGCCAAATCAAAGCTGGCAGCAAGGCTATCGTCGTCGCCGACCACTTCTTGTGCTATATCCGTTCTAATCTGCCAGCCAGGCAGGTTGGTTTTGCCGGGAATATTAATATGGGATATACCTTTAATTGGAGGTAATGGGCAGGTTGAAGCCTTAGGCGAGGCCAAGATTAGACGACCATACTCTGTGGACAATACCAGGCCATCTGGCAAGCACAGTTTTTTACCCGCCGGTTTTGATAGGAAATCCATCATAGCCTCAATATGGTCGGCCTCAACATCCTTAAGGTTACCTCGAAGTTGCTTTACTGCCCTTCTAAAGACCTGTCTCTGTATGGCATGCGGTAAGACAACCGTCTTGTTTATGTCCAGATAGATTGCCTCATCTTCCTCTCTTACTAGCTCCTTCCATAGCAATGAAGCTTGCTCCTCAATAAAGGAGATGTCATCTCCGGCAATATCCGCCAGCCTGATTAGAGCTTCGTCAATGCCGGCGTTATAGCTTTTGAGCAAGGGTAGCAATTCGAGGCGGACACGGTTTCTCAAATGAGAAAGCGATGCGTTGGATGAATCGCTTTGCGGAGCCAGACTGTATCTCTGGCAGTAGTCCAGTGTCTCCTGCCGGGTGATTTCAAGCAATGGGCGCACTACTTCAAGCTGTGCCACGCTTTCGCAGTATGGTAATGCGGAACGAGACTGTAAACCACGTAGTCCTGCTGTGCCAGTCCCACGCAGTAAATGCAGCATAATAGTCTCGATATGGTCATCGCGGGTATGCCCTACTGCTACCTTAGAGGCGCCTGTTCTCTCGGCTACCTCAGCCAGGAAGCCATAACGAACCTCCCGGGCGGCTTCCTCTGGCGAGCCACCTTTTTTGGCGTGATATGCTGCCACATCTCGACACCCAATAATTATTGGCGCGCCAAGTTTATGAGATAAATCGGAGACATATATGGCATCAGAGTCGGCTTCGGCACCTCTAAGCTGGTGATTGAGGTGAGCTACATGTAGTTCTATGTCAAGCTCTTCCCGCTGCTGTGCCAGAATGTGAAACAAACAAACTGAGTCGGCACCGCCGGAAACAGCCACCACCAGCTTATCACCAGTTGAAAAAAGGTTGTGTTGCTGGATAAAGTTGATAACTCTTTGTTCCAGCGTTCTGTCTTTTCTGACCACCTCAGCCCTCTTTCAGATGGCAGGTGTCACCCAGTGACAGCAAACGAGGCTGCCCATCTTCCAAATCGATTATACTAATACTGCCCGTCTGCACTCTAATGCGTTCCAATGTGGTGAGCGGCCATCCCAGGGCTTTGCAGATAGTGACCACAACAGTGAAGAAATGGCTTACCACCACTACTGTTCCCTCTTCTTGCCTCTTAATTATACGCCCAATTGTTGCCCATACCCTATCCGCCAGTTCAGCTACACTCTCACCGCCGGGCAGCTTTTCCAAACCCTGTCCCTGCCGCCACTGGAGCAGGAACTGACCGAAACTGGTGCCGAGTTCAGCTATAGATATGCCTTCGAGTTCGCCAACTTCCATCTCCCGCAAATCGGGCTCAATTTGCACGGTTAGCCGATGGCGGCTGGCAATAGCCTGTGCTGTATCAGAAGCGCGTTTTAACGGGCTGGAGTAAATAGCGTCGATATTTGTTTCCTTCAGAGCTAACCCCAACCTCTCTGCCTGTTTTACCCCAACCTCGCTTAATTCGGTGTCGCTACTGCCACCCTGGATCCGTCTTTCCTGATTCCATGCAGTTTCGCCATGTCTAACCAGTATAAGCCTAATCGTCTACCTCCCTAAGAAACCTTCAGATTATAGCGCTGAGCCAAGTCTACGCGCTTATTATATGGTGGGTGGTCATAAAATAGTAGTTCCACCCAGCGGCTGGGTTCGGCTACGTTCAGATTCTTATCGGTAAGCTTGGTCATTGCCGCGATGAAAGCCTGCGGGTTGGCCGTCAGTTCCAGGGCGGCTTCGTCAGCTGATGTCTCTACATAACGGCTATAGACATTAATGAATGGCGTTAACATCAGTCTAAAAACGGCTAAAGATAGAACCAGCAGAGGAAAGGCTGCCACATCGGCAATCCCTTGAAAATCCAGAGGTGTAACGCTGGCTCTTAAAACCCAATCAGACAGATAGAAAGCTAGCAAAACCGCCATAGTTTGAATAGCGATAAGCTTGGGAATATCACGGTGGATATGGTGGCCCAATTCGTGTGCCAGTATTACCTCAATCTCCTCCGCAGTGTATTGCTGAAGCAGAGTATCACTCAGAATAATGCTTCTAGTCTTACCCAGGCCGGCTAACATGGCATTAGCTGTAGTGCCTTTACTGCTCAAATTCATGGTAAATACACCGACAATTTGGGTTTGTGCCCGCTTTGCCAGATTAATCAGCATTCGCTTGAGTTCCAAATCACCCAGAGGCTCTAACTTGAAGAAAATAGGCAGGAGTAATGTCGGAGTCAGCCGCGTTAGCAGTAAGCTGAGCAGCAGTACCGATATACCAGCCCATAACCACCAGACGTCTGGGAAGTTGTCCAATAACCAGTAGATAAGGATTACCATTCCCATACCCAATACAAAGCCCATGGCTGAGGCTTTAGCTCTATCTGCCAGCCAGGCACCAAAATTTTGACTTGATAGACCGTAACGATGCGGCAGTATAAAGCCCTGGTAGTGGGTCAATGGCATCATGATTACACACAAGCAGATCACCAGAATAATAAAGTACAAGGCTGATGCCCAGGGCTGGGGAAAAGCTAAGAAATAGCCCAGTTTGGCTGATAAGCCGCCGAAAACAAGCCCTACAAATAGTATGCCGACTATTGCCATCTCGAAGAAGGACAGTTGCCTTATAATCCTGGCATATTCTTTAGCCAGTTCTTGACGCTTGGTATCTAAACGAGGTTCTGCTAGCTGCATTACTTAATCAAATTAGATTCAGTTCAAGATCAGATTGGTGCGATGGATTAATTTAGGACGTTGCGAGAAGCCCAGAGCTTTAGCCACTTGTTCCGGTCTGCCAGTGCCTTTTTCATCGCAGCGCAATCTCATTCCCAAAACACATAAAGATTCGCGGCAGTCTATAAGCCACAGGTCATCTATCAGGGCACGCAAATCATAGTGGCGGGTTCCTGTATCTCTGAGGTGGTGCCACGGCAGCTCCTTGGCTGAAAGTAGAGTTTGCAAAGCAATCTCGATTTCCTGTTTTTCTTTTTCTGTCTCTACCTCAATCCTATATTCGACAAATTTGACCTGAGATTGAAGTGACGGAGTTTTCGGCCCTACCGGCCAGACCTCCAGCAGTTCGATTCCATGAGGCAATTGTTCCCCTATTTGAGCCATAAAAGTTTGCGGAGGTAACCATCGGGGCAAGACCACGTCCATTAACTCAGCTTGACTGGTGATACCTACTGATAAAGGAGCTGCCAGGGCAATCTGCGGGTGAGGAGTAAAACCTTTCGAATAAGCTAAAGGTAGTCCAGCCCGCCGCAGAGCCCTCTCCCAAAGACGCATCAAATCTAAGTGTGAAAGGAACTTGAGTTCTTGACCACGGCTGAACTTAAGGCGCAGGTGCTGCATCCTTTTCCTTGGTTACCAGAATCCTCTCTATCTTTCGCCCTCGCATTTTAAGTATAGTCAGTTTCAGTTCCTTATATTTTAAGTGCTCACCCTGCTTCGGAATGCGCCCCAGATGGCTCAGAATGAAGCCGGCTACAGTCTCATAGTCGCCATCAGGCAGCCCTAAATCCAGTTCCTCGTTGGCTTCCTCTATCCTGAGTCCGGCATCGACTTCGAAAGTATGGGCGTCGATAGCTACAAAGTCCGTCTCTCTGCCAGCCAGCTCGTCACCAATAACGCCCATTATTTCCTGAGTCAGGTGCTCCAGATTTGCTATGCCGGCAACCCCACCGTACTCGTCAACTACTGCTACCATGTGATAATTGTTATCTCGCATTTCAGCCAGAAGCTCGCCCAGGCGCTTGGTCTCGGGCACGAAATGAACCGGTCGCACCAGTTCATCAATCGGGCTATCCGTAATCAGCGATTTGTTAGCTTGAGCCATTAGCACGTCTTTAATAGATAAAACTCCGACCACGTTATCTGTAGTTCCCTTATAAACCGGAAAGCGGGAGAAGGGAAACTGACGATATATCTCAAGAAAGGCAGCTAAGCTTGTCCCCTGCTTCAGCCAAGTAACCTCTGTTCGCGGCTGCATTACCTCGCTAACCGGCCGGTCGGCGAATTCGAATGCATTATGCAACATCTCGGCTTCCTCTTCCTCCCAGACACCTTCGGCCTCACCGACGGTAATAGCGGTGCGGAACTCTTCCTCGCTAATCGTCGGCCTCAACTCGGCTCCTTCCTTGGTAACATTGGTAAATCTTATGCCGATATGATTCAGGACATAGACGAAGGGATAAAAAATAATCGAGATGAATTCTATAGGCTTGGCATAGAGCAACGCGATTCTCTCTCCATAGCGGGTGCTCAAGCTTTTGGGAATAAATTCGACAATAACCAAGGTTATTATTGTAATTAAAATCGTGGCTATGGCTGCCCCCAAATTCTCACCCCATAGCGATATAGCCATCACCGTTCCCAGAGTAGCCATTGCGGTCTCAAAGAAGTTGATGCCCAAAAGGACAGTAGCCAGGAATTTCTCCGGTCGGTCCAAAATCTTAGCCACGACCTTAGCATTGTGGTGATTGGTATGAATCAGGTGTTTGAGTCGGAGCCTCTGCATGCCAATAAAAGCCGTCTCAGCACTGCAGAAGAATGCTGCCGCTATCAAGGATATCAGAAATAATATTAAAAATAAACCGTTAATGCTTTCCATAAGCAACCCAGCCGATTATTCGACCAGGCAATTCAATACAATCATAGCATCGGGCCGTGTCAGTGTCAAAGGGTTGGTGCCATTGACCATTTTGCATTTAAATGTCTTAAGCAGTATTATCAATCCTGGAAATGGTCCAAATAGAGCTTATTCCTGACCTCTCTCACTGCATCGAAACCGTAGCCAGAAAAGAGTTTGAGAACCTGGCGAGGAGCTATTTGCAGGCAGGCAAAGGTGGCGCTGAATTCGGGGAAAAGTTAGAGCTTCTTCGGAGCTTTTTGGAGTCGGCTGATTTCAGAAAGCTGCGCCAGCAGAGCGAAGAATATCTGTTGAAAGGGCAGAAAATTAAGTTCATCTTATACCGGGAGCGCGGCAAGGCCGGGCATAAGATGCTACTAGGTTAAGTCATGTGCCCCGTTTTTCGTAATCGGGACACCATATGGCATTGGGCCGTTCCGGACGATGGCAGGCGCTGCGCCAGTTCCATTTGCAACTATCGCAGAGCAAGATGTTCATACCCAGCATCTTCTTGATGCGGATTTTAGTCCTGTCCAGCCAGCTCGGCCTGAGCTTCTTATTTTTAGGCATTCAAACCTCACTGCTAATGGCGATAGTAGAAAGTCTACCCAATTGAGCAAGCCTGCGTCAACGTATTGTTGTGAAATTCCTTTTCCTGTCATTCTGAGCTAGCGAAGAATCTCACAGATTCTTCGTCGCTCTGCTCCTCAGAATGACAAATTGTTTTCTTACCAAGAGGTTGGGGGTGGGCAAGCAGCCAGCGAGGATTTATTCACGCCGGGATGTGGGGAATGGGGGTCAGGGCGAGGGTGAATCTTGCAAATCTTTAGACTTTGGCTCCATAGCAACGGATTACCTTAAAGAAAAGACTGAATAAGCGATACATTATCCAAAAGCGGGACATTTTGACATAAGTAGTCTGCTCAGTTAAGCTGTTGCTGTGTTGACCGTGTAAACTCATTGGCGAATGAGGTATCAGGTAGGTATCTACTATGAGGAGGAAATTCACGCTTTATGCTATTTTGCTTCTGGGGCTTATTCCTGTCATTTCCCTGTTGTCTTGTGCAGGTAAACCAGCACCTGTGTTACAGTGGTCCAGAACCTTCGGCGGCAAAGGTGGTTACTTGGGGGACCTGGGCCGTTCGGTTCAACAGACCGCAGACGGTGGTTATATAATATGTGGAACAGTGTCCTTTGAAGGATCTAAGCATGTTCTGTTGCTAAAGATAGCCCCGGAACAGTAAGGCACAGGTGCTCATAAAGAGTCGAATATTTATTAGCGCTATGTAACCACCGGCGAGGGGTGCTCCTGGAAGGGATGTGTCCTGGCTACCAGCGAGAAAAGATACGGGTATTTCGATTTCAGGTGCTCCACATAAGATAGCCACTCGACTATTAACTGACGGTATACCCGCTGAATATCGCCGGCAATGTGCTTGATATCTGCCTGTGGCATGTCCGTTAGTGATTTCCGTGCCTCCAGCTCCTCGGTGAGGTGAAAGGTTGCCCAGAGCAAATCGGTGAAGAGTTCGTGCTCCAGGAGGTTAGGGTTTTCCAGCAGCGCAAGCAAGAATTGTCGCTTCTGAACAAGGAATTTCTTTAGCCCGTCGAGGTCTAGGCAACCGCAATCTGGCTCACCAGTTATGGCTTGAGCGAACGCCGTGGCTTTCTTGAAATCTGCGTGGGTCCAGTTCTGATTGACGTCAAGGTTTCGGCTGATAGCATTGTTTTTATTAAAGGAACCGAGAAGCCTCTGAAGCAGCTCATTCCCCACCTCGCTGAAGAAAACGCCTACAACCATATTTAGCTTTTGCATAATGGCCTGCTTCTCACGGCGAGTCAGCAGCCGCTCGACCACAATTATTACCAGGAACACTTCAAGTGGCAGGAAAGCCAGGTCGCCGACCATGTAAATGAAGATATGGTGAACATCGTGAAATATGGCATAGTGGATGAAATATATCAGCGCGGAGAGCGCAATGAAGCTGCAAGCAAGAATAATAAATGTGAGGTAACGTTTCGTTGCTTTCCTCCAGTAGCAGTAATTGTCTGCCGGTTTTCTATACAAGATGATACCACATCCGCAGGCAAAAGCGGGAAAAATGTTAAAGAAGCCCGCTTTTCACATCTTTTAACTTGCGCTGTTGTTTTGGCCGTTTGACAGCTGCCAGTTAAATGGTGTACTATTAAATGCAAATGATTTGCATTAGCATCAAGAGATATTAGAGGATTAATAAGGTTATTGTTTAAAGACAAAGATGGTGTTGGGGAATGTCAGAAATAACGAAACGTAAGACTGGGGCTCGACAGGTACTGAGTAGTTCAAGCCAGCGGGTAACGGCACAGCGCGCTCTGCTCTTGGAACTGCTCCGTCGGAGCGGCGGACATCTGGACGCAGACGAGTTGTATAGGAGGGCTCGAAGGGGGAACTCTCGTATTAGCCTGTCCACGGTATATCGAAACTTGCAGCTTTTTAAGAAGCTGGGGCTGATAGCGGAGCATCATTTCGATGAGGAGCACCATCACTATGAGGTGAAATCGGGCGCAGAGCATCAGCATCTTTTGTGTATCAGCTGCGGCAAGGTAGTCGAATTTGCCTGTCCCTTGAGTCATGAGTTTAGAGATAATATAGGCAAGCAATACGATTTCGATATAACAGATGTCGAAGTCAGAATGACAGGCTTGTGCTCAAGATGCCGCGCCAGGGAAAATAAGACAATGCCGGATAGGAGTTAACGTACGTTTATGTTTCAGAATATACAAATGACCCTAGGGCAGATGGAGGCCGGGCAGACCGGCACGGTAATCCAAATTCTAGGTGGTCGAGGCTTGATCCGGCGTCTTGATGCTCTGGGCATCAGGCCGGGAAAGAAGATAACTAAGGTAAGCTCCATGTTTTTCCGTGGCCCGGTTACCTTCAGGTCAGACCATACCCAGGTGGCTATCGGTTTTGGTATGGCCAACAAAATCCTGGTCGAGATCGATAAATCCGCTTAAAACTCACCGCAGGTGACGATGAAGATTCTACTCATGGGCAACCCTAATGTGGGTAAAAGTGCTATCTTTTCCCGGCTTACCGGCACGCGTATCATTGCTTCAAATTATCCCGGTACCACCGTCGAGTTCACTAAAGGCTCACTGAAACTTGGTGAGGAGCAGGCTGAGATTATCGATGTCCCCGGCACTTATACTCTCGAACCCACCAGCAAGGCAGAAGAGGTGGCGGCCGACATGTTGCAGGAAGGGGATTTAATTGTCGATGTAGTTGACGCAACCAATTTAGAGAGAAACCTCAATCTCACCCTGCAATTACTGGAGAGGCAAGTGCCGATAATAGTGGCGCTGAACATGTGGGACGATGCTCATCACCGGGGAATAAATATAGATGTCGCCAGGCTGGAAGAGCTACTTGGTGTACCGGTTGTCCCCACGGTAGGAGTAACCGGACAGGGAATTAAGAAGTTAGTCAGCCGTCTTCCAGAGGCGGCAGCACCCCAGGTCATCTATTCAAGCGGCGATGAAAGGTGGGCAAAAATCGGCGGTATCGTGAGCCAGGTGCAATCGTTGAGCCATCGCCACCACACATGGCGCGAGATTTTAGAAGATGCCAGCAGCCATCCGTCAGGTGGGATTGCTATCGCTCTGTTGGTTCTCGGCGTCACTTTCTTTGTCATTCGTTTTGTTGGCGAGGGCATAATAAACTATGTTACCGACCCCCTCTTTAACTGGCTGTGGACACCTTTGCTTATGAAGCTGAGTCTCGCCTTAGGGTCAGGAGGTTTCTGGCACCATATCCTGATAGGCAAGCTTATCAATGGAGATATTGACTATTTTCAGTCGTTCGGTTTGCTTAGCACCGGCATTTATATCCCATTGGCTGCAGTGTTGCCATATATCATTGCCTTCTACTTCGCACTCGGAATACTGGAAGATATCGGCTATCTACCTCGCCTGGCGGTATTGATGGACACATTAATGCACAGGTTGGGGTTACACGGTTACGCTATAATTCCTACAATACTGGGCTTCGGATGTAACGTGCCGGCGGTTTTGGCAACCAGAATACTGGAGAGCCGGAGGCAGCGATTCATTGCCGCTACTCTAATCTCTATTGGTATACCCTGTGCTGCATTGCAAGCCATGATAGTAGGACTGGTGGGGCAGCAGGGTATACAATATGTGGCTATTGTCTACGGCAGCCTATTTGTGTCCTGGATTATCATAGGGCTTATACTCAATTATGCTGTAAAAGGGTTCAGTCCGGAACTAATGATTGAGATTCCTCCTTATCGCTTTCCACCGTGGCGTGTTATCGCGGAGAAACTCTGGCTAAGGGTCTACGGCTTTATAAAAGAAGCCCTGCCCATAGTGCTCGGAGCCGTGCTGGTGGTAAACATCCTTTATATGCTGGGAGTCTTTGATTTTATAGCTAACACCGCTGCTCCACTTGTGACCGGGCTATTGGGGCTCCCCAAAGACACGGTTGTTGCCCTGGCTATTGGTTTCTTGCGCAAAGACGTAGCTGTGGGCATGCTGGCTCCACTGGGGCTAACTGCCAAGCAACTGGTGATAAGCACTACCGTTCTGGCTATGGTTTTCCCCTGTGTCGCCACTTTCGTGATACTGGCTCGAGAGTTAGGCGCCAGAGATATGCTTAAAGCCACCGGTATAATGATAGCGGCGGCACTCATCGTAGGCAGCTTGCAAAATCTGATTTTATAGAGACAGAAACAGCCTGTTATTCAGGATTGTTGTCTGTTAGTCGTGGCTACTACATTACTGCAACTCAGTCAATCAGTGATTACTTGACCATAGGGCTTATAATTTATAATATTAACCATACGGATTAGGAAAGGAAGTGGCCATGGTTGAGAGCCGGTTGAAGACCCGCAGATATTCCGGGATTGCCAAACAAGGACGAACTGATGCTTCTGTCTATGAATTCCCAATCAAGGGCGGAATAGTCAAGCGAAGATTAAGAAGGCCGACTTTAAAGTTATCTTTTAAGATAGCCAGAGCACTAGTCGAAGGTGTGCTTAGAGTTTTTGTCCGCTTAGAGATAGAGGACAAGGAAAACCTGCCTAAAAGCGGAGCCATAATCGCTGTCTTCAATCATTTGAACATGATAGACCCGCCTCTACATATAATAAGCATTCTGCCCCGTGACAGCATAGTTATGGCCAAGGAGGAGCTGTTCTACTACTGGCCCATCCCCATATTCCGCATATTAATGGATGCTGCTGAGGCCTATCCTGTGCGCCGCCGTGGAACTCCTGAGGAAAGACAGCTGGCGACGAAATACGCAGAAGATGTGCTGGCGAAAGGCCTTGTTTTCGGTATATATCCGGAAGGCACACGGAGCAAGGCTGGCTGTCTGAAAGAGGCGTATCATGGTTGTGCACTCATAGCCTTAAGTACCGGCGCTACCCTTATTCCTGTTTCAATATGCGGAACAGAGAAGTTGAAGGGAATTGGCTGGCTTACTCGCCCAACGGTAACCATCACTTTTGGTAAGCCTTTCGCGCTTCCGCCTGTACATGGTGAGCTAAATGAAAGGCAACTGAAAGGGCTCACTGAATACATAATGGGGAAAGTGGCTGCTATTTTGCCTCCAGGATATCGGGGCATATATAAGCCCTGTTGAGTTTCCTACTGGAACCTAAGTATATGGCCAAGGTAGAAGTCAAAAAAGCCCGCGAGTTCGGCTTATGCTTCGGCGTCAGGCGGGCTATCAAAATA
>Ga0163209_1000490_pt1 | contig 17148 bp, 15 predicted proteins | sample Kivu_160m_FD_113538 | JGI IMG/M metagenome (GOLD analysis project Ga0163209, IMG submission 113538) | Freshwater microbial communities from Lake Kivu, Western Province, Rwanda to study Microbial Dark Matter (Phase II) - Kivu_160m | ecosystem: Environmental > Aquatic > Freshwater > Lake ...
CATCAACCTTGCTTAAGGCCTTCGAGGATGATGCCAAGGTGGTATGGACTACCTACTACTCATTCCCCATGGAGCTTTTAGCAGCTTTCGATGTTGTTCCCTTTGACTTTGAGATCGCCTGCAATCTGCTTCCGGGTGCTGACCCCAAATGCTTTGTTGATATCATGACCAAGGCCGAGGCCAGAGGTTATTCTCTCGACCTCTGCTCTTTTCATCGCCTTGCGCTAGGCAGCTATTTCCTGGGCTATTTCCCCAAAGCCGACCTGCTGCTCACCACCTCACACTTCTGCGACGGGAAGACCAAAACCAACCAAATACTGGCCCGGTATTATGGTAAAGAGGCTATGATGCTCGATGTTCCCAATGAGCTTAGTAAGGAATCAGTGACCTATGTCTCAAAGCAACTTCAGGGTATTGCTGGCAAGCTTGAAGAGATAAGTGGTCACAAACTGGACCTCGACCGGCTGCAGGAGTGCATCAGAGCATCAAACCGCGCCCGCGCTGCCTATGGCCGGCTTGCCGAGCTATGGAAAACAAAACCATTCGCCTGGGATGGTTCCCGGCTATGCAACCTCTCCATCATCGGAAACATGTTCTCAGGAACGCCATTCCAGGAGCAGCTTTACCAGAAGATAATCGAAGAATGCGAGCAGAGAATAGCAGAGGGCAAGGTGGCACCAGAGGAGTTCCGCGTGCTCTGGCTAGCCTGGTTTCCGGCACAGCGTACAAACATCAACGAGATATTCCGTCAGAACAAAGTGAGCATAGTGATGTCAGAACTGGCCAGAGTGTACTGGGATGAAGTTGATGAGAAGCATCCCTTTGAAGGGATGGCGTTGCGTTGTTTAAAGAATCCCTATGTCGGCCCCATTGAGCAGAGGTTAGCTGGCGTGCTTCAGATGGTGGATGAATATGCGGTTGATGGCGTGGTTCATTTCTCCAGCGCTGCCTGTCGCCATGCCAATGCATCGTTCCGCATGATCATGGATGCTTTGGTGGCGAGAGATGTCCCCTTCCTTGTCCTCGATGGGGACATGAGCGACCAGCGGAACTACTCAGCAGAAGGGACATGGTCTTTGCTGGAGAGTTTTATCGAAGTGATGGCGGTTAGGAAGTAGCTAAGTGGCAGTTTGCTAGGTGTGAAAAGCAGTAGCTGACGCTCAATACGTGCTTATGCGCTACCTTTAACTACTTTCTCTCTCTCTTAGCGGGAGAGAGTTAGAGAGAGGAGGATTATTTGAGATTTCACCCTCACCCTTTCCCTCTCCCGTCGAGGGAGAGAGAAAAATGGTACCGACCTTTGCAGAGCATCGAGTTTTGGACTATTATTCTACTTTGGTGCGAAAGGGAGCAGTGACAAAAGTGGCCGTGGGAGTGGATATCGGGTCTCTGACTGCCAAGACCGCGATTGTGGACTTGAATTCACACATCGCCTCCTACAAGATAATTCAAGGCAAAATCGTTGATGAAGCGGCGGCTATTGCATCTCTGAACCAGGCTCTAGCAGATGCACACTTAACCCAAGCTGAGATAGGTTTTCTCATCACTACTGGATATGGCAGAAACATGGTGAGCTTCGGTGATAAGAGCATCACCGAGATTAGCTGCCATGCCCGAGGAGCGCAGTTTCTGTTCCCTGGCGTGAGAACGGTAATTGACATCGGAGGCCAGGACAGCAAAGTAATCTCCTTGAACGGTGAGGGTAGCGTAATTAACTTTGCTATGAATGACAAGTGCGCTGCAGGGACAGGTCGGTTCCTTGAGGTAATGGCAAATGCCTTAGAGGTACCAATCGAGGATATGGGAGCACTCTCCCTTAGAGCAGAAAATCCAGCAACTGTAAGTAGCATCTGCACGGTCTTTGCTGAATCCGAGGTAATTTCATTGACGGCTCAAGGACGCTCGAAACTGGATATAATCGCCGGTATTCATGAGGCCATCGGCAGGCGTATGCACAGTCTGGTCAACCATGTAGGCATGGTTCCCCCGGTGGTGATGAGTGGCGGAGTGGCTAAAAACGTCGGGGTGGTACGAGTCCTGGAGAAGCTGCTTGGAACTGAAATAGTCCTGCCTTCAGAGCCACAGATAGTGGGGGCTCTGGGAGCAGCTCTGTTTGCCATGGACGAGCTAAAGTCAAAAAGCATAAGTTAGCCAGTGCCGGAAAAATTTGTCGGTCTTACTTCTTAAGAAGGAGGAATTCCAAATGCAGAGAAGCAAAATTAGCGCCATTATGGAGAAATTCAGAGCAGTTGTGGATAAACCCTACGAAAAGCTGAAACAGTGGAAAGAAACTAATAAAAAGAAAATAGTGGGCTGTAGTCCGATGCACTTTCCTGAGGAGTTGATACATGCCTCAGGCATGTTGCCTGTGGTGCTGCAGGAAACTGACGAGACAATCACTACAGGATTCTCTTGCATTTATCCGTTTTTCTGCGGCATCACCAGAAATCTAGTAGATATTGGCGTAAAAGGCCAGCTCAGTTTTTTAGACGGGTTAATCTATGCTGATATCTGCGTTCAAAATCGCACCGCAGCCAGCATCTTAAGACAGAACTTGCCTGCAATTCATGTGGAATTTGCCCAACTTCCGTCATCTGTCACCAGAAAAGGTGTCATGGAAAATACGGTCAGGGAGTTGGATAGAATCAAGGCAAGCTTGGAGAAATTGGCCGGGAGGAAGATTGATGACAAATCTCTGAAGCAGAGCATTGTGGTCTATAATAAGAACCGTTCCCTGCTCAGGCGATTGCATGACCTGCGCAAAGGAAATCCAAAGTTACTTCCTTATCGAGATATGCAAGTTATAGTCCAATCCAGCATGCTGATGCCTAAGGAAGAACATACTCAACTTCTGGAAAAGCTGCTGGCCGAGATGGAAGGAATGAAGCCAACATCTGTGAAAGGAAGCAGGCTGTTTCTCTCCGGTCACCTCTGCCAGATCCCGAAGGCTGATATTTTGGACTTGATTGAGGGAGTGGGAGGAATTATTGTGGACGATGACCTGTATACAGGCTATCGCTATTATGCTATAGACGCTGAGCTGAACGGCAGTCCCATCGAGGCTCTGGCCAAGCGACATCTGGAGAAATCTCTGCCGGCTCCTACACGAACAGGTTTACCAATAAGATGGGAGAAATACATCGTTGATAGGGTTAAAGCCAGCAAGGCACAAGGTGCTGTTGTTCTGCTGGTTAAGTTCTGCGAACCTCATCTTTTCTATTATCCGTTTATAAAAGATGCCTTAGCGGAAGCCGGCATACCACATATTATGGTGGAAACAGAACACGAGGTTGTATCCCTGGAAGGAATCAGAACCAGGCTGCAAGCATTTATGGAGATGCTAAGATAAGCGAGGCAATATAAAACAGGAAGTTAGGAGGAAATAAAATGGTGACACAGGTGAAAAAGGCAAACAAATTGAATAGTGCTTCTCTGATAGGGCAGATGATGACAGCCTCCTTTGCCGACATAAAGAGACAGGCGGCAGAAGGCAAAAAAGTCGTTTGGGCTAATGGCCTTCCAGTCTATGTTTTGGCCAGGGCCGCCGATATGCCGGTGCTTCACTGCGAAGGTCTTGTAGCTGGGCTGTCTGCAAAGAGGCTGGAAAAACCGTTTCAGGATGCTGCCGAGGCCTTTGGTTTGCTGCCCGATACTTGCTCCTATGCGCGAAGCTTCATCGGTGCAGCCCGAATAACCAGAGGAGATTATCGACTCGACCCCTCGATGAACCAAGATTTGCTGCTGATGCCGAGGCCATCTTTATATGTTAACTCAGCCGGAGGCTGCGGTACCGGGCGTCCCTGGGGAGAAGCCATGGCTACTCTGTTCAATGTTCCGGTATATCATTTCGAGCCGCGTTTTCTGTGGCATGAGTCTGACCTGAAAGATAGCGTAGCGGATTTCGTTCGCCAGGAGCAGGAATTCATCTCCCTATTGGAGAAAATAACCGGGAAGCCATACGACTGGAATCGCCTTAAGGAGCTGCTTGTTGAGGTAAAGAGAGCAGTTATCCTAAGGAACGAAGCCATGAAACTGTGCCAGCATATCCCGTCACCCGCCAGTTTCTTTGATTGGGCAACTAACATAGCCGCTGTGGCTCACCTTATCGGTCTGCCGGGAACTGGAGACTTACTGCAAAAGACGAAAGACGAAGTGGAGCAAAGGATTGCCGAAGGGGTAGGTGCCGTGGCTAATGAAAAATACCGCTTGTATTGGGATGGGATATTGACCTGGGGCAAAATCGGGGTACTCGCCAATAAATTTGCTGCGATGGATGCCTGCGTTGTTGCCGGTGCCTACACCCACCTGGTGTGGTGGCCAAGGCCAGACCTAATTGATCCAGAAAAACCTCTAGAGAGCATTGCCTACAACTGCTGTGATTTGGTGCTTCTGCACAGCTATGAGCATAGGATAAAAGTCCTCTCTGATTTCTGCCGGGAATATTCAGTAGACGGCTTGGTGGTAAGTGAAACTCAGACTTGCCGAGCCTTCAATTCCCATGCCTTCATGATTATGGATGGCTTAGCCAGAAAGCTCGGCATACCGGCTGTTACCATCGGCGGAGACTCTTGTGATATAAGGTTTTACAGCGATGCTCAAGTGGACACCAGATTACAAGCTCTGCTTGAGACGATAGAGGCCAGAAGGAAAGTCAGACAGATATAGGTGGTCTAAAATACAGCGAGGAGCATAAAAAGGGGGTAACCAAATATGGAACTACAGAAAATCAACGAAGCCTTGAATACCTACATTCGCCCTGGGGCATTCCCTGTAGCTGTTAAAATGACCAGTTCAGCAAGCGAGGTCCCGGAGAAAGCCAGGATGCCCAAGCGGGATTTGGGAGTGACCATGGCGGTATGCCAGGGGATAGCCATTGCCCGACGTCTGGGCTGGCTAATGGCTATGGGAAAAGAGGATATGCTTTGCCCACTGGGTGCGCTCGGATTAGGACTCGTTCCAGCTAAAGAAAAGTTTTTGGACGGCAGTTTCAATGTACCTTTCTGGTTAAAAAGTCAGGACATGAGGGCAAAAATGAATCGAAATCTGCCGCGGCTTGAGTACGGAAAGTACAGTCACGTTGTAATGGCGCCACTTCACAGGGCTGATTTCGAACCCCAGGTAATAATAGTCTATGGTAATCCGGCTCAGATATCGAGGTTAATTCAAAGTGCTGTTTATGCTACCGCCGAGCCTATTGTTTCCAGCAGCGCTGGCGGATTTGCCTGCGGTGGCGAGATTACTGTGCCGATTCTGACCGACAAGTGCCAGGTAATTATAACCGGTGGTGGTGACCGAGCAATTGCCCAGGCAGATGACCACGAGGTGGCTTTCGCTGCACCCATGAGCAAGGTAGAGGCGCTGGTTGAGGGACTTGAAGCGACTCACAAAGCCGGGATGAGGTATCCGACACCTGCTTTCCTTATGTATCAGGCGCAATTCCCGCCAGCCTTTGCCGAGTTCATGGATTATTTGAAGCAAGGCGACTAGGCTAGAGATATTCTGCAGAAAGTGCTATTATAATTCCCTCATTTATGGGGGCTGAATTCAAAGCTATTACTTCAGGCACTGTTACCTCTCCGCAAGGATTCCTGGCTGGAGCAGTTAAAGCAAGTATAAAGAGCCAAGAGAAACTCGACTTAGCTATCCTGTGCTCCGAGAAGCCTTGTGTGGCTGCTGGCGTCTTTACCACTAATGCCATTAAAGCAGCTCCAGTAATCCTTTCCCAGAAGCATCTGAAGAACAGGAGTACTCAGGCAATTGTAGTCAATTCAGGTTATGCCAACGCCTGCACCGGTGATTCAGGTATGGCTGATGCTGTTGAGATGGCAAGGTCAGTGGCTGAGAAGGTGGGGCTATCACCGGAGGATGTCCTGGTTGCCAGTACTGGCGTGATCGGGGTGCCATTGCCTATGGACCGGGTTCGGGCTGGTATTCGAAAGGTTGCCCTCACTAAGGAAGGGGGGCATGAGCTGGCCAGGGCAATGATGACTACCGATACTTTCCCCAAAGAGATGGCTATATTTGTCGAATCGAAGCTAGGCAGGTTTACTCTTGGTGGTGTGGCTAAAGGGGCGGGGATGATACATCCCGATATGGCTACCATGCTTTGCTTTCTGACTACCGATGCAGCTGTGGATGCTCGCTTCCTGCAATCAGCATTGCAAAAAGCGGTGAATGTTTCCTTTAATATGATTACTATTGATGGTGATACCAGCCCCAGCGACACAGTGGTGATTTTGGCTAATGGCTTAGCTGGCAATGAGACAATAAACAGCCGCAACGGTGAACTCTTTCAAAAAGCCTTAGATGGGGTTTGTCTTCATCTGGCTAAATGTGTGGCTCGAGATGGTGAAGGTGCCACCAAGCTCATAGAGGTTGCCGTAGAAGGTGCTGTTAATGAAGCCCAAGCCCGCTTGGCGGCTCGTACCATAGCTAGCTCACCGCTGTTTAAGGCAGCTGTTCACGGCAATGACCCCAACTGGGGGCGCATTGTGGCGGCACTTGGTCGGAGCGGAGCAAAAGTAAACGAAAACCAGTTAGACGTTTATTTGAACGACGTTTGCGTTATGAAGCAAGGCAGCCCTGTGCCTTTTGGTAAACAAGAGTTGAGTACTAGTTTATCCGGTAAGGAAGTATCGGTGAGATTGTACCTTAACCTCGGTGAAGGCAAAGCTGCTGCTTGGGGGTGCGACCTATCTGAAGAATATGTTACTATAAATAGCGCTTACACAAGTTAGCCAAGGTATTTAAATGTCACCCTGAGAGTAAGCGAAGTGTCTGTAGATTCCTTGAGGGCCTGTCTGAAATGCTGAGAGATTCTTCGCTTCGCTCAGAATGACAGGTGAAGTGCTCAGAATGACAGGTAGGAAGCTCAGAATAATAGGTGGAATTTGAAAACTATGGGACCTCTGGCCATCAAGATCGGTGGTAGCACTTTAGACAGCAATGATACCACGGTTGAAGACCTGGTGACGCTGCAAAAAAGAGGCGTGCCACTGGTAGTAATTCACGGTGGTGCTGATGCCGTGTCCGGCTGGCTTGGACGGCTGGGCATACCCACCAGCTTTGTTCAAGGCTTGAGGATAACTGATTTGGAGACACTGAGGGTAGTTACAGCGGTACTGGCTGGCTTGGTCAATAAGGAGCTGGTATCAGCCATCTGGCGCTTAGGCGGCAAAGCCGTAGGTCTGAGTGGTGCTGACGGAGGCTTGATCCTAGCCAAAAATAAGACACCGGAACTCGGATACACTGGGGAAGAATTGAAAGTTAATGTTGCTGTAATAGAGATATTACTAAAGGCTGGCTACATGCCAATCATAGCACCGATAAGTCTTGGCTTGCTGGAAGGCTTGGACATGGATACGAATTTGCTTAATGTTAATGGTGATACTGCCGCCGGTGAAATCGCCGCTGCTTTGAAGGTGGAAAAGCTTATTTTTCTAACCGATGTCCCTGGCCTTTATGATAGTTCCAAAAAGCTCATTCGCAAATTAAGCCCACAGGATGCCAAGGAATTGGTTGCCTCTGGTGTGGCTTCTGGAGGTATGGTCGCCAAGATTGAGGCTTGTCTCTTGGCCCTGACTAAGGTACCGATAACTCGAATTATTGATGGCAGGATACCCCACGCTTTGCTCAATGAGGTTGAAGGCAGGGGAGATGGGACTGCGATTGGCTGGTAAGATGGAACAGTGGCAGGAACTGGAACAGAGATTGTTTATGCGGACAACCACACGGTTGCCGGTCACCCTGGTTCGGGGTCAAGGTGCTCGAGTTTGGGATACTGGTGGCAAGGAGTACCTTGATTTTGTTGGTGGCTGGGCGGTTAACAGTTTGGGACATTGTCATCCGGTGGTGGTCAAGGCATTGATGGAACAGGCTAAAACTCTGATTCAGGCATCGAACCAGTTTTATACCATTCCTCAAGTACAGCTGGCCAAATTATTGGTTGATAACAGTTGTCTTGACAGGGTTTTCTTCTGCAACAGTGGTGCTGAGGCTAATGAAGGGGCAATGAAGCTAGCCCGCCGGTATGGTAAGCTTCATCTCAAGGGAGCTTATGAAATTATCACCACTTATGGCTCTTTTCACGGTCGGACTTTGGCTACGGTGGCAGCTACAGGGCAAGACAAATTCCAACAGCCTTATATTCCTCTACCAGATGGCTTTGTCAACGTAGAATACAATAACATTGAAGCAATTAAAGCGGCGACCACAAATCGAACTTGCGCTGTAATGGTGGAACCTATTCAGGGCGAAGGTGGGGTTAATGTACCTGATGATAACTATCTTAAGAAGATACGAGCTTGGTGTGATGAGACAGGCATTCTACTGATTCTAGATGAGATTCAAACTGGTGTTGGCCGAATAGGCAGCCTTTTCGCTTACGAGCAATATGGGGTTGAACCGGATATAATGACATTGGCCAAGGGATTGGGTAGTGGAGTTCCCATTGGAGTTTTCCTGGCCAAAGAACAAGCTTCGGTTTTTGCTCCCGGTGAGCATGGCTCCACTTATGGGGGCAATCCGTTGGTCTGTGCTGCTGGACTGGCAACGTTGAAATTTATCATCGATAATGACATACCGGGCAAAGTTAAAAAGGTGGGGCAGTATTTCGTGGGTGGCCTGGAGAAGTTAAAAGCCAAATTTGGTTTCATTTCTGATGTCAGAGGCCACGGGCTGCTATTGGCTGTAGGCTTTGCTGATGATATGGCTGAAGAAGTGGTACTGACCTGCTTGAAGGAAGGCTTATTGGTCAATCAAGTCAAGCCAAATGCCTTGCGGTTTATGCCACCGCTTATTATCACTGAGAAAGATGTCGATGAAGCATTGGGTATTTTGAAAACAGTTTTCACTCGGAGGTTATGATAATGGCAGATAAGGTGGTACTGGCTTATAGTGGGGGTTTGGATACTTCGGCAGCCATTAAATGGCTGGCGGATAAGTATAGGATGGAGGTTATCGCTCTCACTGCAGATATAGGTGGTGTTGGCGACCTCCCGGCCATTCAGCAAAAGGCGCTGAAGATAGGGGCGGTCAAGGCATTGACGGTAGATGCAAAGAAACTTTTTGTTGACTCCTTTGTCTTCCCGGCTCTTAAGGCTAATGCCATTTATGAAGGTCAATATCCGCTGGCTACAGCGCTCGGTCGCCCACTGATAGCTAAGCTGCTGGTAGATACTGCCAGAAAAGAAAGAGCTGTTGCTGTAGCTCACGGCTCTACCGGCAAAGGCAATGACCAAGTTCGCTTCGATGTAAGTGTCGCCGCTCTAGCTCCAGAACTAAAGATTATAGCACCGGCCCGAGAATGGGGCATGACACGAGAAGAGACAATTGCCTATGCTGAGAAGTATGGCATACCTATACCGATTAAGGCTGCCAGTCCTTATTCTATAGATGAGAATCTCTGGGGCAGGAGCATAGAGTGTGGAGTGCTGGAAGACCCGTGGGTTGAGCCTCCGGAGGAGGTTTTCGCCTGGACTAAGTCACCGGCAGCCTCTCCTGGTAAGCCTGATTACGTAGAAATCGGTTTTGAAGAAGGAATGCCGGTCAGCCTTGATGGTGAGAAATTGAATGGTGTGGTTCTCATTCAGAGGCTTAATGAAATAGCTGGTAAACATGGCGTAGGGAGAGTTGACCATGTAGAAAGCAGGTTAGTAGGGATAAAATCGAGAGAAATTTATGAAGCCCCAGCGGCTACGGTGCTACTGAAAGCGCATCAAGCCATGGAAGCCATGACTTTATCTCACCATCAAATCCGTTTCAGCGAGAAAGTATCGAGTGAGTATGCTGACATCATCTATAACGGTCTGTGGTTTACTGCATTGCGCCGAGACCTGGCAGTTTATGTAGGCCGTTCCCAGAAGCACGTCACTGGAACAATAAGAGTCAAGCTTTTTAAAGGAAACTGTATCGTGGTCGGCAGAAAATCTCCCGTCTCGCTGTATGACTACAGCCTGGCTACTTATGATAAAGGGGATGTTTTCGACCAGAGCGCCTCGCCCGGTTTCATTCACATTTGGGGACTGCCGGCAAGAGTTCAGGCTAAGGTGCAGGGTGGTGAGGATGAAGAAAAGAAGCCGAAAAAGAAAACTTGAGACCTTGGAGAGAGGTGGTTATGCAGCTGTTTCGGCGGGTGCCTCCAGACGAAGCCGAGAATCATTTCAGACGAGGATTGTATTATCGCAATCGAAGAAGTAAGGAATTCGATTTTGATTTGGCGGTAGAGCATTTTAAGGAGGCAATTAGGCTGAATCCTGAAATTGGTAGGTATCGTACTGAGCTCGGCAAAGCTTATGTGGCAGCACCTCTCTTAGCAGTTACGCATGGTATCGGTAATGGTTTAAGTCTGGAGAAGTCTCTCGAGTTAGCTATTAACGAGTTGAATCAGGCTCTCCAGTGTGATTCGACACAAATCGAGACGTATTTAGTTCTAGGCGAGACCTATATGTATATGGGGAAGAAACAGAAAGCGATTGATGCTTTCCAACTTGCTGCCCGAATGCCGTCAATCTCTTTTATTGATGGCCTGTTTCTTAAGTCCTATGCTAGACGCAGACTCAAATACCTTGAACAAGGTATGCTGAAACAGCCCGAACCTAAGGTTGCCCAGGAATGCATTGAGCAAGCGATATCATATCGCAATGAGGGAAAATATCATCTAGCTGAGAAGGAGCTGATGCAAGCTTTTAAGCTGGCTCCGGATTGGGCATGGCTTTATCAAACGATTTGTAAGCTGGGGGTTAAGGTGTATGGCTAAAAAAGACGAGACTAAGGACCGCTTGCGCAGCCGCTTCCAAAAGGGGGTTGATAAGGCAGTGGAGAAATACGTTGCCTCCATCCCCTTTGACTGGCGGTTGTATAAACAGGACATTGCCGGGAGTCTTGCTCATGCTCAGATGTTAGCCAAGCAGGGGTTGATATCGAAAAAAGACGCCGAGCTTATTGTTTCAGGCCTTGTCGCGATTCGAGATGAGATTGAGCAAGGAAAACTTGAATTCAACCCTGAGCTCGAGGATATCCACATGACTATTGAGAGTCGCCTGTTTGAAAAAATAGGTGACGTGGCTGGTAAGCTGCATACTGCCCGTTCCAGAAACGACCAGATAGCTTTGGACCTGCGTCTTTTCGTTAAGGAAGCTATTTCGGAGACTGTTAGCAAGCTAAGAGATTTCCAACGGGCTCTACTGGGTGTAGCTGAGGCTAACAAAACTGTGATTATGCCCGGCTATACCCATCTCCAGCAGGCTCAACCTGTTCTCTTTGCCCATCACCTTTTAGCCTATTTTGAAATGCTGCAGCGTGATGTAGTGAGATTTCAGGATTGCTTAAAGCGTGCCGTCGTCCTGCCGCTGGGCAGCGGAGCTCTGGCCGGCGTAGCTTATCCTGCGGACCGCGATTTCGTAGCTCAGAAACTGGGCTTCAGCGAAATAAGTGCCAATAGCCTTGATGCTGTGTCTGACCGGGATTTTGTGATTGAATATGAAGCTGCTGCTGCCATAACGATGATGCATCTATCTCGGTTGGCGGAGGAAATGGTGCTGTGGTCTTCGGCTGAGTTCGAGTTTGTGGAACTCGATGAGGCGTATGCTGCAAGCAGTAGCATTATGCCTCAGAAGAAGAATCCAGATGTGGCGGAGTTAGCCAGAGGCAAGACGGGCAGAGTCTATGGCAATCTAATAGGCCTTTTGACGGTGATGAAAGGTCTGCCATTGGCTTACAATCGCGATATGCAGGAAGACAAAGAGGGACTTTTTGATACCATGGACACACTTCTTTCAACTTTGGAAGTTTTCACCGGGTTAATAAAAACGCTGAAAATCAATGCTGCTCGGATGCAGCAGGCGATGTCAGGCAGCTATATATTGGCTACCGACCTGGCTGACTATCTGGTGAGAAATGGGTTATCTTTTCGCCAGGCACATAGTGTTGTGGGTAAGCTGGTGCGATATGCCATCAGTAAAGGAAAAGGCTTTCAAGAGCTAAGGCTAGATGAATATCGTGGTTTTTCACCTCTTTTTGCCGACGATGTGTATGTGATTACCGTGGAAACGTCGGTCGCGGCTCGTGGTGTTATCGGTGGCACCGCCCCGGAGCAGGTGGTAGCTGCCTTGTTGCGGGCGAGAAAACTTGTCGGGAAGAGGAATGAGAAATAGGCGAATTAAACTGGCACCATCGATTCTTTCCGCTGATTTCAGCCGTCTTGGTGAACAAGTTGCTGAGATAACCAAAGCTGGTGCTGATTACATTCATGTTGATGTAATGGATGGGCATTTTGTGCCCAACATAACAATTGGTGCCCCTGTGGTGGCCTCACTTCGTTCCTGGACTGATATTCCATTAGACGTACATTTGATGATTGAGCGTCCAGAAGCCCATATTTCACAGTTCGCTGAAGCTGGAGCCAACATTATCACTGTCCATGTTGAGGCTGCTACACATCTGCATCGCTTGGTCGAGGCAATAAAGGGCCTGGGAGTCAAGGCCGGAGTGGCGCTGAATCCAGCCACTCCTCTAAGCTCATTGGATGAGGTTCTTCCTTTGCTCGACCTGGTACTGGTTATGACTGTTAATCCTGGTTTTGGCGGTCAGGCTTTCATCGGTAGTATGATGGATAAGATAGCTCGACTGCGGAGGATACTGGACGGCAGGCAAGCCAAGGTAGAACTGGAGGTGGATGGTGGCATTACTGCTGGCATAGCTCCGAAGGTGGCTGAAGCAGGAGCTGAGGTTCTGGTTGCTGGGGCTGCGATTTTTGGTTCTAAGCAAGGTGCTGGGAAGGCGTTGCAGGAGATGAGGAGGGCGCTTGGTTTAGTGAGCTAATTTATGTTGACTGCGCAGGCAGCGGGTACACAGATTGAGCCGTTTCGGTTTCCCATCAAGCATAATCGTAGTTGGCTGAATATTAGGCAGCCAGCGTCGTCTGGTATGCTGTTTCGAGTGGCTTACCCTATGACCGAAGTGTGCTGCTTTGCCACAGATGTCGCATTTCGTAGCCAAATGGTTAACTCCTTTTCCACAAGCGAGACTGTTTAATTATCCTGTCTGTCATTCTGGGCGAAGCGAAGAATTTAGAGACCCTCCGCTGCCGCTCAGGGTGACAAGTATGCATGCTTCACAAGTCGCTCTTGACAACAGGAGTAGAATTATACCACAATTTTCAGATTATACAAAGGAGAAAAAATGAAGCAAATTCATTCCTGTGGTGGTCAGGAGTTTAGAGATATGTTTGCCGCTGGTAGCGGCTGGCTGGAGAAAAGCGTTCCAGACATCAATGCCATAAATGTCTTTCCTGTACCTGATGGTGATACCGGGACGAACATGTTTCTCACCATGCGCTCGGTCATAGAGGAAGCTGACCGGGTTTCAGGTGACAGTATCTCTGCCGTAGCTAAGGCGATGGCCCAAGGCGCCTTGATGGGCGCTCGTGGAAATTCAGGCGTGATCCTGTCTCAGTTCTTCCGTGGGTTAGCCAAGGGACTTGATGAGAAGGATTCTATTACCGGAACTGATTGGGCAATGGCGCTGGATGAGGCATCGCGCGCCGCTTATAAAGGGCTGTCACAGCCGGTAGAAGGGACTATGTTGACGGTGATCAAGGATGCATCCAAAGCTGCTGAGGAAGCTGCACGGACCGAGCCAGATAACTTGACCAAGGTAACAGAAGCTGCTGTTGAGGCGGCCAGGAATTCAGTGGCTAGGACACCTCTTCTGTTAGATGTGCTGCGTGAGGCTGGCGTGGTGGATGCAGGAGGACAAGGTGTATATGTATTGCTGGAGGGCGCCCTTCGTTATTTAGAAGGAAAGGTAGAGGAAATGAAATACCGAAGGCCACAGCTCGTTGCCGCTGAGTTGCCTGCGGGCACTAAGACAGCTCAAATTGTGGCTGAAGCAGAGGAGCCGTATGGTTATTGCACAAATTTCTTGCTCGAAGGCAACAAACTTAATCCTGATAAAATCAGAAAGAGGTTAGAAAGCAAGGGTCAATCTATTGTCGTTGTTGGTGATGAGACCACCATCAGGGTACACATCCATACTTACGACCCTGGCAGTATTATACGTTATGCCACTTCATTGGGAACTTTGCATCAGTTACAGGTTCAGAATATGGACGACCAGCATGTTGGCTTTGTTGAGATGCAGAAGGAAAGGTTGCCAAGCTTGGATATAAGTGTGGTGGCTGTTGCCGCTGGAAGCGGGATGAGGGAGGTCTTCCGGAGTTTGGGAGCGGTGGCGATAGTCCCAGGTGGGCAGACAATGAATCCCAGCGTACAGGAGATACTTCAGGCAGTTGAGTCAGTGCCGTCACAGAAGGTAATCCTGTTACCCAACAATAAGAATATCATCCTGGCTGCTTCTCAAGTCCCGTCGCTAACGTCCAAGGAAGTAGCTGTAGTGCCAACCAGGACTGTGCCTCAAGGAATAGCTGCTCTCATCGCTTTAACTATGAAGGAGGCATGGAGGAAAACGTTCAGGCTATGGAGGAGGCTGTAGCCACGGTGAAAACTGTGGAAATCACCGAGGCAGCACGTAGTACCCAGTTGCAGGGGTTGAAGATAAAGAAGGGGCAGGCGATTGCCATTGTTGATGATGAAAATTTAGTTGCTGCCGGTGATAACATGGCTGAGGTTCTCTTCGAGGCTATTGGTAAGGCAGGCATTGACTCAACGGAGGTGGTGACTGTGTATTATGGTGCTGACGTTGAAGCAGCTCAGGCGGAGCAGGTGGTTCAAAAAATCCGTGATAAGTATCCCGAAAAGCAGGTGGAGATGGTACCTGGTGGGCAACCCCATTACCGCTACATAGTTTCTCTGGAATGATACTTTTGGGAGGTTTGTGGCTTTGGTCAAAATTATAACTGATACTGGCTCTGACGTAACTCCGGAACTGGCTCAGCAGCTAGGCATAACTCTTGTGCCAGTGTATCTTAGCTTCGGGGAAAAGGTCTACCGTGATGGCGTTGACATGAGTCCAGATGAGCTTTATAAAAGACTAGAAACAGGCCCCATCCATCAGATGACTTCTGGCACTTAGAGAAGGTTAAGACCAGTGACAACCTCTTCACTCATAGATGTCGAGCCGTTGCGCACCATCCTCCAAATGGAATGCCAGAGAAACTACGCTAACACCACGGTATTTGGCGGGCTCGACAAGTACCTTTGCAAATGGGCGAGGGAAACCAGAGATAAGATAAGTTCCCCTGAACTTCTAGCTCGCTTCACCGAGCTTCACTTAGCTGATTCTAGCTATGCTGAGTGGGATGTTGATAAGCGTAAGGTATGGATAAAAGATGTCCTTGATTGGCTGGCTCGAGCCGAAACAGCAGCGGGAATAGCGCCAGCAAAAAAGAGACAGACTCGTTCTAAGGTAGTCAGCCGGCCATCGGCGGGTCCCGTAGCCCGTTCCTCAAATGGCGATAAGGGGTTAGACTTGCCAGTAACCATTGTTAAAGGTATTGCTGCCAGTTCAGCTAGCAAGCTGGCTAAGCTGGGGGTGCAGACAATTCGCGACTTACTTTATTTCTTCCCCAGACGTCATCTCGATTATAGCCAGAGAAAACCTATTGCTGAGCTTGAAGTTGGTGAAGAACAGACCGTTTTGGCTACGGTTTGGGAAGCTCGAATAGCCAGGCTAGGCCCTCAACAGGGCACTGAAGTCATCGTTGGTGATGAGACAGGCAATATGAGGGCAGTTTGGTTTAATCAACCTTTCCTGGCTAAGAACTTCCCCACTAATGCTCAACTGGTGCTCAGCGGCAGGATATCTGAATTTAAAGGGAATAAGGTATTTGAATCACCAGAGTGGGAGCTGGTTGAGGACAAGGAGTTGATTCATACCGGTCGTCTGGTGCCTGTTTACCCCTTGACTCGAGGTCTATATCCGCGGCAGGTAAGAAATATAGTAAAGAGAGTCCTCGATAATTGGGTATGGCAGGTGACCGATTTTCTGCCACAGGAGATTAAAAGCCGATGTCATCTCCTGGATTTACCCGAGGCGATTATCCAGGCTCACTATCCAGATAACCATTTGGTGAAGGCTGAGGCGAGAAAGCGTCTGGCTTTCGATGAGCTTTTCCTTCTTCAGTTAGGTGTGCTCGGTAAAAAGCGAGACTGGCAGGAAAGGCAACCGGGTAACGCTTTCACCATAAATAGAGAGAGCCTCAATAGATTTCTGAATTCTCTGCCTTTCGCATTAACCCAAGCGCAGCAGCGAGTGCTTCAGGACATTCTCGCTGACTTACAAGAGTCGAGACCCATGTCGCGACTTCTCCAGGGAGAGGTGGGCAGTGGCAAAACTGTAGTGGCTACGGCGGCTTTGTTGGTAGCCGCTGATAACGGCTATCAGGGAGCGTTCATGGCGCCAACCGAGATACTGGCTGAGCAACACTTCAAAAATATTTGCCAGCTTTTGTCTAAGATAAGCAATGAAAAGGATGAACAGGACAATGTTTGCTGCTATCAGGGGCTTTTTTCTCACCCTGTCACTTTTGCCCTGTTGACCGGAAGCCTGAGCGAGAAGGAGAAAGCAGCGTTACATCAGCAGATTCAAGAAGGCAAAATAGATATTATTATAGGCACACATGCTCTTATTCAGAAGGCGGTAGAGTTTTCCAAGCTTGGGCTGGCGGTGATCGATGAGCAGCACCGTTTTGGTGTTTTGCAACGCTTGGCATTGCGTCAGAAAGGATTTAATCCCCATATACTGGTGATGACAGCTACGCCTATTCCACGGACTCTGGCGCTAACTCTTTATGGTGATTTAGACCTTTCGGTTATAGATGAATTGCCTCCGGGACGGCAGGAGATAAAGACAAGGTGGCTTAGACCTGAGCAGAGAGGCAGGGCTTATGACTTTCTCCGTAAGCAAACTCTTGCCGGACAACAGGCTTTCGTCATTTGTCCCCTTATCGAGGAATCAGAGAGTATCGAAGCTAAGGCGGCAGTTGTTGAGTATGAACGTTTGTCCAGGGAGGTTTTTCCAGACTTGAGGCTCGGCTTACTCCATGGGCGGATGGCAGCCAGCGAGAAAGAAAAAGTGATGCAAAGCTTCCGGGATGGGAAACTTGGTATTCTGGTGTCTACGCCGGTAGTGGAAGTCGGCATTGATGTGCCTAACGCCACCGTTATGTTGGTGGAGGCGGCCGACCGTTTC
>Ga0163209_1000494_pt1 | contig 17096 bp, 14 predicted proteins | sample Kivu_160m_FD_113538 | JGI IMG/M metagenome (GOLD analysis project Ga0163209, IMG submission 113538) | Freshwater microbial communities from Lake Kivu, Western Province, Rwanda to study Microbial Dark Matter (Phase II) - Kivu_160m | ecosystem: Environmental > Aquatic > Freshwater > Lake ...
CAAAGATGGCGGCACCACACCGGGTAACTGGGCTAATGACATCAATCTGGGAATTAAAGATGCGGGAGCTTTCTATGCCGATATCACCGGCTTAACCAGTGGCAGCACCTACCACTATCGCTGCTATGCTACCAATGCTGGAGGCATTGCCTGGGCGCCCGACTCCGCCTCCTTTATCGCCCAACCTGCTCAAATACAAAAACTCATCGGAGCTGATACAACGCAGGGGCAGGGTACAAAATATGTAATCGTTGACTATTCCACAGCCGCGCTTGTAGACGGCAAATTTCAGGCTGTGGCAACCCTTAGCGGCAGCAGCCCGGAGAAATTCTTTGATGTCTACTACCAGCCACGGGAGGACAAGCTTGAACCGGTGGTACTATTCCATCCTGAATACTACCGCTCGTTGCTTATCAGGCTATATAATTTCGATGGCAAGCAAGTTGTACCTAAAAGCTCTCCTGTTATTTCCTACGAGGAAAGAGTCAGCCGTGACGGTCAGCCCTACAAGGAAATCACCAGCGCCAAAGCTTTCCCCAGCTACGAGGAAGCCGAAGCGTATATCTCAAGCCAGGAATCGGGTAATTACAGAATAGTTAACGATAACCCGTTTGCCAGCCCTGTGCCCTTACCAGCACTGGAGCATTACAAGCCGGTTTACAATTCTAGTAGCACCAGGACAATGCCCGGCGGTGGTTTGATTCCCGAAGTAAAGATTTTTGAGTATACCCCCTAACCTATGCCAGACCTGCCTCCCGACTCCCAACTCTCGACTCTCGACCCCAGACTCGTATATAATGCAGTGCCATGTATGAGCTGTCCAGTTCGCTCAGCAAAATAGCTCGCGGCACCGGCATCGCTTTTATCGGCACATTCCTGGGGTTGCTGCTCGGATTCGTCTCCAGACCCATTATCGCCAGACATGGTTCCGAAGCTGATTACGGCGTTTTCTCGTTAGCTCTGGTAGTGATAACTATTGTCACGCTAATCTCATGCCTCGGCTTGCAGGAAGGAGCCACTAGATTTATAGCTTACTTTCGGGGCAAAGATGAGCCGGCTAAAGTCAGGGGCACCATAACCGTCTCGCTCCAAATAACAGCTATTGCCAGCATCATACTAGCCATCAGCCTTTTTCTCGGTTCCGAAGCCATTGCGCTGGGGATTTTTCACACCCCTGAGCTAACAAACGCTTTAAGGATATTCGCTGTCGGGCTTCCTTTTCTCGTCATGGTCAATATGCTCGCTGCTGTTTTTCGCGGCTTTGACAGGATGGAACCTCAAGCGTATTTCCAATACATTTTGCTAAATGCCTCATTCTTACTGTTTCTGATAGCAGGGATTTTGCTTGGTTTGCCGTTTATCGCAGTTTTCTATGCCTACCTGGCAGCAACGATTACGACATTGGTAGCACTCTCATTCTATGCTGCCAAAAGATTGCCCAGACTTATGGCTCTCCCCGAAGAACAAACTGGTGGCTTCGCAAAAAAAGAGCTGTTTTCCTTCTCCCTGCCGCTTCTGGGCACGGCAATGCTGAGCGTGATAATACTATGGATGGACACACTTATGCTTGGCTATTTTAAGACTCCCGATGTCGTGGGGCTGTATAATGCAGCTCGCCCCCTGGCGCAGTTTATCTCCGAGCCTCTAGCTGCCATGTTGCTGGTTTATACTCCTGTTGCCACTGTCCTGTATGCTCAAAATGCGGTGAATGAATTGAAGCGTAACTACACAATTGTCACCAAATGGATTGTCTCCTTAACCCTACCTTTTTTCCTAGTGTTGTTTTTATTTCCTGAAGCGGTGCTAAATCTGTTCTTTGGGCCAACTTATGTGGCTGCTGCCCCGGCTTTGCGCATTTTATCACTGGGTTTCATAGTCAATAACCTTTTCGGCCCAAACCAGAGCGTATTGCTGGCTGCGGGTCATTCCAGGTTCGTAATGTGGTCTGTAGCAGTTACGGCAATGCTAAACATAGTCCTGGGCATACTCCTTATCCCGCCATGGGGGATAATCGGGGCGGCGGTTGCCTCGATAGTGTCTCTTATCTCTACCAGAATTATTATTGCGGTTAGAATATACCAGATGTTCGGGGCGCATCCCTGGAGTAAAAACCTGCTCAATCCGGTAATTGCCTCCGCGCTTCTGGCATTTCTCTTCTGGTTTGCGACTCGTGGGCTTGTTGCTATTAGCTGGTGGATGCTGCCGCTGTTGTTTGTTTTATACTGCGTCATTTATGGTTTGGCTATGGTGTTTACGCGTAGTTTTGATAAGGAGGATATAGCTCTGCTTCTGGAAATTGAAGGGCGGAGTGGCATAAATACTGCACCCGTAAAGAGGATACTGGGGAAATTCATCCGCTAGAGAAAAGGAAACTCGGAGTTGTCTCTATCGGCAAGAAGTGGCATCAGTCCGATAGCAGCACCTGCGCACTGCCGTTGTTGTAGATTCTATCACCTTCTTCGATTGTCGTTGAGAGCCAGGGTAAATCGTCAAAACTGATACTCTGCCGTGCCGCGTAAGCAGTGCCGACAGTCCACACCTTATTCCTGGCATTCCAGGTTCTTAAATAAATGCAGCTTGACGAGGCTAACTCCCCGGCATTTTGAGTTTGTTGATAATTATAAAACAACTGGCATCCGTGGATGTCGGCATTGAGACGGTGGTTGCTTACTGCGCAGAGCCAGTCGGCAGCAACGACATCTTGCTCAGTAAAAACAGTGTTCAAGTCCACCCGGCAGCTGGATAACGCAATGGAATAGGGCATATCGATAAAATGGGTGGTCTGGCTTCGGCTGAGTTCAAACACGGCTCCGCTGTTGAAGATAAAATATGGCATAAGCACAACCAGAACCAGAGCCTGAAGAGGCACGGGACCGGTGGAAGACAAATGCTGACTGTGGAGCTTACTCGTAGCCATGTTTACCAGTTTCAGCACACCGGAGCCGATAGTCTCTCCTCCGAAGATGAACAGCGGCGCAGTGACCAGCAGGGTGATTTGCCAGATGCGGGCAGTACCTAATCCATAGGACCATGTAGGTAAGAAAAAAATACCCGCAAGAATAACAATGCTCACAATAATCATTGCAATGTACTCGGCTCTAAGTTTTCCAAATGTTGCCGGACGGAAGACAAGCCGGAAAAAGCCTACAATAAGGCAAAGTTCCACTAGATATTGTAGTATCCGCCAGACTTTTCCTCCCGGTGATGCCGTGGGGAAGTCAAGCCCCAGGGCGGTCTGTGTCAGTGGCTCCTTGCTCAACGGATTAAGAAATGGGAATCTGATAAGCAGGTCCTGAACAAAGCCAGGTCGTTTTATTGCCGCCTCTGATGGCTCCGTTGATGGTTCCCCCGTTGATGGTTCCCCCGTTGTTGATGGTTCCCCCGTTGATGGTTCCCCCGTTGTTGGTGGTTCCCCCGTTGATGGTTCCCCCGTTGTTGGTGGTAGCACCGGCGGTGGCATAGTAATACCTTTGATAACCTGCTCGCTGGTAACACGCGCAATTCCAGCAGCGACCTGAGTGCCACTGCTGCCTGCCCCCGAAGCCACTACATTGTAGTAGATAAACATGAATGCCAGGGTTACTATAACAATGGGAAAAAGAACCTTTTTGTTAAGCGCGCCCGCTGATGCCAGGTCGTCGGGCAAAGCGTTGGACTTCCCTATAAGCATCCGCCATATCTTCTGACCGAACCGGCTCTTGATTACTATAAGCACCACGGCGCCGCATGCCAGGTAGCCGATGGTATAACCGGTGCCCAAGCCATAGTAGGAGACAATCACACCAAAGCCGAAGATAATGACAAAGGTCGCCCTTTGCAGCATTGTCAGTCTGCGGTCAACCAGCAGCAAGATTACCAGCACAAAGAAAAGCTCGGAGATTTGCTGCCTGGCAAGCTGTGCCATGTCCATGGTAAACATGGGCATGGCGATGAAGAAAAAAGCAGCCAGAAAGGCGTATTTTGGTTTTATTTGCAGGCGGAAGATACGGAAAAGCGCCAGAGGCACAAGCGCAAACAGAAGCGGATAGACTATCTTGAACAACCAGGCAATATCCATATTGAGCAGGACTGAATAGGCAGGCGACAAAACAGTAACACTCAAGCACGAGTTCACCAGGCTTGGGGTAGTTGCATCCCAGTAGCCATCTGATACGACGAGTTTGCCCAGATAACACTCCAGGTGTATGTCACTGCCAACCAGGTAATCGGATATAAAGGTGGTCTGGTACAGCAGCGCCAGCGCCATTGTGAATATCATAACTGGATAAATTCTGGGGTGAATGAATTTATTGAAGGCAGCCAATCCAATAATGATGACGATGACAAATATGAAGACAAAGAGCAGGGTGTTGTTACAATAGCTGTTGACCAGGCTAGCTCCAAGTATAGCCAGCAGGGGCAGCAGCACAGCCAGCAGGTATGGAGCAGCATTAGCCGGGAAACTTTGCCCGGCTGGCTCCGGCGCCCGGTTATAGCTCTGCCCAGACGGGCGAAAGCCTTTATCCCGTATATAGGCTAGCAGGCAGAGTAGCAGGAAACCAGGGGTAATTACCAGCAGCAATGGCAATAGAGTAATAGGTTTTGAGATGCCCAGAGGTGGCAGGGCAAAGTTAGCCGCCACACCCATTGCCATGACAAAAGCCAGACTCAGCCCCACTGCATAGAGCAGGCTCTCTACTATGTTTATGTTATGGATTTTGAAGATTCTGAGGATAAGAAGACCAGGGGCTAAGGTAAGAAAAACGAAGCCAACGAGCTGTCTAAGTACAGGTATATCAAGCCAGGCTAGTACCCAAAAAGCCAGCAGTATGCCCAGGCTGACGGCTAGCAACCTTTTAATATCCCAATCGTTGGCTGGGGTCAATGGTTATCTCCAGTTCTGATAGGAGTTCTGCTACATAGTAGATTCACACTGGTGGGATGCCTGAAAAAGCTGTTCTTGCAGAACTCCATCACATGAGTGAAATCCGCTGGCTCCAAGCCATGTTTTTTCTCGTGTATTAAATAGATAAACCTGAATCCGGATTCTGTAAGTTTGTCCCAGTATTCCTGTGGGGAAAAGCCAGATCCGATGAGACCCGTTGGCCAGAATTCGGTCAGTATTTTCAGGTTTTTGTTCCTTTCAATTATCTTCGTCATCCCCAGTAACACTGTCACCTCCGCACCCTCGACATCGACCTTAACAAAATCAACAGGGCAGTCATCGCTTTTGAACACATCATCCAGGCTCATACAGTCGACTTCTATGGCTTCGGTGGCGCTGTCTCTGACTTTATAGATACTGTGTGCGCCGGGCTCAGTCTTGTCTACAAAGAGCTTGACTCTTCCCGTCTTGTCGGAGACCGCTTTAGGCAATGCGGTTATGTTTTGAAAGTCGTTGATTTCTATGTTCTTAACCAGTAAAGCGTAGTTCTGAGGTTCGGGTTCGAAGGCGAAAACCTTGCCTCTTTCGCCGACAAGTCTAGCTGCCAGCAGCGTGTAATATCCGATATTGGCACCGATGTCAATAACATTCATTCCCGGGCGGACAATCTCTTTGAATAATTCGGTAGTGCGCTTCTCATAAGTTCCCTCGAACAGCAGTTGCTGGGAAATACCGTCAATCCCCTTGTATTTCTCAGTATGCACCCACATTTTGTAGTCATTCACCGAGACAAGCCGCTGCTGCTCTGGTATCAGGGCACCGGACAGGAAGCGATAGACAGCTCCAACTGGACGGAACCTCCCCAGACCTTTGCCTACGAATGGCCTTACTACAAACCTGAACGCCCTATATAGAAGAGCACTGATATTGCCTTTTATGCTCATGGTCGTACCGACTATTCTGCCAACAGCTTTCTATAGATATCGAGACATCTCTGTGCCCACTTCTCCATCGAGAACTCATTATAGAACATGTGGCAGTTGTTTTTAAATGTCTCTATCGCTCCAGGTCCCAGGCTTATGAAATGCCTGACGGTTTTTGCCAATGAGTCAGCATCCTGGGCTTTGAAAAGCAAGCCGACTTGAAAAGCTTCCATCAACTCCTTGAGTTGACCGTTATCACTGGCGATTACAGGAATCTTGAAGCGGCAGGTCTGCCAGAGCAAGCTGGTAGTGCTGGTAAAATCCTTATTGTAGGAGAGGACGGTAGCATCTGCGGCAAAGAAGTAATAGGGCTTCTCTTCTTCTGATATGTAGTAATTCCTGATAACTGTCTTATCGGTCATGTTGTACTTCTGAGCCAAAGCTGCCACGCTGGCTTGTGCACCGAGAACCGAGTCATCGCCACCCTGCAATAGTACCACTCCAGGAATTTCCTCCAAAGCTTTGAACACAGTTTCCAGATCCTTACCGACATGACAAGCACCAAAGGAGAGTATTACAGTCCTGTCTGATGGTATTCCGAGAAATGCTCTGGCCTCTTGTTGGGGTATCTCTTTTTCCACGATGTCGGCACCTAATGGGAGATATACTACTTTGCCAGCGAGAGCGCCATCTACAAAAGCCTCGAAGCGTTTCTTCATTAATTCATTCTGAACGGAAAAGACAAATCTGTTTCTGTCCAGGCTTCTGCGGTAAACAGGCTTCCACAGGCTGCTGTTCACTGCTCTGAGCAGTACGATGTAGATGAACATCCCGAAGCTCTTCTTCAATGCCTCTGAGAGCGGTGGGTACTGCAGGAGATTGGTGCCGGTTAGAGAGACGAACCACCTATAGTCCTTGCGTGTGAAGTTGAAAAGGTGGACCAAAAACGGAAAAGGCTCGCCATCGCGCAAATGCAAAATATCGAGTTTCTTGCTCTCCTTTAGACGAATTGCCACGGATAAAGTCATCCATGTTTCTAAGAACATGGCCAGCCGCTGTGTCGTTTTCCATTTTCGCAGGACATTCGCCAGATGGTATAAGGGGAGTGACAGCTTGATGTGTTGGCGCAAGGTAGTCTGTGGTACTTTAACCTGGGCATTGTCTCTTACACCACAAAAGGTAAGCAGTTCGACGTGGGCACCGGCCTGTGCCAGGGCATGGGTTTCATGGACGGCTGCCCAGGGAAAATGACCGGTGTAATGGGCAAAAGGGCAAACAAATAGTATTTTCAACGACTTTGGCATCAATGTCTTGCGCTCATTCCGGGGTGATTATCGGTTTATTTCCTGGTCCCTTTTACTATAAGATGCCAGCCGAGCTTGTATTCTTCCGGTATCGAGATTTTTACTTTCCTTTGCTGCGGCGTGTCTATCACATTATATCTTACTGTGGTCTGAATATCTTTGAACCAGGGAGAGAATGCCCTGTTAGCCTCCTCCTGCGTAAACACCCTGGTATAAGGACAGCCTTCATTTCTCTCGGAATACCTTGAGACTATCTCATCTTCAGAAAGCTTTTTAAGCATGCCTTCTTTTATGCCCCTCCAGTATATGATGCTGTAGGCATAAAGCAGGCTGTCCCGATGGTAAAGCATTACCATCAACTTGCCGCCTGGCTTCAGCACACGGTGAATTTCAGCCAGCGCGGTTTCCATTTCCGGGATATGGTGTAATACGCCATAAGAATATACACAGTCAAATGATTCGTCCTCGAATGGCAGCTCAGTAGCATCGGCCTGTATAACCTTTGCAGATAACCCAACTTCCTTCAACAGGTTCCTGGTTAGCTCCACACTTTTCTCAGTCAGGTCAGTGCTGGTTACTATTGCCCCGTGGCGGGCGAACTCCGCGGTATCGATGCCTGAACCACAGCCTATCTCCAACAACTGCATACCCCTGTACTTATCGAACTCAAAAACCTCAGGCATGTAATCTTGTAGCGAGTAGCGGAAGTTACGCTTCTCTTCGTAACTGAGCTTCTCCGGAACAAAGCTCATCGGCGTGCTTTGCCCCCAGTACTCGATTATCTCTTTTTTTATTGACATGCTAACATTCACCTAGATGGTAGAGTTTATCCCCAAAGCCAGGTAATCCACCTTTCCGACAAACTTTGCCCGGTCGAAGAACCTCCAGCAGTCTAAAACCGCCGGCTTGTCCATGCTGGCGATGAAATCCTCGGCTGCCAGGCTCTTGAACTCATCCCAGGGTGTAGCCAGAATGCACAGTTGCGTGCCCTTCAGGCAATCCTTCACAGATGTGGCATAGACCACATTCTCATTTCCCAGTGAACCCTGGGCGTTCTCATTGCCGGCAGGGTCATATATCCTCAGTCTAGCCCCTTTATTAAGGAGTTCCCTGGCTGTTTCCAGTGCAGCCGATGCCTCAACGACGTCGGTGTTGGGCTTATAGGTTATGCCCAGCAGGGCAATGGCCTTGCCCTTAATAGCGCCGAGCTTGTTCTCGACAAGCCCGGCTATTCTCGCATTCTGGCGCCTATTCACCTTGTGTGTGGCTTGCTGGAGCCAGGCCTGGCTGTTGAGTATTTCCGCCAGGTGAATGAAAGCCAGGTTGTCACGAGGGAAGCAGGGACCACCATACCCCAAGCCGCCTTTCAGGTATTTAGGACCTATCCGCGAATCCAGCCCCAGGAAACCGGTAACCGCATCGATATCTCCACCTGGCAGCAGCTCACAGATTTCAGCGAAGGCATTTGCCAGGCTGATTTTGGTGGTGATAAAGACATTAAGCGCCAGCTTAGCCACTTCGGCATTGTAAGGCGACATCCTGGCTATAGGAGGATTGTTGGTACAGGCTGTCTTATAGACTTCCGACAGTATGTCCCCCGATTTTGTGTCGGACTCTCCGATGAGCACGGCGTCAGGCGAACCCAGGTCTCTAATCACGCTTCCCAGGGCGACGAACTCAGGGTTATAACAGAGACCAAAGTCCACGCCGCATTTCTTGCCAGACATGTTTTCCAGAATCGGTTTGATTACGGTCTCCGTAGCCCCGGGCATAACGGTGCTCGTCATAGCCACGATATGGAAACTTCTTTTATATTTTAGAACCTCAGCTATGTTACGGGCAGCTTCCTCGGCATATTTGGTAGAGAAGCCACCGTGTTTTTCACTCGGAGTCGGCACCAGGATAAAGGTTATATCGGAGTTTTGTACGGCGAATCTGGTGTCGGTGGTGGCTGACAGCTTTTTATGCGAGTTCTTTAGCAGCTCTTCCAGCCCAGGCTCGTAGATTGGAGCAATGCCTTTATTGACAGCCTCGACTATTGTCTTGTTGACATCAACGCCGATGACCTTGTAGCCCCTGCTGGCATAATAAGCTGCCAGTGGAAGCCCCAACTTGCCTATTCCAATAACAGAAAGCGCTTTACTACTCATGCTGTTTATTTCATCATTTCAAGGGCGTGAGCCCTGAAACAACCCTCCCTCTCCCTGTCATTCTGAGGCACGAAGTGCCGGATGAACCTTGCTTCTCCACCTGTCACCCTGAATGAGGGGAGGTCTAGATTCCTCGCGAAGTTTATCCTGAGTGAAGATTCTTCAGTCACTTCGCTCCTTCAGAATGACATTAACGAAGGGCTCAGAATGACAACCTGACTTACTCACCATCACAGCCTGAGTCGCTCACCATAACGGGTAGGAATTGCCAAACGGGCTCTACTCATGTCACCTGCTATATGTTAATCAGTTCGTTCATTCTCACCTTTGCCCACTCGTATGTCCTTCTCATGCCCTCTTCGAGGCTGATTTTGGGCTCCCAGCCCACTTCTTTCCTGACCAGGGTTATATCGGCATTTCTGCCTCTGACGCCCTGTGGCTTGGACAGGTCATGCTTTATAGCTATGTTTTTGCTTGAGATTTTGATGGCAATCTGTGCCAGTTCATCTATGGTGACCAGCCTGTCCGAGCCTATATTCACCGGCTTCAGGTAATTGCTCTCCATCAGCTTGAGCACTCCCTCGACGCAATCGTCAATGTACAGGAAACTTCTGGTTTGCTTGCCATCGCCCCAGATGACGAATTCCTGCTCTGGATACCTGAGAGCTTTCAATATAATGTGGCATGGTGCTTTGCCCTTGTCCTTATCGAAGGCTGTGTACACCTCGCCGTAAACGTTGTGGAATCTAGTCACTCTTATATTCATGCCGTAGTCTTTCTGGTAAGCCTCGCACATTTTTTCCGTGACGAGCTTCTCCCAGCCGTAGAACTGGTCAGGTTCAGCGGGTATGGCATCTTCCTCTTTCAAGGGGGTCACAGCCGTGTCTTTCTGGCGGTACTCGGGATAGACACAGGCTGATGAGCTGTAGAAATACCCCTGGACTTTATTCTCCAGAGCAGCCTGCAGCATGTTGGCATTTATCAATATGTTGTCCCGCATAATATCAGCGCCGACGGCGGTTATGTAACCGATGCCTCCCATATTGGCTGCAAGCTGGAAGATATAGTCCTTATCTCTGGTCAGCTTCTTGCAGTTGTCTTCCTTTCTCAGGTCAACTGACACAAATTCCACCCCGCCTTTGATGTCCTCGATATTCTTAGTTGAGCCGCTGGACAGGTCATCTGCTATGGTGACCCTGGCTCCCTTGTTCACCAGAGTGCGCGCTATATGCGACCCTATCAGCCCAGCCCCACCCGCCACCAGAACTCTCCTGTCAGCCCAGTTGATTGCCATCGTCATTTCACCTCTTTCCAGCTTGTTAGTGCCGAGTTTTTCCAGTCTCTGTGTCCTGTTGCCATGCTTCTTCAAAATTAGCCTGGAGCAAATATTATAGCACAGGAATTTGTGAAACTACACTGGTTTGGCAGTTTTGGCTTGTATAACCGTTTCTCCTATTTCGTATTAACCTTTCACCAAACGGCACTGCTTCGCCGGCGAAGGCTGGTTCTTGTGGTATAGCGAACTCCAAGGTAGCGATTTGCAGCAGTTGCTGTGTAATAGACCTTGTTGTATTATATTGGCTAGTCAAATGGAGAAAGTGAACTTGCTCCTGAGACGAAACGGCTGAACGGCAACCGCTCTTTGAAGGAAGGTAAATTGTAGATGGGTGCCAGGAATTCCAGGATTGACACAGTGTTCTCGGTAGTCATCCCTGTATTCAATGAAGAAGGCAACCTTGAACCTCTATATACACGGCTCACGAAGGTGATGAAGGATTTGGGGAAGCCTTATGAAATAGTCTTCGTTGACGACGGCAGCAGCGACCGCTCATTTCAGGTATTAAAGGATATCCATAGTAAAGATAAGAGAGTCAGGGTTATAAGATTTACACGGAACTTCGGGCAGCACCCGGCAATCATGGCGGGGTTCAGTGCTGCCGGAGGCGAAATCATAATAACCTTAGATGCGGACCTGCAGAATCCACCAGAGGAGATACCGAAGCTTATCAGAAAACTCGACGATGGGTACGAGGTGGTATTTGGAGTTTTCGAACGGCGTAAACACTCTGCCTTCAGGAGGGCAGGCTCGTGGTTTGCCAAGTGGGTACTGGCTAGAATATTGCCTGTGGGGGCTACCAACCTGAGTGGATTCAGGGTATTGAGGTCCTATACAGTCGCCCAGCTTAAGTTACTAAACGAGAAAAGCAAGTTCCTCGATGGGTTGCTATGCTGGATGGGCTACAAAATCGGGACAGTTGAAGTGAAACATGATGCGAGACATACTGGAAAGACAAAATACAGTATATTCAGGCTGGTTAGCCTGTGGCTGGACATGGTTGTTTCTTTCACCGACCTGCCTCTTAAAATTGCCACATTTGGCGGGCTATTACTCGGTATAGTAGGCTTTGCGCTGGCAATATTCTATCTTGTCTGGCGTTTTGTGTACGGATTAGGCATACCCGGCTTTGCCACCACTGTCATCCTTATTACGGTGTTCTCTGGTGTCCAACTCTTTTGCTTGGGCATACTTGGCGAGTATCTTGGAAGAATGAATAAAGAGGTGAAGAATAAACCAGAATACGTCGTGCGTGATAGATTGGAGAGTGGAGAGAAGCCCTCCAGCTAGATATTTGAAGTCAGGATAAATCAGGAAGATGGTAGATGTAGTATTGCTTAATAGGTCTCATTTAGATGAAGTAAGAAGGCTGGTTATTAGTACAAACTTTAAACCCTACCGATATTTACTGAGAGAGATACCGACCGAGAAATTGAATAACTATTTCTATAATCAAATTCTGGAAACTCTTACCGACAAATTGAAAACTCCCTATGTTGCTTGCATGAAAGGCAAGGCAGTAGGTCTAGGAATCATAGAAGAGTTAGAGTGGGATTCCACTGTATTTGGAATAAGAATGGCGAAGGTAGAACATTTAATCGCAGATGATTCCCGCATAAAAACAGAAATAATTAAAGACAGGCTAATAGCAACTATATGTGGACAATGTATAGAAATGGGAATTGAGCACCTATCATGCAAAGTTAATACAGACGACATCGCCAGTATTCACGCACTTGAAAAAAATCGGTTTAGATTGATGGATACGTTGTTGGACTATGCCTTCGATTTCAGGAGGTATCCAATAGAGGACTTTGAACCTCCATGTATTATCAGGCCCATTCGAAAGGGAGAGGATAAGGATATTGCTGAGGTAGCCTTGGTAGCATTCAGAAACCACTTTGGTCGTTTTCATGCTGACAAGAGGCTTGCCCGAAAGGGCGCGAGTGAACTGTATGCGAGATGGGCAAAAAATGCTTACCGGGGCTATGCAGATATTGTTTTTGTAGCCCAATTAGACAAGAGAATTGTTGGATATTCTGTTTGGAAAAAGCCAGGTTTAGCTGAAGAGTTACTCGGCATAAGAGTTGGTTCATATGGCATTTGCGGTATCCATCCCGACGCACATGGGATGGGTATTTTCAAAGCTCTAACCCTGGCCGGCATGAAATGGCTAAAGGGAAAAGCAGACATTATCGAAGGTCCCACCCACGTTAATAATTATCCAGTTCAGAGAGGCTATGCAACATTGATGTGGCAAATACTTGATGCAAGGCATACATTTCACAAATGGATAAGAAGGAGAACAAGTTGAAGCAGAATATCCTAATTACGGGTGGGGCTGGTTTCATCGGCAGTAATTTTGTGCGTTATATATTTGAGCATTACCCTGATTACAACATCATCGTCCTCGATGCTCTTACCTATGCCGGCAATACCGACAATATCCCGGATAACATCAAGAAGGATTCGAGGTTCAGTTTCTGGTATGGCAATGTGAGGAATGGGGAACTGGTCAATGACCTGGTGGCAAAGTCGGATGTCGTCTTTCACTTCGCCGCTGAGTCCCATGTCGCCAGGTCAATTTTTGACAACGCTGTCTTCTTTGAAACCGACGTTCTGGGAACCCAGACGGTGGCAAATGCTATGCTGAAAAACCGGGATTCCGTCAAGAGGTTTATTCACATCTCCACCTCTGAGGTATATGGCACGGCTACAGAAACACCAATGACCGAAGAGCACCCTTTGAACCCGGCGAGCCCTTACGCCGGCGCCAAAGCTGGTGCTGACAGGCTGGTCTATTCTTATTGGGTGACCTATGGTCTACCGGCAATTATCATACGGCCCTTCAACAACTACGGTCCTAATCAGCATCTGGAGAAGGTGATTCCTCGCTTCATCACCAGCGCCTTACTGGATGAGCCATTGACCGTTCACGGCTCAGGAGATAATACCAGAGACTGGGTCTACGTGGAAGACGTGTGCCAGGCGCTTGATAAAGTTATGCATACAAATCTAGACAAGGTGAAGGGAGAGGTGATTAACATCGGCACAGGGAGGGACACTGCTGTCATGACAATTGCGGAGATGGTCCTGGATATTCTCGATAAGCCAAAATCGCTGATTACACAAATTGGAGACCGTCCCGGGCAGGTGAGTAAGCATATTTCTTCTACCAATAAGGCTTTGAGTGTGTTGGGCTGGAAGGCACAGACTGATTTCGAAGACGGTCTCGCCAGGACCATTGAGTGGTACCAGCAAAATCCCGCCTGGTGGCAGAAGCTACTGTGGATGAGGCACGTGCCTATAAAGACAAGGGATGGCAAGGTTGAGTACCACTAAAGTTTCCGGTGTTTATCCGCCCATGTTGTGCTGTCCGAACTGCAGAAACCCTCTGGAACAACTGGACGAAGGGTATTTCTGCCGGAGCTGTGCTCGTTCCTTCCCCATAATTGATGGCATCCCCTCATTTGTTGACCAATATGTAACCGCAGGCAGCTTTGATGCTTCGGCTTTTGAGTTTCTGTTTGAGATGGAGCAGAAACACTTCTGGCATGTGGGAAGAAGGGAAATAATTCTGGATGTACTTAGAAGGGACATCCCCGACTTAGCCGGGTCCAGGATGCTTGAAACTGGCTGTGGTAATGGGAACATATTATGGTACTTGAAGCAGAACGGGATTAACATCGAAGGTGGAGATATTTTTCTTGAGGGCTTGAGTTTTTGCCGAAAGCGAGCCGGCTCTGTTGCTCTGTATCAGATAGATATACTGGCTCTCCCATTTAATGATAAATTCGACATAATAGGAGCCTTCGATGTACTGGAGCATATCGACGATGACAAGAAGGCGCTGGCAGAAATGAGCCGTGCTCTAAAAAGTGAAGGGAACTTGATATTGACTGTACCAGCACACAGGTTTCTCTGGAGCTATTTTGACGAGGCTTCAAGCCACAAGCGCCGGTATAGCAAGCTGGAGATGGTGACCAAACTAGAACAGGCTGGCTTTGCTGTAAAGAAAGCATCATATTACATGTTTTTCCTGTTCCCCCTGCTTGCTGCCATCAGGCTAATCGGCAACGCCAGGCACCGCAGAGATAACAGGAAGATAAACGTCAAGTCGTCTTTGGAAGTAAGGACGGTCCCGGTGGTGAACGAGGTCTTTCTGGGACTATTGAGGTTGGAGAGATTTTTATTGCGCTATTTCGATTTGCCCTTTGGCACTTCGCTGCTGGTTCTGGCTGAGAAAAAGTAGCTCAAAATGAAGATTGAGTTCTACAAACACAATATCGAGCAGGGGGATATCGACAATGTGGTCGAGGTGCTGAATTCGCTTTTTCTGACCACTGGCGAAGTGGTTAATGAGTTTGAGGACAGGTTGTCGCGGTATTTGGGCTGCAGATATACCGTGGGAGTAACCAGTTGCACAGCCGCTTTACACCTGGCCCTGTTGGCATACGGTATTGGTTCGGGTGACGAAGTCATTACCACGCCGATGACATTTATCTCCAGCGCTAACTCGATAATATACGCTGGCGCAACGCCTGTTTTTGTGGATGTGGAACCTGAAACGGGAAACATTAACGCGGATTTAGTTGAAAGCGCCATTACCTCAAAGACAAAAGCCATCTTGCCGGTTCATCTGTACGGGCAGATGTGCGATATGAGGAAAATTAAGAATATTGCAGATACGCATCGTCTGGCTGTCATCGAGGACGCTGCACATGCCCTAGAGGCGGTAAGGGATAGCGCCAGACCCGGCGAACTGGGAGACGCAGCCTGTTTCAGCTTTTATGCTACCAAGAACATCACATCAGGCGAAGGTGGAGCCATTAGCACCAATAGCGAAGAAATCGCCGAGAGGCTTAAGAAACTAAGGCTGCACGGTATGAGCAAAGGAGCTGCTGACAGGTATTCCAGGAGATACGAGCACTGGGACATGGAGATGCTGGGCTGGAAATACAACATGAGCAACATTCAGGCTGCTCTCCTGCTGAACCAATTGGAAAGGATTGAGAGAAACTGGCAGAGGCGTGAGGCTATCTGCCGGAGATATGAAGAGGCATTCAGGGATAATCCTCAAGTGTCTTATCCGAAAGTGCTTGCCAACTCGAAGAGCGCAAGACATCTATTCACAGTCCTGGTGCCGCCGGAGAAGCGCGACAAAATATTGGGGCGACTTCAGCGTAAGGGAATTGGAGTGGCAGTGAACTTCAGAGCAATTCATTTGTTGACTTTCTACAGGCAAACCTTTGGTTACAAGAGAGGCATGTACCCCATCGCCGAAAGAATAGGCGACAGCACCATAACTCTGCCTCTATATCCCAAGTTAAGTGACGAGGAAGTGGAGTATATAATTAGCGCGGTTAACGAGTCGACCGCCGGATAGACCGAAGGGAGCATTATGATATATGTGCTACTACTGATTACTCTGGCAGGCATGGTTGCGGCGCAATTGCTGCTTAAGAAGGGATTGATTGAAGTGGGACGGTCCCCTTCAGAAGTTGGCGGACTCATTCACTTTTTCACGGGGGTTTTCACCAACCTTTACGTGCTTGCTGCCATATTTGCAGTACTGGTTACTGCTCTAACCTGGATTGTGGCGCTGTCCAAGGGCGAACTAAGCCGGCTCTACCCCTTCATGGGGCTGTCCTTCGTGCTGGTTACCCTATTCAGTGTACTGTTTCTTAAGGAGAATGTGACCCTGTGGGCTTGGATTGGCACTGTGTTGGTCTGCCTGGGGGTCTTTCTCGTCATGAGGAGCTAGTACATGCCCAAGAGGACACCTGGCAACATTCATTCCGGCATCCCACTGAAACTTGCTCTTCTTCTCATCTGTCTTCTGGCTCTGGGCGTGCGGATTGGTTTGATATGGAATTCGGGTGTAGGCTCCTACACCATGTGGACATTAAACAGTGAAGCTGCCAGGAACCTTGTGGAAGGCAGGGGCTATGTTATTGATAGACAGTATGTGGAAAGCATCACCGGGTTGATATGTGAGAGCAATGTGATGGTAGACCTGGAAGATGTTCCCCCGCCTGAAGAAGAGAAATTCACACCTTTCTACCAGCTTACACCGGGGACTCCCGCTCTGCTGGCAGCCACCTACTGGGTTTTTGGAGAGTACAGATACATCTATCTCCGCATACTGCAGGCAATCATTGACTCCCTTGGTTGCCTCGTGATATTCCTGCTAGCCAGGGAGCTTTTCAATAGAAGAACGGGGCTGATAGCCGCGGGCATATATGCTGTTTTCCTGCCAATCGCAGCCCTGGCGACTGCGGTAATACATGACGCCCTCATGCCATTCCTTACATTGACCTCTCTTTACTTTTTCGTAATGGGGGTGCGCAGAGGGGCGCTGAAGTTCTACGTGCTTTCAGCCGTCTTCGTGGGGATAAGCTGCTACTTCCAGCCAACCGCGATTTTCCTGCCATTGCTATACGGGGCGGGTCTGTTCATATATAGCCTCCGTAAATCCGGTTTCCGGGCTCAATTATTAAATGTGGCAAAGGTGACGGC
>Ga0163209_1000498_pt1 | contig 17055 bp, 14 predicted proteins | sample Kivu_160m_FD_113538 | JGI IMG/M metagenome (GOLD analysis project Ga0163209, IMG submission 113538) | Freshwater microbial communities from Lake Kivu, Western Province, Rwanda to study Microbial Dark Matter (Phase II) - Kivu_160m | ecosystem: Environmental > Aquatic > Freshwater > Lake ...
ATATCACCGGTCGTGGCAAGCTGCCGTTTCTTTGCGGCGGTTCGGGGATGTACCTGGAGGCGGTGCTAAGAGGATACCGGCTTCCGGAGGCGGAAAGCGACGGATCCTTCCTGGCCTCGCTCGAAGAAAAATCAATGGAGCAGCTCACCGAGATCCTGAGATCCTTCAAGACCCTGCATAACATCACCGACCTGGAGGACCGCCCCCGGCTGCTCAAAGCCATCCTGATCGCCCGCGGAGCACAGCAAAATAGCCCTGCAACCGACCCCTTATCCTCTATCCCGCATACCGCATCCCGCATCCCGTCCCGCCAAGGCGGGATCTCCGCTTCGCTCCGACATACCGCATCCGGCATCCCTTTTCCCGCCATCAACTCCACCGTATTCGGCATCTCTTACCCCCGCGGCCTGATACGACAGCGCATCCGAAACCGGCTGGAACAGCGGATCGAACAGGGAATGATCGAAGAGGTGGAGCGGCTGCTGGCCGGAGGCATTTCCCCGGAGCGGATGCTGAAATACGGCTTGGAATATAAGTTTGTGACCCTGTTCCTCACCGGAAAATTATCCGGAGAAGAGCTCGTTAATGGTCTCAACATCGCCATCGGACAATTCGCCAAGCGGCAGATGACCTGGTTCCGGCGCATGGAGCGGCAGGGAATTAAAATTCATTGGATTGACGGGCGATGGTCCCTGCTCGAAAAGACCTTCGAGGTTTTGAAAACCTGGAAGGTCTGCAACCCGGTATTTTAGTACCTTTGCCAATTCCAAAAAAGAGCTGTCATGAACTACGATATCATTGTCATTGGTAGCGGCCCGGGCGGTTACGTTGCCGCAATCAGGGCTTCCCAGTTGGGATTTAAAGTGGCTGTTGTCGAACGCGCCGAACTGGGCGGGATCTGCCTCAACTGGGGATGCATCCCCACCAAGGCACTGCTCAAGAGCGCCGGCGTATTCCAGTACCTGAAACATGCCGCCGACTACGGGGTCAGTGCCGGTGAAGCCATCGCCGATTTCCCGGCGATGATAAGCCGCAGCCGCGGGGTCGCCGACCAGATGAGCAAGGGGATCCAGTTCCTGTTCAAGAAAAACAATATAGCGCACCTGAAGGGCACAGGCAGGGTGAAGCCCGGCAGGATCGTCGAAGTATCGGATGAAAACGGGAACAAAGCCGAATACTCCGCAAGCCATGTTATCATCGCAACCGGCGCCCGCTCCCGCGAACTGCCCAACTTGAAGCAGGACGGGAAAAAGATCATCGGATACCGTGAGGCGATGACGTTGGCCGTCCAGCCGAAAACAATGGTCGTGGTCGGTTCCGGCGCCATCGGTTCGGAGTTCGCCTGGTTCTACCACTCGATCGGGACGAATGTCACCCTGATCGAACTCCTGCCCAATGTTGTTCCGCTGGAAGACGAGGAGGTTTCCAAGGCGCTGGAACGCTCATTCAAGAAATCGGGCATGAAAGTGATGACCGGCGCATCGGTCGAATCGGTCGATACTGCCGGAGAAGGATGCAAGGTCACTGTGAAAACTAAAAAGGGCGAAGAGGTGATCGCATGCGACATCGTCCTTTCAGCCGTTGGCGTTTCAACGAACATCGAAGGGATCGGGCTGGAAGAGACGGGAATCGCCACCGACCGGGGGAAGGTGGTCACGGATAATTTCTACCGGACAAACACGGAAGGTTATTATGCTATCGGGGACATCGTAATGGGACCCGCGCTGGCCCATGTCGCCTCCCACGAAGGGATCATCTGCGTGGAGAAAATCGCCGGAAAACATATCGAACCGCTCGATTACGGGAACATCCCCTGTTGCACCTACACACATCCGGAGGTCGCATCGGTGGGTATAACCGAAAAAGCGGCGCGGGATGTGGGATACGAGATATTGGTCGGGAAATTCCCTTTCACTGCCTCGGGGAAAGCCACCGCCTCGGGAAACAGGGACGGATTTGTAAAGGTGATCTTTGATGCAAAATACGGCGAATGGCTTGGCGCCCACATGATCGGCGAGAACGTGACCGAAATGATCGCGGAGGTGGTCGCCGCCCGCAAGCTGGAGACCACCGGCCGGGAGATCATCGAGGCGGTCCACCCCCACCCCACCATGAGCGAGGCAGTGATGGAGGCGGTGGCGCAGGCCTACGGGGAATGCGTGCACCTGTAGATAAATGAGGCGATGAGGCAATGAGGCAATGAAACAATGAAGCAATGAAGCAATGAAGCAATATATAATCATGGAGGGTCTTATTAGCTTATGGAGATAGTTGAAACTGGCCCGGAGGGATTACTGCTCATCAAACCTGATGTTTATGCCGATGAACGGGGCTATTTTTTCGAATCGTTCAATATGAAGAAATTCAGGGCTGCGGGGCTGGATCTGACCTTCCTCCAGGACAATGAATCCCGGTCGAAGAAAGGCGTCCTGCGCGGGCTCCACTTCCAGGCGCCGCCCTTTGAGCAGGGCAAACTGGTTCGTGTGGTCAGGGGTGCGGCGCTCGACATTGCCGTTGACATCAGAAAAAACTCGCCGACATACGGAAAGTGGGAATCCGTCGTTTTATCAGGGGAAAATAAATGGATGTTCTGGATACCTCCCGGGTTTGCGCATGGATTCGTTTCCCTGGAGGATGACACGATCTTCTTCTATAAATGCACCAATGTGTACGATAAATCCTCTGAAGGAGGCATCATCTGGAACGACCGGGAGCTGAATATTGACTGGGGATTCGCTGAACCAACCGTTTCGCAAAAGGATAAGTCGCTGGCGAGGTTCAGGGAACTGGTCAGTCCGTTTTGACAGGCGGACAAGTGGACAATCGGACAGGTGGACGGTTTGTCTCTGCGGCCCTCTGCGAAAAACTCGGCGGTTCTCTGCGGTAATAAAAAGATGAACCGCAGAGGTCGCAAAGGATGCGCAGAGAGCCGCTGAGAATGATATTTTATTTGCAATTTTAGAGATAGTGATGATATTATTCCTTCTATGACCAAAAAAAGTTATTTCTACCTGGGTGGTACATTGTTGATATTGATTTGTGCATTATGTATCGGCGCGATTATTGACGTAAAAAACCAGGAAAAGGAGTACCACAGCCTGTTTGACACACATACGAAGATACTGACGCCTGCGGTCCCTTCGCAGGCAAGTTTCGCCGGCGAAGCAGCTCCGCTGGAGCTGTGGTATGTCAGGGAGGCATTCGAACGCGAGATCATCGCCAACACCTTCATGCATTCCTCCACCATCATGATGTTCAAGCGTGCCAACAGGTGGTTCCCGGTGATCGAGCCCATCCTGGAAAAGAATGGCATCCCGGCCGATTTCAAATTCCTGGCCGTGGCCGAAAGCAACCTCGGCAACGTGGTCTCCCCTGCCGGCGCCGAGGGATTCTGGCAGTTCATTAAGCCCACCGGGATCAAATATGGCCTGGAGATCGGTGACAAGGTAGATGAGCGTTACAACCCTGAAAAAGCCACCCAGGCAGCCTGTGATTATTTCCGTGAGGCTTACGGCATGTTCGGCAGCTGGACCCTGGCCGCCGCCTCCTTCAACCGGGGGCTTGACGGATTGAAACGGGCGGTCGACAACCAGAAGGCCGGGAATTACTACGATCTTTATCTGAACGACGAAACATCGCGCTATATCTTCCGCATTATGGCGCTCAAGGAGATCTACAACCATCCCGTGAAATACGGTTTTTACCTGCGCAGCCGGGATTTTTATCCCTCCATTCCCACCCGGGAGGTCACCGTTGATACCGCCATCACCGACCTCCCCGCCTTCGCACGCTCCCTGTCCATCAATTACCGGATCCTCCGGGAGCTGAACCCCTGGATCCGGGATTACAGCCTGCCGAACAAAACGCGTAAACAATATACCTTCCGGATTCCCCAGGAGCATGCATTTCATTACGGAAAGCTGACGGAACAGTTGCCCCCGGAAGAGACCTTCTTTCACGACACCCTGAAATTCAACGAAATACATTAAAGGACCTTGACAGAATAGCGTGGAAGAAAACCTGGAAGTCTACGGAGCAAGGGTCCATAACCTGAAAAACATCGACCTGTCCATTCCCCGGCACAAACTGGTGGTATTCACCGGTCTGAGCGGAAGCGGCAAGTCGTCACTCGCCTTCGACACGATCTATGCGGAGGGCCAGCGCCGTTATATGGAGACCTTCTCGGCCTATGCCCGGCAGTTCATCGGCAATCTTGAGCGGCCCGACGTGGACAAGATCAACGGGTTAAGCCCCGTTATCTCCATCGAGCAGAAATCCACCAGCCGCAATCCGAGGTCCACGGTCGGCACCATCACGGAGATCTACGATTTCATGCGTCTGCTCTTTGCGCGCGCGGCCGATGCCTACTCCTATGAGACGGGTGAAAAGATGGTCAGGTACAGCGAACAGCAGATCATCGCGCTGATCCTTTCCCGGTATGCCGGAAAGGAGATCCTGTTGCTGGCGCCGGTGGTAAAGGGACGTAAGGGCCATTACCGCGAACTGTTCGAGCAGATCAGGAAACAGGGATTCCTGAACGTGAGGATCGACGGCGAAGTCAGGGAGATCACCCACGGCCTGCAGCTCGACCGCTACAAGATCCACGACATCGAGATCGTGATCGATCAGGTCAGCGCGGGGCCCGGATCAAAGACAAGACTGGCAGGTTCGGTGAACCTGGCCATGCGCCACGGCAGAGATGTGATCATGGTGGTTGACCTGCAAACAGGCGAGCCGCGCCATTTCAGCCGCCGCCTGATGTGCCCGGCTTCGGGCATCTCCTATGACGAACCGGAGCCGAATTCCTTCTCCTTCAACTCGCCCTATGGCGCCTGTCCCCGGTGCAACGGGCTGGGAACCATTTCCGAGATCGACCTAGGGAAGATCATTCCCGACCGGTCGAAGAGCATCCGCAAAGGCGGCATCGTCCCGATCGGGGAGTATAAGAACACATGGATCTTCAAGCAGATAGAGGCAATTGGCGACAAATACGGTTTCGACCTGAATACTCCCCTGGCAGAGATCCCGGAGCAAGCGATCAACATTATCCTGAACGGGTCGGATGAGGTATTCCGTGTAAAGAATGAATACCTCGGCGTATCTTCGAGTTATGCGCTGAATTTTGAAGGGATCATCAGCTTTATCAACACCCAGCATTCCGAAGCGGCCCCGGCGGGCATCATGAAGTGGGTGAGCAGCTTTATGAACAAGATGCAGTGCCCCGAATGCAATGGCACCCGGCTGAAGAAAGAGGCGCTCTTTTTCAGGATCGGTGGAAAGAACATCGCCGAGCTGGCCCGCACCGACCTGTTGAACCTGGCAGACTGGTTCGACGGGCTGCCTGCACGGCTCGACGAACGGAAAAGAATCATCTCGCACGAAATCGTCCGGGAGATCCGGTCGAGGATCCGCTTTCTGGTTGATGTGGGGATCGGATACCTCACCCTGGACCGCACCGCCAGAAGTCTCTCGGGCGGAGAGAGCCAGCGGATCCGCCTTGCCACACAGATCGGCTCCCAACTGGTCGGGGTGCTGTATATTCTCGATGAACCGAGCATCGGGCTTCACCAGCATGATAACCTCCGGCTGATCCATGCCTTGAAGATGCTCCGTGACGCGGGTAATTCGGTGATCGTCGTCGAACATGACCAGGAAACCATCCTGTCGGCCGACTATGTGATCGATATCGGCCCGGGCGCCGGGATCCACGGGGGACGGATCGTGGCACACGGCACCCCGCAGGAGATCATGCGGAACGGCCACCTCACCGGGCAGTACCTGAGCGGGAAACGAAAAATCAACATCCCTGACGGGCGCCGTCGCGGCAATGGGAAATTCATCACCCTCGCCGGCGCATCCGGCAACAACCTCCGGAATATCGACCTGCAACTCCCCCTGGGAACCTTCACCTGTATCACCGGCCTGTCGGGCAGTGGTAAATCGTCACTCATCAACGAAACGCTTTACCCCATCCTCAACCATCATTTCTACAAATCGAACCAGAAACCACTGCCTTACAAGTCAATTGAAGGGATAAAGAATCTCGATAAAGTCATCGAGATCAACCAGTCGCCGATCGGGCGCACCCCGCGCTCCAACCCGGCGACCTATACCAAGGTCTTTGATGAAATCCGAAAGCTTTTCGCCGGCCTCCCCGAGTCGAAGATGCGCGGCTACCAGCCCGGGAGGTTCTCTTTCAATGTCAGGGGAGGACGGTGCGAAACCTGCAAGGGCGCCGGGCTGAGGGTGATCGAGATGAACTTCCTCCCGGATGTTTACGTCCCGTGTGAAACCTGCCAGGGACGAAGATACAACCGCGAGACCCTGGAGATCCGGTACAAGGGCAAATCGATCAACGACGTACTCAACATGACCATCGAGCAGGCGGTTGGATTTTTCGAGAATATCCCGTTCATCGTTCACAAGATCAACACCCTCAATGAAGTGGGACTCGGCTACATCACCCTGGGGCAGCAGTCAACAACCCTGTCGGGCGGAGAAGCCCAGCGGGTGAAGCTGGCGACGGAACTTTCGAAGACCGACACGGGCAACACGCTTTACATCCTCGATGAACCCACGACAGGACTCCACTTCGAGGATGTCAAGGTTCTGCTGTGCGTGCTGAACAAGCTGGTCGGCAAAGGGAACACGGTGCTGGTGATCGAGCACAACATGGAGGTGATCAAAGTTGCCGATCACATCATCGACCTTGGGCCCGAAGGCGGGGAACGCGGGGGAATGCTTGTCGCTCAGGGAACGCCGGAAGAAGTAGCAAAGCATCCTTCGAGCTATACCGCGGAGTACCTCAGGCACATCCTGGGTATATCTAAACCAGAAATCAACTGATACTTCTTATTCATGGAAACAGACGATATTGAAAAACTGAAACAGTCAATCCAGCCTAAAACCTGGTCAGAAACCATCAGCTACGACACCTGGGAGATCTTCAAGGTGATCTCCGAAATGGTGGAGGGATTTGAAAAACTCAGCAGGATCGGACCCTGCGTCTCCATATTCGGATCGGCACGAACGCGGGACACACATCTTTATTACAAGCTTACCGAGGAGATCGCCTACCTGCTGACCAAAGCCGGGTTCGGGATCATCACCGGCGGCGGTCCGGGGATCATGGAGGCCGCCAACAAGGGCGCTCACTTTGCCGGCGGCAAATCGGTAGGGCTTAACATCAATCTGCCCAGCGAGCAGAGCCCCAACCCGTTCATCGACCGGAACAAGCTGATCAACTTCAACTTCTTTTATGTCAGGAAGACCATGTTCATGAGGTACTCCATGGGTTTCATCGCCCTGCCGGGCGGGTTCGGGACCCTTGATGAACTCACCGAGGCCATCACCCTGATCCAGACGCACAAGCTGGTACGCTTCCCGATCGTCCTCGTCGGTCGCGACTACTGGCGGGGCCTCATCGAATGGATCACAACGACCGTCCTCACCGATAAGAACATAGCCGCCGAGGATCTCGAATTATTCAGATTAGTGGACAATGCTGAAGAGGCGGTTACCTGCATCACCGATTTCTACCAAACCTATGCCCTGAAACCCAACTTTTAACGTATTGCGATATTTGATTAATTTTGCATGAAATAGCCTGCTTCTTCATGCCAAGGAAAAAAAAAACCGAACCCTGGGAACCGCTGATCAGCGTCATCACGGAAGCCATGGCCGACAGAAAGGCCCGAGAGCCTGTCATCCTCAACCTTTCGGGGATCAAAGGCGCCGTTTGCGACGCTTTCGTGATCTGCCACGGAACCTCCGTCACACAGGTAGAGGCGATTTCGAATCACCTGATCCGGGAGGTAAGAAAAAAAACAGGGATCCATCCCGGTCATACCGAGGGGATGGAAAACGCGGAATGGATTTTGATCGACTATTTCGACGTGGTCATCCATGTATTCTTAGAAGAACGGCGCAAATTCTACAATCTGGAACAATTATGGGCCGATGCGGAAGTTATGCGGGTGGATAGTCATGAGTAAAACCAGACATTTTTTATTCGGAACCAGACAGAATGGCAGATAAAGGAAATACATTCCACCCCTCCAAAGGAAAGAAACCCAGATTCAATTTTTACTGGATCTATGCGGCGCTCGCGATTGGCTTCATTGCCATACAGTATTTCCATTATACCAACCCGGTAAAGGAGATCACCTGGACGAAGCTCGAGGAGATCCTGGTGAAGCAGGATGTTGAAAAGATCGTCATTGTGAATAAGGAGAAGGCCGAGATCTTCATCAAAAAAGACAAGCTCAAGACCGACACAGCTTACAAGGACTTCACAAAACGCACCTTCGGCACCTCGGCTTCATCGGGGCCCGAATACGTTTACCAGGTCGGCTCCGAGGAGATATTTCACGGCCTGCTGAAAGACACGCGCGACAGCGTCGTGTCGCGCATGAAGCGCGACAGCATTCCGACCGCACAGATCGTTGAATTCCAGAAACAATATCCCTACCCGCCCTCCACAGATACCCGCAAGGACATATTCGGCGACATCCTTGGCTATCTCCTGCTCCCCGCCATCCTGATCGGCGCCTGGTTCCTCATCATGCGGATGATGAGCAAGGGCGGGGCCGGCGGAGGCCAGATCTTCAACATCGGAAAATCCAAGGCGCAACTTTTCGACAAAGACACCAGCGTCAGCATCACTTTCAATGACGTCGCCGGGCTCGAAGAGGCCAAGGTGGAGATCATGGAGATCGTCGACTTCCTTAAAAATCCTTCCAAATATACCAACCTGGGCGGAAAGATCCCCAAGGGAGCCCTGCTGGTCGGCCCTCCCGGAACTGGTAAAACACTGCTGGCCAAAGCGGTGGCCGGCGAAGCCAAGGTGCCTTTCTTTTCGATTTCGGGTTCCGATTTCGTGGAGATGTTCGTCGGCGTTGGCGCCTCCCGCGTTCGCGACCTGTTCCGGCAGGCTAAGGAAAAGGCGCCCTGCATCATCTTCATCGATGAGATCGACGCCATCGGCCGGGCCAGGGGAAGGAATGCCATCACGGGCGCCAATGACGAACGGGAAAACACGCTGAACCAGCTGCTCACCGAAATGGACGGCTTCGGGACCAACGCAGGGGTCATCATCCTCGCCGCGACCAACCGCGCCGATATCCTTGACCGGGCCCTGATGCGCGCCGGGCGGTTCGACCGTCAGATCAATGTCGAGCTGCCTGATCTCGAAGAACGCAAGGCCATCTTCCAGGTCCACCTTAAGCCCCTCAAGCTTGATCCGGGGCTGGATGTAACCTTCCTCGCCAAGCAGACGCCGGGATTTTCCGGGGCCGATATCGCCAACGTCTGCAACGAATCGGCCCTCATCGCGGCAAGAAAGAATAAGGCCACCATCGAGAAGCAGGACTTCCTCGACGCCATCGACCGCATCATCGGAGGACTGGAAAAGCGCAACAAGATCATCTCGTTGCAGGAAAAGAAGGTGATCGCGTTCCATGAATCGGGACATGCCACCACCAGCTGGTTGCTCGAACACGCCCATCCGCTGGTCAAGGTGACCATCGTGCCGCGCGGGAAGGCCCTTGGCGCGGCGTGGTACCTGCCCGAGGAACGTCAGATCACCACCTACGACCAGATGTACGACGAGATCACCGCCGCACTGGGCGGAAGGGCCTCCGAGGAGATCATCTTCGGCCAGGTCTCCACCGGCGCACTGAACGACCTGGAAAAGGTCTCCAAGTCAGCATACGCCATAGTCGTTTACTTCGGGCTCAACAAGGTGATCGGTAACATCAGCTTTTACGATTCAAGCGGCCAGAGCGAATTTGCCTTCCAGAAACCATACAGTGAAAAGACGGCCGAAACCATCGATGCCGAAGTCCGCAAGATCGTGGAGTCGGCCTATGAAAGGGCGAAAAACATCCTGACAGAAAACCGCGGGAAACTTGAAACACTGGCGAACCTCCTCCTCGACCGTGAAGTGATCTTCAGAGAAGACCTGGAGACGATATTCGGTAAACGTCCCTGGGACAAGGAAGAGGAAGAGAAATCGCCCGCACCGCAGCTATTGTCCTAAACCTCGCGGCAGCAACATGGAAGAGAGCACCTCCCGGGAAAAGATCCTGAAAAAAGTTCGGGACGCCCTGATTGAAAAAAACGAGGTGCCCTTCCCGATCATCGACCAGGAATCATCTGTTTACAAGGAGCTGACCGAGCCACTCGACGTCGCCTTCGCCGAGGAATTTGTCCGGATCTCCGGCAAATTCGTCTATTGCGAAAGCGAAGACGAATTCACCGGCACCCTGAAATCGTTTATCCTCGATAAGGACTGGGGAGTGCTTTTCTGCCAGGACCCGCTGCTGCAGCAAATGCTGAAGGACGGCGGCATTCCGTTTGAGTCCGCCGCCGGATCCATCCTGGAGGCCAGGATCGGGATCACCCGTTGCGAATACCTGATCGCCCGGTTGGGCGCCATCATGGTATCCTCGAGACTGAGCCCGGGCCGGAAGATCACGGTCTATCCCGACATACACCTTGTAGTCGGCTTTTCCTCCCAGCTGGTCCCCGACCTGAAACAGGCGCTGGCGGCCATCCGGAACAAGTACCGCGACAGTTACCCATCCATGATCTCGCTGATCTCAGGACCAAGCAGGACGGCCGACATCGAAAAGACGCTCGTCATGGGCGCACACGGGCCGAAAGAGCTTTATTTATTCCTGATCGACGACACCCTAAACCCATCCTGACGTGTCCGGACTAAGCAACTTCTGGTCCCGCACCATCACAGGCCTTTCCATGGTCTTCATCTTACTTGCCGCCCTTTGGTTCAGCGGATGGGTCTTTGCCGTTATTTTCCTGGTCATCACCGTGCTCGGTCTGTGGGAGTTCTACGGTCTGGTCGAAAACGAAGAGCGGCAGCCGCAAAAGATCTTCGGAACCCTGGCCGGGGTCCTGGTATACTGCGGCACAGCTCTCACTTTCCTTGTTTCATGGCCGGATAACGCATCCTGGCAAACCATCCTGCCCCTGACGCCATTCCTGCTGCCGGCGCCCTTGTTCTTCATCGCCTTCATCATCGAGATCTACCGCGCCAGGCCCAATCCCCTCGTCAACATCGCCATTACAATACTCGGAATCATATACATCGCTCTCCCGCTTTCATTGCTCACCTGGTTCATCCGGCCCGATGCAGTACGTTTCCTCGGGATGCCCGCCGCCCTGGTCGGATACTTTGCCTTTACCTGGATCTATGACACGGCGGCCTACCTGTACGGAAAACAGTTCGGCAGGCACAAGTTCTTTGAAAGGATATCACCGAAAAAGACCTGGGAAGGAACCATTGCCGGCGCGGCAGTCACCCTGGCCGTGGCATTCTGCCTGGGCATCTTCGCCCCGGTCATGCCGTCCGCTGCCTGGTTCACGATGGCCTGCCTGGTCATCCTGTTCGGCACCCATGGCGACCTTGCGGAGTCGCTGATCAAACGAAGCCTGAATGTAAAAGATTCCGGGACTATCCTGCCGGGGCACGGGGGGATCCTCGATCGGTTCGACACCATGCTCATTTCAGCCCCTTTTGTATTTTTGTACCTCTTTTTTACTAACCACACCTGACATCTATGACCATTCACCACGAAGGATACAAGACCATTGCCATCGCCTTCCTGTTCGTTGCCGCCGTGCTCCTGGCACTCAACGACATCCTGGTGGACCAGAACTGGTTCCACTATACGATGTACGGGCTCGGGCTATGGTTTTTCATTTCGATTGTCCGGTTCTTCCGTTCACCCAAAAGAGAGGTCAACAATGGTCATTGGAGAATTCTGAGCCCTGCCGACGGAAAGATCGTGGTGATCGAACGAACCCTCGAACCGGAATATTTCAAAGATGAACGGATACAGGTTTCGATCTTCATGTCGGCCAACAACGTTCACGTGAACTGGTTTCCCATGGGAGGCGAGATCGTTTACTATTACTATCACCCTGGCAGGCACATGGTCGCGTTCAACCCGAAGGCATCGCTGGAGAACGAGCGCGCTACAACAGTGATCCGGGATTCACAGGGCAGGCAGATCCTCGTCAGACAGATCGCCGGGGCGATGGCCCGCCGGATCAAGTGCTATCCGAAAGTGGGTGAACCCGTGACGATCGGGGACGAACTGGGCTTCATCAAGTTCGGATCGCGGGTGGATCTGCTCCTGCCGGTGGACACCAAAATCGACGTCGTCCTCGGACAAAAGGTCACCGGCAAGCAAACCCCCATCGGTCATTTTGCATAGAACGGGCTTAAGATTCGAGCGCCCGCCTCAGGAAGGCATTGAAAGGCTGCATCTCCCGGAAGACTTTCAGCACCGTTTCATGGAACTTCTCCGAAAGGACCACCTCGTCTTTTAGTGAGAATAGCACGGTGTAATGCCTGTACTTCAGCAGGTCGATATCCGGAAAATCCTTCGGGAAATCCCGTGGCGGCGTTTTCGCTTTCTCGAAATCAGATAATCCCTTACAGTATTTCTTCAGCTCTTTCCCCTTCAGGATCGATTTGAACTCGGATGCATTGTAATAGATCTCCTTCCGGATGCGCTTCAACTGGTCGGGTTCGGGCATATACACTCCCGCGGCAAGGAAGGATTCGCCCGGCTGGAAATGGATGTAGTACCCCGGTCCCGGGCCTTTCCGCCCCCTGGGAGTGATCCAGGCGCCCATGTTGACCTTATAGGGCGATTTGTCCTTCGAGAACCTCACATCCCGGAAGATCCGGAAGATGCAATCCTTCGCCTCCACAAATTTTACACTTTCATCAAATACGGCAATCGCCGGTATCAGCGAATGCATGAACGCTTCCACCCCGGCTTTCGCCTCCTCATAGCTCCGCTTATTCTGCAGGAACCATTCCCGGTTGTTATTCTCTGCGAGACCGGATAAAAATCCGAACACGATCTTATTCATAGTAATTCCCTTTACAGACCGGCAAACATACGAAATCCGTCGAAAAATTCAGGCCGGATGTATTACCTTTTTCACTTTTCCCGATTAAGCAATAAACTTCTGATGAAAAGCACCCTCTTATCCGTCGCCTTTTTTGCATTGGCAGCTTCCGGCGTCGCGTCGGGCGGCAGGACTCCCATCGGGGCAAGGTCGCTCGCCATGGGCGGGACCTCGGTGGCGCTCAGCGACCTGTGGTCGGCCGGGAACAACCAGGCCGGTATGGCATGGCTCAAGGGATTTTGCGCCGGAATCGGGATGGAGAACCACTTCCTGCTGAAGGAGCTGAACAGGGAGCAGTTCGCGCTTTGCCTGCCAATGAAGACAGGCTCCTTCGGACTGGTTCTCACCAATTTCGGCAACAGCGCCTACGGCGAAATCAAGGCGGGGTTCAGCTATGCCAGGAAATTGGGCAGGAACTTCGCCGCCGCCTTACAGTTGGACTATCTGCGGATCCACCAGTGCAGCGACTACGGGAACAGGAACCTCGCCTCCTGTGAGATCGGACTGATGTACCGGGCGGGCTCCCGGCTGACCCTGGGACTGCAACTGGTGAATCCCGTACCGGTCAGGATCACCCGGCATCCTCCCGAAACCCTTCCTGCTGTCATGTGCTTCGGCATGACCTGGCGCTTCAGCGACAACTTCCTGCTGTCGGCCGAAGCTGAAAAGGACCTGGAACACCCGTTAAGGATACGGACCGGTGCGGAATATCGCGTGGCAAAGCCGGCACATGCTAGGATCGGGTTTGCAACGGCTCCCCTGATATTAACTTTCGGGTTTGGGCTCCAATTCGGCAGGTTTACTGTTGACGCGGCTTCGGGATACCACCAGGCGCTCGGGTTCAGCCCGGCGCTGACGATCTGTTATGGTTTAAATTAAGGCACTGTCATGAAACCCATCCGCCTGCTTTTCCTGTTTCTGCCACTGATTTCATTCATGCCGGGCATCGCCAGGGGCCAGAATATCAGGACACTGAATGCCGACAGCGCCATCTCCGAAGAAATCTCCCCTTTCATGGGCGATCAGGTCGAACGGCTGGCTGAAACGGCCGGATCGGAGGAAGAGTTTTCGGCGATGGCAGAAGAACTTCAGGAACGTAATGCGAAATCTGTTGATCTGAACAGGGCCGGCAAGCAAAATCTCGAGGCGATCCCGTTCCTCACCCCTGCCCAGCGCAGCAACCTGCTCGATTACCTGGTGACCTACGGGGAGGTGCTTAGTATTTACGAGTTAGCATCCGTACCTGGATTCGATTCGTCGCTGATCCGGCGAATTGAACCATTTTTCAACATCACTCCCGCATCCCGCATCCCGCATGCCACGCCGCGCAATCTCCTCCGGCTTGGCAGGCATGAGTTGCTGATCCGGGCAGGACAGTCGTTTCCATTACCGTCGGGGTACAAGGCCACCGATTCGGCCGGTGTCGTCCGGGCATACCCCGGCTCGCCGCAGCGGTTCTATTTTAAATACACCTGGTCGTATTTTGACCGCATCAAAATCGGCATTGCCGGCGAAAAGGACCCCGGGGAACAGTTCTTCCGCGGTGCACAAAAGCAGGGAATGGATTTCTATTCGTATTACCTGTCGCTCGGTAACATCGGCATCCTGAAGAGCCTGGTTATCGGAAACTTCAGGGCATCCTTCGGGCAGGGACTCACGATGGCTTCAGGATATTCGCCGGGATCGGCGCCGGGATTCCTGAACCTGATCCCGCGCACCGGCGGCGTCAGACCGGCGCCCGGGATGAGCGAATCGTCCTACCTGCGCGGCGCAGCGGCAACCATTAAAGTCAAAGGACTGGAGATCAGCGCTTTTTTTTCACGTCATTCAAGAGACGCGACCGTGAATTCTACCGACAGTCTGTCGGGTACGACCGGTGAAATCAGCTCCATCGGCCTGTCGGGATATCATCGGACCGGACAGGAAATCGCGAAACGAAATGCGGTGCAGGAGCTGCTGGCGGGCGGGAACATCAGCTTCATTATGGCGCCCCGGCAAAGCTGGGGATTCAGGGCGGGGATCACCGGTATCTGGAACAAGTATTCCGCTCCCTATGTGCCCGACAGCCATCCGTATAACCGCTTTGGCTTCCGGGGCCGGGAAAACATGAACATCGGCATCGACGGGCAGGTCCGTTTTCGCGGGATCTGGCTCTTCGGGGAGGCCGCCCGCAGCCGGAACGGCGGCCTGGTTGCATTGGCTGGCATCAGCCTCTCCCCTGCCCCGGGGGTGAGCCTCTGCGCCATCTGGCGGGAGTACGGGCGGGATTACCAGAATTCATATTCAAACGCATTCCGGCAAGGCAGCGCATGTGCCAATGAGAAAGGCATCTATGCCGCGATCACCGCCTCGCTGCATCCGCGGCTGACAGTTTCCGGATATGCCGATCTGTTCTCTTTTCCCTGGCTTCGGTACCGGACAGATTTGCCGACCCGGGGAGCTGAGCTCGGCGTTTTGGCGGACATAAAGGCACCGGGGAATGTATCGTTCAACCTGCGGTTTTATCAGAAGACCACCCGTATCAATGAGACGACGCAGCCGGGAACGATCGTGCATAAGCTGGCCGATCAGGTCATAAGGGATTACCGCCTGAATGCGGAATGGATCCCGAACCCGGGAATCACACTCCGGACGCGCATCGAGATCCGGGAATCGGGATCGGCCTCCGGTAAGCGGTCACTCGGATACCTTGTTTACCAGGATGGCCAGGTGAAGACTTTCCGATGGCCGGAGATGATGGTACTCAGGATCTCTCTTTTTGATGTTCCCGATTACGATTCCAGGATCTATGTCTATGAGCCGGAAGTCCTGTACGGCTATTCGGTGCCTGCATATGAAGGACGTGGAGTCAGATCGGTCCTGCTGCTGAAATTTGCTATCGGCAGGGCCGTTGATCTATGGTTGCGCGGTGGGGTTACCTGGTATGCCGACCGCAACGAAGTGGGAACCGGCGCTGACTTGACAAAGGGCAATTTCCGCGTTGATCTGTCGGGCCAGTTGATGGTCAGGTTATAGCTCTGCGGCCCTCTGCGAAAAAACTCTGCGGCTCTCTGCGGTTATATTTTTTTACCGCGGAGGACCGCTGAGATTACGCAAAGAACCGAAATTGCTGTGACCTCTCCCCCTGCCCCTCCCCTTGAAGGGGAGGGGTCGGGGAGGGGTCATAAAAAACACATTAATGTTTCTTCTGCTGCTCCCCCATCTTCCTGAGGCCTTCCATCCCGTGGATGTTCATCCCCTTCGACAGTTTGGAGATCGTGGAAAGGTCGATGTTGCCGGTGAGGCTGAGGACGGCGACTTCGGTCTTGTCCTTCATCAGCATCACCATCTCGCCGATCTTTCCGGAAGCGTCCTGCTTCGTCATGAATTTGATGTTCTGGCGCCCCTCGTTGATGGTCATCAGCTCCTTGTAAGTGCTTGCCGGGAAGACCCCTGCAAATTCGTTGTACACGGAGACGGCCTTCACGATCTTCGTCGAATCGAACTCATAGGTGAGCACCTTCAGGCCGGTGAGCTGTTCTACCACGCCCCTTACTTCGGCCATGGCGGTATCTTTTACGGCGCCCTCCCCGAGTTTCATCAGCATCTGGAACATCTCCTTTGTGATGTTGACGGTGGTGAACCCCTCCTGGCCGGCATATTTTTCAAACACCTTGTCGACCGGACTCTGCGCGATCATCATGAGCGGCATTCCGAAGAACGCTGCGAATGCTAAACTAAAAACGAACTTTTTCATGGTATTAAGGTTTTATGGACTTTTTGTTATTCGTCCGGGTTAATAATGAAGGGTTGATATTGGTAGAATTTATTGAATGTTTCCAGTTCTTTCATGGCCTTGTCGAGCGCCTGCAGCCGATCCATCTGACGCAGGCCGTGGTTGAGGTTGTCCGAAACGATCATCAGGGCTTCACGGGTTGTAGCCATGGCGAGTTCAGCCTCAGCCTTCTTGGATGATGCAGCGGATCCGTTAAAAACCTCTGTGCGGAAGGTGAAAAGCAGTCCGGCGAGGAGCAGGATGCCGGCTGCGATGCCGGTCAGGTACATAATTTTACGGCGGCGGGGATGCATGGTCACGACAACCGGGCCATCCTCAGCCGAGGCCGGTGCAGC
>Ga0163209_1000500_pt1 | contig 17034 bp, 15 predicted proteins | sample Kivu_160m_FD_113538 | JGI IMG/M metagenome (GOLD analysis project Ga0163209, IMG submission 113538) | Freshwater microbial communities from Lake Kivu, Western Province, Rwanda to study Microbial Dark Matter (Phase II) - Kivu_160m | ecosystem: Environmental > Aquatic > Freshwater > Lake ...
CACGAGACCCATGTTTCACCAAGTATTTAAAATCGTCCGGGCCAAGTTATAAGTTCCGAGTCTTCTATTGCGGATTTCGCCTGCCCGCCGAACAAGTTGTTTGGCAGGCGGGGAATGTGGATTGCGGAATTTGTAATTTCTTTGAACTTTGGACTTTGAAATTTGACATTTGGTCTATGGTTATTCGCATTCCTATCGAGGATTGGATCGATCTCCATACCTTCTCACCTAAAGAGACCCCTTCTCTTTTAGAGGAGTACCTCTTAGAATGTCAGAAGAAGGGTTTCAAAGAGGTCCGAATCATCCATGGAAAGGGAAAAGGAGTACAGATGAAGATCGTTCATTCCTTCCTCAAGAAGAGTCCTCTCGTTGAATCGTTCAAGTTGGCTCCCCCCGAGGCTGGCTCCTGGGGTGCCACCATCGCCACTCTAAGAAAACATACCTGACACGTATTGACAAAAAAAGAAAGCTTTGATAAATTGTGGATGTAAAAGCAGAAATAACAAAAGAAAGGAGGGGTTTTTATGAAACGATGGTCTATCTATATTTCCATGATTCTCATCACACTTCTTCTCATCATTCCAACTCAAAGTACGGCTCAGGTCTCTGGAGGGACAGTCATCTATGCTGCCGGTGCGGATCCGGACAGCTTGGATCCTGCCAATGCAGAAAGTAATCCTTCCGAGGCGGTGAACCGGATGATGTATGAGAACATCGTTCGATTCGATGAGAAATTGAAAATCGTTCCAGGATTGGCAACCAAATGGGAACAGTCGAAGGACGGATTGACCTGGACTTTCCATCTTAGAAAAGGGGTTAAATTCCATGACGGAACTCCTTTCAATGCGGAGGCAGTCAAAATTTTTATTGAGAGGATGATCGGACCGGAAAAACCTTCTCGTTCGGGACTCTATACCCCTTTCGTCAATTCGGTGGAGATAGCAGATGATTACACAGTAAAGGTTATCTTAAAAGCACCCTTTGCCTTCTTCCTCAATAATCTTGCCCACAGCGCATCAGGGATTATCAGTCCAACTGCGCTGAAGACTTATGGAAAGGATATTTCCCGCAGGACTGTTGGTACTGGCCCTTTTAAATTTGTGGAATGGATTCATGGTGACCACCTGACCATGGTCAGAAATGATGAGTACTGGGGAGGAAAACCCAAGCTTGACAAGATCATTGTTAAAACGGTTAAAGAAGATAGTGCCAGGGTGATGATGCTCCAATCGGGGGATGCACAACTGATCGTCCGAATCCCTTCAGAGGATATCCCGAGGCTCGAGAAGGATCCAAAGATTAAACTTGACTCCACAGAAACCTTGCGTGTTTTATTCATTGGAATTAATGTCACCAAAAAGCCCTTAAACGATGCTCGGGTGAGACAGGCATTAAATTACGCCGTCGATAAGGAAGCCATTGTCAAAAACCTCTACCAGGGAAGAGCCCTGGCAGCTGCTGGAATGGTGGCTCCTTTGACCACCGGATACGTTCGTGTCGAGGGTTATTCCTATAACCCAGAAAAGGCAAAACAACTGCTGACGGAGGCAGGTTATCCAAATGGATTCAAGGCAAAGCTTTGGAGCCCTCAGGGCCGCTATCCAAAAGACTTTGAGATGGCTCAGGCAATCCAGCAGCAATTAAAGAAGGTCAATATCGACTGCACCCTCGATACCATGGAGTGGGCCGCCTATTTAGCTGCCACTCGGAAACCGCCTGAGCAGAATGAATCAGAGCTCTTCCTGATCGGATGGGCGCCCTCCACAGCAGAGGCCCGCTGGATCCTTGCACCTCTCTTTACAACAGAGCAGTGGGTTCCAAGTGGAAATAACCGAACCTTCTTCTCCAATAAGGAGTTCGATGAGATGGTGACCAAATTTGCCAGGGCAACCACCAAAACAGAAATGGATAAATACCTAAAGGCCGCTCAGGACTTGCTTTCCAAGGAGGCGCCTTCTATCCCCATTCTGGTGACCAAAGAGACGATTGGCTACAGCACCAAGCTCAAAGGGGTGATCAATTCGCCACTGGAACTTACCTATTTCGATAACAAGACCTATCTGGAGAAATAATGGAGTATCTCGGATAACATTTCTTAAAAGGAGGGCGACTGAAACTGAGTCGCCCTTTCATTTATTTTCCTTATTCCATCCCTCTCCTCTGGGATGGCTGTGTCGTAATCACAAGTAAAGGGGGAAGAAAGGTGTGAAAAATCGAAAGTGGCAGAAATATGGACTGGACCCGAGAGGATGGGTCGATTGGAGAAACTTTAGAGCGGAACCTCTTAGCGTTAAACGATGACACCCAAACAATGTTAATTCCGTGGCCTTACTGCCCCAAGGAAGGTTGCCCTTAAGCTCTAATTTCCCGCAATTCTAAAGTTTCGGAAAGCGGCCCATCCTCTCGGGTCAAAGGCGTACGGACCAATTTATTCACAGCTTAAGAGGAAGGTAAGGGAAACGAAGAAATGGGTCACTATATTTTAAAAAGAATCGTCATGCTCATCCCAGTCCTCATTGGAGTTTCCCTGGTCTCATTTTCTTTGCTCCACATGGTTCCTGGGGACCCGGCCGTACTTCTGGCGGGTGAGGATGCCAATCCGGATTTCATCAAGGCCCTCCGAAAAGAATACGGCCTGGATCAACCTCTTTATGTCCAATACGTTCAGTTTATTTCCCACGTCGTCCGGATGGATTTTGGAATATCCATCAGAAATCGGGAACCTGTCATCAAACTCCTGAAGGAACGCTTCCTCTTCACCGTACAGCTCTCTTTCCTCTCTATCTTGATTGCTGCTTTTATTGGCTTGATCGCAGGAGTCATCTCTTCTACCAGGCAATATTCGATTTTTGATAACCTGAGCATGGTGGGTGCCCTCTTCGGTATCTCTATGCCCATCTTCTGGTTCGGCTTGCTGCTCATGCTCGTCTTCTCCGTCCATCTAAGATGGTTCCCAGCCGGAGGGAAGGGAACGATCGTCCATCTCATCCTCCCAGCTATTGCTCTGGGAGCTGCCTCATCAGCGGTCATCGCCCGCATGACCAGGGCTTCTATGCTCGAGATCATCCGGCAAGATTATATCCGAACGGCCCGGGCCAATGGTCTTCGTGAATTCATCGTCATTTATAAACATGCCTTGAAAAATGCCATGATCCCGGTGATCACGGTCTTCGGTCTCGAATTTGGATATATGCTTGGGGGTGCCGTATTGACTGAAACCGTATTTTCTCTTCCCGGTGTAGGGAGGTTGATGGTGGAGGGTATCTTCCAAAGAGATTACCCTGTGGTTCAGGGTTCGATGCTACTCGTTGCGACAACTTTTGTGCTGGTCAACCTCTTAACCGATATCGCTTATGCCTTCTTTGATCCAAAGATACGATATGAATGAATCAAAAGAATTGAAAACGAGCCAGACCGCAGACGTCTGGCGAAGACTCAAACGAAACCGAGCGGCCATTGTCGGTGGGACCATTGTCCTCTTATTTGTCTTCATCGCCATCCTGGCCCCCTTGATCTCACCCTACCCTCCTAATGAGGGGGATCTTGCAAAGCGGCTAAAGCCTCCCAGCCAAGAACATCTTCTGGGAACCGACCCTCTCGGTAGAGATCTCTTAAGCCGGGTGATCTATGGGGCTCGTATCTCTCTTCAGATCCAGGTGATCGCAGTGATCATTGCGCTGGTGATTGGAACGCTCCTCGGGATGGTCGGCGGTTACTACGGAGGGAAATTGGATAACCTCATCATGAGGGTCATGGATATCCTCCTGGCCTTTCCGGGGATCTTTCTTGCAATTTCCATCATTGCCGTGCTGGGCCCAGGGCTGACGAACTTGATGTTGGCCGCTGGGATCTACTCGATTCCTCAATTTGCAAGAATTGTCAGGGGATCGGTCCTTTCTTTAAAAGAGAAGGAGTTCATTGAGGCATCTCGTGCGGTTGGAGAAAACGATTTTAATATCCTCTTCCGCTATCTGTTGCCGAACTCCATTGCGCCTATCATCATCCAGACCACCCTCCGAATGGCAACGGTTCTCCTCACTGCCTCCGGTTTAAGTTTTCTTGGGCTTGGGGTTCAGCCCCCGACTGCGGAGTGGGGTGCCATGCTCTCCAATGCGAGGGCCTACCTGATCACCGCTCCCCATGTGGCTACTGTTCCGGGTTTGGCGATCATGCTGGTGGTGATGGGTTTTAATCTCTTTGGTGACGGCCTGAGGGATTCACTTGATCCAAGGCTCAGGGATTAATGGAAATGGCAGAGCGCATGGCGCATAATGCAGAAAAAGTCAGATAGTCGGATGGTCGCTTAGTCGTATAGTCGAAAAGACTATTAGACGATGAGACTATCGGACTATGGGACTTTCGAATCATACAAGCTATGCTCCATGCGAATTTCAAGAGGCCAAAATTAATTTCAGATGGGTACACTTTTAAGCATTAAGAATCTTAAGACTCAATTCTACTCCGCGGGTAAAACTATCAAGGCCCTCGATGGAGTGAGCTTCGATATCGAGGAAGGAGGGGTCTTCGGTCTGGTAGGGGAGACCGGCTGCGGAAAATCGGTCACTGCCCTCTCGATTCTGAGATTGATTCCATTTCCGCCTGGAAAGATCGTGGAAGGTGAAATCCTCTTTAAGGGAAAGAATCTTCTTGCCCTTCCGGAGGACGAGATGCGATCCATCCGGGGGAAGGAAATCTCCATGATCTTCCAAGAACCGATGACCTCCTTAAATCCTGTATTTCGTATCGGTGATCAGATGATGGAAGTGATCATGCTCCACCAGGGCTTGATGAGAACTCAGGCTTTTGAAAAGGCGGTCGAGATGCTTGACCGGGTCAATATTCCCGATGCCAAGAGGGTGATGATTCAATTTCCGCATCAATTGAGCGGCGGGATGAGGCAGAGGGTGATGATCGCCATGGAACTCTCCTGCCATCCCTTTCTCCTCATCGCAGATGAACCCACTACGGCATTGGATGTCACCATACAGGCCCAGATTCTCAAACTCATCAAAGAGATACAGAAAGAGCTCCATACCTCGATCCTCTTAATTACCCATGACCTGGGAGTCATTGCCGAGATGTGCGACCGGGTGGCCGTGATGTACGCGGGCTTAATTGTCGAGCAAGCGAGTGTAGAAGAAATCTTTGAAGATCCAAAACATCCTTATACGCAAGGCCTCTGGGGAGCCATTCCACGGATTGATCAGGAGAAGGAAGCACTGGCCGTCATCCCTGGCACCGTTCCGGACCTGAGTCAACCTCCCCTGGGCTGTAAGTTCCATCCCCGATGTTCCTATCGATTCGATCCTTGCGATCGAATGATCCCTCCTCTCTTTCAAACCTCACCTAAGCATCTTGTTTCCTGCTATCTCTATGGGGGAGGAAAGAGCCTTGAATGAACCTTTGCTCCAAGTGAAGGGGCTTAAAAAATATTTTCCCGTTGCCAGAGGATGGGGACAGGAGAAGACCTTCGTTCGTGCCGTGGATGGGATCGATCTTTCGATCGACCGAGGGGAAACCCTGGGCCTGGTCGGAGAATCGGGCTGTGGGAAGACGACGGTTGGAAGGCTCATCCTCAAACTGATCGAACCAACCGAGGGGTCAATCCTTTTTGAAGGTAAAGACCTCGCCCGCCTTGATAAGAAACAGATTCACCCGATGAGGCGTGCCTTTCAGATCATCTTTCAGGATCCCTTTGCCTCTCTCAATCCCCGTATGACCGTCAGCGAGATTGTGGGCCGACCCATGGAAATCCATGGATTGGTGGAACGGTCCAAAAAGGATGAAAAGGTCTTTCGACTGCTCGAATCAGTGGGGCTCATGAAGGAACATCTCAGCCGATATCCTCATGAATTTTCTGGTGGGCAGCGTCAGCGAATCGGGATCGCCAGGGCACTGGCCACTCAGCCCAAATTGATTGTTGCCGATGAACCCACCTCCGCCCTTGATGTATCGGTTCAGGCTCAGATCCTTAATCTGATGAAACAGCTCCAGAAGGAGTTTGGATTGACCTATCTCTTCATTTCTCATAACATTGGAGTCATCCGTCATATCAGTGACCGGGTAGCCGTGATGTATCTCGGAAAGGTAGTGGAGATGGCAGAAAAAAGGGCCCTCTTCCAATCGCCAGTTCATCCTTACACAAAGGCGCTTTTATCTGCGGTCCCCTCTCTGAATCCAAGAAAAAGGAGAGCGGAAGTAATCCTCGAAGGGGATGTCCCCAGTCCCATCAACCCTCCCTCAGGATGCCGGTTTCATACGAGATGCCAATATGCTCTTCCAAAATGTCTCGAAGAAGAACCTTTCTTCCATCAGGTAGAGGAAGACCGATGGGTGGCCTGCCACCTACATTCATGATAGAACGATGATCGATTTCGGAGTGCACCTGCCGCAGGCAGGGAAAGAATCCAAAATGGTAGTCGCAGGCTTCAGCCTGCGTTTGTTTAAAGGTCATGAATAGCCAAAGTACCGCATCCATAAAGGGTGCGACTACCATAAGGAGGAACCCATGTTTACACTGATCAAAGGAGCATCCCTTTATGGTCCAGAAAAGATGGGCACGAGGGATATCCTGATCGTTGGAAGGATCATCGCAAAGATCTCGGATCGGATTAACCTGCCAGATCATTTTAACGCCCGTGTGATTTCAGCCTCCGGAAAAATAGTGACACCGGGTTTGGTCGATCTCCACGTTCACCTTCTGGGTGGAGGAGGAGAAGGTGGGCCCCGGACAAGGACTCCAGAAATAACCTTATCAAAAATCACCCGTGCAGGCGTGACAACGGTGGTGGGGTGCCTTGGCACGGATGATGTCTCCCGCAGACCTGAAACCCTTCTGGCCAAGGCCATGCAACTCGAAGAGGAAGGAATCTCCACATACATTTACTGTGGCTCCTACCAGTTCCCTCCTCCGACCATCACGGGAAGCGTCAGGAAGGATATTGCTCTGATCCCCAAGGTGATTGGAGTGGGAGAGATCGCCCTCTCGGATCATCGATCCTCGCAACCCAGCTTCGATGAACTCTGTCGGGTAGCTGCAGAGGCGCGGGTTGGAGGAATGATCGGGGGAAAGGCAGGATTGGTTCATCTTCACATGGGAAGCGGCAAGCGAATGCTCGACCCTATTCTCCGGATCGTTGAGGAGACGGAGATCCCCATAGGTCAGTTCCTCCCAACTCATCTGACCCGGGCGCAATCGCTTATGGAACAATCGATCCAGTTTGCGAAGATGGGAGGAAACATCGATCTCACCGTGAGAGGACAGGAGCTTCACTTCCCCCTGTCAACGGGGAAAGCTCTGCAAATGGCTCTCGAAGGAGGGGTCACCATCGACCAGATCACCCTGAGCTCGGATTCAAATGGTTCGATGCCCCTATTTGATGAAAAGGGGAAAATGATAAAACTCGGTGTGGGAGATATTCAAAACCTCCATTTCGAATGCAGCGAATTGGTAAAGGAAGGTTTTTCATTGGAGGATGTCCTAAAAATGGTGACATCAAATCCCGCAAAAAGAGTCGGGATCTTCCAAAGCAAAGGAAGTATCGAAGAGGGAAAGGACGCCGACCTGTTGATTTTAAGTAACGATTTAAGAATCGAATCCGTTATGGCAAAAGGTCAGATGATGATTCATCAGGGTGAGGTTCTAATAAAGGGAACTTTTGAAGAGTGAGGAACCCCTCACCCATGCCCTCTGAAACTGTGTCGTAATCGCAAGCGAAGGGGGAATTCCGGCGGGACAGGCAGTCAGGTTCTTCAGCTTTAGAATGCGGTCTTTTAGGTTATGGTTAATAGCCCTTTTAGAAATAGGATTCTTTTCATGGGCTTGGATCTCCGCAGCTAAGGGATAAAGGGTTTCCGCTCTAAAGCTTCATCACCCGACCGCCTGTCCCGCCTTATAAAGAAAGTAGCTTCTCATTGATTACGACGCGGCCCTTCTGGGAAAAGGGGAAGGGTGAGGGGAAAACAGGACATGGCATAAGCTTTCATGAGGGAGAAAAAATGAGGCCATTGATCGGAATTACCTGTTCAAGGGTGACTGGAGGGGCCTGGGGGATCTATTCTCTTGGCCATTTTATGGACTACACTTTCGATGAGTACAGTCGGGCTATTCAATATAGTGGGGGGGCGCCTTTGCTGATCCCGATTGCTCAAAACCGTGATACGCTCCAAACCATCCTTGACAGGCTGGATGGCCTCCTTCTGAGTGGCGGTCCGGATATCCATCCGAGGTTTTATGGCGAACAACCCCTACCAGGTTTGGGAGAGATCGATGAAGATCTCGACCGGATGGAATTGGAGATAGCCGGGGTGGCCTTTCAAAGGGACCTCCCGATTCTCGCCATCTGCCGGGGAATACAAGTTCTGAATGTGTCACGGGGAGGGACGCTCTATCAGGACATCCGCAGCCAGGTTCAGGAAAGTATCAATCATACCCAACCAGCGGATAAAGGGACCAATACCCATTCGATCAGCATTGAGGCCAAAACGTTTCTCCATCGCATTTTTAAAAAAAAAGAAATCTGGGTCAATGGCAAACATCACCAGGCGATCAAGGACCTGGCCCCGGGTTTAATCGTCAGTGCGAAGGCGAGTGACGGTATCATTGAGGCGGTTGAACATCCTGAAAAGAAATTTGTCATGGGAGTGCAGTGGCACCCGGAAGGAACCTGGAGGGATGACCCTTTTTCAAAAAAACTCTTCCGGGCTTTTATCCAGGCATCCCTCCAAAATCGGATTCACCGCTGAGACGCAGAGATCGCTGAGGGAGATTTTTCTTCTGATCCAATCCCGCGCTTCGCGGGATTGGATCAGAAACTCCGTCCCTTCGGGAGTAGACTTTTTGTTTGGCGGTGCCTCTCCGCCAAACAAAAAATTCTTTCTCCGCGTCCTTAGCGCCTCCGCGGTAAAAATATTATTTTGGACATGCATGTTCTTTCCCCAAAATTCGATCACAACCGTTCGATCTTGAAGAACACTGGCCTTGCCCCATCGCTGCAACAGGAATAAATTAGTCCTTCTTTTTTGATCCAAGGATAGTTTCCCCCAAATCTGAGTCCGGTCACTGCCGGATAGAGGTCATGCCAGGCCCACGTGCAAAAGCCGGATGGCATTGCTCCGGTCTCTTCCACAACAAACTCCTGTCCCTCCTCTAACCGATCACAATAGGCAGCCATCTCTTCTGATACCTCTGGAAGGGGCCGACCGTAAACCTCATTCGAACTCAACTTCTTTATGACCGTGATCTTCAGCGGGTTCCGTTTCGCCATGTTCTCCTCCTTTCACCCAGGGTGAAGTTACTTTTTGATTTAGAGTCTGTCCATAATGTGTGTTAGTCCGTCATGCCGGACTTGATCCGGCATCCAGAATCTTCTAAAAACACTGGATTCCGGCTGGAGTTTACCCCGTACTTGATACGGGGCCGGAATGACAATTCTGGCTAAGGGACAATTTATAAACAGACACTATATTCTATTCATATTCTTATACGATGTAAAGGATTCTTCCCGATCCGTAACCATTTTTCCCCTGATGAGATCAAGCCCCATTCAGCTTGATTTAGCCCCTCTATTTCTTTTAAGATAAGATTAATGAAAGGTTTTTTTAATCGACTTTTAAGAATTGATCTCTCGAATCAGAATTCGGCCGTCGAACCCATTCCTGAATCGACTCTTCGATCCTACTTGGGAGGCAAGGGTTTAGGGTCTTACCTCCTTCTTAAAGAAAACCCACCCCATATTGACCCTTTTTCGCCTCAAAATCACCTCATCTTCACAATGGGTCCCTTGGCAGACACTCCCTTTTACGGCTCCAGCCGTTACGCTGTTTTTACCAAATCCCCTCAGACAGGAATCTATTCTGAATCCTATTCTGGAGGAAACATCACCCTCGCTATGAGTCGGACGGGTTACGATGCCATGATCATAGAGGGAATATCGAACCACCCCATCTTTCTTGAGATCAGCGATAGGGATGTCGTCTTTCACCCTGCCTTACATCTCTGGGGAAAGGTGACTTACGAGGCAGAGGAAGCCATTCTCAAAGCAGTTGGGATCAAGGGATCCGGTGCATTGGTCATCGGCCCAGCGGGTGAGAATCTGGTTAAATTTGCGGTGATTGAGAGTGAGCACGGGCGTTCCCTCGGAAGAGCGGGAATTGGCGCGGTCATGGGATCGAAAAATCTGAAAGGGATTGTCTTTCATGGCAAGAAGCGCCGGGAGATTGCTGATCCCTCTTCCCTGAAAAGATTGGCCCTCGAATTTAAAGATCGAGTCAAAGACAACCAAACCGTTCACATTTATAAAAAGTATGGAACCCCCATGCTGGTTTCCATTATGAATACCATCGGTGCCTTTCCAACTCAATATTGGTCCAAAGGGACATTAGACGGATGGGAGGGAATCAGTGCGGAGAGTCTGATGGAACGCTGCCAGGTGAGTTCGATGGCCTGTCCCCATTGTTTCATGGCTTGCGGAAAAATTTCTGAGGTGAAACAGGGGAGACACCGAGGTCTCCGCATCAGGGGCCCCGAATACGAAACCATTTATGCCTTTGGGGGGCTCTGCATGGTGAATTCCATCGAAGAGATCATTTATCTCAACGACCTCTGTGACCGTTTGGGGATGGATACCATTACAGCAGGAAACTTAGCTGCCTTTGCCATTGAAGCCTCAAAAAGAAAGAAGGTTCAAGACAACCTCCAATATGGAGATGTCGATGGAATCGCCGAGATCTTAACCAAGATTGCCTATAGAAAAGGGGTGGGTAAGATTTTATCGGAAGGGGTTCGCCATGCTGCGAAAGTCTGGGGGATGGAAGAAAAAGCAATCCATGTAAAAGGATTAGAGCCAGCAGGCTTCGATCCGAGAGTGTTGAAAGGAATGGGGCTTGCTTACGCCACGTCGGATCGAGGGGCTTGCCACCTCAGAGCTACCTTTTATAAGTCTGAACTTTCCGGTCAGATTGATCCAGCCCAGGTAAAGGGGAAGGCTAAGCTCTTCGTGGATTATGAGGACAAGATGACCCTTTTCGATGCCCTGATCCTCTGCCGTTTTTATCGAGATTTAATCACCTGGAACGATCTCCAAGAGATTATCAAATCGGCTTGCAACCTTTCATTCAAAAGAAAAGAGCTGAAAGCCATAGCCTCTGGAATTATCAATCTTGCCCGGACGTTCAATCAACGAGAGGGAATGACGAAAAAGGAGGATAAACTTCCTCGCCGATTCTTTCGAGAGGTCCTTCAGGAGACAGGAAAAACGATCCAACCCAAAGACCTGGAGTTCATGTTGAAAGAGTATTACCAGCTACGGGGATGGAAATAGAATCTTTACCTGGATAGCGAGCCCTGCAGTCCGTGGTCACCTCTTTTCAACTTGCAACGTGGAAGATTCTTCTAACAGGGTTTACTCCTCATCCTCGAAATGTTAACATAATTTAAATCGGTGGGACTCGGATGGAAAAGTGCAATGTGGGTATCCTGATCTTCAAGGATGTTGAGGTGTTGGACTTCGCAGGGCCTTTCGAGGTTTTCTCTCGAACGAGACTCACCCCCGGTGTTGAATCACGCCGCTCTGAAGAGAGCGCACCCTTCCTCGTCTTTACGGTCGCCAAGGATGGGGCACCTGTTATTACGACAGGAGGTTTAAAAGTCATTCCTGAATTTACTTTCAACAACGCTCCTCCCATTGATCTTTTAGTCTTGCCGGGCGGATTGGGAACGCGACCTCTCCTCGCAGATCAGGAAACACTCAATTGGATCAGACAGATTGCAACAAAAGCAAAAAAGGTCACATCGGTATGTACCGGTTCTCTTCTTCTTGCCAAATGTGATCTTTTAAAAAATCGCCGTGCGACAACCCATTGGGCCATCCTGGATCTCTTACAGTCGTTAGACAAAAGTGTGAAAGTTGAACGAGACCGGCGAGTGGTGGATGATGGGATCATCACTTCGGCGGGCGTTGCCTCAGGAATAGACATGGCCTTTTATGTTGTTGAAACCCTTTACGGTCGGGAAGTGGCTGATGACACCGCCCGATATATCGAATTCCGTCGAATGGATCTTTAAGAACATGATAAGCCTTCGAAGCCTGAAAACCAAAATCATTCTCAGCGTTATCATCGTCGTCGTGGTGATCGAGGGACTCTTTCTTTATCTCAATATCAGATCCCTTTCCCGGCAGATTCTCGATAAAACAGAAGAGGAGGCATTTAACCTCAGTGAGACCATCCGCTTGAGCATTCGCAATGCCATGATCAAGGACCGAAGGGATGAATACCAGAGAATCATTGATGATGTGGCTCAGAGAAAGGGTATCGCCGAGGTTAGAATTTTCAATAAACAGGGAGAGATCACCGTCTCTTCGGATAAAAGCAAGGTTGGAACCGTGGTCGATAAGAAGGCCGAGGCCTGCTATGGATGTCACCGGGAGGACGAGGCAAAGGTCCTGCTCCCATCCGATAGCAAAACCCGTATCTATCACACGGAAAAACAGAGGCTGCTCGGTTTAATTAACCCCATATATAATGAACGCTCCTGCTACCCTTGTCACCCGAAAAGTTTGAATGTCCTGGGTGTCCTTGACACAATGATCAGTCTCGAAGGCTTTGAAAAAGAAAAGGCCCAGATTTACAACCGAATGATGATCTCAGGGATCGTCAGTGTCATCGTGCTGAGCTTATTATTGAGTCTGTTGCTCACCCGCTTTGTGAACCGGCCCATTGATAAACTTCTGGCTGCCACAAAGACAGCGGCCCATGGGAATCTGGATCAAACCGTAGGGGTTCGATCCCACGACGAATTGGGGGAGCTTGCCGATTCCTTTAACAATATGATCTCAGAACTGAAACGATCTCGTGACGCTATTGAAGAGTGGACTCAAACCTTAGAGCATCGCGTTCAGGAAAGAACCCAGGAACTTCAGCGGATCCAAGACCAACTCGTGCGTGCGGGTAAAATGGTGGCATTAGGTGAACTGGCCGCAGGGGTGGCGCATGAAATCAATAACCCTCTCACCGGAGTCCTCACCTTCAGTTCCTTGATGCTGAAAAAAGTGGACGAAGCCCACCCTTGGAAAAAAGATCTCGAGAATATTGTCCAGCAAACGACTCGATGCCGAAACATTGTAAGGGGTCTTTTGGATTTTGCCCGACAAAGAAAACCGGATAAGAAAGAGTGGGATATTCACAGCATCATTAACCAAACGGTCACCCTCGTTGAAAATCAGGCCCGCTTCCAAAATATCAAAATTAACAAGGAATTTAAACCCGATATGCCACTGCTTTTTATTGATGCTGACCAGATTCAGCAGGTGTTCATGAACATCATCATTAATGCCGCAGATGCGATGGCAGGGGATGGAGGGGCGTTGACGATTAAAACAAATATGAAAGATGGAATGGCTGAAATTTCCTTTACCGATACAGGGTGTGGGATGTCAAAAGAGCATCTCTCGAAACTTTTTGCCCCCTTCTTCACAACCAAAGACCCTGGAAAAGGAACGGGGTTGGGATTAGCGATCAGTTATGGAATCGTTCAAAGCCACAATGGTGAGATTGATGTGGAAAGTGAGTTGGGAAAGGGTTCGACCTTCCGTATCAAACTCCCCGTCGAATCTCCTGACAAAACTACCGCCTGAAAGATTACCTCATCGCTCTCTCCAGATCTTCCACTAAGTCATCCACTTGTTCGATGCCTACGGACAATCTCAGAAGGGCATCCGTTATACCAATCCTCTTTCGTTCAGCGGCCGAGATTCTTGCGTGGGAAGTGACGGCAGGTGAGCAGATGGTGCTCTCGATCCCTCCCAGACTCACGGCCGGCTTGATCAGATGTAATCCCCTGATATAGCGAGCCGCATCGACTTTTTTCTCATCAAGCTCAAAGGACAGCATGGCACCGAAACCGTCCATTTGGGATTTCGCAATTTCATGTCCCTTAAAATTCGGCAAACCCGGGTAGTTCACCCGTTTGACGGTCGGATGTTCTTCCAAGAAAAGAGAGATGCTGCGAGCGTTTTGAGTCTGTCGCTCAACTCTGATCGCCAAGGTCTTTAGACTCCGCTCAAGCAAGGAGCACATCATGGCGTTCAGACTGCCTCCAAGGTGCCGTGCAACGGCGAGGATACGCTCAGCCTTCTCATGCGTCGTCACAGCGACACCACAGCAAATATCACTGTGCCCCCCGAGGTATTTCGTGCCACTATGCACCACGATATCAATGCCCAGCTTCAGAGGGTTTTGATTGATCGGGGTCGCAAAAGTATTATCAATGATGGTGACGAGGTGATGTTTCCGAGCAAATTCCGAAACTTTTTGAATGTCAATGACGCTAAGCAGCGGGTTTGTGGGAGATTCGATCACCACCACCTTGGTGTTTCCCTGCACCGCATTGCAAACGGAATCCGCATCGGTTGCGGCAAAGGTGTGATGGATTCCCAGTCTTTGGAATTCATTCGTGGCGAACGCATGGGTCCCTCCGTAGAGTTCATCCATCAGGACCACATGGTCACCCGCACCGGCAAAGGCCAGGATGGCTGTACTGATGGCAGCCATACCCGAACTGAACAGAACTCCATCTTCCGCCCCTTCCAATGCACAGATCTTTTCAACAACCGCTTTCTGATTTGGAGTATTGAAATAACGCGGATATGGAATCTCCTCTCTGTCGAGATACTCGAATGCGGATGAAGCAAAGATAGGCGTGTTGATTCCACCAGCAGCGGTGTCATGGATGCTCCCGCTATGCACACATCGTGTCTCTTTTTTCATCGGAAACCTCCCTTCAAACCAAAGATCTTAAGCTTAACATCTTCTTATTTTGCTTCTTTCCACATTTCTGCCAGACGGTCCTCCCCATTTTTCCCTTCTTTAAAACCGATAGCTCCCAAAAGATAAACTCCCTTCTGCATAAGAATAACCTGACCCTGATATGGATCTTCAGCGCTGAAGGAATGGGGTCCAAATCCTATGGCCGGGTTTGGGTGGACCTTCCCCTTTTTGGATAGATAATCTTTGTAAGTTCTCAAGGCATTCATTGCATCTTTGGGATTTCTAAAAATGACCAGAAAGAGCCGAAATTCTTTACCATCGCTGTCCACTTTATCCTCAGCCTTATCCTCATCCTCAGCTTTTTCCTTAACCTCATCCTTACCCTCAACCTTATCCTTATCCTTAACCCTATCCTTATCCTCAACCTTATCTTTTTCCCTCTCGATATAGCTCCCTTGGAAACCCCTTTTCAAAAATTGATGCCCTAAAACCCCTTCGGGAAAATATTGTATGGACCCCGGTTTGAGTCCGTTCTTCGGGAAATAACTTATCTCTTTGGGTGCGGGTGAAGCGTCTGAAATCTTCAACGAGACGATCGTTGAAAATTCTTTCAGGGTTGAAGGATTTGATTCTGTGGCATAGACCATGACAAAGTACCTGCCCTTATAGAAGAAGGCAGAGCGATCATCAAGGTAGGAATCCAACCCAATCCCTGCTGGACGATCCTCATTTCTAAATCTTGAAAATATCCCGAAGGCCTGAAGGACATTTCCCATATCGTAGATGTCCAATTCAACCTGATTCTCAGGGGTCTTCAGATTCTGATAAACAGCGAATATCGACTTTTGGAATCCATATTTGATATAGAGCTCTGCCTGGCCATTGATATGTCCAAAGAGTGTTTTTTTCGAATAAATGTGAGGCCCATCGATCAAGGCCCATCCTCCGGGGAGGTCTTTCTTTGGAAGGAGGGACTCCATTGAGGCTTCTCCGATACAGAGGTCGTTTCTCCAAAAGAACAGCATAAAAACAAATAGAAGGACCAACTTCTTAGGACTCATGTCAGCTTAAGACCTCCGAACTCTGAATTTTGTGTATTTGTCCTTTAATGTCAACTCCTCTCCTGCAAATGACGGAACAGGAGGAGCACTCAGAACATCGTTCAATGCTCTGTAATGGAGCTGACCTTTCTAACACCTCTTTTACAAGATGATCGTTCTGGTACCCATCATGATACATGACCATCCTCAATAAATCCTGGTAAACAACCCCATAAGGGCATTCTCCGGCACATTCACCACACAACGTACAAATTCTCCCCCGGAGGAAGGACTGATACGCCTTCAGATCATTCAAATCTCCCTTCGAAATCGAAGTCCCCATGGCGCCCACACATTCCTCGATCTGCTCAATGGTAGTCACTCCCGGAACGGCTGCGGATACATTCTGGTCCATCAATATGTATTTGAGGGCAGCTTGATGAGGGGTGAGCCCTGCCATCCTCTCTTTCTTGTAACCCCCTGCTTGTGTCTTCATCGCCACAATGCCGATCCCTGATTTCGCTGCCAGAGACACTGCCTCTTTCAAACCTTTCGAATGGGTAAAATTGTAAGAAACCAGAGCCACATCATGATAATTGGATTTTACTGCCTCTTTTAAAAGAGAGGCCATGTTGCTATGGGTGGAAAAGCCGGTAAACCGGGCTTTACCCTCCTTCTTCATCTTCGACATGAATTCGAAGAGTCTGTCACTCGAAACATCTTCGGTGGAGTGGAGGCCGTGCCAAACGAGGACATCGATATAATCCGTTTGGAGTCGGCGGAGGCTTCTCTCCACGGATTGGCGCATCTTCTTCTCCTCATGGTCGTGAACCTTCGTCTGTATAAAGACCTTCTCCCGCCTTCCTCGAAAAACCTTGCCGACCATCTCCTCATTCTTACCATGCATGTAGCAGTCTGCCGTGTCATAAAAATTGATCCCAAGATCAAAGGCCCGCTGGAGCACAGCCGGGTCGCTGCAATTCATCACACCCATGCTCACCGCTGTCACCTTCAGTCCTGTTTTGCCAAGGGTTCGATACTCAAGGTTTGGCGACTTCTCACTCTTCCCAAAAGAGCGCTTCACATTCAGAATGCCGGGAGCGGCAATCCCCAAGAGAGCTGATGAAATGGTCTTGATGAATCCCCTTCGCCCCATTATCTTAGAAAGCATCGATCCCTCCGTGAAAACAGCAACTAATACAAACGCGCTAAATAAAATGACATCACC
>Ga0163209_1000501_pt1 | contig 17024 bp, 16 predicted proteins | sample Kivu_160m_FD_113538 | JGI IMG/M metagenome (GOLD analysis project Ga0163209, IMG submission 113538) | Freshwater microbial communities from Lake Kivu, Western Province, Rwanda to study Microbial Dark Matter (Phase II) - Kivu_160m | ecosystem: Environmental > Aquatic > Freshwater > Lake ...
GGGTGGGGTTATGATAGGGGAAAACCCGTGCCTGCGCGCAGAAGTGCGCTACAGCAGGTGTGGTCTTCCGCATAGGCCGATAAACTTACCGATCGGTAAATTCTTCTTGACAGGAAAGAATTGATATGTTAATTACCGGTAGGTAAACCCCGTTAGAAAGTTTTTTCCTTTCTAACGGGGTAAATAAAATCGGAGGAAGTGGCTATGAAAGAAACCAGGGCAAAACCCACCTCATCAGATGTGGCTGTCCGTGACCGACTTCTCGCAGGCGCTGCAGAATTGTTTACCCGAAAGGGCTATAACGGAACAACGGTCCGTGAGATTGTGGCCTTCGCTGGGGTTACCAAACCGGTCCTCTATTACTACTTCCGAAACAAAGAAGGAATCTATATCGAGTTGATCCGCGGGGCTTTTGCAAAATTCGACGCCCTCCTGGACGAAATCGGGAGGGAGCAAGGAAAAGCAACGGAGAGATTGATTCGATTCTCCGATCGGGTGTTTGCCCTTTTTATGGAAAACATAAAGGTGGCAAGGCTGATGTATTCGATCTATTATGGGCCCCCTCAGGGGGCGCCTTTTTTTGACTTCGACGCCGTTCATCTCCGCCTCCAAGAGGTTGTCCGGTCTTTGATTAGGAAAGGAATTCGTCAGGAGGAATTACCAAAAGGAAATATAGAGGACAGGGTGTGGATCATTCTTGGAGTCGTAAACATCGCCATGGAGGTTAATCTCTCCCACCCGGAAAAGGCGATAGATCGGAAAGGATTTGTCCGAATTCTTAATCTCATCTTCCGGGGATTTCAACAGGAGGGAAGAAGATGATGATCCGTTCTATCTCCGGAGTTTGGTTGGTCATCCTATGGATCGGCTTGTCGGGATGCTCTGACAAGGAAGAAGGTAAGGACCCAGGCGGAAAGACGACAGGTCGTCCCCCTGTGGCGGTGGAAGTCAACAAAGTCACTTTGACAGACCTCACGGAGGGCATCGATGTCATTGGTTCGCTCTCCCCGAAGTTCAGTGCGGACGTCAAATCCGAGTATTCAGGAATCGTTACCGACGTCTATGTGAACGAATGGGTCAGGGTGAAGAAGGGGACCCCTTTGGCTAAAATCGATACCCGTGAAATGGAGATTCTTTTGCAGAAGGCCAGAGCAGCGGTGGAGATGAGCAAGGCCAATCTTCTGCAGGCAGAGGTCGCAGGAAACCGGGCCCATCGAGAACACGACCGCTTGCTTAAGCTCAAGGAGGTTGGGCTAGTGACGCAACAGAACCTCGATGATGGCCTGACCGAAAAGGAGGCATCTGCTGCAAGGATCGAAGCAGCCAAAGCACAGATGAGGGCTGCTGAAGAAGATTTTCAATACACACAGACCCGACTTTCCAAAACAATCATCCACTCACCGATGGATGGAGTGGTTTCTTTCCGGGGTGTGAATGTGGGAGATTTGGTTGGAGAGATGGGCTCTCCAAAGGTGATGTTCCGTATCATCGACCCACGGATTCTCGATCTTACGGTGACTGTGCCTTCGATGGAGATGACCAAGGTCCATGTGGGTCAACCTTTGACATTTTCAACAGACGCCCTCCCTGGAAAAACCTTTACAGGAAAGGTGATGTTTATCAATCCGGTGGTGAATGAGTCTGATCGATCAGTGAAGGTAACGGCCGAGGTCGAAAATCTTACAGAGCAGTTGAAGGGTGGCCTCTATGTGAAGGGCCGAATCATCACGGGAAAACGAACGGGTATTCTAAAAGTTCCCCGGGCTGCCCTCCTCTCGTGGGATGTCGCTGGAAAGAAAGGAGACATTTTTGTCGTGAAGGGAGAAACTGCAAGCCGGCGAACCGTTCAGACCGGGAGTGTCATGGGTGATTTTGTGGAAGTAACCTCAGGGATCAACCTGGCCGAACCGATCGTCGTCCGTGGAGGATTCAACCTCAAAGATGGGGATCGGGTCAATGTGATCCAGGTCAACGGAGGTTAAACAGATGTTTCTTTCTGATGTCTCGATCAAGCGACCCATTTTTGCTTCGGTGATGATGCTGGCATTGGTCACCTTAGGAATTTTCTCTTACCGTCACTTAGCTATTGACATGTTTCCTGATGTCGAAATTCCTGTCCTTTCCATCATTACGAAATACCCGGGTGCCTCGCCGGAGACTGTGGAGAGAGAGGTATCGAAACGGATTGAGGAAGCCGTCAATCCCATCTCAGGTGTCAAGCATGTAATATCCACTTCTCGAGAAAGCGTTTCTACCGTGGTCATCGAATTCAATCTGGAGGTCAAAATCAATGAGGCCTCCCAGGAGGCTCGAGCAAAGGTGAATGCCATTCGAGGCGATCTACCTCAGGGAATCGAAGAACCGATCATCCAGAAGCTTGATTTTTCTTCAATACCCATCGTCTCCCTCGCCGTACGTTCAGAGACCCTTTCACCCAAGGACCTCACGACCTTAGTGGAAAAAAAAGTCAAGCGCCGATTCGAAAACATCTCTGGCGTGGGAAAGGTCGATCTGGTCGGCCAATCGAAACGTGAAGTGAACATCAATATTAACCCCTCCCGACTGGAGGCTCTCGGAATGGGTGTGGATGAGGTGATCACAGGCCTTCAGTCAGAAAACGTGAATACTCCTCTCGGCAGGCTCAATCGCAACAGCTCCGAATACCCTCTGAGAGTCTCTGGAAAGCCTGAACTTGTGGATCGATTCAAAACGATGGTCATCGGCCAGCGAAATGGCCGTCCTGTCGTGCTTTCAGAGGTGGCGGAGATTAGGGACGGCATTGAGGAACAGCGGTCTCTCGCCTTTGTGAACGGGGTGCAGGCCGTTTCACTGGATGTCCTCAAACAGTCAGGAGCCAACACCGTGGAGGCTGTAGAGCGGGTGAAGAAAGAAATTGCAAGACTCCAGACAGAACTCCCTTCCGGAACGATCATCGAGATGGTGCGCGACGGATCGATCATGATCCGTGATTCTGTCAGGGATGTTCAGGAAACGCTCATCCTCGGCGGGATCTTGACCATCTTTATCGTCTTTCTTTTCCTCAATTCGTGGCGTTCCACGGTGATTACAGGTCTGACACTTCCGATATCGGCGATCTCATCTTTCATCATCATGAACTTCCTGGGGATGACACTGAATGTGATGACCCTGATGGCCCTCTCTCTCGCCATCGGAATGCTCATTGATGACGCCATCGTCGTTCGGGAGAACATCGTTCGCCACCTCGAGCGCGGAGAGGATCACTTCGAAGCGGCCCGAAAAGGAACAAGTGAAATCGGTCTGGCTGTCCTGGCCACCACATTCTCTATTGTTGCGGTCTTTGTCCCGGTCGCCTTTATGAAGGGGATTGTCGGCCGGTTTTTCTTCCACTTCGGGATCACAGTGGCCTTTGCGGTTCTCATCTCCCTCTTCGTCTCTTTTACCCTCGACCCCATGCTTTCTTCCCGCTGGTATGACCCGGATATCGAGAGAAAGGGAAAAAGACATAGGATGGCCAGAGTTCTTGACCATTTTAACAACTGGTTTGACCGAACTGCAGATCTTTACCGTATCATCCTCGCCTGGACACTGAAGTACCGCAAAACAGTCGTCCTGATCGCCGTCCTCTCACTTCTTGCCGGTTTGGGGGTCTTCAAATTCCTTCTTCAGAGTGAATTCATCCCCAAATTCGACCAGGGAGAATTTCAGGTTAACTTCACGACCGCACCGGACGCCTCTATTGATGAGACGCGGGGGAGAATTCATGCTGTTTTGATTTCTCTGAAGGAGATTCCCGAGTTGAAGCACACCTATGCCACGATCGGAGCAGGAGACCAAGGAACCGTCCGCGATGCCATGGTCTATCTCAAACTTGTAGACCGAAAGGAGAGGAGACGCCCCCAGACAGCCATTCAAGAGGATGCCCGTGATCGTCTACAGAAAATTCCTGGCATTCTACCCTTCATCACGGAAGCAGGGAGTCTGGATACTCGGAAGCCTCTTCTCGTTAATCTCAGAGGAGACGACATTTTCCTTCTCAAAAAATATGCGGCTGCATTAAAAGAAAAGATGTACCAGATTCCGGGAATCGTTGACATCGAAGTCACTTTAGAACAGGACATCCCAGAATTCCGTTTGGCAGTTGACAGGGAGCGGGCGGTCGACGCGGGTATCATGACAGCCCACATCGTTCGGACGGTAGGGGCGTTGGTCGGTGGGCAAGCCGCCACCACCTATGAAGATGAGGATGGCGATGCCGTGAATGTCCGCGTCAGACTCCCGGACTCTCTCAGGCAAGATCTATCACAGGTGGGAAATCTCAGGCTGGCCGTTCAAAAACCGGGAGAGGGTCCTGCACTCATTCCCCTGGGTGAACTGGTCTCCTACTCTATGCAGCCCACCCCTTCGGAGATCGACCGGCAGGATCTGACTCGCCAGGTCGTCATTTCCGCAAACCTCGACCGCCTTCCTCTCGGGACAGCAATAGAAAAAGTGGGCAAAGCTGCCTCCCGAGCCGAGATGGCACCTGGATACAGAGTTGTGTTTTCTGGAGAAGCGGAACATATGGCAGAGTCGTTCGGATATTTGGTAGAAGCTCTCATCCTAGCCATTATCCTTGTTTATCTCATCTTAGCAGCCCAGTTCGAATCGTTTATCGACCCCCTCTCGATCATGCTGTCCTTACCCCTCTCTCTCATCGGAATGGCAGGTATGCTACTGGCAACCGGCGATACCATTAATTTGATGTCGCTCATCGGCCTCATCATGTTGATGGGACTCGTGACCAAGAATGCGATCCTGCTGGTCGATTTTACCAAGGTTCTTCGTTCGCGGGGAATGGAACGGACAGAGGCGATCGTGACCGCGGGTCGAACGAGACTTCGACCCATCATGATGACGACCCTGGCCATGATCTTTGGAATGCTACCCCTTGCCCTTGCACTTGGAGCCGGTGCAGAGATGCGGGCTCCCATGGCCCGTGCAGTTATCGGTGGGCTCATCACATCGACCTTTCTCACCTTGCTCGTTGTGCCGGTCATGTACTCGGTTCTTGACGATTTGGGTGGGTGGGTCCGTTGTCGCTGGAAAGGCAACTCCCGTTAGAAATGACTGGGCTTTCTAACGGGGTAGAAAGGAGGTTTAAGGAATGAAGAGAACCATTACCCTCTCAACCTGGGGGAGGAACTTCTCCCTTGTTATCGTCTTTCTCCTTACTGCCGTCCTATGTACCCTCCCCTTCAGTGCAGTCCGCGGAGAAGAAAAAGAAGTTAAGATTTTGACGTTAGAAGAGGCCCTTCGAATCACAGCAGAGAAAAACAGGGACATTCAGAAGGCCAGTGAATACCGGAATCTGGTAGAAAGCCGATACGTCGAGGAACGCGCAGCCGCCCTGCCCCAGTTTGTGATCGCAGCCCATGCCTCCAACTCGAGGGACGAAAGTCAGAAAGCCTTTGGAATAGGCCTCCCTTTGCGAAGCAACACCCGCTCTGTTGAGCTGGGGCTCTCACAGGCGTAATGCACATGGGGACAAATTGGGGCAGCCGTTCGGGCCGCAAAGGTTGGGATCGCAACAGCCGACGACCAGTTACGAATCTTTCGCCAGGCTGCGCTCCGGGATGTCTCGGCATCCTTCTACGATATTCTCTTAGCAAGGGCTCTGAATGCGATTGCGATCCAAAGTTTGGAACAGAAAATCCGTCACTACGATGAGGCAAAGAAAAAGTATTCTGTAGGAGTGGCCACCGATTACGATATTTTGGTTGGAAAGGTAGCAGTTGATAATGCACGACCTGATGTCATCCGGACGGAAAACCTCATCCGGATCTCGAGGGAAAACCTTCGGTTTCTTCTCGGCTTTGAGCAGGAAGTGGATGTCAAGGGTAGTCTGGAAGCAACCATTGCATCTTATCCAGAGTATGAGACCGCAATGGAGCTGGCAATAAAAAACCGCCCGGAGCTCTCTGACCTCCGGCACCGTATAGAGGTGGCGAATGAACTGGTGAAGATCGCCAATGCGGGAGACAAACCGCGCCTCGATCTTAAGGCGGGATATGGTTTTCGGGACCTTGACGTAGGCCAGGACCATCATGCAAATGGTTCTGCTTGGTCGGCAGGTCTCTTTGTCACCTACCCTATCTTTGATGGTTTGCGAACGCGCGGAAGGGTTTCCCAGGCCAGAAGCAACGTCGCAACGCTTAAAATTGAAGAGGCCAAAGCACTCGACTCCATCAAACTGGAAGTGCGCGATGCGTGCAATGCCGTGAGAGAAGCAGGGGAGATTGTGAAAGCCCTCTCCAGCACCGTGGGGCAAGCTGAACGGCTCCTTTATATGGCCGAAAAGGGGTATGAATACGGAGTCAAGACCAAGCTCGATGTCGATGATGCGGAATTAAATCTCGTTAAGGCAAAGGGGAATCTTGCACGGGCAAAACGAGATTTTCTGGTGGCCTCTGTCAATCTCGAAAGGGCGAAAGGAGCGCTCGGGGAAGAAGAAGGTGACCCCAGGTTAAAGTTCAAATCTCAAAACTCAAAGTTAGAAAAAAAATGATGGGGTGAACTTGATGCCCGGAAAAAGACGGGCAAATTTGGAATTTGACATTTGCCTGCCTGACGCAGGCAGGGATTTTGAAATTGCAGTTCTACGGATACATCCTTCCCATCGATCGTTCTAACTGTGCCTTGGCGACGTTGAAATCGCTCAATGCGCTATAATAATTAGTTTGAGCCTGGGCCAATAAAGTCACGGCATTGATCACATCGGTTTGTGTCGCCACCTGGTATTTATATCTCTCTTCGTTCATCCTTAAATTTTCTTCAGCCTGTTCAATCGCCTTCTCAGCAACCTTTATATTCTTTTCGGCCATTAGCACATTGAGGTGGTCATCCTTCACTTCTAAGGTGATGGAATCGATCAGCTGAGTTTTCGAATCTTCGGCCTGGGTGACAATCACCTTGCTCTGTTCCACCTGATAGGCGACCTTTCCCCAGTCGCCAAGGGTGAAGGTCACAAGTCCTCCAATAGTCCAACTCCACGGCTCCCTGAATTTTGAGCCCTCCACCCAGGGTTCATCACCGAACCGGGAATAAGTTCCAGAAAGACCTACGGTCGGAAAAAATGCACTCTTTGCAATCTTGACCCCCTCCTTGGCTTGATTGATATTCAACACGGCACTCCTTATCTCCGGTCTCTGTCGCAGGGCCTCTCCAAGACAGTCTTCGAATCGGATAACAGAGGGTTTATATTCGAGGATATCGACCACACTCAAAGGTTCATCGATATCCCTTCTGAGCAATATATTGAAAGCCGCCTTGGCCGTTATTACATCATTCTCCGCCTTAACGAGTCCCTGTCGAGCATTAGCCAAGCTCACCTCTGCCTGGAGGACGTCATTCTTGGGAACAATTCCAACCTCAAAAAAAGCCTTTGTCACTTCCAATTGGGCCTCGAATTGCTTCACCTGCTGCTGAGCTACCAGCAGAAATTTCTCAGCCCTTAAAATAATCAAGTAGCCCACCCTCACTTGAAGGACGATATCCCTTTTCACCTTCTCCACATTCATTTTTGAGAGATCCACCCCTAACGCCTGCAAACGATAATTGGCCCAAATCGAACCCCCTGCATAAAGGGGCTGGTTGACAGTGGTGCTGAAGTTGAAGTTGTCTGCTGTCCCGGTCGGAACGGTTATTCTTTTTACTGTGATGGGGGTTACAGAAAAATCAGCCTTGACAGATCTGGTAGTGGGTGTCTCGTTGAGGCGCGTATAAGAATATTGTCCAGTCCATTTCGGCAGAAAATCGGTTAGGGCTGCTTTTCTCCCGAATTCAGAGCCCGCAACCCCCACTGTGGCCGCATGGAGGGCCAAGCTCCTTTCCATTGCCATCTTAATACTCTCCTCAAGGGTGAGAGGTTTTTGAGGCTCTTGCGCCAAAACAGAACCTCCGAAGAGAAAAATAAACAAGATGAACCCAATGAGCCATCTCATTCTCATTAATCTATCTCCTCCTTTCCTTCGCTGAGTTCCTCATAAACGTTTCAAGACGGATATTCGATAGGTGGATAACATTTCAATTTAAAATAAAAAAAAGAGACCTGTCAAATCATTTTCAAACTTTTTCGACTCCATTAAACCACAAACCCATCCTTCTTTGATCTCCCTTTTGAGAACCCTTATCTTTCTCACCTCCATAATGGGATCATCTTCCAACCTTTTCCAATCAACATTCCAGTCTACTAAAGAAGAAGGGATGAGGGGATAAAATTAACTCTGCCCCTCGGCTCCCAGATGAAGTTGAAGAGATGACAAAAAAGGAGACGTGGGCAATCGCCGGAAATAGTCTAAAACAACTTCAACTGATCTTTCGACTCTTTCTTTTCCTCACTTTCGGGAAACAGGGTGATTTTCCCATAAACACCGTCATGGCCGGGAATGATGGAAACCCGTCCTTGCCTCATCCGGACGATGCCCTCCAGAATCTTTGGCGGGACAAAAGATGCCAATTCATCAGGAGTGGCATCGAGGAGAATCTGAAATTCAGAACCTCCCCTTTCCACCAATCTCTCATACTCCATTTCCACCGCTTTCGTCCCAACTCGAACACCCAATGCCTCTGCAATGACCTCTTCTAAAGGGATGAGGTGGATGGAAGGGATCGCATTCTTCGGGATAAAGCCTTCAGGTCGGTCAGCCAGTTCCTCAACCCGATGCATCACCCCTACCGTCAGTTTTTTATGGCACTTGGGGCAGAGGTGCTGATTGGCCTCCGTTTGAGAGGGAGAGCTGATCACCCCGCATTGCCGATGGCCATCGTAATGATACTTCCCCTCCTCCGGAAAGAATTCGATGGTGAAGAGAAGCTTCTTCCGGTCCTTCGTTCGAAGAGTCTCAACGATCTCTTTATAATCCAATGCACAATCGAAGGCATTCGCCTCTCTTCCCAATCGGTTCGGTGAATGGGCATCGGAATTGGAGATCAGGGTGATCCGATCGAGGGCTGAAAGCCTCCAGTTCATCTCCGGATCAGAGGAGAGGCCTGTCTCAAAGGCATGAATGTGGGGAGACATCTCACCGAAACATTCTTCGATCGAATCGAACCCTGAGTTGGCTCCAAAGATCGAAAACCAGGGTGTCCAAGCATGGGCAGGGATGATCAGACAATCCTGCGAGATATCGAGAATCATCGTCAACAACTCTTTCGCAGTAAAGCTAAAAATGGGTCTTCCGTCTGAGGAGAGCTTACCGAGGTTTCCCAGTTTGGAGCGAATCGCCTCCACCACTTCAAAGCTCGGAGCAAAGATAAGATTATGGATCCGCCTTACCTTCCCCCCCTGGGAGTAGATGTTGCTCACCTCCGTCGTCAAGATATAACGGACTCCCTGATCTTCTTTCTTTAACTGAAAAAGGCCGCTGCCCAGGGGTTCTAATTTCGATCGTAACTCTGCAAAATAGGTGGGATGGGTGAAGTCTCCCGTGCCCAGAAGGGAAATCCCCTTCTTCTTTGCCCATCGGGCAAGGGTCTCCACCTCCATCTCCTTGCTGGTGGCCCGACTGTACTTGGAATGAAGATGAAAATCAGCAATGAAACGCATCATCTGATCCGTGAAATCCGAAGCACGAAATCCGAAATACGAAACAACTCCAAATGTCTAATTACAAATGACCGCCCCTCACCCTTTCCCTCTCCCCAGCGGGGAGAGGGAGGGCGTGAGGGGGTTTCGAATTTCGGTCATTCGAAATTGTTTCGGATTTCGATATTCGAATTTCGTATTTACCCCATAGAAAACTTAGCTAACCGTCGGATGGCGTCCATCTTTTCTCGATCCCCTACCCGAGCTCTTTCGATCGCTCTTTTCAACACCTCGAGTGTCGTATCGTAAGCCTCCCGATCCACTGGATAGGGGTGGCCATCCTTTCCTCCGTGAGCAAAACTGAATCGAGTGGGGTCTCTAAAACTTGGCCTGGCCCCGTGGATCAACTCAGAAATCAGACTTAATGCCCGGAGGCTTTTCGGGCCAACCCCCCGGATTCCCAGGAGTTCTTCAAAATTGTTTGGTGAATGCTCATAGATTTGGAGAAAGATCTTCTCCAATCTCTCCAAATGGATTTCTTCCATCGGGATGGAATGCTCCCTCGGGAAAAAAAGTTCCGTTGCCCTCTTCCCCTCAGTGATCAGAAGCTCCGGTTCCTCCTGAACAAGTTCTGTGATGGCCTGCCGGGCCTTCTCACTCTCCAAGGCAACCAGATTCAGTCCTCCCTCTCTTTGATCACAACAGACGGCCCAGTGCGGCTCACAGACAAAATTCTTAACCCCTGTGCTCAGCCAATGGTACCTTCGGGCATATCTCGTCTCCTCATTCATGCCTTGCTGAACCACTGCCCAGTTTCCCTTATCCGTAAAAAAGAAACAGTGGTGATAGATCTGATATCCATCCTGCACCGCTGCGCTGTCAACCTTTGCGGACATTCGGCTGGCATAGATGAGGGGTGTGCCGTTGATGGATCGCTGATTGCAGATCTCTTCGATCTCTTGCGGCGTCTTTCTGGAGGTTCTCCCTTTACCTCCCGCGACGAAAAGACCCAATTCCTTTTCCATTCCTTTAAGGCCTTCTTTCAGGGCACCGCAGACCGTTGTCGTCACTCCACTGGAATGCCAATCGAAGCCTAATACACAGCCGAAGGCTTGAAACCAGAGAGGATCGGAAAGCCGTAGAAGCACCTCCTCCGTTCCATAGGCGTCAACGATGAAAAGAATGACCTCTCTCGAAAGTTGTTTCATCCTCTGAAAAAGCCATGAAGGTGCCTTCCCATAGTGAAGTGGAAGATGTGCAATACCGGTTTTCATTTCGTTATCTTCTCCCCGCAGCTTTCTCAGAGAACCCTTTAAAGCAGATGCAAATTCCCAATTCTCACCCTACGCAGTCCCTCTCCCTCGGCCCGCTCTTTACAACGAAAGGCCAATTCTCTTGAAGTTGTGAGAAGGTCTTTAAAAAAGAACTGTGGATAAAAAGCGAGCAAGGCATAAGGGATCTCGGGATTAAGGGAGGCGATCCACTTTGAGATATTCCGAACCTCCTCTTCATCAATATAACCTGGAACGAGCAAGGTGCTGGCGATCAGGAGGGGTGGATCTGGTCTCTCTTTGACCCTTCGAGCGACGCGCTCAAAATTCTCCTTTGTCCTTTTATTGGAGATACCACAAAGTGCCGTATGAAGAGAATCATTCCAAGCCTTGATGTCAAATTTAATACATCCACCCGATGTCAAAGAAAGGTCAGTCATCTCCTCCAAAAGGTCGGGGTTCATTGAACCATTGGTCTCCCAGCAGATTCTTAAAATCCTTCCTTTTACTCTCTCCAGGGCTCTTTTAGAAGACTCTATGGAGTGAGGAAGCTGGGGGGTGGGGTCCCCACCAAAATAACAGACGCAACTGGTACGGTCATCTACGTCTTGGGCCAACTCTTCAGGGCTAACCCTTTTTCTATCCCACACCCGTTCTCGATGCGTCCAGTTTTGACAGAAGAGGCAATCGAAAGAACATCCGTGATAGAAGACGGCAAGGTTCTTAAACCCATATTCTGGACCGGGGTGATGGGCAAACTTGGGGTGTCCGGCGCCGGTCCCTCCTGGACAGACCCAATCCGCCACACAATTGGTTGGCAACCCGTCATAATACCAACTCACATTTCCTTCTCCCGCCGAAACCCCTTTGAGGAATCCTTCCCTTTGAGTTCTCAGACCACAATATCCCCAACGGCCTTCTGATATTTGACATTGATTGACGCAGATTCTGCAAGAGGTACCCGATGCGTCTCGGGGAGGAGAGTCGACCAATTGGAATAATTGCCGTGATTGATGATGCGCCTTTTTAATGAAGGGCCCGATGGCCTCGGACCCCGATCGAAGACAATCCAAACAGACCGGAAGGGTTTGTGAAAGGATCAGCAACTCCTTTCCACAGGCACGGCACTTGCTCTCTCCCTGTGCCTGAATCTTTTTCGGAACCACCCTCTACCCCGTTAGGAAATTACCATATGCTGTCTGCCCGTCTCTTTCCTGCGATTGCGACGCAGCCTCTGGCGGGAGGGAACTCACTCTGTTAGATAGAAGATTTTCTGAATAACAGGGTTGAATAGACAACCCTATCTAACAGGGTAAAGGGGATGGGGACCAAATTCCTTTTGTCCACCCCCACCTTTTTCCTCCCCCATCGAAGGGGGAGGAGGTTTAGTTGAGGGTTTACTCCACCACCTTATAAACGACGTCGTGTTCCCTCGCACGATCCTTCACTTTAATCCCAATATCTGCCCCTGGGCCTGCCTCCTGAACATTTTGATTCTCAATCTGCATCGAATCCACCGTTTGAGTAATATCGGTGGTATGACCGACGATGTGGATTTTATCCCCAACCTTTAGAGACCCTTCTGATAATCGTATCGCTGCGACGCCGATTTTTCCAAAAAATTTGATGATTTCGCCTACCTTCTTTTCTTCCATCTTCTTCCTCCTTTCTTAAGACTTCATTCCAATTCCCATTCTCTCCAATTCCTTTAAGACCTCCACTGTTTCAACTCCCTTCAGACATTCCAAATACTGGCATTGAAGGAAACTCTCTTGAGAACACGGGGAACAAGAGGTTTCCTTGCGGACCACCCAGACCTTTTCTCCCCTCGGTGACCAAACCCTTGGGTCCGTCGGTCCAAAAATGACCATCGTGGGGATTCCCAATGCGGCCGCCATATGTGAAACGCCAGAATCATTTCCAACGAAGAGACGACATCCTTCCATCACAGATGCCAGTTGCAAGAGGGATAACCCTTTTAGCAGTATGGGTGCATTCGCTCCTAACTCCCTTTCCATTTTTTCAAATGTCTTGTGAACCTCTGATCCTTCGGCTGGGCCAAGGACGACGACCATTCTTGAACGGAGACGCTTTTGAAGACCATGGAGAAGTTCCAGAAATCGATCCAATGGCCAGACCTTCTTCCTGCTGCCACTTCCGGGATGAAAGATCATCAATTGGGATCTCTCTTCCATTGCCAAACCTTTCCCTTCCCAAAAATCCCTTCCCCATTCCCGATCTGATTTCTTCAAGTGGAGCCTGGGATGCAGGTCCGATGGGGAAAACCCATGTTGAGCAAATTGTCTCAGAAGATGATCCGTTATATGGATCTTTTCTTCCCAAGGTGGAAAGGGATGGATGTGAAGGATTTGACCTTGACAGACCCTTTTCAAGTTCCCAATCATGGGCCCTTCCTCATCCTTTCCGAAAACCACAAGGAGATCGAACGTACGGAAGAATTGAGTAAGGGTTTGATCCAGCGGTCCTCCCCGGACGAAAAAAGAGGCCATTCCCCTTTGGTCGACTGAAAGGATCTCCTCAGCGTAGAATCGCTTTTCAACCAATTCAAGAATTCTCGGATAGCCCATGATGACTAATTTTGCCTGCGGAAACGCTTTCCGAAGAGTCTCGATGGAGGGCAAAGCGAGAATAAAATCGCCCAGCGCACCTTGGTGAATCACCAGCATGGATTGAACCTCTGGTGTTTTTCCCAAGGTTAAAAAGAGAATCGCTTCCCTTTCTTGTTCAGGAGATTCTTTCCAAACGCTGCCGGACATATTCATCCTCCGGTGTAATCTTTAAGATTTTCCGGTATTCCCTCTTTGCCTCTTTCCATTTTTTCTGATCCTCATAAAGAACGCCCAAATTGACCCTCGCAAAGAGGTATTTAGAATTGATACGAAGGGCCTTCTTTAATTCATGAATGGCCTCTCGATTCCGTTTCCGATCACTGTATAGGAGGGCCAAATTGTAGTGGAGGTCTGCGTAGCGCGGGTTTAACAGAACGGCCTTTTCCATAGATTGAAGGGCCTCCCGGGTTCGCCCCATCAATCCATAGGTATAACTGAGGTTGGCATATCCCATCCCGTAGAGAGGATTCATCCTCAGGGCCTGCTGATATTCCTGAATCGCCTTTTGATAAGTTCCTTGGTGGTAATAGACAGTCCCGAGGTTGGCATGAAATAAAAAATCATCGGGTTTCAGTTTCGCAGCCTTTCTGAATTCTTGGACAGCCTGATTTGATTTACCTTCCTGGGCAAGGTAGAGGCCGATGGAGTTGTGGAGATGGGCGTAATGGTAATTTAAACGAATCTTTTTTAAGACCCTTTCCGTCTTTTGATCGAAGTGAATCGTCCTTCTTTTCCATATCCCTTTCTTTTCATAATAGACTCGACAGTAGGGGTGAAACTGGATGGACTTCTGAAGATGAAGGGCTGCCTCTTTCCGTTTTCCGATCTGGAAATAGAGGATCCCTAAGACATGCTGGATAAAGCCATCCTTCGGGTGCCTCCTCGCCTCGGACAGAAAAATGTCCTCAGCTTCTTTCCATCGACCCATTTCGATATAGAGATAACCCAAATTAAGGGTGGCCTCTCGATACTTCGGATTGAGATGCAGAGCTTCCAAGAAATGGCTTTCCGCTCCTTCCGGATCCCCCTGCACCACCAGAAGAAGACCGAACTGGTTTTGCAGATCTGCATAGCTGGGATGGATTTGGGTCTCTTTCTCGACCTCCACCAAAATCCGCCGATAAAGTGGAATTCCCTTCTCTTTCATTCCTCTATTTCTTTCTTCGGAATCCATCGTCCCTTTTCCTTTTTCCAATTACGGAATTGAAAGTTGACATCAGAGACCCCAGGAATCGTTCTTATTTTTTTCTCCAATGAAACAAGGGTCTTCCTCGTGAATTCCTGGACGCTGTCTGAAGTCCCGTCTGTGTAATATCGAGAGATTTTGAAAGCGCCTTGGATATAGACGATTCCCTTCACCGTCCCAAAATTGATTTTCGAATAATCGACGTTGGTGCGGACCAGGATACGTCGAATCTCAGATTGGATAACGAAATCGTCTTTTAACATCATTCACCCAAGGGCAGAAGCCTCAGGATTCTCCGGGCCTCAAGGATTAAGATCGGAAACCTTTGGTTCCATCGCCCTCCTCACCGCATCTAATAACTCCTCTGGGTCATAGGGCTTCTTAATATAAAAACGAGCGCCCAGTTCCATGGCCCTTTCCTCTGCATTCCTCTCCGGACTCCCCGTCAGGAAAATGATAGGAATCCGTTGGGTCTGGCTGGATTGCTTCAATTTTTCCGCAACACTGAACCCATCACCGGCGGGCATCCGGATATCGAGGATGATCAGACTTGGTTTCTCTTTGTGGGCCATGAAAATTCCTTGGGCCCCGTCAAAGGCGACAACGACATTGTATCCATTGTGTTGCAGCCGAATCTTCAATGCCTTCACAATATCCCGCTCATCATCCACAATAAGAATCTTCTTTTTCCGGCCCATCTTCCCTTCTCTTTCTCGGTTCAGCTCTTCTCATCTTTTCCGTATTGCCAAACCCCTTCCTCCTTCTTCTTCCAGTAAGCCGTGTCCCCTTTCAACCACGCCATCATTTCGTCCCTTCTCTCTTGAAACAATTCCATCTCTCCTTTTCGGATGGGGATACCGACTGGAAAACTCTCTTTCAACGGATTTCTGAATCGTCCGTCCTTTACCAACCGATAGTCCAGATGTGGCCCTGTTGAAAGACCGGTTGAACCAACATATCCGATGATCTGCTTCTGGCTCACGCGTTTCCCCTTCTTGATCCCAGCACCAAAGCGAGAAAGGTGGCCATAATAGGTGACATATCCGTTCAGATGTCGAAGGATCACCTGTTTTCCAAATCCTCCGCTCCAACCACATGAAACTACGGTCCCATCCGCCACCGCCCACACCGGTGTTCCCACAGGCGCTGCATAGTCCACGCCAAAGTGTGGGAAAATGCCTCCCAAGATCGGGTGGCTCCTCGCCCGGCTGAATCCTGAACTGATACGGTTAAACCGCAAGGGTGCTTTCAGGAAGGCCTTTCTTAAAGAAATCCCCTTCTCATTATAAAAATCCCCTTGATATCCAATTCCCCTGATGGCCTTCTCTCCCTGTTGATACTCTAAACCATGGATGGGCCCGTATTGAACAAACTGGTCCCCTTTATATATTTTCTCCACCACCACTTTGAACCGATCTCCTCCCCTCACATCTTTGTAAAAGTCAATCTCCCATGCCAGGACTTCGGCAAAGGCGAGAGTTAACTGATCCTGTTCTCCGGCGGCTTCCACGGCTTCAAAGAGTGAGGATCGAATCTCTCCTACCACCTTCACAAGATAAGTTACCAGTGGGATTTTTTTCCTTTGGGCAATGTATCCTTGTGGGGTCTTTTCAATCTCATAAATCTCAGTGGGACCGGCTTCATAAGTAAACTTCACAAAATCCCCATTCTCATCCGTAACCAAACGGTAAGTCCCTCCCCTAATCTTTTTAAAATCCACATGGGGTTTCAATTTCGAAATAATCAGATCGATCCATTGAAGTGGGATGTTCTTAGTAATCAACGATTTGAAAAGGGTGCCTTTTTCTTGAATGCCTCCTTCGATGGCCTGAAGTTCTGGTTTCTTAGGACCCGGTGGAATGGATCCGACGGGGTTTGTTGATTGTGAGACCGGTTTAGAGGGGAGGATAAAATAAATCAGATAAATCAGTAGGAAAACCCCAATGACAAAAAAACCTGAAAGAAAGATCCACCTCCTCCTCTTCCTTCGAGTCTCTGAAGGTCTCGCTTTGAACCGATTCCCTCTTAATGGAGAATTCACCATTCTGAACTCTTAGCTCCTACCTGTCTGTCTCATGTGTCCATAAAGCATTTACAGTGAACGTCATAAATGAGTTGCCGTAAGGTGGTGTCATTGCGAACGAAGTGAAGCGATCCCATTAGATTGCCCCATCCCCCTTATCAAGTACGGGGTCCTCGCAATGACTACTTTAATAGGTCGTTCACTATAACAACTCCGAACTCCCAACTCCAAACTCTGAACTCCTAACTGTCTACCCCACTTCCCTTAAAAACGCAGCGCAATCTTCAGGAGGTGTAGGGTTCACAAAGAAGCCGGTCCCCCATTCGAATCCCTCTCTCAATCCAATGCGTAGCCGAGCCTCCATGTGCCA
>Ga0163209_1000502_pt1 | contig 17009 bp, 12 predicted proteins | sample Kivu_160m_FD_113538 | JGI IMG/M metagenome (GOLD analysis project Ga0163209, IMG submission 113538) | Freshwater microbial communities from Lake Kivu, Western Province, Rwanda to study Microbial Dark Matter (Phase II) - Kivu_160m | ecosystem: Environmental > Aquatic > Freshwater > Lake ...
CCATGTTGCTCTTTGTATTCACCAGGTCGAGCCCGGGGGCATAGCGGTAAGAGACGCCGGCATCAACCCGCAGGAATTTAAGGAGGTTTACTTCCATCCGTACCCCGGGTTCCAGCACGAAGAAGGTGTCCCAGTCGATCGTGTACCCGTCGAAGACGTTGTCCTGGTCAAAACGCCAGTTCCATGTGTTATACACGAGGCCACCTCCGCCGATCAACAGGGGGAAATTGAGGTGGACAGGCGCGGAAGGGAGCACCCTGAATTCCATCTTCACGCCACCGTAGCCTCCGTAAAGGTAAGCGCCCGACGAATCATACGGATCGATGTCGTCGAACCAGAGGTTGCCGGAGTTCAGGATCCCATAGCCTGAGAGTCCGATCGAAAAAACATGGTCGAGGATCACGCCCAGGCTCAATCCGCCGAGGTAGGCGCTCTTTCCGTCGAACTGGGTGTAGGCGGCTTCGGGGCCGATGAAAAAGCCTGCTTTCACTTTATGATCAGAGGTCTTAAACAGGGTCTTCATACCGGAGTCGTCGTCTTTTGCGGGTTGGCTGACGGGTTCATCCTGGGAGAACGCAATGGTCTGGCAGAACACCAGGGCCATCGCAATCAAGATCTTTTTCATGGGGTGGTTAATTGTTTCACAAATATACGGGATTTTTAAATGGATTTCATTACAAAATATTGTTACGCGTTATTCAAATGAACCAACAGGTTAACGTGTTGAAAAGTTATCAGATTTCTATGAGAAGAACACTTTCAAAATAAGTAACTTTGTATAAGAAAAAACATCAATGGAAACACTAAAATTTATTGATCTCTTCTGCGGAATTGGGGGATTTAGAGTGGCGATGGATCAGGCATGCATGGAGAATGATCTTATGCCAAAATGTGTTTTCTCATCCGATATTGATCCTTATTGTCAGGATTCGTATGAAGCCAATTTTGGTCATCGGCCACACGGAGACATTACAAAGATTGATGAAAAAGATATTCCATCCCACGACATTTTATTTGCAGGATTTCCTTGTCAACCTTTCAGTATTATAGGGAATAAAATGGGGTTCAGTGACATACGAGGCACGCTTTTCTTTGATATTGCAAGGATTCTAAAAGCAACAACGCCTAAAGCCTTTATTCTTGAAAATGTCAAACAACTTGTGGGACATGATAAGGGTCAAACCTTAAAAATTATTATTCAAACACTTGAGGATTTGGGATATTCAGTGCGATACTCTGTTCTCAATGCGCTTGATTATGGTTTACCTCAAAAACGTGAACGCGTTATTATTGTTGGGCATCGAGAGCCTATTCTTTTCTCTTTTCCTTCTCCGATCAAGCCCTATAAGTCACTGGATGAAATACTTGAAAAAAATGTAAATCAGAAGCATTTTGCGTCCAGTATGATCAAAGAGAAAAGAATGAGTAAACACAAATCTGCCTATCGAACATCAATCTGGCACGAAAACAAAGCGGGCAATATCTGTTCCTACCCTTATTCATGTGCTTTGAGAGCCGGAGCTTCATATAATTATTTATTGGTGAATGGTGAAAGAAGACTAACGCCTCGTGAAATGTTTAGACTTCAAGGCTTCCCAGATGATTATAAAATTATTGTCAATGACTATCAAGCTAGAAAACAAGCAGGGAATGCAGTGCCAGTACATCTGGTTAAAGCAGTAATTTTGAAACTTCTTCCATATATTGCAACATCAATGGATATTAAATCGGTTTTAAGAGAGTACGAAATTAGCTATAATTCGGTATAATGGATAAAAAGTCTCCTAAGCTTAGAACAGTAGGCAAATCAATTCCCCCCTACCAATTGAATAAATTTCCAAAAGATTTTCCATTCAGAGTTGGAGAGCAATTGATTTATATTTTAGCTACAAGAGGGGAAACTGATATAGAAGGCAAGGAATGGGAACAAATATTTTCAAATTCTATCGGAGCGGAATGGAAGCCATCAAATGTCGGACTTGACGATATTGTGTTAAGGAATACTGCTTGGGGAGCGAAATCTGTCAAACATAAATACCCTTCTAAGCAAAAAACAGTCAGATTGATTTCTGGCCGTAATGATTTGCAGTACTCTTTTCAATATAGCGCAAAACCCGGATTCGATGCTGATGAAACCGGCGAATTAGTTTTAAACATTTTCAATGAACGGGTTTCAAAGATACGCGAACAATATAAACATCTTCGCACAATTGTGTTAATCCGATCTTATGATTTAACGGAGTCTGTTATTTTTGAATTTGATACAATAAGATATGATCCAGAACTTTATTACTGGAGATGGAATACCCGAAAGAATCTATTGGGATATGATAAAAAGGATAACAAACATAAGTTCACCTGGCAATCGGGTGGCACTCAGTTCACGATTATTGAACAAGTTCCATTAGAGCAATTAATTATTACCGTTAGAAAGCCACAATTAATTGAAAAAGAATATATCCTCAGGAAAATTGGCTTTGATAATTCTTGGATTACGGTAATCCAAAAAAATGGCTGACACTTTTACCACCGAGCAACGTAGTCAAATAATGCGTTCGGTAAAAAGTAGTCGAAACAGATCCACCGAGCAAACACTCATAGAATTCTTTAAGGAAAATTGCATAAAGGGCTGGAGAAGAAACTTCAAGCTCATTGGCAAACCCGATTTTGCCTTTCCAAAGCAAAGAACCGTAATATTCACTGACGGTTGTTTTTGGCATGGACACGATTGTCGCGGTACCAAACCCAAAGCAAATGATGCCTATTGGAGTAATAAAATCGAAAAGAATAAAACAAGGGATAAACTTGTAAATGCTATACTACATGAGAAAGGTTGGAAGGTAATTAGGGTATGGGAATGCTCTTTAAAAAATAAAGCATTTCTCGGTTCAGTTTTTAAAAACAACAAAAACGGCGAAAATCCAGATTATAATGCGCAAAAATGACTTATTTGTTTGTTCCGAGTTCTTGAAGTGACTGTTCAAATTCATCCATGATATCCCTGACGATCTGTCCAGCGGGTTCAATGCTGCTGATCAGCGCGGCAACCTGCCCGATCTCGAGTTCACCTTCGTCAGTATCGCCGTCGAACATCCCTGCTTTGCCCCTGCCTTTCCCGAGCAGTTCCCTAAGCTCTTCCGCGGATGCGCCGCTCTCTTCTGTTTTTTTCACCTGGTCGGAGAAGGGGTTCCGGAGCAATCTCACCGGGACAACCTTCTTCAGCATCAGGAATGTATCCCCGTCGCCCGCCTCCACGATCTTTTGCTTGAAGGCCGGATGCGCTGACGATTCTGCGGAGGCCACGAACCGGCTCCCTATCTGTACGCCTTCCGCCCCGAGGGACATAGCGGCCAGCATGCCGCGCCCGGTGGCAATTCCCCCGGCGGCGATCAGGGGCAGGGCAGTCGCCCGCCTGACCAGCGGGATGAGGGTGAAGGTGGTGGTTTCCTCCCTGCCGTTGTGTCCGCCCGCTTCGAACCCTTCGGCCACGATGGCATCCACCCCGGCCTGTTCACATTTGACCGCCGACCGGACATTGGCCACCACGTGAACGACCCTGATCCCATGTTCCTTCAACACCGGGGTCCAGGTGGCGGGATTGCCCGCCGAGGTGAAGACGATCCCGACCCCTTCGCGGATGATGATGTCAAATTGCTCGCTGACCCTTGAATAGAGAAGGGGTACATTTACGCCGAAAGGCTTGTTTGTTGCCGCCTTGCATTTCCTGATGTGTTCTTCCAGCACCTCCGGCGTCATAGAGCCGGCCCCGAGCAGCCCCAGCCCGCCGGCGTTGCTCACCGCCGCCGCCAGTCGCCAGCCACTGCACCAGATCATTCCGGCCTGGATGAGGGGGTGGTCGATACCAAAAAGGGAAGTTATCCGGTTATTCAAAATGCAAAATGCAAAATGCAAAATGCAAATTCAAAAAGCCTGCTTTTGACCTTTGAATTTTACAATTTGCTATTTGAATTACATTTACTGTGCCATTTTGTAAACGATCGCCACCAGCGATTTATCGTCTCCTCCCATATTCACGCTCAGACCATAAGGCCGATCGGGTGTAAGGGTGATCTGTGCGTCGCCCGCTTTCCCGGTGAACTGCTCGAGGATGGTCACGGCCTGGTGCACGCCCGTTCCGCCGGTGGGGTGCCCCCAGCCGATCAAACCACCGGTCGTATTGATGGGTACGCGCCCGTTCCGGGCTGTATGCCCTTCCAGGATAAAATCTGCCCCCTTGCCTTTTTCCGCGAAGCCGATGGCCTCCATGCACATCACCCCTGCGATGGTGAAGCAGTCGTGGATCTCGGCGGTGCCGATCTGGTCGCGGGTGATACCTGCGCTTTCAAGAGCTATCCTGACGGCCTGTTTGGTCGTCGACAATTCGGTTGGATCAACGGGAGGCTTTGTGATGTCCTCCTCGATCTGTCCCCATCCCACCACCTCAACCGCTTCCGAAGCCGGAATGCCGCAGCGCTTCAATCCTTCTTCCGAGACGATGGCGATGGCAGAAGCTCCGTCGGAGACCTTGGAGCAATCGAATACGTTCAGGTAGTCGGTAAAGGTCTTACCGTTGGGTTCGGTCATCGCGACGGCTTCAGGGTCCTTCATCTCATTATGGAACTCCTGCGCGGTGGGACAGAGCCTGGCATTTTCGATGGCGTTGCGGTACCATCGGGCAAAGGCCTTGCGGGTGTGCTCCCTGCCGTATTTTTCAAAATAGGCTCCCGCCCGGTCGCTGAATTGCCCGGGGAAGAAGTAGGCATGGCCCGCCTTCCGGTTTTTGAACCATCCGGCCCCGGCAAGATAGTCGGCGCAGTAGATGGCCTTCACGGTATTTTGTACCTCTACCCCTATCACCAGCACTACTTCGGCTGTTTCGGCCAGAACGCTTTTAATGCCGGTCGTGAGCGCGAGCCCGCCGGTGGCGCAGGCGCCCTCGACCCTGACGGCAGGCTTGTAGCGCAAACCTTCGTCAACAAAGGGGAAGAAGGCGGCCAGGTTCGCCTGCCGGTTGAATCGAGCAGCCATGAAATTCCCGATCACGCACTCATCGACGTTCCCGGCGCCCCCGATCTGTTTCAATGTTCCCTGACCCGCTTCCCTGATATAATCTTCCAGTTCGGGGCGGTCTTTCTTGGGACTGAATTCCTTGCGGCCGGTACCCATCGAAATGGTATTGTACCCGGCAACCATATATACTTTTCTTCTCATATTTTGTATGTTTGACCTCTCCCCTAACCCTTCCCCTACAAGGGGAGGGGCCAGGGGGAGGGGTCTATGTTAAATAGTTGTTTATCGGACCATAGGCGTGAAAGAACCCTGTCAGCAGGACGGTGTTCACATCGTTCTCGTTGAAGGCGACCCCCGAATTCACCAGGTGCAGGCCGATGGCGCAGGAACGGTCGGCATAGTCCCTGGCCAGTTCGGCGCCAAGCCCTGTGGCAGTTTTCAACTGGCTGAAATATCCCTTCAGGATCTCTTCCTTCGTCTTGCTGCCCACCACCGCTTTCCAGGCGGGAGGAACCGGCATGACGCCGAGCTTTTCATCCACTTTTGCCTTGATGTCGGCAATGGCCACATAATTCTTCGCATCGGGATCGTAAATGGCAACGGGGCGTCCCTTCTCATATTTCAGAAAGCCGTCTTTCTGGGAACCGTCGGAGAACTGTCCCCCTTTGATGCCCAGGGCGAGGAACCGGTCGAGCAGCGGGCTGTGCAGGTCCTCGCCGGGAAGATAGGGATTCATGACCGACATGATAAAACTGCACACGTCAACGCCTACATAGTCAATAAGCTGAAAGATGCCCATCGGGCGCACCAGGTAGTCCTGGCTGATCCGGTTGAGGGCGTAAACCGCTTCCGCGAAGGAGAAAACCCTGGAGAGCTTTTCCACCCCGGCGGTGGCATGCAGGATGTCGCGCATGAAATGGCCGTTGCCGATGAACCCGGCCTTGTCGTGAGAGGGAACCACTACTTTCCTCAGGTTTTTCGCATATTGCAGGGCAAAAGCTTCGACTTCCGGCAGCGTTTTTTCCGCCCTGATAACCTCGACCAGCTTCTGAACGGCCGGCGGGTTGTAAAAATGGAACCCGATGATGCGGCCACCCAACCCGGCCCCTTCGTCCAGCTTCATGATCGGAATGGAGGAGGTGTTGGTGAAGAACCAGGGTCCATGCGGATTATTGGAGGTGATCTTCGACAGGATGCTGATCTTCAGCTCCGGATCCTCTTTGATCGCTTCGAAGACCATCCGGGAATCGTAGGCCGACTCCATCCGTGTTGAAGTCCTGACGAGGCTTATCACATCGAAGACATACTGGTTGATGATCTCGTCGTTGTCGATCAGGTCGGCGTAATCCGCGTAAACCTGCCGGAGGGCGACGACCTTTTTCTCGGCGATCTTGAATAGCTGTGCCTTCAGGTATTTCATAACGCCGGCCAGCGCCTCGTCGGATACATCGATGGCATTCAGCACATAGGGTTTGCCCTTGTTACCGGGCTTCATGCTCAGGTCGGCCATCTCAACCGCGGTGAGCAGCAGGATCCCGCTGCCCATCTTCCCGGCGGCGCCCAGGACCGACACATGTTGTAAGCGTTCTTCGTAGGTCATAAGGTTTATTATTTAGGTTAAGATGATTCCCCCGCCCTGTAGCCCCTTCCCGACCTTGGTCGGGAGAGGGGCAGGGGGAGGGGGTTACCAATCGGGTTTTCTCTTTTCAAGGAAGGCTTTCATCCCTTCAATCGTGTCGGGGCGGCTGAACTGCTTCCCGAATTCGACGGCCTCGAGCTCGGAGGCTTCCCTGAAGTTCATGGAGATCCCTTCGCGGATGATCTTTTTCGACATGGGGACCGCCATCGATCCGTTGCCGGCTATTTTTGCCGCCAGCTTCATCACCTCCTCCATCAGCAGTTCGGGTTCGGTCACCTTCTGGACCAGCCCGATGCGAAGGGCGTCATCGGCTGTGATGGTCTCCGCGGTGAGGATCAGGTAGAGGGCATTCCCAAGACCGGTCAGACGTGAAAGGCGCTGGGTGGCTGCGTATCCCGGGATCATGCCGAGGTTCATCTCCGGCTGCCCGAATTTAGCGAGCTTGCTGGCGATGCGGAAATCGCAGGCCATGGCGAGCTCGCACCCGCCGCCGAGAGCCCAGCCGTTGACGGCCGCGATCACTGGGATGCGGAGTTGTTCCAGCCTGTCGAATGTCCGCTGCCCGGCAACCGAGAAAGCGTAGCCCTCCTCCGGGGTCATGTGTACCATCTCGGCAATGTCGGCCCCGGCCACGAAGGCTTTCCCCTCTCCGGTAAGCACCAGTACCTTGACATCCCCGCGTGGCTCCAGATCGTCCAGAAAATGGTTGAACTCCTTGAAAAATTGCGTATTCAGCGCGTTCAGGGCAGTGGGCCTGCTGATCGTCACCAGGGCGATGCTGCCTGTGACATCGGTTTTCAGAATCTGGTAATTCATTGTTATTAATTTAACAGAAGATGGTCTTTTTGCGAACTAAATGTATAAAAAAATCCTGATACGGAGTACCGGGTTAAAAGAAAAGAAATAAGAATGATCCGGGGTGACTACTGCACGATGAATTTTAAAACCGCGACGGTTCCTTCCGACCCAAGTCTTGCAAAATAAAGGCCGCCCGGAAACCCGCTGACATCCACTTCGGCGATGGTCTCCGGGGAAGCAGAAGGTTTAACTACGATGGAGCGTACCTCATGGCCATCGCTTCCCGAAATGGACAGGATGGCTTCCTGTTTCAGCCCGGTGATGGTCACGAAGATCCGGTTGTGTGCGGGATTGGGACTGATGGACAGGGCCGGCTTCCCGGAAAAATGCTCCGCGAGTCCGCTGCAGGGTTCGAAGACGATATGCAGCATGTCGGAAGCCCGCTCCTGGCAGGGGGAGAGCGGCCAGACGATGAGTTTCAGGTCGGTCGAGCCGTTGGTGGTATCTTTTTTCCCGGGGATGTAGGCCGTAGTGAGGGAGTTGGGATCGGTGAACCTGCCATCGCCCGTGCTGCCCCAGAGGAACCTGAGGAAATTGGTGGCCGAAGCATTTACAGGGACCAGGGCGGTGTTGCGGCACACGGTGGTGTCATTTCCTGCAAAAGCGGTCGGGGGATCCATGATCCTTACCTGGACGGTGTCGCGCCGGGTCTGCGTCCCGTCGCTGATGGCTGCGATGTATTTTGTTGTGCCGGCCGGAAGGACTTTCGGATCCTGCAGGCTGGATTCAAATCCCGGCGGAACGGATCTCCATGAATAGGTGTAGTTCCCGCTGCCGCCATAGCCGTATGCAAAGAGTTGGCATGTGTCGGCTTTATTGGCGCACATCACCGCGGGCGCTATTGAGGCTGCGGAAGAAAAGATGTTATCAAACGTATAAGAGGCGATCCGGGTCTGCCAGTTGCTGGTGGAGGTGGTGGCGTAGTATTCGGTCGTGTACCAGAAGGTGGTGGGGGAGGAGGGATCAACGCACACGGCGCTGTAATCGCCCCAGCGGCTTCGTCCGCTCCAGACGCCGGTTTGCGAGCCTCCCCCGTCGGTGATCGTCTTCTCCCCGATGGTCATCTGGTTCAGCGGATCGTTTTTCAGCCTGCCCGTATAACGTATGCCGGGGTATATGTCGGGGCCCGAAACGGAGTATCCCATTGAGATGGTTCCCGCGGTATCCTGCGCGATGCTGCCCATCCACCTGGAATGGTCGTCGGGGGCATAGGTGGATTGCTGGCAGATGCTCCACGACGACCCGGTATTCCGCAGCTCATACCAGCGGATGGCCCCGTTTCCTGCCGCGGTCTTCACGGAATGGTTCAGCACCATGGAACCATAACCGTCGAATTTCCTGTACTGCAGCCGGTACATCAGCCGGTCGCCAAGGGTTTCGAGCAACTGGGGCGAATCCTTCTGCGGGATCCCGCTGCTCCACCCAAGCGGGGTGAAGGGAGCTACATTCAGGTAGGCTATATCCCCGAAGGTTGAGTTGGCCGGGTTGGCCCAGTCGGCATGGAATTCGATGATCCCGAGACGCTGGGGCGAACCGGTCCGGATAAAGGTGAAATAGTCAGGGGTTCCCATGGAGGGGAAAGGGCCGTCGCAATCGGAGGGAAGCAGCGAGATGAATCCGTTGGTTCCCGGGGGCAGGGTGAAGTAGATCCGCCGCGCGGAAGGGTCGCCTGCCAGCATGGCCGTCCGGTCGAAGGCGCAGGCGCCGTTCCCCTCCCAGCTGTTGGTGCCGAAGTTGTTGGATGACATGTAATACCCGTCGGGCCATACGCCGAATTTCGGGTAGTCGGGCATGGCGCTGAATTCATACACCCAGCGGTACCAGCTCCCGGTCGGGTCGGAAGTTTGCGACACGGCGATCATCTGGTAGAAGGGCGGCACAGACGATCCGTTGGGGAGAGAAAACTGGGAGAAGAGCCAGCGGTTGGCCTGCTCGTCGAAGAGCACCACCGCATCGCCGTCGTTGGAGTTATGCGGCATCCCGTTCCACACGGAACTGTTGCCGGCCGGACCGAAGACCTTTTCCCCGCTTTTGCTGTAGATCGCGTAGGAGCAGTTCACCACCTGGAAAAAGTGGCTGAACCCGACGTCGCCATGCGTGTCTGGGGGGACATAGCCTCCATGGTTGCTCAATCCGTCGAAATTGCGGATGGTGGTGTCGGCTGCAACCGTGCCGAAACGTTCCTGGACGACCGGATCAGGCATGCCTGCGTGGAACTCGTCCGCCCCGGAGCCCTCCTCCGCTTCAAAGCGATTCTCCACCACCCCGTCCTTCCAGCTGCGGTCATACGATTCCATCTCCTGCAAGGGAAGGTTCCGCAGCGGCGGGGAGACGTCGAAATAGACGGCACGGTCAACCTTTGGAATAAGCCTGGTTTCCTGGGCCGGCACCACCTTACACGGAACCGACAACATCAGCAGCAGATAAATCGCGTTTTTCATACATTCATTTTGATGGACAAAAATAGCGTTTATCTGCGTGCAAATCTGATTTTATCTCCTTGTATATCCAATCGGCTTCCTTTCGGGCGGCGGTTCATCTTTCTTTTCGATCAGTTGGTTGATCCGGATTTTTTTGACGGGAATATCGGTAAGATTAATGTACGGCTGCTTAATGGAAATGCAAAAACCTGAGGTTAAAAACCTGCGGTATAATTATGGAAAGTACTTGTAAATTTCCTTCCGGTGAAGCACTCTGATAAAAATTACAGAATCCCGGTCAACTCTTACTCCTATCCGATAATCGCCTATTCGGATGCGGTAATAACAGGTCTCGCCTTTCAGTTTTTTTATCGAATTGATTCTGTCTAAAGAATCAGTATCAATGACTTGATTGATACAATTGCCAATACGATTAAGAAGACGCAGGTCTTTTATTCGCCCAGCATCTTTAACAAAACTTTTATCGATCTGAACAATCATTTGCGCAGGATGGAATCTAAAAACTGATTTGTATCAACATATTCCCCGGTTTCTCCATCCTTAATGGCCTTTAGCAACCCGATATCTTCTATATCTTCTATCGAGAGCTTTCGGGTCTTTATTCCAAATTTCCGGGCGATCTCACCAATTAAATTCATTTCAGACTTCTTTTCTCCAGTAAGGATCAGTGCTTCCATTGTTTCTACTTTTTACCATGCAAAGTTAACGTAAAATCGCTTTGAAAATCGGGCGCACTTTTCCCGTCGTTTCCAGCTTAATCCGGTTCCGGGTAAAAGGTAATAGATTAATGTCCCGGGTTCCGTTCTTTTCTGTTACTTTTGTTTACTTTTCTACCATGGATATGCAAACCACATTAAGAAATCTTGGAAGATCCGGGCTGATGATCACCCCCATCGGACTCGGCTGCTGGCAGTTCAGCAAACGCGCCAATATGGCCGGGAAATTCTGGCCGGCGCTGGATGACGGGACCATACGGGAGATCATCCGCACCTCCCTCGAAGGCGGGATCAACTGGTTCGACACGGCTGAAGTTTACGGCAACGGCGAATCGGAAAAAGCGCTGGCGAAAGCGCTCGCCGGACTCGGGAAAAAGCCGGGAGATGTCGTCGTCGCCACGAAATGGTGGCCGATGTTCCGAAGGGCCCCGCACATGGTTCGGAACATCGGCAAGCGGCTGGCTGCGCTGCACCCTTACCCGATCGACCTCTACCAGGTGCACCAGCCCTGGGGACTTTCGTCAGTCGGCGGAGAGATGAAGGCGATGGCACAACTGGTGAAAGCAGGCAGTGTACGCCTGGCGGGTGTCAGCAACTTCCCGGCAAAGGCAATGCGCAAAGCCTGGGAGACCCTCCGGGAATCGGGCATCAGCCTGGTATCGAACCAGGTATCTTATAGCCTGCTCAACCGCAGGATCGAATCGAACGATATACTGGCGACGGCCAAAGAGTTGGGGATCACCATTATTGCCTATTCCCCGCTTGCCCAGGGACTGGTCACGGGGAAATTCCATGACAACCCTGAACTGCTGAACAACATCGGGTTCAGGAAATATTCCGGCTTGTTCAAGCCGAAAGGACTTGAGAAAAGCCGTCCCGTGACGGAGGTGGTCAAAGATCTTGCGCTCAGATACGGCGTCACCCCTTCGCAGGTGGCGCTGAACTGGCTGATCAATTTCCATGGCGATACCGTCGTCGCCATCCCCGGGGCGACCAAAGCGGCTCATGCCAAAGAGAACACCGGCGCCCTGACATTCTTGCTATCGCGGGAGGACATGGAGCTGCTCGATACGGTGAGCAGGGATTTCAAATAATACATGCTGATGAAGCGACTTCTCCTCTGCCTGCTGATCGCATCTCTTCATGCATTGCCTGCCCGTCCGCAGGGGGGGAATACGCTCTTTGACGACACCCGGCTCTGCTCCGTTTATATCACCATCGATCCCGACTCGCTGGCCGTGATCTACGATTCGGTGCTGAGCGACCATTACTACCTGGCCCGGTTCGTCTTCGACGACCATATTCGAAAGGATACGCTGGAGAATGTCGGTTTCCGCCTCAGGGGGAACACTTCGCGCTATTCGCAGAAAAAATCCTTCAAGATCAGTTTCAGCGAGTATGTTCCCGGGAGAAAGTACCAGGGCGTGAAAAAGATCAACCTCAACGGGGAGCACAACGACCCCGCCATGATCCGCGAAAAGCTTTACTATGATCTCTGGAAGAAGGCGGGCATGGTCGAACGCAGGACGAGCTTCGTGAAAGTTTACATCAACGGCGCCTATTACGGACTATACACCAACGTGGAGGAGATGGAAAAGGAGTGGGTGAGCAGGGTTTATACGAATAATGACGGGAACCTGTATAAATGCACCTACCCGGCCAACCTCGTGTACCATGGCACTGATCAGCAGGTTTACAAGGATCTTCAGAACTATACCGTGACAGGCGGCAGGGTGTACGACCTGCAAACCAACAAGAGCGAAGACGACTATAAGCGGCTGGTGAAGCTGATCACGGCGCTGAACCGGGTGACAGGCCCCGGTTCTGCAGAGGAAATCACCGCGATCCTTAAAGTGGACCGCTACCTGAAAGCCCTGGCCCTCGACATAGCCACCGGGAACTGGGACGATTACAGCTATAACCAGAACAACTACTACCTGTATGACGACCCGTCCGACTCAACCTTCGATTTTATTACCTATGATCCTGACAACATCGCCGGGATAGATTGGTTCAACATCGACTGGGGCACCCGCGACTGCCGGAACTGGATCAACCTGAGCATTCCGCTCCCGATGGCTCAGAAGCTGTTGAAAATACCGGAATTCTATGACCGGTACCTGTTGTATCTCGACACCATCGCCACCACCCTGATCCACCCCGATTCACTTTTCCCGAGGATCGACGCCCTGAAGCAGCTCATTCAGCAGGCGGCCATCGAAGATACATACCGGACGCTGGATTACGGGTACAGCATCGCCGATTTCAATAATGCATACAACTATCCGATCGACGACCATACCCCATACGGACTCAAGCCCTTTTTCAAGGTTCGCCGGCAAGCCATCCTGGACCAGCTCCGCCCGGGGGGGATCCAGGGGGGGTCTGAAAGCGGTGTACGGCTCCGGCCGAACCCGGTCACGGAAAGGATGACCCTGGACATTCCTGTAAACCAGGAGCTTCCCCTTGTTGCCGTCATCTTCGACAGCCGGGGCAAGGCGATCTCCCGTTTTATCGTCGATGACCGGCGGAAAGAGATCACGGTCGGCGACCTGGCCCCGGGAGTTTATATCCTGAGTTTAGGAGAAAATGGGCAAGGTGGTCAGATAAAATTTATTAAATTGCCGCAATGAAAAAATCATTCGCGTTTCTCTTCCTGCTTCTGCCGATCCTGCTACAGGCCCAGTGGAATTTCAACGAGGGCGATCTTCAGACCATCGCAGGCATGGAACGGGATGCCCATGCCGGGGCATTGAAGCCCCTGCCGGCGGAACGGGCAGGAGGATTCGACGTGAAGTGGTACGGCTGCAGATGGAACATCGATCCCGCCGTGCGTGCAATATCGGGAAGCGTGACCACCTTTTTTACCGCCCTGGACCCTTCGCTTGACACCCTTTGGCTGGATCTTACCCAGGAACTCACCGTCGATTCAGTGACCCGGCAAGGCCGGAAAACAACCTGGAACCATGCATCCGGCATCCTGATGGTACCGCTGCCTGTCCCGGTCCCCCTGAATTCATCCGACAGTATTACCGTTTATTACCACGGGATTCCTTCCGACAACGGGTTCGGCTCCTTTGTCAGGGACGAACACAACGGCGTACCCGTGATCTGGACCCTTTCGGAGCCTTACGGGGCGGCAGACTGGTGGCCATGCAAAAACGACCTTACTGACAAAGCCGATTCACTCGACATTTTCATCAGTACGCCTGCCGGTTACCGGGCGGCGGCCAACGGCATCCTTGTGTCGGAGACACCTTCAGGGAGCGGAGTGATCTGCCACTGGAAACACCGCTATCCGATTGCCGCCTACCTGGTTTGCCTGGCCGTGACCAATTATTCCCGGTACACCCAGCAGGTGGTGTACGGGCAGGACACCCTGGATGTGCTCAATTATGTTTACCCGGAAGATTCGCTGAATGTGGCCACACAGCTCTGGGTGGTCGATCCCATGATCAGGCTTTTCGATTCCCTCTTCGGGATCTATCCCTTCCAGCTTGAGAAATATGGCCATGTCCAGTTCGGCTGGGGAGGAGGGATGGAGCACCAGACCATGACCTTCCTGGGTTCTTTCGGCTTCGAGATCGTGGCCCATGAGCTGGCCCATCAGTGGTTTGGCGACATGATCACCTGCGGAAGCTGGACTGACATCTGGCTGAACGAGGGGTTTGCCACCTACCTGTCGGGAATCTGCTATGAGTACCTGATCCCTTCGCTCTGGCAGCGCTTCCGGGAAGTGCGTGTCGAAGGAATTATTACGCAGCCCGGAGGATCTGTTTACTGCCCCGATACCACCGATGTCGGCCGCATCTTCGACGGCCGGCTCTCTTATGCCAAGGGGGCGATGATCCTTCACCAGCTCCGGTGGATCATGGGCGATCAGGCCTTTTTCACCGCACTGAACAGCTACCTCTCCGATGGGGCGCTGGCCTATGGATTCGCCCGGACGGATCAGTTGAAAGCCCATCTTGAGAACGCCTGCGGCCAAGGCCTGGACTGGTACTTCGACGACTGGTTCACGGGCGAAGGTTACCCGTCCTACCAGGTGGGGTGGTCCCAGCGGGCGGATACCGTACTGTTCATGCTGGGGCAGACGCAGTCGCACCCTTCAGTCTCCTTTTTCGAGATGAAGGTCCCGATCCGGTTCTGGAATGCCTCCAGGGATACCATTATCCGCGTGATGAACACATATCACGGGCAGTCGTTCACCGCGATCATCCCCTTTACGGTCGATTCGGTGAAGGTTGATCCGGAATATCAGCTCATTTCGGGGAACAATACGGTGAGCGCCGTGGCGGAACCTGTTGTGTACTGCGAGCTGGATGTCTTTCCGAACCCGGCAACCGACCGCATCACCTTCCGGTTCGGCGTGGCGCCGGAATGCGGCCTCGACCGGATCCTGGTTTATGACCACGAGGGGAGGCTCATGGACGAAATTCGTCCTGCACGTTATACCAACTATGCGGAACTGGATACCCGCCATTATTCTCCGGGGCTTTATCTCTATGTGATCCCGCAGCAGGAGAGCCGGGTGAGCGGCAAATTCATGATCGCACGCTGAGGCCGGGAGATCCCATGGATTGTCAAACCAAACCGGGAAACTGAAGTGTCTGCCGCGGATCTCTTCCGGAAAAAGCCTATAGGCCGTATACTATCCGATGCGCATGGCCGGGAGGAAGGATCCGGGGGGCTGAGAAGAAGCCTGAATCTTTTCGACCTTACGGCCCTCGGCATCGCCGCCGTGATCGGGGCCGGCATTTTCAGCACCATCGGGAACGCCGCCGCCGGCGGGGGACCGGCGGTGTCGCTGCTGTTCCTCTTCACGGCCGTTGCCTGCGCTTTTTCAGCCTTGTGTTATGCCCGGTTCGCCTCGGTCATCCCCGTCAGCGGCAGCGCTTATACCTACGCTTATGCCAGTTTCGGCGAGCTGATCGCGTGGATCATCGGCTGGGACCTGATCATGGAATATGCCATCGGAAACATCGCCGTGGCCATCTCCTGGTCGGATTATTTCACCGGGTTCCTGGGCGGGATCGGGATCGACGTCCCTGCTTACCTTGGCATCGATTATCTCACGGCTGCCAGGGGCTATCAACAGGCAACACTTGAAATGATGCGGGGCGTGCCGTTTTCGGACTTGCCTGTGATGATCAGGGATGCCTATCATGCCTGGCTGTCGGCCCCGGTCCTCGGCGGCTTCAGGATCATCGCCGATATTCCGGCTTTCTCCATTGTCGTTTTCATATCGGTGTTGGTGTTCATCGGTATCTATGAGACCAAGGTGGCGGGGAACACCATGGTCTTGCTGAAGGTCGGGGTGCTGCTGCTGATCATCGCGGTGGGATCCTTCTATGTCAGGCCGGAGAACTGGCGCCCCTTTGCTCCGAACGGGGTAGCAGGAGTGCTGAAGGGCGTTTCGGGGGTCTTCTTTGCTTACATCGGCTTCGACGCTATCTCGACCACGGCGGAAGAGTGCCGGAACCCGAAACGGGACCTTCCGCGGGCCATCATCCTCGCACTGATCATCACCACCATCCTGTATATCGCGATCAGCCTGGTGCTCACAGGCATGGTGCACTATTCCGAGCTTGGCGTCGGCGACCCGCTGGCCTATGCCTTCGAGAAGCTGCACCTGTCGAAGCTGTCGGGGGTCATCGCCATCAGCGCAGTGATCGCCATGGCGAGCGTGCTGCTCGTCTTCCAGGTGGGGCAGCCCCGCATCTGGATGAGCATGAGCCGCGACGGGCTGCTTCCGCCATCATTTTCGAAGGTCCATAACCGGTTCCGGACCCCCTGGTTTGCCACCATCGTGGCCGGGGTCCTCGTGGCGGTGCCTTCCCTGTTCATGAACCTTACGGAGGTGACCGATCTCACCAGCATCGGCACGCTTTTCGCCTTTGTGCTTGTCTCGGGCGGCATACTGATCCTGGATAAAAGGGGAGGCGCCGGGGAGCTTCCGGGCAGCGAAAACGGGTTCCGGCTGCCTTACCTGAACAGCCGGTACTTTTTGCCATTCATCTGGATAGGGATATTTATCCTGCTCTATTTTTGGAACCAAAAGGAGATCGGCAATTTCATTCTTGACCCCACCCCCGGCCCCTCCCTAATCGGGGAGGGGAGCCTGTATCCCGCATCCCGCATCCTGCATCCACTTTTCCACAACTTCCCCCTCCTCCTCTTCGCCACCGTCGCCGTTGTGGTCACCTGGTATGGGATTAGGAAGCAATTGTCGCTGATCCCCGTGCTGGGGTTGCTGACAAATCTCTACCTGATGGCCCAGCTCGGCGTGACGAACTGGATGCGTTTCCTGGTCTGGCTGGCCATAGGGCTCGTCATCTATTTCGC
>Ga0163209_1000506_pt1 | contig 16973 bp, 16 predicted proteins | sample Kivu_160m_FD_113538 | JGI IMG/M metagenome (GOLD analysis project Ga0163209, IMG submission 113538) | Freshwater microbial communities from Lake Kivu, Western Province, Rwanda to study Microbial Dark Matter (Phase II) - Kivu_160m | ecosystem: Environmental > Aquatic > Freshwater > Lake ...
GGATACGTATGGAATCCGCTCTGTCCTTCCCCCATATCGAACCCAGGGAATCCCTGATAAAACCTATTGTTGCATCCGCTTGAATGCCGGTCGCCGCTCTACCCGTCCCGATGGCCCATACCGGCTCGTACGCAATGACTATGCCGCCGGTGGCGCCTATACCGGCAAGGCCGCCCCTGACCTGTACGGATAAAACCTCATCGGTTTTACCGGCTTCATTCTGCTCCAGGCTTTCCCCAATACAAAAAATGGGGATCAATCCCGCCGACAGCGCCGCCTTGAGTTTTTGATTAATCAAGGCATCCGTTTCATCGAAGTACTGTCTTCTTTCCGAGTGCCCCAGTATTACATACCCGCAGAGGTCCTTGAGCATGAGAGGGGAAACCTCCCCTGTAAAGGCGCCCTTTTCTTTGTAATACATATTTTGGGCGCCTAGCCCGATCTCCGTTCTTTTTAACATATTGCCTACCGCCTGAAGTGAAATGAACGGCGGGCACAGCACCCGGTCTACGCCTGCAAAGCCGTTCAACTCCGTTAGCATCCCGTTAACCAGGTTTACGGCCTCATCCACGGTGGTATTCATTTTCCAGTTTGCGGCAATAAATGGTCTGCGCATCATGCTCTCCAAATAAATAATAAATTGACTGGGAAGTCACTGCTACTTATCGTCGAGCAGGACTTCAACGCCGGGCAGGGATTTCCCTTCCAGGAAGCTCAGGCTGGCGCCTCCTCCCGTTGACACATGGGTCATCTTGAATGCGAGGTGCATGTCTATCACGATCTCGGCGGTAGAACCGCCACCGACAACGGTGGTCGCCGACAGGTTCGCCAGCAATTCCGCCATGGCCTTGGTGCCTCTGGAAAACTGAGGGATCTCATAAACACCCATCGGCCCGTTCCAGAATATGGTACGGCATTGTTTCAGGTTCTCGGTAAACAGCTCGATGGTCTGAGGCCCTATATCAACTATGTATTTATTCGCCGGAACCATGGTCACCGGTGCAATCGACGGCCTGGCCTGGTCGTTAATGGCATCGGCTACGATAACATCCAGCGGCAACAATAGCTTGATGTTATTCTTTTTTGCCGTTTCTACAAGCTGGTTGGCGAGGTCCTTTTTGTCTTCTTCAACTGATGATATACCTACGCCATAGTTTTGCGCTTTGAGGAAGGTGGCCGCCATGCCTCCGCCGATCAATAAAATCTCCACCTTATCCATCATATTATTGATCAGCTTGATCTTATCGCTTACCTTGGCGCCGCCCAGCAATACTGCAAACGGGTGCTGCGCATTATTCAGCAGGTTGCCCAGAGCTTTGATTTCTTTCTCAAGGAGGATACCCGCATATGCAGGAAGGAATTTGGCCACACCGTATGTAGACGCGTGCGCCCGGTGCGCTGTCCCGAAAGCATCATCAACGTAAATATCCGCCAGGTCGGCCAGTGCTTTGGCAAAGTTGGGGTCGTTCGCCTCTTCTTCGGGATGAAACCTCAGGTTCTCCAGCAGCAGGATATCGCCGTTCTTCAATTTTGACGCGGCCTTTTTAACCTTGGCGCCGATACAGTCCGAGACGGTGTAGATCGGCAAATTAGTAAGCTGCGAAAGCCTTTCAGCTATAGGAGTCAGGCGCAGCGATTCGACAACCTTCCCATCCGGCCTGCCCAGATGAGAGCATAAAATTATCTTGGCTTCGTGCTGTATAAGATACCAGATAGTAGGCAGTGCCGCGATAATACGGCTGTCATCCATGATCTCATTGGTCCGCGGATCCAGTGGCACATTAAAATCTACCCTGACCAGCACCCTTTTTCCGGTAACTTCAACATCTCTGATGCTCTTTTTCATTACGTGACGACTCCTTGATGTCTCAAAACACTGAACTCGTTCCGCATCAATCTCGAATTTGGCATGAGTATATAGGATAGAAAGTATTTGTTCAAGGTATGGTTAATTAACTAAATTCGGTGTATATTTTTAATAACTGTTTATTTATGCGATAAGTTTATATATATTATCGGAATAGCCATGACTGTGAAAAGTAACCGGGAAACAAAAGGTAAACCCTTGGTTGTCGTAATATCCGGCCCGTCCGGCGTGGGTAAAGACGCAACAATTCACAAGCTGTCTCAGTCCGGCGCCAGGTTCCATTATGTTGTTACCGCCACCACCCGCCCCAAGCGTCAAAACGAAACTCATGGCATAGATTACTACTTTCTCTCCGAAGAGGATTTCAAAAACAAGATCAAGCAGGACGAATTCCTGGAACATGCAGTTGTATATGGAAATTACTACGGAGTCTTGAAAAGCGAAGTCAGTGACGCCTTAAAAAAGGGTGAGGATGTAATCATAAAAGTCGATGTGCAGGGCGCAAACTCTTTAAAAAAGACCATCCCTGATGCCGTATTTATCTTCCTTGTAGCGCCCTCTATTGACGATCTCTCCGAACGCCTTAAAAGAAGAAATGCAGACCCTGACCACCATGTCAGCCTTCGTATTGCCAAGGCAGAAGAAGAAATGCTCAGCAAGGACATGTTTGATTACGTTATTATCAATCACAGGGACAACCTGGCTAAAACTGCAAATGAAGTGAGGGCTGTTGTCGCTACTGAAAAAAAACGCAGGAAATTGGGAATCAGGCGAAGTTAAGTCGAAAAACCGTTATCGTCCTTCGAGGCCGTTCAAATAGTCGTAAATAAACTCTTCCACTGCTTCTGCCGGCTTAATTATGCCGAAGTGGCCTTCACAGAGTATATCCGCCCTGGCGGCAATCAATTTCTTTAATGACTCCCTTGCTTTGGATGCATCTCCTCCCCACATCCGATGATACGGGCCGTGTATATCCTGCCCGAATAGCACCTTTTTATTACCGGTTTCAAGTAAAACAGCCATGCTGCCCGCAGTGTGACCTGGAATATGCAAGAATTTGAAAAACTGACTGCCGATTTTGCGATCGTTCTCAGCTCCGGATAACTTTATGTCTACATTCACCGGAACATAATTCACGCCATAGTACTGCGCACCAACTCCTTTCCCGGTTTGGATCGCGTCTGCATCCAGTTCATGCGCTATCATTTTCAAATTGTATTTCTGCTTCAATTCAGCCAGCGAGCCTATGTGGTCTATATGGGCGTGCGTAATAACCAGCGTGGTCAGCTTTTCCGGCATAAGTCCCAGGGAATGGATATTATCAATCAGAAGGTTGGTGCTTTGCCCGGTGCCTGCGTCTATCATCACCATCTCTCCCGCATCCACCAGATAGACGCAGCAATCCATGGCATGGGAGATTTCTGAACTCCCGATCATGTAGACATTCTCCCAAACTCGATACGGGCCGTTCATCTTTGTTTACGCATCTTCGTGATTTGACTGGTTATGCTGCGTTCCCGCAACCTCATTTTTTTCGCGTCGGCTGCAGTTTCATGGTTATATCCCAGCAAATGTAAAACCCCATGAACAATTATGAGTGTGAGTTCATCTTCAACGCTCCCCGCATATTTCCCTGCCTGCTCCATGATATATGGATATGAAACGACGATCTCACCCAGATAATTCACATCTTCCTGAGGAGCTATAAATTCGATATTTTCCGTGGTTGAATAAGGCTCTGCGTATGCAAAAGAAAGAACATCGGTGGGCCTGTCGATGCGCCTGTACTTCTTATTCAATTTATGGATCGTGCTGTTATCCGTAACCAACAGGTTTATTTCATAGGGTTGCTGCACATCTTCCAGCGCCAGGCTGGTGGAGATAATGAACTTCAACCATTTACGATCATAGGGAGAATCCAGCCCCGGTTTTAGCTGAATGCCAACTCGATTCCGATTCATAGACGTTCAATGTTATAATAACAAAGTCCCTATGTGCTGACAATCGATTTCTACCTTATTTTTGTTGAAACCATTTTTCAAACTGTGTTATATTGCTGATGCAATTTTTACATATAGTTTTTACGATGGAGGGATCGCATAGTGGTCTAGTGCGGCCGCCTGCTAAGCGGTTACACCGGGTAACCGGTGTCATGGGTTCGAATCCCATTCCCTCCGCCATTTATTTATCAGTTTAATAACCTCTTCCGCTATTCCCGGCATGCATTATTGAGCTGCTCCTGCACATACCCGCCAGGTCTGAAAAGGGACTAGAATGAAATATTATATTTGGACCATCGGCTGTCAGATGAACAGAGCGGAGTCGTCAGCCATGGAAGACCATCTTCAAATGCTTGGATACAGCAGAGGCCGTACTGCCCGCGATGCAGACCTGGTTGTTTTAAATACATGTGTGGTAAGGAAACACGCGGAAGATAAGGTTACGAGTAACCTCGGTTATCTTAAAGGGATAAAACGTTCCAGGGGCATGCCGATCGTTGTCACCGGCTGCTTTGTCGGCGATAACACTGAGGAACTGAGAAAACTATACCCGCAGGTTGATTTCTTTTTTAAGCCGGGAGAGTTGGTCGAATTCGTGAACTGGCTGAACCATCTCAGTCCCGGAGCTTTGAGAGAATCCGAGAAATCGAAGGCAGTTCCGAATCCGGCAATCACTGCCTATATACCGATAATACAGGGCTGTAACAATTTCTGCTCCTATTGCATTGTACCGTACAGGCGTGGACGGGAAAGAAGCAGGCCGCTGGAAGAAATTGTGCTCGAAGCCGAGAAACTGGCCAGCCGGAACGTCCGTGAAATAACCCTGCTGGGTCAAAATGTGAACGCATACGGCAAAGACCTCGGTAACAACTATGATTTGTGCGATTTGTTGGCCATTCTCAATGAAACAAAAGGGCTGTACAGAATCCGGTTTTTAACCAATCACCCCAAGGATATGAGTCCGCGTTTAATCAGAGCGATTTCCTCATTGAACAAAGTCTGCCACCATATTTGCGTCCCCCTGCAGGCAGGCGACGATGATATTTTGAAGGCTATGAACCGTCACTATACTTTGGGCCAGTACAAGGAACTGATCCAACAGATAAGGCAGGAGATCCCTGATGCGGCTCTGAGTACCGATATCATCGTGGGATTTCCAGATGAAACGGAAGCGCAGTATCTCTGCACTTATAATGCGATTGAAGAAATAAGATTCGATACGGTCCATGTTGCAGCATACTCACCGAGGAGCGAAACGCTTGCCTTTGATAAATACGCGGACAATGTTCCCGCAGAAATTAAAATGCAGAGGTTATTGAAGATAGAACACCTGCAGGAAAGCATATCCGGAGAGATCAATAACAACCTGATAGGTACAGAAATGGAAATCCTGGTCGAGGGTGAGAAAAACGGGAAATGGTATGGCAGAACGTACAGCGATAAACTGGTTTTTTTCAAGAGTGATGATAACTTATCCGGCCGGCTTGTTAAGGTCGGCATCGAAAAGGCAACTCCCTGGTCTTTACAGGGCAGTTCAGCCGTCAGGGTATCCCGTTGATATAAATTCATACCCGTTCCATTCTCGATATACCGGGAACGATTCCTGCGTTCCACAAATGTGTTGACATTGATCTTCAACTGTGATAATTTTACTCGAGGCTAACGAGGTTGTTTACAAGGGGGGAAATGATGAAGGAATACGTACATGCCGCCAACAGAGGATTGGGTATCAAACAGGTTGAAACAGATGGGATTGAGGTTGACGATCTGGGCAGGATTATAATCAAAGATACAGAGCTGGCCCGCGAAGTCGAATCATTTAAGTCACGCCGTTCTGTGTTTTCCAAATCAATACCCAAGCCACCACGCACTCCCGAGCCATCTCCGTCACCTACACCGACACCGGAGCCATCTCCTCAACCTGATAGCATGTGTACCTGCGTTGCCCAGTGCGGTTGCACCAATACATTGTGCAATTGCGCTTAAGGGCATGCCAATATCCGGCGACGATATCCTCGGCTCCATAGCGGATGATTATTTACATCTGATAGTATTCCCCACCGAAGCCTGTAACTTCCGTTGTATTTACTGCTATGAGACCCATCGGCAGGGAATTATGCCGGCAGATGTGGTCAGGTCTATTGTCAGGTTTATTACACTGCGCTCCGCAGGCCTCAGGTATCTCGGGATTTCCTGGTTTGGGGGAGAACCTTTACTGGCGATCAATGTGATAAGAGAAATTTCCCGCCGGTCAGCATCGCTAGCCGCCGGTAATAGTAAGCTGTCCTACTTTGCCGATATGACCACCAACGGCTATCTACTAAAAAGGCAGCTTTTTGAAGAACTGGTCGGGCTCGGCATACACCGTTTTCAAATCACGCTGGATGGCGCCGGACATGATCATGATAATAAGCGGATGACAGCAGGGGGAAGGGGTACATTTACGCGTATATGGAATAACCTTCAGAGTTTTAAAAGCGTTAAAGATGATTTCTCCATTATGGTTCGCGTTCACGTATCAGCGGATAACCTTGCCAGTCTTACCGAACTCATCAATCTCTTTGCTGCTGTGTTTGCCGGAGATAAACGTTTTAAATTGTTTATCAGGCCTCTGTCACGGCTGGGATGCCCTCAGGATGCCGAACTGCCGGTACTTGATGAAGAGCGCAGCTCACAACTGATTAATAATCTGCTGCAACAGGCAAAACAGCATGGTATTAATGCAGTTACACCGACTGATATCCTGACTATCTGTTACGCTTCCCGCCTGAATTCGTTTGCCGTGCGGCCGGATGGCACCATAAACAAGTGCACCGTGAAGCTGGATCTTGCGGAAAACCAGGTGGGCCGGATAAATGTCGACGGGTCACTCCTCCTGGACTCCACCAAACTATTTAAATGGGCCCGAGGATTGAAATCCGGCGATCAAAGCGAATTACTCTGCCCTTTAAAGGGCATATGACATCCGCGCAGTAACATCTGCGAAAATGTGAATGCGCTTTATTGATCAGAGCAGGTTTCAATTCGAGGCAAGAAGAGAATTATTATCGGCCATTGCTTCGTTCAAATCCCACTGACTTTTAACGGATAATCCCGGGCACTTGACAGAACGCTTTATTGTTATGTACACTTGTTTGTAGAACAATTGTACTGAAGGCAGGAATGTAATGAGAAAACCAGGTATAAACAGTACGCGTCAACACGTCATTGAGTTCATCAGGGAATTCTATGACGACAGGGGATATGCGCCTACAGTGCGCGATATCATGAAGGGGTGCAACCTCAGTTCGACGGCAGTCGTGCAACACCACCTCAAAGTGCTGGAAAGCGAGCACCAAATTGAAAGGGATTCCAAAGTATTCAGAAGCATTCAGTTGCCCGACAGGAAATCAACCATAAGGGTGCCTGTACTGGGCAAAATTGCGGCCGGCTCGCCAATCCCAGTCCTCAGTTCCGATACATGGTACAGTGAGGCTATCGATACTGTGGAACTGACGCAGGAAATGACAAAGGGTAAGGAATTATTCGCTCTTAAGGTCAGCGGGCACTCCATGATCGACGCCCTTATCGATGATGGCGATATCGTATTAATGCAGCCGACGAATACTGCAGATAACGGCGATATGGTTGCGGCATGGTTGAAGAAAGAACAGGAAGTAACGCTGAAAAGATATTATAAAGAGGATAACAGGGTCAGGCTTCAGCCTGCCAATTATCAGATGCAGCCCATCTACACAGAATCTGAGAACCTCGAGGTACAGGGCAAGGTGGTGGCCGTCCTGCGTAACCTGTAGGGCAATTTCGTGCGCTATCTTTCGCGAGGCAGGCTTGCTTTTTCCCAGTAAGTGCAGAAGTTTGATAATGCCCGGACCAATCTGAACAATGAAGCCGTAGTGAAAATACCCTCATTCAGGAACGCAGTGCGTACCTTTCTGCGGTCCATTTCCAGACCGATCATATCGGGACCCGACGCTAATTCTTCCAATACGGCAACCAGTGGCTTTTGAGCTTTCTTTTTCATCCGGATAATTGCATCCGCCCTTCTATCTTCTTCCACAATTTTTTCACCCATCAGTTGTTCATTCCCATAGAAAAAGAGGCGGTTTACCACAATCAGATCAATATTTTCCCATTCCAGAAGAATCTCAATCACCTGTTTTAATATTGCAGCAGATAGATGGGGCGATCCCATATCGAAGGGATTCCTGATACTGGTACCCTGCGGTGGCAGCAGTGTGCGTATCTTTCGCAGGATATCCGTGGTTGATGGGGGTATATTCAAGTTGAATTTCTCGCATATATCACCGGCTGCAACTCCCACTCCCCCACCACCGCCTATCAGCGCCAGATTCCTGTAACTTCCCGGCTGCAAATAGGTAAAGATAGCAGTTGTATCCAGCAGTTCCTCAAAGCTGTTTACCTGCACGGCACCCGTTTGTTTGAAAAAAGCATTCCATGTTGACTGCTCTCCTGCTATAGAACCCGTATGACTGTTAACAGCCCTTTTGCCGGTACTTGAAAGCCCGCCTTTCCATATAATCAATGGCTTTTTGCCCTGAAGGCAGCGGGCAATTTCAAGAAACCTCTTCCCGTCGTTTATTCCTTCCAGGTACGCAGAAATAATCTTGGTGTCAGTGTCCTCAGACAGGTATTCCAGCAGGCTTACCTCATTCAAATCTATGCCGTTACCGTAACTGATTACTTTACTGAATTTAACATGATAGGCATCAGCGCCCCAGATAAAATCGGTAACCCATCCGCCGCTCTGCGATATAACACCTACGTTGCCACTCTCTTTAGGATAATTCGGGCCCGGCAGCAGTGTTAGACCACCCGCCGGGCAATATACGCCGAAGCAGTTGGGCCCCACAATACGTATTTTACCCTGTGCTGCTTCTTTAACCGCCTGTTCCAGTTTATTACCTTCTTTGCCAACTTCTCGAAAGCCTGATGTAAAAATCTCGGCTGCAGGGATACCTTTGTCAACACAATCTGCAATGATCTGGGGCACGTGCTGCGCCGGAGTATTTATATTGACCAGGTCGACTTTTTCAGGGATCGCTTCTAAGCTTGGATATGCGTTGATGCCGTCTATCTCTGATGCTGTCGGGTGAACGATGAATATCTTGCCTGTATAGCCGTATGTGCGGAGTACCTTAATAAATCGATTACCTGGTTTTTCGTCTTTGGCGGAAACCCCTGCTACTGCAATTGATCGCGGATAAAACAACGGCTTGAGTTCATTTAAAATGTTATACGACATGGGGATCTCTCCATAGGCAGAATATATAAATTGTATCTAAAAACGGGAGAGGATGCTTTGCAGCATCCTCTCCACTAATGTGCCTTGCGATTAAATCGTTATTTTGCTGCAGCTCGTAATTCAGCAGGGCTCTTGTATAGATCGGGTCGGGCGAATTTCTGCTGTGTATCACCTTCCTGGGTCTGCAGCAGAACGTAGTTGTCTTTGCCCTGAATCTGATTAAAGGGGCAGTAAGATGTCTTGTACTGCCAGGTGTAGACATCATCCGGGTTGGTGATGACGCCGGAATGGAACCAGGGATCCTTCTTCAAACCCCAATATCCAAAGGGGCCGAAGACACCATCGATATTCACGGTTTCATAGGCATTGATGATTTTACCAACGTCGTCTGTCCCGCCGGCCGTTTCAATGGCTTTTTTAGCCAGATAAATGTCGTTATATGCGCATAACACATGGAACTGAACAGGAATGTTCTTGGACATGGCCTTCTGTACGGTTGGATTGAAAGCCGGGAATATGGGTAATTTGTCCTCTTCCCAGAGCATCACGATGGCTCCGAGACATTTACCGCCGGTCATACCCCAGAACTGATGGCTCTGACCTGATCCGCCGCACATGATAAGCTGAATGTTCTTTGCTGAGGAATCAGACCACTGTTTGGTCAGCACCTCTACATCTGTAAACCAACTGCTCAGGACGAATATGCTCTCTGCACCGGTCTGTGAAATTGCTTCCAGCGTGGGAAGCCACATGCCTGACCTTGCCTTAATGGGTTTTTCATAGACAACCTGCAGACCCCATTTTTCTTCGGCATTCTTTTTCATGGGCGGCGTACCCAGCTTGACATCGCCCTCCCTGTAAACACGGGTCCAGATGAGGTCTTCGAAAAGAATGGCGATTTTCTTAGCCTTGATGGTATCCCGCATCATTTTCATGTTGATGCCGTAATACCAGGGATACTGTGCAAATTCGAAATCGCGGAAGAAGAACTTGTACCTGTCGTATTTATCAAGGATTCCTTCCGTTACTTCGTAGTCTGCTGCGCCGTTTGTAATCGAAATATGAGGATAGCTGGAATACATGTCAGCACTTTTCTCTCTGGCGGCCAGGGCTATTTCGCTTCTACCTTCCGAGTAATAGATCAAAGCTTTGTTGCCCATGACCAACCTCTGCGCCGCGGCTACTGAAAGGCCGGTTTCACCTTTCCCATCCTCAAGCACCAGTTTAAGTGGCCTGCCCAGCACACCACCTGCAGCATTAATTTCATCTACCGCCATCTGCTGGATGTCCATGCACGGCCTTGTGCCGGGAGATGATGTATTGCCTACATAACCGATAACGATAGGCCCACTGCCTCCGGGTACTGACTGTGGTGCCTGACCACAGCCAACGATGACAAGCGAGGAGACCAGGAATAATGTTGTGACGAATAATAGAATCTTGGTTCTGTGTGCCATGATACCTCCAATGATTTATTTGTCGCCCAGTATTATACCACGATTTATTTTCGGAGCATACGTCTAATTGTATATGATATCGATCCAGATATCGGGCGGGCGGTCGAATTATCAATGGTCGGGGTGAGTGGATTTGAACCACCGACCTCATGGTCCCAAACCATGCGCGCTAGCCACTGCGCTACACCCCGCAAGAACAAAAGTTAGTATAGTTTGCAGAGCTTGGACAGTCAAGAGGGAGATTGCGGGAATAGATTAAATGCTATTTACAATTGGGGCAAATATCAAAAAAGTCAGCAGGCAGATTCCATTTTTTTCTGATATATTCAAGTTGAGCCACAGGCGCCCATTCAATACCGCACTTGCTGCATTTTTTCAACTTGAACTCGACCTTCCACCGGTCGATACGTCGCACGCCGTTTTTGTCTTCCATATTTATGGCATGGGTCGGGCACACATAGTAACAGGAACCACATCCGATACAATCCCTGGCTTTTTCCAGATAGGGAGGTTTGGGTTCTTTATGAATACCTCTGTCCACCAGGCTGATGGCGCTGACTCCAACCACCTGCTCGCAGGCCCTTACACAAAGACCGCACACAATGCAGTCATGTTTTTCCCAGTATTCTTCACGGAAAGATGACGTTTTGACACCATACTGGCCGGCAAGGTCTCTGATAACCTCATTTTCAGAGCATCTTGTGAGCAATAAATCAAGGAGCATTTTACGATTGCGAACTACTGCGGGTGAATCGGTCTGTACAACCAGGCCGTCTTCCACGGGATAGAGGCATGAGGTAACGATACGGGTGCGCGTGCCCCTTGTTATCTCCACTATGCATAGCCTGCAGGCTCCATAAGGTTCAATTTCCTCATGATGGCATAATGTTGGAATTTTAATACCGTTATCAGAGGCAACCTGCAAAATGGTTTTACCCTTTTTCGCAGAGTATTTCTGCCCGTTAATAGTTAGAGTCACTGATTCACTCAATCTTGACTGCTCCCATCCGGCAAACATCGTAACATGTGCGGCATTTAATACACTTGGACTGATCCAGGATAACCGGTTTTTTCTTGCCCATATCCGTAATAGCATGCGCAGGGCAAACCTTCACACACATGCCACACCCGGGACATTTCTCTTTGATGATGCTGAATTTTATCAGTGATTTGCATACACCCGCAGGGCATTTTTTCTGCTTGATATGGGCTTCATACTCATCCAGGAAATACTTAATAGTAGTTAAAACCGGATTTGGTGCTGAACTGCCGAGTGCACATAGAGCACTATCCTTCAAATGAGCGGAAAGTTCTTTCAATAGATCCAGATCGCTCTCCCGGCCTTTTCCTTCGGTGATATCGGTCAAAATCTGCTTCATCCTCTTCACGCCTTCACGGCAGGGAACACATTTACCGCATGATTCTTCTTCAAGGAAAGTCAGGAAGTACCTGGCTACATCGACCATGCAGTTGTCTTCGTCCATCACGATCATACCACCCGAACCCATCATGGATCCTGCTTTGGTCAGTTCATCGAAATCGACAGCCAGATCAAGGAGTTTTTCAGGCAGACAACCACCCGAAGGACCTCCAGTCTGTACAGCTTTAAATTTTTTATTGCCCCTAATGCCGCCGCCAATGTCGAAAATAATATCCCTGAGCTTGATGCCCATAGGAACTTCAACCAAACCTGTATTATTAACCTTACCCGTCAAAGAGAATATCTTGGTTCCTGTGTTGCCCTTTGATCCGATGCTGTTAAACCACTCAGGGCCTTTGCTGATAATCAGCGGTATATTGGCCCAGGTTTCCACATTATTTAGATCGCTCGGCCTATCCCATAAACCTTTTTCAACAGTATGAATATACTTGGCCCGTGGTTCACCGGTTTTACCTTCTAGTGAAGCCATGAGCGCCGTCGACTCTCCGCAAACAAAAGCGCCGCCACCGCGGTTGATCCTTACACTGAAATCAAAACCTGAACCAAGTATGTCCTTACCCAGCAGGCCCAATTTCTCAGCTTGCTGCATGGCGATATTGATATTTTTCAGAGCCAGCGGGTATTCGTTTCGCACATATACATACCCCTGGTGTGCGCCAATGGCAAACGCACCGATTATAAGGCCTTCCAGTACACTGTGAGGATTGCCGGAAAGCAAGCCTTCGTTGGCATAAGCCCCCGGATCGCCCTCGTCCGCATTAACTATAACGTACTTGATGTCCCCGTGGGCCTTCCGGCATGTCTCCCACTTTAATCCGGTCGGGAAACCACCCCCGCCTCGACCACGAAGACCTGATTGCTTGATAACATCGATAATCTGATCGGGCTGCATGGTGTGCAGCGCTTTGGACAGGGCGGAATACCCGCCTATGGCTATGTAGTCTTCAATACTCGTAGGATCTATTCTGACATTATTTCCCAGGACGATCCGTGTTTGATTGCGATAAAATGGCACCTCATTTTGACCAGCTACTTCTTTACCGGTTTCCGCAGCTTTAAAAAGCAACCTGCCTACAGTCTCCCCTTTTAAAGTCTTCTCGACTATCTCGGGGACATCTTCCACCTTGATTTTCTGATAAAAAAGATTGCCGGGTTCTACGATAGCTACCGGGCCTCTTTCGCAGAAACCATGGCAACCCGTAACTTTAAGCTCAAGTTGGTTGCCAACGCCTCTTTTTTCAAGTTCCGCTTTAAATGCCTCTGCAACAGGATTGCTGCCATAAGGGCGGCAGGCTGTTCCGTTGCAGACTGATATACGCGATTTGCCCGCGTCGAGGTTCTTGCTCAGCATCTGCTGAAGCTTTTCCAGGTCCTGAGGAGACTTCAATTTGCTTGGCATATTTACGATTCTTTATTCACTATATTTTTTAATCATGGGCTCAACTTTATCGTTGGTCATATGTCCGAAATATTCTTCATCAATTTTGACAACAGGGCCGGTCGCACAGCAACCCATACAATTGACTGTCTCAAGTGTGAAGTTACGATCTTTAGTTGTATTTCCGCGTTTTATGTCCAGTTGTCGCTCAAGAGAATCGAGTATCAGTTCGCCACCACGGACATGACAGGCCGTACCAAGACAGACATTAACGATATGTTTCCCCCGTTCTTTCAGGCTGAATGCCCTGAAAAAGGTTGCCATGCTGTAGATATGGCTCTGCGGTATATCCATTTTCTTACTTAATTTATCCAATGCTGACCGGGGCAAATAGTTATACTCAGTTTGTATATCCTGCAAAATGGATACCAGCTGGCTTTTATCATTGCCGTATTTCTTAACTATCTTGCTGATGCTATCTTTCATTTTATTTTTTTCCCGGATGCCAGCAACCTGATCCTGTTATATTCGTCAAGAACTCTCTCTTGAATTTCTGCAATGTTTTCCTTGGTAAGATGGCGGAACCTGCCCTGCAAACTCAAATAATCTTCTACAGGCCGCAATTTGGGGTAGTCAACACTGAGTGTATATTTCCCATTCTCGATTTCATACATTGGGAATATGCCGGTTTCAACCGCAAGCCTACCCATCTTAATAGTAAGGTTTGACGCACAGCGCCAGCCAGTCGGGCATACAGAAAGGATGTGGATATAAGATGGCCCTTTAATTTTCCTCGCCTTTTCAACTTTTGCCATTATGTCAAATGGATAGCTGGAGCAAGAGGTCGCCACATATGGGATATTATGTGCGGCTGCTATGGCAGCCATGTTTTTCTTCCATGTATGTTGTCCCATGCTCTTCTTACCTGCCGGGGCTGTTGTAGTCGATGCTCCAAACGGAGTTTCACTGGACCGCTGTATGCCTGTATTCATGTATGCTTCGTTATCGTAGCAAACATAGACAAAGTCATGGCCTCTCTCCATCGCGCCCGACAACGCCTGCAGACCGATATCGGCAGTGCCGCCGTCTCCACCCATAGCAGCGACTTTAACTTCCTTTGTGTAGCCATGCTTACGTTTCAGAGCTTTAATGCCGGACTCTATGCCGGAAGCTACCGCAGAAGCATTCTCGAAAAGTGTATGTATCCAGGGAACTTCCCAGGCGCTCTCAGGTAACGGTGAGGAAATGATTTCCATACAACCTGTGGCGTTTGAAATAATGGTATTTCGGCCCAATGCTTTACAAACATATCGCACGGCCAGCACTTCACCGCATCCGGAACATGCACGGTGGCCCGATGCTATATATTCCTTAGTAGAAACTAATTTTGGCGCGTAAATACTCAGGGTTTCCACTATTCTCTCACTCCAAACATAATCGTCTCAGCTGTTTGGCCAGATTTAATTTTTTCCAGGCCTATTTCTATGATTCTTTCAAAATCTGCAGGAGAAATATCGCGGCCGCCAAGACCACCTACGAAGCTGACTATCGCGGGTTTCTTTTCACTGGGATATAGTGCCGCCCTGATTTCCGAGCAGACCGGTCCCGGTCCGCCGAGTGAGATTGCCCTGTCAAGTACGATAACATTTTTCACACTTGCCAGTGCTTCCACCACATCCGTATATGGGAAAGGCCGCCAGAGGCGTAACCTGACCAGGCCGACTTTTTTGCCTTCATCCTGCATCTTATCGATGGCCATCATGGCATTTTCGCTGAAGCTTCCCATTGTTACCAGTAGCGTCTCCACATTTTCAGCTTTGTATTTTTCAACAGGCTTATAGTAACGGCCGGTGAGATCACCGTATTTTTGCCAGGTATCGAGGATGATTTTCTTAGATTCGTGTAACGCAAAATCAAGCGCTTTCCTGGATTCGGTATATAAGTTGGGCATTGCAAAGCAGCCTATTGTGACAGGTTTATCAGGATCAAGAACGTAGGGATGTTTGTACGGCGGCAAGAACTCATTCACTGTTTTTTGATCAAGATAGTATACCGATTCAATTACATGGGACAGATGAAACCCATCAATATTGATGCTGAGAGGAAGAAGCACGTCTTTATGTTCAGCAATTCGGAATGCGCACAGTATCTGGTCGAATGCCTGTTGTCCGTTTTCAGCAAATATTTGTATCCATCCGGAATCCCTGGTGATCATGGCATCAGAATGATCGCCCCAAATATTCAAGGGACCGGACAGAGCGCGATTAGCCACAGCCATAACAATGGGAAGCCGAAGGGAAGCCGCCACGAGTAATACCTCATGCATCAGGATCAGCCCTTGACCTGCTGTAGCAGTAAAAGTTCTTGCTCCGGCTGCGCTTGACCCAAGGCACGCGCTCATAGCTGAATGCTCGGATTCAACAGGTATATATTCGGCATCCAGATACCCGTCAGCTACCATCTCAGCAAGGCTTTCAACGATATGTGTCTGCGGAGTAATAGGATAAGCCGCAATGACATCAACATTGGCCAGTTTAACAGCTTCGGAAATTGCCAGCGAAGACTCAATGCCTATGCGTTTCGGTGTCATCTATACTTCCTCAAGCATCTTAATAGCCTGCGTCCAGCACTCGTGTGCACATATTCCGCAACCTTTACAGAAGAAAAGATCTGCTCTGAAATACCCGTCTGCCTGCTCATGTATACACGCTTCCGGGCAGAACAAAGAGCATATACCGCATTTAATACATTTACTGTTGTCCCACTCAGGATGTTGCGACTTCCAATCACCCGTACAAAATCTTTTGGTATTACCAATATCTGTTACCGCACAGCCGACGAGCAAATCACGCCATCCGGGCGCCTTGCCAACCTTAAAGGATTTTGGCTTTTTGGGACCGGATGTCGTTATTTCACTCAGTACAGTAGCATCGAACGCAGTGCTACATGCGTTGAAATTGGCTTTAGCCCTGGCGCCGAACCTGTGCTCGAGTGGCGCGGCTAATGATTCAAGTTTTACAATGCCAGTTGCTTTTATCATTGCTCCCAGCATAGTAGTATTTACAATATTAACGCCCAGTAGTTTTCGTGCTATTGATGCAGCATCAACCACTGCCAGCTTCCAGTCACCTGTGAACTCCTGCTGGAGTTCTTCCAGGGATTTGGTGCTGTTTACGATCAGAGATCCTCCGGGTTTCAATCCGTCGGTTACGTTAATAAGCGTCACCAGTCCGGGATCCAGCACAACAACAATATCAGGTTTGGTTACACCCGCTCGATTACGAATAGGATGGCTGGGGCTGATCCTGTTGAATGCCAACACCGGGGCGCCGCGTCTTTCCGGCCCGAAGCTCGGGAATGCCTGCGCGAATTTGTCTTCATGGACAGCTGCCAGTGCAGTCATTTCAGCTGAAGTGACTGCTCCCTGGCCACCACGGCCATGCCATCTGATTTCGATAGTATCCTGCTTCATAAACCTAACACATACTAACTATTAATTGGGTTCGATGCGCCCCTGGAGGGACTTGAACCCTCGCACCCGGCTCCGGAGGCCGGCGCTCTATCCCC
>Ga0163209_1000508_pt1 | contig 16970 bp, 13 predicted proteins | sample Kivu_160m_FD_113538 | JGI IMG/M metagenome (GOLD analysis project Ga0163209, IMG submission 113538) | Freshwater microbial communities from Lake Kivu, Western Province, Rwanda to study Microbial Dark Matter (Phase II) - Kivu_160m | ecosystem: Environmental > Aquatic > Freshwater > Lake ...
AGCCTGTCTCCGACGGTGCGGAAGCCGGTGTCCGGACGCAGATACGAGGGGCTGTAGTTGGCCACGACGCTGGCCGGGCTGAGGTCGACTTGCGGGATGCGGGCGGCCTGGGGCTTGCTCGCCGGGACCGGAAGAAGGTCGAGACGCGCGAGAGGGGAGGGGTTGGAGGGAGCAAGCTCGGTTTCTGCGAGGAGAGGCTCGGGCGATGCGTTGTAGCTTCTCGCCTCGGCTGTGAGGTCTTTATGGATAAGCGGAGAGGGATTCAAGGGGGCGAGAGTCGCGAGGCCGAGCAGGGGATAGGTCCCCGGTTCAGCTTCGGAGGCGAATATCGCGCCTGCCGTCATGGCCAGGACCGCGAAAACGATTGTTCCGGCGATTACTTTTCTCATCTTGGCTCCTTTTTCGCTCGCTTCGCTTAATAAGCCAGCAATCATAGTGCCAAGACGCATAAATATTATTAATTATATTATTATAAGTAACATAAGAGCATTGAGCTTGATTTGAGAGAAAGAAAATAATGTATAATATTAGTACATATTTATTGAAATCTTTTTGTATTTATTTGTTAATAAAATAATTATATTAAATAATATATGAATGATTAAATAATGAACATGTATTAAAATATATGGTCACTAATTATGTCCGGAGGTTCGAATGATGGGCGATTTTATTAATTTTTCCTTATCTTGCCTTGTTTTTTTTTGGTGTGGCCGCGGGTCCGGCAATGGCCACTGATTAGGGCTTTTTAGGTCTTTAAATGAATCCCATGAACAAAAATAGCAAAAAAACCTCTTGGTTCGCCCCCAGGCTGGCCTTTTTAGCCTTATTTTGCGCCGTAATTGGCTTTTCGGGAGTTCGAGAAGGTGCGGAACCCCGTGCCGGTACGAACGTCATGTCGTTCAATATACGGTATGCAAACACAGGAGACGGGCTGAACGCGTGGACGAACCGGAAATCGTTGGTTTCTTCCACCCTTCTTTTCCATAAAGCCGACGTCGCAGGGCTGCAGGAAGCGCTCCGCAGTCAAATACAAGACCTCGAAGAAGCTCTTCCCGGCTACGCCTGGTTCGGCGTCGGGAGGGACGATGGTAAAGAAGCCGGAGAATTCAATCCCGTGTTCTTCCGCACGGATAAGATGAGGCTCATCCGTCAATCGACGTTCTGGCTGTCCGAGACTCCGGACGTCCCGGGCAGCCGGAGCTGGGGCGCCGCCTGCAACCGGATCGTGACCTGGGCTGAATTCGAAGACGCGGGATGCAAAGCGCGCTTCTTTTTTTTCAACACCCATTTCGACCATGTCAGCGAGACGGCCCGCCGTAAGAGCGCCGAAGTCCTGCTGCGGAGGATCGACGAGATCGCCGGCCGAGCGCCGGTCGTCTTGACCGGGGATTTCAATTCGACGGAGCGGGATGCCGCCTATATCGCCCTGACCGGAGGAAAGCCGGCTCCTCTGGCCGACGCGCGGGCGGTCGTAAAGGCGAAGCCCTACGGCTCCAGCCAGTCCTTCAACGGCTTTACGTCCGAGCTGCGGCCCGGCCGCATCATCGATTTCATCTTTGTCCGGGATGTCGGCTCCGTTCTTCGCCAGGGGATCATTTCGGAGAAATGGGACGGCCGCTTCGCCTCCGATCATTACCCGGTCCTGGCCGAGGTCGTCATCCATTGAGAGGGCGGGCCGGACCGGGGAGTTGAATCGGAGCCGGCCGTCCCTCATAATACCAGGGGGAGATTTCAGGATGTCCAACCACCGCGCGAGAAACATAAGAAGGTCGATCTTCGTCCTCGGACTGGCCGGAGCCGCGGCTTTGTGGGGGGCGCGTCTCCTCCCCCGGCAGCTCCTCCCTCCGGACAAATGGTTCATCGTCACCATCGGCGGACAGCCGGTGGGATACATCCACGACGTCTCTTCCCGCGAGATCCGGTCCGTGGGAGAGGTCCTCGTCTATGATTCCGAGATGAAGATGGCCCTCAACCGTCTCGGCACAAAGGTCGAGCTCAAGTTCGTCACCGGCTTCGAGGAGACTCGGGACGGCCTCCTGACGAAGATCCGCTACGAGTTGCTCGCCTCGACGATGTCGACGAAGACCGAAGCCGTCGTCAAAAACGGGACGATCGAGGTCCGCTCCGAATCCGGAGGGAAGAGCTACAGCCGGACGGTCGCTTTCGCCGGCACGCTGGTCGGCCAGGAAGGAATCCGGCTGGCTTCCCTGAAGGCGCTCAGGAAGGCCGGCGATTCGGTCGAATTCCTGACCTTCATCCCCGAGCTCGAAGCGGTGAGCAAGGGCAGCCGGAAAGTCATCGGCGAGGAGGTCCTTCGCCTGGGCGGGCAGGCCGTCCCGACGCTTAAGGTCGAAGAATTCCTCGAGGCGGCCTCGATCAAGACGACGTCCTGGCTGGACGGAAACCATGAAGTGGTCAAACAGGAAATGCCGACGCCGTTCGGGCCCGGCGTGTTCGTCCTGGCGGAGAAAGCCGCGGCCCTTGCGGCGGCCTCGGGGCAGGAGCTCCCGGCCGAGATGTACGAGCGCTCGATCATCCGGGCGAACATCCGCCTGCCTATGGCCAGGGCGCTCAAGTTTCTCAAGGTCAAGCTGATCCATAAGAACCCCGACCTCGGCTGGCCCGAGATCGAGCGGCCCGGCCAGAGAGTCGTCTCCAGGGAGCGCGAATCGATCGTCCTCGAGATCGAGCGGCCCGCCCTGCCGAAACCCGCCGTCTTCCCCGTCCGGCCGACGGAAAAGAACCGGGAATTCCTGGAGCCCAACGCCTATATCCAGTCGGACGATTCCCGGCTGAGGGATCTGGTCCGCACCTTGTTGGCGGGAGAAAAGGACCTCTTCCAGGCGGGCCTCAAGCTCGAGCGCTGGGTCGCGGACACCATGACCTTCGACCTCGGCATCGCCCTTGCTCCATCTTCGGAGATTTTCGAGAACCGGCGCGGGACGTGCGTCGGTTATGCCACGCTCCTGGCCGCCATGGCCCGGGCGGCGGGAATCCCGTCCCGCGTGGTCATGGGCTATGTCTATGCCCAGGGCATGTTCGGCGGGCATGCCTGGACCGAGATCCTGATCGGGGACGCCTGGATTCCCATCGATGCGGCGATCGTCGCGCCGGCCCAAGCCGATGCGGCGCGGGTCGCCTTCAGCGCCTCCTCGATGCGCGAAGGCGCGGGCTCGCTCAGCGGGAGAGCCGGACAGCAGCTTTTCGGGCAAGTCGATATCCGGATCCTCGAATACGCCGGCATGGACGGGAGGAAGGTCGGCGTTCCCGAGGGCGCGGCTCCTTTCCGGACGGCGGGCGACCTCTACGAGAACCCCTGGTTGGGTCTGACGCTCACAAAGCCCTCGGCCTTCACCTTCGCGAAGCTCGATGCCGTCTGGCCCGATCCCGTCCTCGTTGGACTCAGCGGCCCGGGCGGAGCGAAGGCCGAGCTTGTCCAGTCTTCGCTGCTTCCCTGGAAGGATTATGACGCGACGGCGGGCGAGCTCATCCGCCGGTTGAATATCGAGGCCAGGACGGAGATCGGCCAATGGAACGGAAGGCCGAGGTTCTCCGCCGCTGAGCCGAAGAAAGCGGTCATGATCATCATCGACAAGCCCGAGGTTTGGATTCTGGCCGCGGAGGGGAAGGACGCGCCGGCCCTCTTGGACCAGCTGGCCGCCGGTCTGACGTTGCCTAAGAAGGATTAAAGGAGCGGCTCAGACCGATACGGCGATAAGCCATTGGGCGGCGAAATACGTGCTCAAGATGAGCGCCTGGCCATAACGGACCTTCTTGACGAAGCGGTCCACCGCCAGTACCGAATCGGAAACGACGAAAAGCACGGCTCCGGCGAAGGCCGCGAGCGTCTTCGCCCCTCCCAAGTGGATATACCGCTCGGCGGCCAAGGCGGCCATGGTCACTATGACGAAGACATAGATCGTCACGGGGATTTTGAGTGTTCCGAGGCGGGGGAGGAGGATCCGGATCATGATCAGGCCGAAAATGACCAGGGAGAGGGTCGGGAGAGACCGCAAGGAAAATGCGGACCCTCTCCGGAACGCCGCGATATAGCAGAGCTGGGCGGCCAGAAAGGCGGCCAGCCCGGCCAGAAATTGCTTGTTCCGAAGCATCATGAAGATGTCTCCGAGGAGCGAGCATCCCAAGCCGGCCAGGATCACCGTTTTGTAAGCAGGCCCGAAAGCGGCGGGCGTGGTCGCGGCGATGGCCAGAATGAGGATCATCGTTAGCGGCCTGACGGCATAAACGAGCCGGCGGAGGTTCCGGAGGTCGGCAACGACGGTCGCAACGGCCGAAGCCAGGGTGAGGAGGGATAGGAGCGCCGTCGGTCCGGTCAACTTTTCGGCTTTTCGCTCGCGAGCCGCGCCCGGGCTTCGGCGAACATCGGCTCGGCGTAAGAGCTGGGCCACGTCCGCTCTTCGAACGTCCGCTTCTCGACCATCTTCAAGAAGCCCTCGAAATCGCCGAAATACGAGCCGTAGATGTGGAAGCTGTCGACGAGGTCGGCATAGCGGCCGACGCGGACGGGCTTGCCGATCCTCCCCGCGATCCGTTCGGCGATGATGCGCTGGAGGTCGGTCAGGGCGAAGACATTCATATAAGCCGCTTTGTACGCATCGCGGGAGCGCCAGTGGGCGTTCATGTTGAGCGACAGGGCGCCCTTCCCGTCCTCCAGCAGGCGGCACCAGATCCTCTGCAGGCAGGGCGGGTCGTAAGTCGGGATGTCCAGCTTCGGATTCCAGGTAATGGCCTGGGCCCGCCGCGAGTGCCCGGCTTGGGAGAGCTTATCGACGATATACCGGACCTGGTCGATCGGCTCGCCCTCGATTTCGAAGGCGAAAAGCCGTTTGTGGTACGTATAGGTCCATTTCCCCTCTTCGGGGGCGATCCAGTGGTCATGGACGCCGTCGACGACCTCCTGGCGGTAGACCTCGAGGTCCTCGAGCCCCCCGGGGAAGGCGCGGTGGATCCGCGGTTCGGCGAAGGGGTCTTCGACGACCCACATCATGGTGCAGTCGCGTGAAAGAGGATCGCCGGGCTTGTCGTATTCGGTCTTGATCGGAACGCCATCGCGCCAGCAGGCGAGGACCGCATTTTCCCACGCTTCGGGCAGGGTCTTGCCGGTGACGAATAGGGCAGGAATGTTTCCGTTCATGTTCACCTCGCCGGATGTCGCATTACTTTTATCACAGTCGAAGAGAGAGGCACAAGGCCCCGGACCGGCCTTTGTCATGAGCGGAGCGTTCATCTATAATGGCCGCAGGATGACGCCTCGCCAGAGGATTGAGAACCTCCTGGCCGGCCGGCCTTCCGACCGGATTCCCTTCTGCCCCGCCGTCTATGAGCACAAGGCGGCTCTCGTGGGGACGACTCCCTCCCGCATGAGCCGGGACGCCGGTCTCTTCGAGCGGGCGATCCTCCGCGAGGCCGAAGTGTACCGGCCGGACATGCTGACGGTCGGCTGCGATGTCTACAACGTCGAGGCCGAGGCGGCCGGATGCAAGGTCAGGTTCTATGATTCCAACGATGTCCCTTCGATCTCGGAAAGGGCGGTCGAGGTCGGAGAGGACATCGCGAAACGGCGCCTGCCCGACCCGGAGAAGGACGGACGGATGCCGGTCTGCCTCGAGGCGGGAGAGCGCGTCGAGCGCCGCTTCGGCCGCGACATGATCATCCGCGGCGCCCTCAGCGCCCCGTTTTCCATCGCCTGCGAGCTCGCCGGAGACGAGGCGGTCCTCGTGGCGATGGTCGACAATCCCGCGTGGGTCACCGGGCTCATTGCCTATGCCGCCCGGATCACCGAGGCCTACGGCCGGGCGTTCATCCGGCGCGGGCTGGGGGTCATCCTATTCGATTCGCACGCCGCCCCGCCCCTTGTCTCGCCCTCCCTCTATCGAAAGCTCATCCTGCCTCCGACGGCAGCCGTCATCCGGGCCCTGAAAAACGCTCTCGAGATCCCTCTCGTCCCCTATATCATCGGAGGCGATACCGCGGGCATCCTGGACGCGATCGTCGAAACAGGGACGAACAACATCCTCTGCGATTTCAGGGCCGACCTCGGCCGTTTCGTCGACAGGCTCAAAAACCTGCCCCTCCTCGTCCGGGCCAACCTCGATCCCCGCTTCCTGCTGACCGCTTCCGGACCCGACATCCAGGCCAAAACCAGGGAGTTGCTGGCGGCCGGCCGCCGGCATCCCGGGTTCATGCTGGGAACCGGAATCCTGCCTTATGACCTGCCGCCGGACAAGGCCATCGCCGTCCGGGCGGTGCTCGAAGAAAAATAAATCGCCGTCTCGTGCTATAAATCGAGAAAATCCGCGTCCTTAATATTGTCCGTAAGAAAGCGCATCCATGGACGAATATCAAGCGGAACTCGACCCGGCTTCCGAGCCGGACGGCGGCCACCGCAGGCGCCTGAGGGAGAAATTTCTCCGGGGCGGCTTGAACGCCTTTCTCGATTACGAAATCGTCGAGCTCCTTCTCACCCTGGGCACGCCCCGCAAGGACTGCAAGGAGCAGGCCAAACAGGCGCTCAGGGAATTCAAGTCCCTCCGCGGTGTGCTCGAGGCCGACCCTCACGACCTCGGCCGGATCCGGGGCATCGGAACGCACAATGTCTTCGGCATCAGGCTCGTCCAGGAGGTCTCGCGCCGCTTCCTCAAGGACAAGATGCTGAGCAAGCCCTTCGCCCGCTCTTCCCGCGAGGTCTTCGATTACCTCTATCATTCCCTCCGGGACCTCAAAAAGGAACATTTCAAGGTCCTTTTCCTGGACCCGAAAAACCAGATCATAGAGGAGAAGACGCTGTTCGAGGGCACGGTCGATTCGTCGGCCGTATATCCCCGGGAGATCATGAAGGACGCCCTCCGGACCAATGCCACATCGCTCGTCTTCGTCCACAATCATCCCTCGGGCGACCCCGACCCGTCGCTCTGCGACAGGGAGATCACCAAGGATCTCGTCTTCGCCGCCAGGGTCATGCAGCTCAAGGTCCTGGACCACATCGTCATCGGCAACGACTGCTACTTCAGCTTTGCCGACCGGGGCTTGATCGAGGACTACGACCTGTGTTTTCTCAGTCTGAACAAATGAGAGCGCCGCGGGGGCAGACGGTTGCTCCCTAAAAAAGGGGAATTCTGCTACAATGCCGGGCAGAATATAATTGATGCGATATTTCTTTTCTGCCCGGCTAGTACTCGGGGAGCAGTCATGAAAGTGCATTTTATTTTCTGCTCCCCGTAGTAAGATGGAAGAATAAAGCCATCCCCGGGCTAAAGCCCGGGGTATTTAGAGGCTTAATACTGAGCGGCGCTCTTTCCCCGATTTAAAAATTGGGGTTTGGCGCCGCGAACGTGTCAAGCGACCCGCGAAAGGGAGGGAGACATGGCCGAAGTCAGCAAACCCCGGACGGACTGGCGGCCGATCGAGGAGATCGCCGAAAAGCTGGGCGTTCATCCCGACAATCTCGAGCGGTACGGCCGGTATAAAGCTAAAATCGACCTGAGACAGGCGCTCGAGGGCGGACGGGAGCCGGGCCGGCTGATCCTCGTCACAGCCATGACTCCGACTCCGGCCGGCGAGGGAAAGACGACGACGGCCATCGGTCTGACCGATGCCCTGAACAACCTCGGCCGGAAGACGGCGGCGGCCTTGCGCGAGCCGTCCCTCGGGCCGGTGTTCGGCATGAAGGGAGGGGCGACCGGCGGAGGCCGGGCCCATGTCGTCCCGAGCGACGAGATCAACCTCCATTTCACGGGAGATATCCATGCCATCACCTCGGCCCATAACCTCCTCGCGGCGATGGTCGACAACCACGTCCAGTTCGAGGGGGCCTGCGGCCTTCTCGACGCGACGAACGTCACCTGGCGGCGCGCGCTGGACATGAACGACCGTTCCCTGAGGAGCATCGTCACCGGCATCGGCGAGACGTTCAACGGCATCGCCTTGGAGTCCGGCTTCGACATCACGGCCGCGTCCGAGATCATGGCCATCTTCTGCCTGGCCCGCGACCTCAAGGACCTGAAAGATCGGCTCGGCCGCATCCAGATCGGCTATGCGTCCGACGGCAAGCCGGTCACGGCCGCGCGGATCAAGGCCCAGGGCGCCATGACCGCCCTGCTCAAGGACGCGATCCGGCCCAACCTCGTCCAGACCCTGGAGGGATCGCCGGCGTTCGTCCACGGCGGGCCCTTCGCCAACATCGCCCACGGCACGAACTCGGTCATCGCCACGAACATGGCCCTTCATCTGGCCGATTACGTCGTCACGGAATGCGGATTCGCCTCCGACCTGGGGGCCGAGAAGTACTTCGACATCGTCGTCCGGACCGGATCCGTTCCCCCGCCGTCCGCCGTGGTCATCGTGGCCACGCTCCGGTCGCTCAAATTCCACGGGGGGACCAAATTGGACGCCTTGAATGCGGAAAACCCGGACGCGATCGCCCGGGGATTCGACAACCTCAGGAAGCACATCGAGATCGTCCGGACCTACGGCCTGCTGGCGGTCGTCGCCTTGAATAAGTTCCCTTCGGATACCGCGGCCGAAGAGAAGCTCTTCGCTGACCTCTGCCGGGGGGAAAGGGTCCGCTTCGCCCCGAGCGACGTCTTCGGCCGGGGCGGGGAGGGCGGCCGGGCTTTGGCCGAGGAGGTCCTGAGGGTGGTCGACGAGGGTCCCCGGGATTTCAAGTTCCTCTATCCGCTCGAGATGCCCCTCGCCGACAAGATCTCGGAGATCGCCGTGAAGGTCTACGGCGCCGGGCGCGCCGTCCTCGAGGCCAAGGCCAGGCGGAAGCTCCAGAAATACGAGAACGACGGCTTCGGCCAAGTCCCGGTCTGCATCGCCAAGACCCAGTATTCGCTGTCCGACAACGCCAAGGCGCTCGGCCGCCCGCGCGACTTCACGGTGACCGTGACGGACGCGTCGCTCAGCGCCGGGGCCGGCTTCGTCGTCGCCCATTGCGGAGAGATCATGACCATGCCCGGGCTGCCGAAAACACCGGCGGCCGAGAGGATCGACGTCACGGAGGACGGCGAGATCACCGGCATCCTGGGGTAAGCGCGCCGAATTTACAGCATCGGGCGATTGTGATACAAAATGGATGATTTTCATGGCGGGAAAAAGAGACCGCCCGGATTTGAGACGAAAACCGGGCGAAAGGCGTCTATCATCGAGGGAAATGTCCATGAGAAAGAACGACGAGGAGGCAATATGAAAGACGACGAAACCGAACAGAAGCAGGCGTCGAAGAACAAGGCCATCGAAGCGGCCGTTTCGCAGATCGAGAAGCAGTTCGGAAAGGGCGCCGTGATGAAGCTGGGGCAGAAGGAGGCCGCGGCGAAGGTGCCGGCCATCCCGACCGGCTCCGTCTCCTTCGACCTGGCCCTGGGCATCGGCGGCTTCCCGCGAGGCCGCGTCATCGAAGTGTTCGGCCCGGAAGCGACGGGGAAGACCACTCTGGCCCTCCACGTGATCGCCGAGGCCCAGAAGCTCGGCGGGCAGGCGGCCTTCATCGATGCGGAGCACGCCATGGACCCGACCTACGCGGCCAAGGTCGGCGTCGACATCGACAACCTCCTCATCTCCCAGCCGGATTTCGGCGAGCAGGCTCTCGAGATCGCCGAAGTCCTGGTCCGGAGCGGGGCCGTGGACGTGGTCGTTGTCGATTCGGTGGCCGCGCTCGTTCCCAAGGCCGAGCTCGAAGGCGAGATGGGCGACGCGCACATGGGCCTCCAGGCCCGGCTGATGTCCCAGGCCCTGCGGAAGCTGACGGCCATCGTCAGCCGCTCCAAGACGTGCTTCATCTTCATCAACCAGATCCGGGAGAAGATCGGGTTCTTCCTCGGCAATCCCGAGACGACGACGGGAGGCCGGGCGCTCAAGTTCTACGCGTCCATGCGCATCGACGTGCGGCGTCTGACGGCCCTCAAAGAAGGGGACAACGTCATCGGCAACCGGGTCAAGGTCAAGATCGTCAAGAACAAGATGGCCCCGCCGTTCAAGGAGGCGCAGTTCGACATCATCTATGGGGAGGGCATTTCCAGAGAAGGGGATCTCGTCGACTGCGGCCTCGAATATGGGCTCATCGAAAAGTCGGGAACCTGGTACTCCTATAAAGGCGAGAGGGTCGGGCAGGGCCGAGACAACGTCAAGAAGCTCCTCAAGGAGAACAAAGCCCTGGCCGACGAGCTCAATGTGGCGATTCGGAGGCGGGTCGGATTGGACGCGGCGCCCGCCCCGGCCGAGAAGCCGGAAAAGGAACCGGAGAAGCCGGTCGAGAAGCGATCGAAGTGAGCGAAGGAGGGCCGACGTGATCAAGAGACGCGACTTCTTGAAGGCGGCGGGCGTCGGAGGAGCGGCCGCTCTGGCGGGCGGCGATTCGCTGGTCCGGCCGTCCTTCGGCCAGGAGGCGAAAAACCCGGCCTATGCCGCCAAGGATTATTCGAAGCTGATGGGGACTCCGGGATTCAGCGACGCCCTCCTCAAGAACCATTTCACCCTTTACCAGGGATACGTCACGAACACAAACAAAATCCTGGATTCCCTAGGCCAGATGCTCAAAGAGGCCAAGACCGGCCTCCCTGAATTCGCCGAGCTGAGGCGGCGCCTGGGCTGGGAATTCGACGGCATGAGGCTCCACGAGCTCTATTTCGAGAACCTGGGGGGGAAAGCTCCCCTGGACGGCGCCGGCAAGCTGGCCGGGAAGCTGGCCGAGGATTTCGGCGGATTCGAGGCCTGGCAGAAGGATTTTAAAGCGGTCGGCGCGATGCGGGGCATCGGCTGGGCGGTTCTCTGCCAGGATCCCGACAACGGCCGGCTCATTGACTTCTGGATCACCGAGCACGACGGCGGCCACATGGCGGGAGGCCGGCCCATTCTGATCATGGACGTCTTCGAGCACGCCTATATGATCGATTACGGGTTGAGAAAAGCGGATTATATCGAAGCCTTCTTCAGATCTGCCGACTGGAAAGCCGCCGAGTCCCGCCTGAAATGAGCGCCCCGGCGACGACGGCCAAGCCGAAGAATCCGGCGGAGGACGCGCCGGCCCGCCGGCCGAAGGAGGGCACCCGCGCCATGAAGAGCGGGCTCGACCCCGGGGCCCTGGTCCACGTCGGCAAGCGGAAGGTCGAGAAGGTTCGGATCAGCGTTATCGATTACGACGTCCGGAACGTCTTCGAGAAGGAAGTCGAGACGATCGAGGAGTGCTACCGTTTCCGCGAGACCTCGACCGTGACCTGGATCAATGTCGACGGCATCCACGACGCCGGTGTCGTCGAAAAGCTCGGATCGCATTTCGGCCTCCATCCCCTCATCCTCGAGGACATCATGAACACGTCGCAGAGGCCCAAGATGGAGGACCTCGGCGAGTCCATCTATGCCGTCCTGAAGATGATCGAATACGGGGCGGACGGGCCGGACATCGGCGGCGAGCAGATGAGCATCATCTTCGGCCGGAACTTCGTCCTCACCTTCCAGGAGCGGCCCGGCGACATGTTCGACCCCGTCCGGGACCGGATCCGGAAGGGCAAGGGCCGGATCCGGAATATGGGGCCGGACTACCTGGCGTACGCCCTCATCGACGCGATCGTGGACGATTATTTCACGGTTCTCGAGCGGATGGGTGAAGAGATCGAAGAGCTCGAAGACGAGCTCATTTCGAACCCGGGCAAGGCGACGCTCAACGAGATCCACGGCCTGAAAAAGCAGATGATCCTCCTCCGCAAATCGGCCTGGCCCCTGCGCGAGCTCATCAGCCGCCTGGAGCGGGCCGAATCGCCCCTTATCCAGAAGTCGACGGGGATCTTCTTCCGCGACGTCTACGACCACACCATCCAGATCATCGACAATATCGAAACGTTCCGCGACATGCTCTCCGGCATGCTCGACATGTACCTCTCGAGCGTCAGCAACCGGATGAACGAGGTCATGAAATTTCTGACGATCATCGGTACGATCTTCATCCCCCTGACGTTCCTGGCCGGGGTCTACGGCATGAACTTCAAGTTCATGCCCGAGCTCGAGTGGCGCGGTGGCTATTTCCTGGTCTGGGGCGTGATGGCCGCTGTCGGCGTGTCTCTAATCCTGTATTTCCGGAAGAAAAAGTGGCTTTAAGGCCGGATGCGCTCCCGTTTGCGCACTTCGGCCGTAAAGGAGAGGGCCCGATATGAAAACGAGAACGATTTGGATCCTGGTGCTCGTCGCGCTCTTCGCGATCCTCCTCATCCAGAATGCGATGAAGACGAGGATGATCTTCTATTTTTGGAATATCGACGCGCCGCTGTTCATTCTTGTCTTCTTCATTTTCCTCATCGGCTTCCTCGTCGGCTTCCTGGCGGCGAAAAGCGGTCAGAAAAAGGACGCGGCGAAAACGAACCACATTGCGCCGCCGGATGCCCCGCGGCCGCCGGCCAAGACGCTGCCATGAAGGCCGTCTTCCAGCATCTCAAGACATTCATCCTCCGCGGCTTCCTGGCCATCATCCCCCTCGCCCTGTCCTATATCGTCCTGCGTTTTCTCTATCTGGCCGTGGATCAGCAGGTGGCCGGTATCATCGAGAAATGGATCGGCCGCAATATCCCCGGCCTGGGGCTCGTTCTGGTTTTGGCGGTTCTCTACCTCCTCGGGCTGGCCGCCAGCAACCTGACCGGCCGGAGGTTCTTCGGATTGATCGAGAAGCTCTCGATGCGCATCCCGCTCGTCAAGACCGTCTATCCCCTCGGCAAGCAGATCAGCTCGGCCATGGCCGCGCCCGAGAAACGGGATTTCAAGCGGGTGGTCCTCGTCGAGCAGTTCCGGCCAGGCCTCTGGTCGGTCGGCTTCGTCACGGGACAATGCGAGGACCGGACGACAGGGGAGAGGCTGGCGAAGCTGTTCGTTCCGCAGGGGCCGAATCCGACCTCCGGATTCATGCTCATGGTCAGGGAAGCGGAGGTCCGGGAGGTCGGCTGGAGCGTCGCCGAGGCGATGAACGCCGTGATCTCCGGGGGATTATCCGGCCCGGACAAAATATGAGAATTGGGAGACACAATACCTATTTATGAGAATTGGGAGACACAATACCTATTTCCCTATTTTTGAGCGCGGAAAATAATTAGGAAACAGGTATTGTGTCTCCATTCCATCATTCGACGATGATCTCGTCGGCGAAGATCCAGGCTTTTCCGCCCTTGCCCGGATGTCCGTCCGGGCAGACGCCGATCGTCTTGGCGGAAACGCGGATATAGCGGACGTTCGCGCCCCGGATGTCGGCAGAAAATTCCTTGAGCAGGGCCCCGGACGTCTGCAGTGGAACGTCATGTTGAACCACGGCCGCCGTCCGGAAGTCCCGGCCGTCTTCGGAGACCGCGAACTCGACGGAAAGCGGGAAGAAGATCCAGGAATCGACATTCTGAAGGAACCCGGCCGCAATCCGCGAGATCGGCATCCTCGAGCCGAGGTCGATCTCGGCCGCGAGGTCGTCCCCTTCGAAACCCTGCCATCGGCCGTCCGTGTGCGACGTGGTTCCGCGTAGGCCGTCGGTCAGCCCGAGCTCGCCGCCGGCCTTGTATTTTTCCTTATAGAGATAGGCCAGCTTCACCGGCCGGCCCATCGCTTTGTGGGAGCTGAACTTCGTCTCGGTGACCTTGCCCTGAAGGCGGCCCCCCTCGAAAGCTCCGGCCTTGATGACCGTGGTCCGGGAAACTCGGATAGGCCTCGCATAGCGCGGTGAATCCGGACGCGGGTCGGTTCCGTCGAGCGTGTAGCGGATGTCCGGCGCGTATGTCTCGGTGCTCATCCGGACCACCATGGATTTCGTTTGGGCGTCCACTTCAGGTTCCAGGCCGACGTTGAAGGCGCTCTTCGCCACGTTGATGCCCGCCCGGCGGTAGCGCTCGAATTGGGCGGCCAGCCGGAATTTAAAGCCCGCCCAGCTCCGATTTTCCTTGGCCGTCCAGCCGACTTCGGCCATGGCGGCAAGCCGCGGGAACATCATGTATTCGGCATGAGCGGGCGTCGATATGTATTCCGTCCAGAGATTGGCCTGGACGCCGAGGATGCGGCGGGCTTGTTCGGCGTCGAGCTCGGCCGGCGTCGGTTCGAACGAATAGACTTTGCCGAGGGGAACGCTTCCGCCGATCGCCGGCGGCTCGTCGCCCGGCCGGCCCTGATAATAATCGAAATAACAATAGGACGTCGGGGTCATGACGACGTCGTGCCCTTCGCGGGCCGCCGCGATCCCGCCCTCGGTGCCGCGCCAGGACATGACGGCGGCGTTGGGCGCCAGCCCGCCTTCGAGAATCTCGTCCCAGCCGAGGAGCTTCTTGCCCCGGCCGTTGAGGAATTTTTCGATGCGGCGGACGAACCAGCTCTGGAGCTCCTCTTCGGTCTTCAGCCCTTCGGCCTTCATCCGAGCCCGGCATTTCGGGCAGATCCTCCAGTTGGCCTTGTCCACTTCGTCCCCGCCGATATGGATGTACGCGCCGGGGAAGAGGCCGATCACTTCGTCGAGGACGCCTTCGAGAAAGGAGAATGTTTCGTCGTTTCCGGGGCAGTACACGTGGGTGATCGGCCAGAGGCTTCCCGTCGGGACGGTGAACGGCCCGCCTGTGCAGGAATACTGGGGATAGGCGGTCAGGGCCGACATGCAGTGGCCGGGCATTTCGACCTCGGGGACGATGGTCACCGAGCGGCGCCGGGCGTATTCGACGACTTCCCGGATGTCCTCCTGGGTGTAGAATCCGCCATAGGTCGCTTTTTCCCCTTCTCGCTGGGGCTCCCGTTTGGTCCAGGGGTCGGACTCCCGGTCGGCGCGCCACGCCCCGACCTCGGTCAGCCGCGGAAATCTCTTGATTTCGATCCGCCAGCCCTGATCGTCGGTCAGGTGCCAGTGGAAGACGTTCATCTTGTGCATGGCCAGGAAATCGATGAACTTCTTGACGAATTCCTTCGGGAAGAAATGGCGCGAGACATCGAGGAGGGCGCCGCGCCAGGGATAACGGGGCGCGTCCTCGATGCGGACGGCCGGAATCGACCAACGAACGCCCGAAACGGGCGTGTTCGAAAAAACCTCGGCGGGCAGGAGTTGGAGGAGCGTCTGCGCGGCATTAAAAAAGCCGGGGCCGTCGCCTGCCTCGAGCTTGGCCGCAGACGAATCGACGGTCAGGCGGTATCCTCCGACAGGGCTCGGCGTCACCTCTAACGGATTGAAATAAATAGCGTTGCCGGATGAGGGGCCCGCTTGGCCGGAACGAAGATCGACGACCTGAAGGTCAAAGCCCGTTCCCTCCTTGAGGCGGGCCCGGAGATACGCGGCGGCCAGCTGGATGTCCTCATCTCCGGGCGGGACGTTGATCCTGGTATTCGGGGATAGAAGAAAGATGCCCGGCAGCCGTTCGACGTTCTGCGGGAGCGGAACGACGCTTATTTCCGCGGCCTTTCCGGCCGCCGGGGCGACTTCGACCCTGGCGCAGCCGGCGAGCAGGCCGATGATCGCCGCCCCCGCGAAATGCCTGGCCCTTATTTTCATGGATTTTCCTTTCGCCCTGGTTATTGCGGTTATTGGGGTCGCGTCTACATTCTGCCACTTTTTTCCCAGGGGCCTTTCGGAGAGCCGAAATCAGAAAGTATAGATTGGCAGAATGTAGACGCGACCCCCCTTAGCTTCGACCCCCTTAGGCTTACTCCTCGTCCAGCTTGACTTCGCCCTGGTACATGGTCACGCCGCGGTGCGTCTTGCCCGAAACCATGGCCGTGGACTTGGTGAAGAGGGGATCGTCGTAGATCGCCTTGAGGTACTCATCGCGGAAGCGGGGATGGGCGATGCTGGCGATGGCCAGCGCCTTCTCGCCCGCGGTCAGGCCGCGCAGGTCGGCGATGCCGTATTCGGTGACGATGACGACGCCGTCATAGGAGGAGGCGGTCAGGCTGACTCCCGGCGGGTGGACCATAGCGATCTTGGATTCGCCCTTCTCGGTGATGCTCTTCATAGTGATGATGGGCACGCCGTACGCGGGGTCGTTCAGGGCCCGGACGAAATCCGGCTGGCCGCCGACCCCGCTGTAGTAGCGGCGAGCGTCGACGAAGTCAGCCCAGACGTTGCCGAGGAGGTCGACGCCCATGGCCGTGTTGATGGCGATGAAGGGGCTGTTCTTCCGGATGACTTCATCGGAGTTGGTCACGGCGCAGGGCCGCATCTGGATGCCCGCCCGCATGTGGACGTACTCGTAGAGCTCCTTCGAGCCCATGATCAGCGAGGTGGTGCTATAGCCCATGTTCTGTTTCTTCTTCCTATTGGTGACGATCCCCGCTTTCTGGAGGGTCATCAGCCCGTCGCCGTAGAGCTCGGTCTGGATGCCGAGGTCGTGATAGTCCGCGCCTTTGATGACGCCGACGACGGCGTCCGGGATCCGGCCGATTCCGGCCTGGAGGGTGGCGCCGTCGACGATGAAATGCTCTGTGATGAGCTCGCCGATCCGGCGTTCCGCGGGCGGAAGGTTGTCGAAATCCGGGGCGGGAAGTTCGTAGACGGGCTTGACCCGGTCGTCGTCGACGAGGAAGTCGATCGACTGGGCGTCGACGATGCTCTGGCCTTGGGTGAAGGGCATGCTAAAGTCCAGCTCGGCGATGACGCACTTGGCGTGGTCGATCGCCGTATGGATGGCCTCGACCGATAAGCCCAGGCTGTACTCGCCCGTGATCTCGTGCGGCCGGACCTTGACGATGGCGATGTCGGGTTCGAATTCCCGGCCCTTGGCGATGAGGCTGTCGATGTTGGCCAGCGTGCAGGGGAGATAATAGGCCCGCCCCTCGTTGGCTGCTTTGCGGACGTCGCCTGCAGAAAAGATGGAATAGGCGAGGATGCGGTCCTGGAGCCCCTTCTCGACGTAGGGCACCGGGCCTTGAAGAAGAATATGGACCATCCGGATGAAGGGAAGCTTGGGTTCACCGGCCTTGATCGCGGCGGTCAGGAAGTCGAGGCAGGCGGTCGG
>Ga0163209_1000511_pt1 | contig 16942 bp, 11 predicted proteins | sample Kivu_160m_FD_113538 | JGI IMG/M metagenome (GOLD analysis project Ga0163209, IMG submission 113538) | Freshwater microbial communities from Lake Kivu, Western Province, Rwanda to study Microbial Dark Matter (Phase II) - Kivu_160m | ecosystem: Environmental > Aquatic > Freshwater > Lake ...
CGAAAAAGCCGGCGCGAATTCCTGCAAGGCCCCGGTCGGCACAGGTCCCTACAAGTTCGTCGAGTGGAAGCCAAACGAATCGGTTACGCTGGCGGCGTTTGCGGATTACTGGGACAAGGCGAATGCGCCCAAGATGAAGAACGTCGTCATCCGCAACATCCCGAACAACTCGGCGCGTCTGCTGGCGCTTTCCGCGGGCGAGATTCACGGTATGGAGGGACTCGAACCGCGCGATGTCGCCGCCGTCCAGAACAACCCCAAGTTCAAATTGCTCCTGCGTCCCCCCAACACGACTGGCTATGTTGCGTTCAACTACAAGGTCAAAGAGTTCAACGACCCCAAAGTACGCCAGGCGTTTGCACAGGCGATCAACAAGGACGCGATCGTGAAATCGTTCTATGGCGGCACTGGCATCGTTGCGAAAGAATTCCAGCCGCCCGCGCTATGGGGCTACAACAAGGATATCAAGGACTGGGCGTATGATGCTGCCGCGGCAAAGAAACTCCTTGCCGATGCGGGCTTCCCGAACGGCATCTCCAAGGTGACCTTTGACGGGAAAGAAGTCCCACTCGAATTCTGGTACATGCCAGTCTCGCGGCCGTACTATCCTAGCCCCAAGGACATTGCCACTGCCATCGCCGCTGACTGGGCCAAGGCAGGCATCAACGTCTCACTCCAGACCGTGGACTGGGCGACTTACCTCGACAAGCGGACGAACGGACAGATGCCGCTGTACATGCTCGGCTGGACCGGCGACAATGGCGACCCGGACAACTTTGTCTGCTACTTCTTCTGTCTGGACTCGAAGGACACGCCGAAGGCGATGGAGGGCTTTTTTGCTGACAAGGAAGTATCCGACATCCTCAAGAAAGCCGCGGCGCTGACCGCTCAGGCAGATCGTGTCAAGTTGTATCAGCAGGCAGAGCAGATGATTCACGACCGGACATTGCGTGTCTTTGTCGCGAACAACCAGCCGCCGTTGGCTTTCACAGCAAACGTGGCTGGCTATATCCCGAACCCGACCGGCACCGAGTACTTTAATACGGTCGTGGTCAAGTAACGATTGTGAGCGAATGGGGCAGGGAAGTACTTCCCTGCCCCTACCATCCTTTTCCCCGGTAACAACCATGTTGCGTTATGTCATCAAGCGTTTTTTGACGGTCATCCCCGTTCTCGTGGGCGTTTCGATGCTCGTCTTTAGTTTCGTTCGGATGGTCCCCGGCGATCCGGCAACGATCATGCTCGGCGAGCGAGCGACAGCAGAGAATATCGCGCGCGTGCGCGAGCAACTTGGCTTGACCAAGCCGATCTACGAGCAGTATTGGATTTTTCTCAGCAACGCTCTACAGGGCAATCTGGGCACTTCAGTTTTGCGCCAGGAGCCGGTAACGGAAGAAATTGTACGTCGCTTTCCAGCAACTATCGAACTGACACTCGCCGCGATTCTCGTCGCGCTTGTCGTCGGCATCCCGGCTGGAATTATCTCCGCGATACGTCGTGGTTCGTGGTTCGACACCTTCAGCATGCTGATCGCACTCACCGGTGTCTCAATGCCAATCTTTTGGCTTGGACTGATGCTGGTCTTTCTCTTCTCGGTCGTTTTGCATGTGCTTCCAACCGGCGGCCGCCTTGACTCAGGGACTAGCTTTGCGGCGACGACGAATCTCCTCGTGCTCGATACTTTGCTGTCCGGGCATGTCGATCTTTTCTTCCAATCTCTCCGCCATCTCTGCTTGCCCGCCATCGCGCTCGGGACGATCCCGATGGCGATCATTGCACGCATGACTCGCTCTTCAATGCTTGAAGTGTTGAGCGCAGACTATATCCGCACCGCGCACGCCAAGGGTCTGAAAGAGCGTGCCGTCGTGATCCGTCATGCCCTGCGCAATGCCTGGCTGCCAGTGATCACCGTCGTCGGATTGCAGGTGGGCCGTCTCTTGTCCGGCGCCATTCTCACCGAAACAGTCTTCTCCTGGCCGGGCATTGGGCGTTGGCTGGTGGATGCGATCTTTTCACGTGATTTTCCGATCGTTCAAGGCGTGACACTCTTTATCGCGATTATTTTTGTCGGCGTGAACTTGATCGTCGACATATTGTATGCGTTTGTCGATCCGCGCATTCGGTTTGAATAACCGCATACCATTACAAGGTTGATTTCAAAAGGTTTAACGTGAGTACCATCCCACTGACAAGTGATAAACTCAAATTTGTTCCAGTATTGGCCCGTCCAGCGCGGAGCCTGTGGCGCGATGCTTGGCATCGCCTCATTGCCAACCGCTTGGCACGTCTGGGGATCGCGATCGTCGTCTTTTTCTTGTTCCTGGCGATTGTTATCCCATTTGCATCTCCATACAACGCCAAGATAGATTCGGATTTGGCCAATCAACTGCTGGAACCATCGTTGCAGCACCTGATGGGCACAGACGAGCAGGGACGCGACGTGATGGTGCGCATCGCGCACGGCGCGCAAGCGTCGCTGGGCGTGGGGCTTGGCGCCGTATCGCTCGCCGTGGTCATTGGCACACTCTTGGGTCTGATTTCCGGTTTCGCAGGCAAATCGGTCGACCTTTTCATTATGTTCCTTATGGACATTCTGCTGGCGTTCCCAGGCCTTTTGCTCGCCATCGCCGTGGTCGCGCTCATCGGCCCCGGCTTATTCAACTCGATGCTCGCCATCAGTGTCGTCAGCATACCGGTTTACGCGCGCATTGCGCGTTCGACCGTGCTGTCGTTGAAGGAGCAGGAGTTTGTGACGGCAGCACGGTGTGTTGGAGTCCGGTCTTCGCACATTCTGTTCCGCCACGTTTTCCCGAACAGTCTATCACCGATTCTAGTCCAGGGAACACTCGGCATTGCAACGGCGATTTTGGAGATTGCTGCACTCGGTTTTCTCGGTTTGGGTCAGCAACCTCCATACCCCGAATGGGGAGCGATGCTAGCCGACAGTGTCAAATACCTGACGAGCGGCGCGTGGTGGGTACTCCTCTTCCCTGGTTTTGCCATCATGCTCACCGTCCTCGGTTTTAACCTTCTCGGCGATGGTCTGCGCGACGCGCTTGACCCACGTCTGCGTGTGGATTGATCGTCGTCCTACGAGATTCAAGCGTTTTCGCGTTTCTCTCGAGTCATTGTATCGATCTCGATGGGGATGGGCGATATCGCGTTGTCCGAGGGCTATCTCAGCTTTCTCGGCATCGGCCTTTAGCCGACCGTGCCGAGTTGGGGTATATCTATGATAACATCAACAGGCTCATGAAGGACGGATGGCTACTCTACTCGAAGTGAAGGACCTGCGAACCGAATTCCACACGCAAGACGGAATCGTGCATGCCGTCAATGGCGTCTCGTTCACGGTCGACGAAGGCGAGACGCTCGGCTTGGTAGGTGAGTCCGGCTGCGGTAAGAGTGTCTCTGTGCTCTCGGTCATGCGGCTGATTCCGCAGCCGCCGGGAAAAATCCCCTCCGGTCAGGTTCTCTTCCAGGGGCGGGATCTGTTGAGAGTGGACGACGAAGAGATCCGGTCGGTGCGCGGCCACAAGATTGCGATGGTCTTTCAAGACCCAATGACTTCGCTCAACCCCGTCCTCACCATCGGCACGCAGATCAGCGAGGCGCTGGAACTGCACCTCGGCATGTCGAAGGAACAAGCGCGCAAGCGCTCGGCGGAATTGCTCAAGATGGTCGGCATCCCGGAAGCGGAAAGGCGACTGGACGATTATCCGCACCAGTTCTCCGGCGGGATGCGCCAGCGCGTGATGATCGCGATGGCGCTCTCCTGCTCGCCGCAGCTCCTGATTGCCGATGAGCCAACCACCGCGCTCGACGTGACGATTCAGGCGCAGATCGTCGACATCGTCAAACGGCTCAAACACGATCTGGGCATGGCGATTATCTGGATCACCCACGACCTGGGGGTCATCGCCGGGCTGGCGGACCGTATCAACGTGATGTACGCCGGCTTTGTCGTCGAGACGGCTCCGAACAAGGAGATTTTCGCCAATCCGCTCCACCCGTACACGCTGGGGTTGCTCGGCTCGATCCCGCGGCTGGACGAATCACGCAAAGCCAAACTGACGCCCATCGAAGGGTTGCCGCCGGACTTGATCGAGATGCCCAAGGGCTGCCCGTTCTACGATCGGTGTGTCTTTCGGGCGGATCAATGCGCCAACGAGAATCCAGCGTTGGAACTCGCGGCGGTACGGCACTCGGTGGCGTGCTGGAATTGGCAAGATGTCCAGAAGAAGCGCGGCGCGTATCTGAGCGCCAGGGCGTAGGCGCGGAAACAGAGATTGGAAACGATAGAGTTCTCAAAATGGCAAACACTCCAGACGGTGCGCTGGTCCAAGTTGTTGGGCTGAAGAAGTATTTTCCGATCACTCAGGGCATCATCTTTCAGCGCAAGGTGGCGGATGTCAAAGCGGTCGACGGTTTGGATTTCGGCATCCGGGAAGGCGAGACCTTGGGGCTGGTCGGCGAATCCGGCTGCGGCAAGTCGACGACCGGGCGAACTATTTTGCAGTTGTACCGCCCGACGGCGGGCGAGGTGTACTTCCAGGGCAAGGATTTGGTCAAACTGGAAGGCGAAGAGCTTCGCAAGATGCGCCGCAACATGCAGATGATCTTCCAGGACCCCTACGCATCGCTCAATCCCCGGATGACCGTGGGTGACATCATCGGTGAGCCGCTCGAGGTCCACACCATCGCCAAAGGCAAGGAGAAGAAGGAGCGCATCCAGGAATTGCTCCAGATCGTCGGATTGAACCCGTATTTTGTGAACCGCTATCCCCACGAATTCTCCGGCGGACAGCGGCAGCGCATCGGCGTCGCACGCGCGCTCGCCGTGAACCCAGCGTTCATCGTCTGCGACGAGCCGATCAGTGCGCTGGATGTCTCGATTCAGGCGCAGATCATCAACCTGCTGGAAGAGCTGCAGGAGAAATTCCACCTGACCTATCTGTTCATTGCGCACGACCTCTCCGTGGTCCGTCACATCTCCGACCGGATCGCGGTGATGTATCTTGGCAAGATCGTCGAACTCACCGACCGGGCGAGTCTCTACGCCAATCCGCTGCACCCCTACACCAAGGCGCTCCTCTCGGCGGTTCCGATTCCCGATCCAGTCGTCGAAGAAAAACGCGAGCGTATTATCCTGGTGGGAGATGTGCCCAGCCCGGTGAATCCGCCGAGTGGCTGCCGCTTCCACACGCGCTGCCCGCTGGCGATTGACATCTGCAAACGGGTAGATCCGGAATTCCGAGATGTCGGAGGCAGACATTTTGTGGCGTGCCATGTTGTGTGAATAATCTTTGTCGTGAAGGGCACACAAGGTCGCTTCATCGCCGATCACCGGCCGAGGAAACGACCTTGTTTCTTGCAGAGCCGTGGCGTTCTGGTGACGAAACGGGCTGGCCGCGGAATTGTTGGCACTCTATTTCACCCACCGTCAATGTGACAGTGACCTCTCGCTTCAGATTTGCCAGAATCGCCCATCTGTGCTATAATGCCGCCACGTTCGAAAAGGGAATATCTGGAAGGGAGAAGCGCATGGCGCTAAAGAGGGCTGAGAAGACAGCCATCATGGAAAAGTACCACACACATGCCAACGATACCGGATCGCCTGAGGTGCAGATTGCCCTTCTCACGACTCGCATCAATCAGCTTGTCGAGCACTTGAAGGGCCACAAGCAGGACAACCATTCGCGGCGTGGGTTGCTCAAGATGGTCGGTGAACGGCGGCGGCACTTGCGGTACCTCAGCAAAAAAGACGCGACCCGTTACAAGGAGATCGTCGAGAGACTCGGGTTGCGCAAATAGCCCTGGATGACGAGTAGATGTGGAACGCGGCGAACCCATCTACTCGTTTGTTTGTAATCGATCAGCCTGGCAAAGGTTTCTCAGTTCGCGCCGAATCTACGACCTTTGCAAGGTTACACCGCCCCGTGGGGGAACAGGAATTGGAGAGTGGATTCCAGTCTTCGGTAATCAGTAGCCAGTAGCCAGACATAGCCATCTGGCGACTGACGGTTGACAGCTGACTACTGAAATCCAGTCTCCAGTCCCTGACCTCCAACGTGGGCCATTAGTTGCCTGGTGCAATAGTTCCTAGTGCGATAGTTAAGAGCCGCGCCTTTAACTATCAAACTATTGCACTAGTGCACTATCGAACCAACATGGAGGTTTTTTCTTATGAACGACTCACAGAGTTTTACCACCGCGTTCGGCGATGGTGAAATCATCATCGAGACCGGCAAACTCGCCGGCCAGGCGAATGGCGCCGTGACCGTTCGCCACGGCGACACGGTCATCCTTGCGACTGTGACAGCAGCGCAGGAGCCCCGTCCGGGCGCCGACTTTTTTCCGCTCACGGTCGATTACGAAGAGCGGCTGTACGCGGCGGGCAAAATACCGGGCGGCTTTTTCAAACGTGAAGGACGCCCGGGCGAAAACGCGATTCTCCTCTGCCGCCTCACCGATCGACCCCTGCGCCCCATGTTCCCCAAAGGATTTCGCAACGACGTCAATATCGTCATCACCGCGCTCAGCGCTGACCAGGAGCATTACATCGACATCCTGGCGATTATCGGCGCGTCCGCCGCGCTCACGATCAGCGACATTCCGTTCAGCGGGCCGGTCGGCGCGGTGCGCGTCGGCTACATCGACGGACAGTTCGTTTTCAACCCAACGTCATCGCAGATGGACAAGTCGCTCCTCGACCTGCGGCTGGCTGGCACAAAGCAAGCCGTCATCATGGTCGAAGCCGGCGCGAGCGAAGTCACGGAAGAGATGATGCTCGAAGCGATGCAAAAAGGGCACGAAGCGATGCAGTCGGTGATCGCGCTGCAAGAGAAAATGCGCGCCGAACTTGGCAAGCCCAAGAAGGAATTCACGCTGCATATTCTGAGCGATGAGCTCAAGAACGCGATCAAGGAGAAACTGAACGGACGCATTACGGCGACGATCAAAGAGAAAGGCGTCAAGTCGGAACGCAACGAGGCGATGGACGCGCTCAGGAAAGAGATGGTCGAGGCGTTTACCGGCACATACGACCCAACCGATATCGCCGAAGCATTCGATTATCAGGTCAAGACAGAACTGCGCGCGATGGTGCTGAACGAAGGCCGCCGCGCGGATGGACGCGACTATACGTCGATTCGCCCGATCACGTGCGAAACCGGCTTGCTGCCGCGCGCGCATGGCTCTGGACTTTTCACACGCGGCGAGACGCAGGTACTGACCATCGCAACCCTCGGGATGCCGAGCGAGTCACAAACGATCGATTCGCTTTCGCCGGAAGATGAGAAACGGTACATGCACCATTATAACTTTCCACCCTACTCGGTCGGCGAGGCGCGCTCGTCGCGCGGGCCTGGGCGGCGCGAGATCGGGCACGGTGCGCTTGCGGAGCGCGCGCTCGCGGAAGTGATTCCGGATTCAAGCGAATTCCCGTACACGATCCGTCTGGTCTCCGAGGTCATGTCCTCCAACGGCTCGACCTCGATGGCGAGCGTGTGCGGATCGACCCTGGCGCTGATGGATGCCGGCGTGCCGATCAAAGCGCCGGTCGCCGGCGTCGCGATGGGCCTCATCACCGAGGGCGACCGCTCCGCCATCCTGACCGACATCATCGGCATGGAAGATTTCCTCGGCGATATGGATTTCAAGGTCGCGGGCACGGCGGAAGGGATCACCGCGCTGCAGCTCGATCTGAAATTGCAGGGCGTCCCGCCGGAACTGCTGCACAAGGCGATGATGCAAGCGCGCGAGGCACGCCTCTTCATTCTCGGCAAAATGCTCGACGTGATGCCCGAGCCGCGCACCGACATCTCGCAGTACGCGCCGCGCATCACCGTGACCAAGATCGATCCGGAAAAGATCGGCGCGCTGATTGGGCCGGGCGGCAAGAACGTCCGAAAACTGCAAGAGGAATTCGGCGTGAAAGTCGATATCGAAGAAGACGGCACCGTCTTCATCGCATCCTCCAGCCGCGAAGGCACGCTGATGGCGATGGAACGTATCCGCGGGATGACCGAGACGCCCAAGCTCGGCAACATCTATACCGGCAAAGTCGTCCGTATCGAGGATTTTGGCGCGTTCGTGGAACTCGCGCCCGGCGTGGACGGCATGGTGCACAAGTCGCAGCTCGCCGACTTTCCGGTCAACAATGTCCGCGACGTCGTCAAGCTTGGCGACGAAGTGATGGTGATGGTCACCGGCATCGACGATGCGGGCAAGATCCGTCTGTCGCGTCAGGCGGTCCTGGAAGGCTGGACGGTCGAACAGGCGCAGGAGCACGACCGCGGGCCGCGCGGCGGGGGTGACCGGGGCGGCGATCGCGGCGGACCCCGGCGCGGTGGCGACCGCGGCGGACGCGGACGCGACGACAATCGCGGCGGGCGCGGCGGCGGTTATCGACCCCGACGATAGAAATTTTGTAGGGGCGGGATTACCCGCCCCTACGCGATAGTTTGGATTTATAGTGGGCGCAACTAACATCGATGTTCGAGTTTTGTTGATCGAACGAGATTATTTTGCTCGACGCGGAATCAAGTTCTTGATTGCAATCGATCCGCGAGTCCGTCTGGTGCAAGAGATTGATTCATTCGATCAGTTAGATACAACCTCCGAAGAATTCCGGTCCGCGGATATCTTACTGATCAATGCCAGCCAGTTTGATTCGCAGAAGAAATTGCTCAACCACGTTGCTGCCATTCACCACGATTTTCCGCGAAAAAGATTCGTCTTGTTGGATATGCCTATTTCGGCAGACCTGGACGCCCATCTATTCACCCTGGGTATTGCCGGCTTGTTAGTCAAGAATGATATTAAGGATGGAATTGCCAGCGCGCTAACCCGAGCTTCTAGAGGACAAATTGCAATCTCGGAACCTCTCTTTCGATTCACGCGGGATTTGCCCGCTAAAGTGAAAGATCAAATCCACATTGTGCCGCCCAGGATGCAGTTCGGAAATTTGAGCAAGCGGTTGGATCAAGTCGCCGACCTATATGCCGGCGGGCTCACCCCAGCCCAAATTGCCGATGAACTGAAACTAACACCTCAAACCGTGCGAACCTATATCAAAAGAATATATGCCATTGTGGATGCTTCGAACAAATGGCAAGTTTTTAATCGACTGACGGCTCGTCAGGACGAGATCGATCAACAAGACTGAGCAAAAGCAACTGCTTGTTGCCCCGCTTGTCTTTTGTCCCCATTTTGAGGATTTACCAAACTACCAATCCGCAATAATATTGAAGATGATATTATTGATACGGATGGTCAACGATGATTGGACAAACTGAACCCCGACCCTGGCACAACCTGACTACAGCGCAAGTCCTCCAAGAACTGGGCACTGACCTACAAAAAGGGTTGACCTCTGACCAGGTGCAACAGCGCGCCGCGCGATACGGTCCCAACCAGTTGCGCGAAGGCAAGGTGATTTCTCCGCTGGCGCTTCTCGCCGAACAATTCACCGATTTTATCGTCCTCGTCCTCATCGGCGCCGCGGTCGTCTCCGGCTTTTTGCAGGAATGGGTCAATGCGATTGCGATTATCGCCATTGTCATCCTCAACGCGATCCTGGGATTCCTTCAGGAATACCGGGCCGAGCGCGCGCTCGCAGCGCTCAAGAAACTCGCCGCGCCCACCGCGCTGGTGACACGCGACGGCAAGACGGTTGATATCCCCAGCACCGACCTCGTGCCGGGCGATTTGATTCAACTTCGCTCCGGCGACCTGGTGCCAGCCGACGCGCGCGTGGTCGACGCGCACAATCTGAATGTCGAAGAAGCCGCGCTGACCGGCGAATCGACGGCTGTCGACAAGGTCGCGGTCGATTCCCTGGATCAGGACACCGCGATGGCGGACCGCGTGAACATGGCGCACGCGGGGACTGTCGTCGTGCAAGGACGCGGGCACGCGGTCGTCGTCGAGACTGGCATGCGCACGCAACTGGGGCGCATCGCCGGGCTGGTTCAACAGATCGAAGAGGAAGAAACGCCGCTGCAAAAGCGGCTAGACCAAGTCGGGCGATTCCTTGTCTACATCACGCTCGTCGTGGTCGCGATTGTCTTTATCGTCGGCATCCTGCGCGGTGATAATCCGGTCGAGATGTTCCTGGTCGCGGTCAGTCTCGCGGTCGCCGCGGTGCCAGAAGGACTGGCGGCGGTCGTCACGATCGCGCTCGCGCTTGGAATGCGGCGGATGGTGCGCCGCAACGCGCTCATTCGCAAACTGCCTGCCGTCGAAACGCTCGGCGCGGCAACCATCATCTGTACGGACAAGACCGGCACGCTCACCGAAAACGAAATGACGGTGCGCGAAGTCGTGCTGCCGGACCGCATCGTCACTGTGACCGGCGAGGGGTTCACCACACACGGAGATTTCCGGCAAGATGGCCACCCCATCGACCCTGACAATGATCCTCAATTGCGGCTCGCACTGACCATCGGCGCACTCTGCAACTCGTCGGAGTTGCAGCACATCAGCGAGACGCACTTTCATGTCGTCGGCGACCCGACGGAAGGCGCGCTGCTGATCGCCGCAGAGAAAGCGAAACTCGGCGAGACGCTGGCGGACGAGTACCAATTTGTCGCGGAACTGCCTTTCGATGCCATGCGCAAGCGAATGACGGTGATCGCGGCCCATCGGTCGGAGAACCAGCGGGATGTAGAGGAGATCGCGTTCGTCAAGGGCGCGCCGGAAACTGTGATTCCGCTGTGCACGCGCCTGCAGGACAACGATCACATCATTCCCTTCGATCCTGCCGCGCGCAAAAGGATCCTAGAGACCAACGCGCATCGCGCCGCGCAAGCGCGGCGGTTGCTCGCCGTGGCGTATCGCCGGTTGATCGATCCGGAATCCCATTCGATCGAGACCGTCGAGGAAAACCTGGTCTTCGTCGCGCTCGTCGGGATGATGGACCCGCCGCGGCCGGAAGCCCAAGACGCCGTGTTGCAAGCACAGCGCGCCGGCATCGGCGTGGCGATGATTACCGGTGACCACCTCGATACGGCCGTCGCCGTCGCGCGCGAGGTGAACATCGGCCTATCCGACGGGAGTGGCGCGCTGACCGGACATGACATCGATCGTTTGAACGATCAGCAGCTTGAAGCGCGCGCGAAGAATGCCCGCGTCTACGCGCGCGTCTCGCCAGAACACAAACTGCGGATCGTGCGAGCGCTCAAAGCGCAGAACGAGATCGTCGCGATGACCGGCGACGGCGTAAACGACGCGCCGGCGCTGAAAGAGGCGCAGATTGGGATCGCGATGGGGATCACCGGCACCGATGTCTCGAAAGAGGCATCGGATATGGTTTTGCTCGACGACAACTTTGCCTCGATTGTCTCCGCGGTGAAGGAGGGCCGCGCGATCTTCGACAACATCCGCAAGTTCATCCACTTTGTCTTGTCTCACAACATTGGCGAGGTGCTGGCGATGTTTGTCGCGGTGGTGGCGGGCTGGCCACTGCCGCTCCTGCCGATTCAAATCCTGTGGATCAACCTCGTCACCGATAGTCTGCCCGCGCTCGCGCTTGGCGTCGAGAAGGCCGAACCGGGAATCATGGAGCGGCCGCCGCGCGCGGTGGACGAACAGATTCTGCCGAACCGTCTGATCGCGCTCATGTTCTTCCAGGGCAGCATCGTCGCGATCTCTACACTGGCCGCGTTCGCCATCGAGTACCTCGGCAGCGCCGACGTTGTTCGCGCCCAAGCCGAAGCGTTCGCCGCCTCCATTTTGGCGCAGAACGTTCAGGCGTTCAACGTCCGCAGCAACCGCCTCTCGATCTTTCAGTTGGGACCATTCACGAACAGGTATCTGGTCGGTGCGTTTGCGCTTGTCGCAGGAACGCTGCTCGCTTTGATCTATGTTCCATTCCTGCAACCCATCTTCCGGACCGCGCCGCTTGCCGTGGAAGATTGGGTCGTCATCGGGCTGCTCGCGCTGCTTCCGCTCATCGTCATGGAGATTGCCAAGTTCATCTGGCGAGCGCGGGAGAAAAAATAGGGCGGACGGAAGACGAAAGAAAGACCATTCGTCCTTCGTCGTCCGTCACCCGTCAGAGGTTTGCGATGCGCGTACACGTCAAGTTTTTCGCCATCTTTCGCGAGGAGATTGGCGTCAAAGACGAATGGACGGAAATCGCGGATGACACCACGGTCGAAGCACTGTGGAAGGCGTACGCCGCGCGCAGTCCTCGTCTGAACCGCGTACGCGCGGCGTACGCGGTGAACCAGAAACTCGCCAAGCCCGATCAGGCCTTGCGCGACGGCGATGAGGTGGGCTTTTTGCCGCCGGTGAGTGGGGGGACCAAACGTCAGACCTTGAACCGCCAAGCCGCGAAGAGCGCGAAGAAAAACCAGAAAAATACTCTGCGTCCTTCGCGTCTTCGCGGTGAGGCCTTTATCACGCGCAAGCCGCTCGACCTGAACGCGCTCGTCCAGCGCGTCGCGTTCCCTGGCGCGGGCGCCATCCTCACCTTCAGCGGCGTCGTGCGCGACAACGCGCATGGCAAAGCAGTCAAGCATCTGGAGTACGAAGCGTACCCTGAAATGGCCGAGGCAACGCTACGCGATATTATCGCCGAGATTCGCGAGCGCTGGCCCGACGCGCGCGTCGCGATGGCGCACCGCATCGGCAGACTCAAGATCGGCGAAGCGAGTCTGATAATCGCAGTGGCTGCGCCGCATCGCGCAGAGGCGTACGCCGCGTCACGCTATGCGATTGAGCGGGTCAAGGCGATCCTGCCGGTCTGGAAGAAGGAATTTGCTTCCGACGGCGACCACTGGGTGGAAGGTCCGGTCGCCGGCCAGGTGCCACCGGAGAAAGCGGAAGAAATCGCGCGCGGGGGCGCGGAGGGCTCGCCGTTCTAGGATTGCGGATGGCGGACGGCAGATGGCAGATTGAAGGTAAGCGCAGCGGAGTTGAATTGACAAATGTCGCCGATTCTGAAACTTGACCGCGATGATCCCAAACGCGAGCTTGCATTTGAACTGGATTACCTGATGTCGCTCACGACACAGCAGCGATATGACTTGATGTTTCAGCATTCACGCGTGATGATGGAGCGAATGATCCGCCATGGACATCTCAGGCCTGTTGAAATCGTTAAACGCCCGGCGCGTTCAGTTCGTCATCATCGGCGCAACCGCGTTTCCAACACACGGCTACGTGCGCGCCACCGCTGACATTGATATTCTGATCAAACCGACGCGTGAGAATGCACGGCGAACGTTGGCTGCCCTGTCCCAAGCCGGTTATGATATCAGTGATTTGACCATCGACGAAGTGCTGGAGAAGAAGATTCTCTTCCGTCAGTATATCCTCGCGACCGACATTCACCCTTCCGCAGTCGGCGTCACCTTCGACGCCGTTTGGCGCCATCGCGTGAGGGACACGATCGAAGATGTGCCGGTTTTCGTCGCGAGTCTCGACGACCTCATCAAGATGAAGCGCGCGGCCAACCGCGCCAAGGACCGCGAGGACTTGAAAGTGCTGCTCGAATTGAAGCGAAGAAAAGGCGCGCGTGAATAACGCCGGCAGGAATTGTGTGATAGAATATCGCCGCACAATTCGCCGGAGATTCTATGCCTGATTGGATTCTGCTCCTGCCGATCTTCTTCCCGCTCCCCGGCGCGCTTGTTCTCACGTTCGCTTCGGCGCGAATCCCTGCACGCGCGCGTCCGTTGCTGGCGATTCTCTTTCTGGCGTTGGAGATTGGCGCCATCCTCGTGAACATTGCGCCGGGCAGCCATAACCTCATTCTTTCCACCTGGAATGCGACCGGCTTCTCACTTGCGCTCCAAATGGATGGTGTCACGCTCCTGCTCCTCCTTGGGATGTTCGTCCCACTGATCGCGCTTTGGCTCGTCGCGCCGCCGCGCGCGCCATTGGGGCTGTTCTCCATTCTAGTGCTGACCAGTGCGGTCCTCCTCGCCGCATCGGGGAACCTGATCACCGTCTATTGCGCGTGGGGGATGCTAGACCTGGCGATCTTCGCCTGGCGGCTCGCTCACGACATCGAAAAAGAGAGCGCAGCGCGCGCCTTGGCGCTGAGCCAGCTTGCCGCGCTGGCGCTACTTGCCGGCACGCTGATCGTCGACACCGATCGCGCGGCGGATGGCGCGCGGCTCGTCGCATTGGCATTCTGGGCCCGGCTAGCGCTCTTTCCGTTCCACTGGACCCTGCCCACGCGCGGGGTGGACACCTACGACCTCTGGCTCGCGCGCGGCGTCCCGCTACTAGCTGCATCTAATCTGTGGCTGCATTGGTCATCTCTGCATGTCGACGCACCGGTCACGCTGATCGGGGCGCTCTCCGCCGCTGCAATCATTGCCTCGGCCATCTGGATCTGGAGGGAAGAACAACCGACGCGCGCGGTCGGGGTGACTAGCGCACACGCGCTGGCGTTCGTCCCGCTCGCGATAGCGTTCGGCGGCGATGCGGCGCTGGCATTCGCACTCTGGCTCGCGCTGGGCACAGTCATTGCCATTGCGGCCTTTGAGACAGCGCAGCGCTGGCGCGCGGAAAACCGAAATCGTTATCCGCGCTTGCTCTGGTTTGCGGGGATCCTCGCGCTCGCGGGGCTGCCGCTCACGCCCGCGTTTTTGGGACGTGTCGGCTTGTACGTCGCACTCTGGGAATCGGGGCAGTGGCTGCTGCTTCTCGTCGCCGGCGTGTCGACGACGCTAGTCCTCGCGCCGTTGTGGAACCTTGCATTCGACCTCAAAGGTGCGGAGACCCGCCAGCCAACGCGCGTCGAGTACGCCGGATTAGCCGTGCTCGTGCTGGCGGGCGCCGCGCTTGCGCTCGCCCCGATGCTGATCGCACACGCGCTCGCGCCGAGCGCAGGCGACGCCGCAGAACGCGCCATCGACCGCGTGATTCGAACCAACGACGCGCTCGGTGTGGGGATTGGCTTTGTCATGCTGATTCTGGCCGTCGTCGGATCGTACTTGCTGCGCGTCCCGGTGCGGAGATTCCACCCGCGCACCGGCTCGCTGCTGCTGCGTGCGGCGCGCTGGATTGATCTGGAGTGGTTGGCGCGCGCCGCGATGCACATTGGCTATCGGATGGGCACTATCGCGCGGAGCGCATCGACTATCGCCGAGGAGAACCCGACGGTGTGGATTCTGCTCGCCGGACTATGGGTCGCCATCTTCATTTCGATTCTCCGCTGACGCCGGAACTTTTTCCCATTCCAGAACGTCCAATCTAGAGTGAAAAACAATCGGACACAGACGAAGATTGTCGTGCACGCTTGGCGGAAATCAGTGTTCGCCAGTGTCCTATTTTGAAGGGAGGCAATATGTTCAAGAAGATCGGGGTGACCGTCGCGGCCATCGTGCTATTGCTCGCGGCGGCGCTCGTCACGTATTCGGCGGCAACGCTTACGCTCGCGCCTAGCCCTGCGCTCGCCGGGAGCGGCGCGCTGCAAGCAGCCACTTCCAACACCGATACCGGCATTAGCGTTTCGGGCACGGGCAAAGTACAAGCCAAGCCCGATATCGCGACGAGCAGCATCGGCATTGAAGTGACCGGCAGCTCGCTCGCCGATGCGACCAGCCAGGCGAACACCAAGATGTCCGCCGTGATCGACAAGATCAAAAGTCTGGGCGTCGCGGACAAGGACATTCAGACGACGAGTTACAACGTCCAGCCGATAACGGACCAGCCCAAAGAAGGCGCGACGCCGAAGGTCACGGGCTATCGAATCAACAATCAGGTCAGCGTGACGGTGAGAAAGATCGATGACCTCGGCAAGATTCTGGACGCCGCGGTTGCCGCTGGCGCGAACAGCATCTACGGCGTTTCGTTCAGCGTCGATGACCCCACGCCGTACCAGCAGCAGGCGCGCGCAGCGGCTGTGAAAGACGCGCAGGACAAAGCCGCGCAATTGGCAAAAGCCGGCGGCCTGACCCTCGGCAAGATCATATCGATCAACGAGGGCGGCGCCTCTCCTAGTCCAGTCTTTCGCGCGGCGGCAGCGCCGGTGGGTGGCGGCGGCAGTGTTCCGGTCGAGACCGGCGAACTGCAAGTCATCATCTCGGTCGACGCACGATTCGCGATGCAATAATATCTGGAAACGCCGTAGCGCACCAAACGCGCCCGGAGGTGGACAACGGACAAGTACGGATTGACCGGACGCTTGCGCGCGGGTTTGTCCGTTCAATCCGATGTTGTCCGTTGTCATTTCCCGCGCGCGTGCCGTTGTGCAGAGTAGAGAGCAGGCTCGCCGCACTCCCGACAAGGAAGGTGCATTGGTCAGCATGTTTCTCGCCCTTTCGGAACGAGTGCCTCAGCGACCCGCATCGTTGTGCCCAAAGCCGTTCCCCTGCTCCCCCTCATCGAACCGGACGTAAGGCTGCGAAGCATCCCTTATCCGGCTCTTCGATGTCCTTCTTCCACCCGCTTTCGCTTGCGCTTGGCGCTAATGGCCCGGCGAGGTCTTCCCAGTTTCTCCACCCACTTTCTCAACATTCCGCGTCCTACATTTCTTTTCCGATACGGCATTGTATATCGGCTAGGAGTTTCCAGGGACGTTGATATTCAGCGTCATTCTCGATTGCCTCATGTGCGAACTGGAGAGCATGCCCCAGAAGATGCCATGCTTGTTCATCCCAACCTACGTGCGTTACTCTGTCTCCCCATTGCCTCACCTTGTCACGAGCGTCATCGATCTTTCTGTCTGCTGATTCCCTGCTTGTACGAGGACGCTGAAACACAACTGCTAGCAGAGCAATTATCGCTGGCCAAGCCACAAACAGGAGCCACCAATACACGCTCAGAGGGGTTCTAAGGTTTTCACCAAGGAAGTAGTTGCTGACCGTCAGCGCATAGCTGACAGATTACCGCCAGCAACACCCTGACACAAATGACTTGTGATACCGCCAGCGCATTCCTGACATCGATGGCGGTAAATTATGATTCTGGTGAGTCTCGA
>Ga0163209_1000513_pt1 | contig 16931 bp, 15 predicted proteins | sample Kivu_160m_FD_113538 | JGI IMG/M metagenome (GOLD analysis project Ga0163209, IMG submission 113538) | Freshwater microbial communities from Lake Kivu, Western Province, Rwanda to study Microbial Dark Matter (Phase II) - Kivu_160m | ecosystem: Environmental > Aquatic > Freshwater > Lake ...
GTACAGAAAAATCCTGGCGCATCATCCCGAACAAAAAGCGATCATCACCAGCGGATTCTCTGAAACGGATCGCGTACGGGAAGCCCAGGGTCTCGGAGCGAGGACTTATATCAAGAAGCCGTACCTGCTGGAGAAAATCGGACTCGCCGTCAGAAACGAACTGGACGGCAAAGTATCCTGATTTTCTCTGAATGTTCTGAAAAAGGGCTTCGGATTGTGGGCGGATCGCAGTGATATCTGCCATATTTTATGAGAATATTGTCTTGACATAGAAGAAAAATCACTCTTATATTTCCCATCGAAAAAACGAGTTTTTATCAAATGCTCGTCTCCGTAACAGGAGGATGAGGAAAATCGGCATCCGGATGGCCGTCGGCACCAAAACCTGGAATATAAAACTTCAATTCATCATTGAGGCCCTGACCCTGTCTCTGATTGGGGGGATTAATTGGGTTTACACGTTTTGGAGTACTTCATAAGGTTTAGGATGCATAAGGTATGGCAGGTTATTTAAAACTTTCACTCGCCTGCATCATCTGGGGCATGGGATGGACAGCGGCCAGGTACGGGGTCGTTCACATAGGGCCTTACCTCACGGGCGAGTACCGGTTCTTCCTTTCCTTCCTGTTCTTCCTGCCGTTCCTGTTTTATCCGAAACCGATAAAACCCTCTTTCAAGACCTTTGTTTACATGATTCCCCTTGCGTTGACAGGTTTTTACATGAACAATCTGGCGGCATACATAGCCCTTAACTACACCACCGGGACGACGGCCTCGATCATCGTTATGAGCAATCCGATGAACATAGCCGTACTTTCATATTTTCTGCTCAAGGACAAGCTGAATGCCGCAGGCTTTCTTTCCATAGTCCTTTCAGTTACAGGGGCTCTGATCGTTGTCGTCAGGGGAAATTTCACGTCAATCATCACGATGGACGTGAACGTCGGGAATCTGCTCATCGTAGGGTGCGCCCTGAGCTGGTCCATATATTCGATACTTATCAAGATATTCGAGGATAAGATTACGTCGATCGAGAATGTAACCTACGGGTCCCTGTTCGCCGCCGTCGGTTTCCTCCCTTTCAGCCTTGAGCCGGTGTCCGCCGGGAGCTTCGATATGGCATTGGTAGGAGTTCTGATCTTTCTTTCTCTCTTTAATACAAACCTTGCATTCTATTTCTGGAGCGAGGGAATTAAAGACGCCAATCCCAACACGGCGGCGGTCTTTTTCGGGCTTATCCCCCTGTCTGCCGCCATAACTGAAAACATCGTATTCGGGGAACGCATGGCCCTTTATCACATCACCGGGGCGGCGCTGATCTTCTTCGGCATCCTCTTATATGTCATGACAAAGAAAAACGGCCTCGAGGCCGAAGTCGTCGAAGAAACAGGAACTTCTTGAAGGGTGTGACGATCATTCACCTCGGCGTCTCATCCCTGTCGAAGTATTTCCTGGCGATTCCTCCGGCTGCAATAATCGCTGTCAGGAGTGAAGAACACACACATCGACGGCGGAGAAAACTATTGAGACTGCTTTGCAGTGGTTCAAGAAAAACCCGGAAGGGCATTCATCAAGCCATATGTCGGTCTACCAGTGATCACAGCTGCAAAAAATCCTATTTTTTATAAAAAAATTAGTGCATCTTTTAAGCACGGTCAATACCCGCACATCCGTTTCCTGGGATATTTACCCCCCACCGGGTTGGTCGGAAAGAAGATAAGGCTGGTGATCAATATGACCCGCTCTGCAGCTTCCTGTAACAAAGCATACGGCAATTCTGACGGAGATCCAATATTTTTAAACAGTAATCTTTATTAACTGAAATACACACCTAGCTTTCTTTCCTTTCAAGGATCTGGAGAGAGGCTTTAAACGTGATCCAGTCCGTTGTTTTTACATGGTATTAACTATGGTAATTCGGACGTTAAGCCAGAAGCGTTATGGAGAGGCTTCCGGACTGGTTCCGGGATTACAATGAACCCTAAAACTGGCCAGTGCATTCATAACTAATTGATATAATTAGTAATAGTGTTTCGCATGGGTGAATGACAAATTTGGCAACATATTGATATTCAAAAGGAATCGAGATTAATTCGCCACTTTTAGGTGATATGATAATACAAAGAAAAATAAATGGTTGTGAAAAAATTGTCAAGAGAGTAGAGTTAATTGAGAATACTTACAAAGGGATAGGGCCGCTGGGAGTCCGCGAGTGCAAAGACAACAGATAAATGGTCATTGCATAGAGCCTTGAAGATTTCCGTGGGGCTTGGAGTTATCCGGAAAATTTAGAATAACTTGTTACGCACATGACAATAAGGAGTGCAATATGGCTACAGTGATCAAAAGGAGGGTTTTCGACTTCATTGCTAAGGATTACGGGACTACTTCTCCTCATGTCGAAATTCTTCCCGATTCCTTCGATACTTTTGACATTCAAGCACAACCGGAATATAAGGAGAATTTCATCCAGCGTTGGCATTTGAGTCTCCAGGGGGAGGCCAATCCAGTTGTATCTAGAACGACAGTTTCTCAGGAAGTCGCAACTGATCAGCTGATCTATCGTTATGATTGGGCCTTCGGGATCACTTTAATTGAAGGATTCTACTGGGACTGGATGGGAGGGCTTTGTGAGGAAAGTTCGCTTGCTGTCCATGTAGTTTTGGAACCGATCGAAGACGCTCCTGAGGCGGTTCCGATATCCGCGACACTTAGTACGCTGCATCCCTCCAGAAACACCAAGAGCAACTGGGAACTCATTTGGCCGAAGATACCGAAGACCGCTGCCGACATGGCGAAGACCGGCGCCCCAGCTTTTCCCTTTCTAAACTACGTCTCAAGCGGCCTAACGCTTGCGTCAAACGTTCTCGAATCCGCCACCGAGAACCAGAAGAACTGGTTTCTGTATCAGTTTCTTGACGAACGGCTGAAATCTCCGACAGTCGAATGGAGAATTAACAGAAAGGTTCTAAGGGAGTATGGGCCGCTGCTGCGTGGCGCTTTGTTCTTATCTTTTTATGGTTCAACTCAAACTACCCCTGGTGCTGTCAGGCTGTTATTGAGGCCCCAAGTCCGTTACTGTCCAAAGGACGATATCACATTTGTCATTCCAACCAATGCGTTAGGCAAGGATCAGCAGGTCTGTTTTGAGGTAAAACCTCAAGACCGGAAAGAGCCGCCAGCGTAACTCCCGCTTGCAGGCGGACTGCTGAAGCGGCCCGTTAGACAAATCATTTCAAACGCAAACCCTCAAAATATTCCACCACCATGCTTGTTGCTTTGAAGACAGCGACTCCGATGGTTTAGTGCTCTTGAAAAATCAGTGAATGGATTTTTATTTTGCTTCTTCTTTGGCCATACACCCCGTCATTATAAACATTCAGGATAAAAAGTTGTAATAGCAACCTTGTCCCAGCCGTTTTAATTTCCCAAGAGCTTTAAATTTTGTTACAATGTCCACGTGAAAAAAACACTTTATCGAACCGAACATGATCTACTTGGAGAGCGTAACGTGCCCGCGGATGCGTATTACGGCATCCATACTCTTCGCGCGATAGAGAATTTCCCCATTTCCGGAATTTCAATTCAAACCTACCCGAGGCTTATCCAATCCCTGGCGTATGTCAAGCAGGCCTGTGCGCTGGCGAATCGAGATCTGGGACTGTTGGACAAAAAACGGGCGGGCGCAATTGCGCTCGCCTGCAGGGAGATCCGCGATGGCAAGCTGAACAATCAGTTTATGGTGGACGTCATTCAAGGCGGCGCGGGGACTTCGACAAATATGAACACCAACGAAGTCATAGCCAACCGGGCGCTGGAAATTCTTGGATTTGAACGCGGGAATTACAAAGAAATGCAACCGCTTGAACATGTCAACCTGGGTCAGAGCACCAACGACGTCTACCCAACGGCAGTTAAAGTTGCGTTGCGGTTTGAGATAGACTGTCTGGTCAATGCCATGGAAGTGCTGCGCCTGGATTTCGACACCAAGGCAAAAGAGTTTGGCGATGTGCTCAAAATCGGCCGCACGCAGTTACAAGATGCCGTCCCGATGACGCTGGGGCAGGAGTTCAGCACGTATGCCGTCATGCTTATGGAAGACCAACAGCGCCTGCGCGAGGCGGCTCTGCTCATCCAGGAAATCAACCTGGGGGCAACCGCCATCGGAACAGGAATCAACGCCCCGCCGGAATACGCCCCCCTGGTCTGCAAATACCTCTCGAAATTGACCAGATTCCAATTTATAATAGCCGATAATCTGGTTGAAGCCACCCAGGATGCCGGAGCGTTTGTTCAGCTTTCAGGGGTGCTTAAACGTGTGGCGGTGAAACTTTCAAAAGTATGTAACGATTTGCGCCTGCTCTCATCCGGCCCACGCGCCGGTCTGGGCGAGATCAACCTGCCTCCTGTGCAGGCCGGTTCGAGCATTATGCCCGGCAAGGTCAATCCAGTCATCCCCGAAGTGGTTAATCAGATCGCATTTCAAGTGATCGGCAACGATGTAACCATTTCGTTCGCTGCCGAGGCCGGTCAGTTGCAGCTCAACGCCTTTGAGCCGATCATTGCCCATAATTTGTTTAACAGCCTGAACTACCTGCGTCAGGGCTGCCTGACGCTGGCTGAGCGCTGTGTGCGCGGCATCACCGCCAACCGCAATCGCCTGGTTGACATCGTCTCACATTCCATTGGCATCGCGACGGCGCTGAATCCATATATCGGATATGAAAATGCCAGCGCGGTAGCCAAGGAGGCATGCGCTACCGGCAAAGGTGTGGCAGAGATCGTACTGGCAAAGGGCCTGCTTACCAAAGAACAGCTGGACGATATTTTGCGACCTGAAAACCTTACCCAACCAAGATTACAGTGCGTTGGTGACACTTCCCTTCCAGAGCCGCGATTATAAACCGGATTGGAAAATTTACGAAAAAGGTGATGGGAAGAAGCGGCACCGGACTCGGCATGGCTGTCGTATGGGGGACCATCAAGGACCACGACGGATATATAGATGTCCATAGTATTGAGGGAGAAGGAACAACCTTCACCATATACTTTCCCGTCACCAGGAAAGAATTGCCAAAAGCAGGCCCTCACATAGCCATCGAGAGCTACCGTGGCAAGGGAGAAATGATTCTGGTTGTGGATGACGTGGAGGAACAGAGAGAGATCGTATCCGAGATGCTCACCAGACTCGGGTATCAGGTGGTGACTGTATCGAGCGGAGAGGAAGCCGTGGCCTGCATCATGAAACGGCCCGTGGATCTGGTGGTTCTCGATATGATCATGGATCCGGGCATCGACGGTCTTGATACGTACAGAAAAATCCTGGCGCATCATCCCGAACAAAAAGCGATCATCACCAGCGGATTCTCTGAAACGGATCGCGTACGGGAAGCCCAGGGTCTCGGAGCGAGGACTTATATCAAGAAACCGTACCTGCTGGAGAAAATCGGACTCGCCGTCAGAAACGAACTGGACGGCAAAACATCATGATCTTCGGAATTTACTAATTTGCTAGGCGCCGGGAAAAATTTGTAACTTCCCACCCGATGGGCATCACAAGTGAATTCATCCTTTGAGAGGCTGCAAAATCTTTACGGGATCTCCCGGATGATTCTGCCCTGACTCAAGAACGAAAGTCCCAGGTTGCCGGAGAGGTCCTTCATAATGGATTCAACCAAGGGTTCGTTGACCGGCTGGTCGGCGATCCACTCGACCAGAAAATTGGCGCCTGTCCCGCTCTGATCCTTCTGGGAAATGGTAAAGATTATCGTTGCAAGAGGATTAACCTGTTGATCTGAAGAGATGAAACTCCTGACTAGTCTGCCGTCGGTGTTAAAAAAATCAACTTTTGTGACTTTAATCCGATTCTTCAGATCAGTATTGTGAATGGCAAGGAAAGCGCTCAAATCATAATGTTGCTTTTCCATGTGGGGAATGTTCGAGTAGATCGGCATGTAGAGGACCTGTCCCCTGAGTTTTCGTCCGCCCTGATCGGGAATCTTGAGAGTCGCAGGATCGAAGGGAACGGATTGCAAGTTATCGACGGATCCGGATTCCCGATTCTTACAGCATACCAGGGGCATGGCGAGCATCACAACAAGGGCTATCCGAATCAATTTATCCATCAACCGCATGTTTATCCTTATTTTGTGTCGGGCAGACCAATTTTTTCCGGGACTGAAGATTGAAGTCTTCTCCTGCCCGTATTCATGAAGTTGTTTGATTTGAAGAACTCACGTTTTTTTCCGAGAAGTATATGGATAAAGAGAATCGTGTGTCAAGAAGAAAGATTTGAAACTCTTAAGTAATCATCTCGTGCCGATAAACGTATAGGCCCGCGGAACAAGGCTCACAAAGAAGAGGCCGTGAGTGCGGTCATTGACGGCGCCGTCCTTTATCATGGCTTCTGTGATGGCGTCCACCTGTGACGGATGGACAATCATGTTGCAGTTTTCCCGCGCCGGAGAGACGGCTCCCGTTTTCGCCCGTTCTCTTCCCACGTAGCCCATCCGTCCCGTGGTCGCACCGGGAGCGCCGGCATCCATAGCTGTCCTGACCAGTTCATCTCCCCGACCCTCATCGCAGATGAAGGACAGGGAAACCAGATCCCTGAGAAATGTCCGCGCTGTACCATCCCCGCGGTGCGCCGTTCTCCCCCTGGCTCTCCACTGAGAACCTCCCTTCATATCATCTACCGCAGCAATAATTTGCTCAACACTTGCGGCATGCCTAGGCATTCCGCGAAAGACCTTCATATCGATCTGCCCGGCCTCTATAGGAAAGAGGTAAATGAATCCCTTCCCCGGTTGGTCGAGCTTTGCCTCGTCAATGATCATATCCATGACCATGTGAGCGTCGTAAGAACTGGCGGCGAACTGAACGATCTCCTTTTCCGCTGGAATCGCGATCCGCAACAATCCAAGTTTGTCTCTTACGCCGGTTCCATGTCCAAAGGTCACCACGGGGACGCAGGTTCCCGTATCCAGAGCAATCCGTGCGACGTCATTGCCCTCTCCGCGCTGCACAATACAACAGATGCCGGTCAACTCCGACTGAAGCTTTATCCGGTCATTAATGGAAGGGGTATCAGAGGAGCACAATACTGCCGGAGCGCATAGGTCGTGTGCCCGGCGGATGGTTCCATGCTCGACAAGAACACTCCCCCGTCCCGGAGTGTCAAGATTTCCACCGGTGATCATCAGTTGAGCAATGTCCCGTCCGTGTTCCCGAGAAACAAAGCAGACCACCATGTCCGCCGGATTATCGACAATTCTGCCTTCAAGACTGATCCCCAGTGGTCCTTTGCGTTCCTGCAGCTTTACACCACGGGACGCCAGGACATGGTATTCATCTATACCGGCCTTCTTGAGAATCGCCGTGACGGATTCCGTTATATTTCGGTGAAAAATTCCCGTAATTTTTGCGACATGGATATCGGAAATCATAACCTGACCCCTCGCTTTTGTTCCGAGGCGTCCCTCAGAGCGCTTTTTCTTCTCCAGGTGACCGTAAGTCCGACGAGCAGCACGGACAGGATAGGACAGACCGATGCCGCAGCAAGAATACCGAAGCCCTCGACAACACCCACCTGGCTGCCGATTCCGAGGCCCATGGCCAGCACGAGGGGAACGGTCACGGGTCCCGTAGTGACTCCGGCACTGTCCCAACCGATGTTGACATAATCCTCGGCGGACATGGCGGTCACCAGAAGCAGGAGCAAGTAAGGGGGCACGAGGAGCCACATAAGGGGAATCCCCCACACGATCTTGGCAACGCCCAAGGAGATGCCTGCGCCGACGCCCACGGCAACGGCCTGCATGAGCAATGATTTCTTGAATGTTCCGACAGTGATGTCTTCCACGGTGATGGCCAGAGCATTCAGTGCCGGCTCGGCAAGCGTCGCCCCGTAACCCATGATGAAGGCAAACAGAAGGAGAACCGCGATCCCTGCAATACCGTCCCAGCCCTCGAAAAGGGGGCTCCTAACGGGTGTGAAAGTGTAGCTTTTCGTCCTCTTGTCATATCCACTTTCGTCATAGGGGATGGTTTGAACGGCGCCGTTCCGATAAAGAAAGAGGAAACGTAATTTTTCTCCCTGAGGTGTCACCGCCGTCTGAACCGCAGCAGGATCGAAATCGACGAGAGTCTTTTTCTGATCTGCAAGTGATATGGTCTTGAAGAGGACGGGAAGCTTCCCTCCGACCTGGTTTCCCAGCTTGGCGAGACCCAGATCAATGCCAACGCTGAACAGAGTCATTCCGGCTATCCCAAGACCGATTCCCAGCAAAATCTCATCCGCCCGCGGGAGCTTTTCCCGCAGAAACATGATGAGTACCGCCAATAGAAAAAGCGTGAGAGGCACAATGGCCTGCATCGCTATGAGTCCACCATTTTGTAAGAGAAGCATCATCTGAAGCGGTTTTTTTTCGGGAACGGCATAACGGGTGACGGCTTCACGGATCGCATCTTCACTCCCGAAGACGGCAAGCTTCTGCGCGTCAGTGCCCTTGAATACAGCCCATCGGAACAGGGCATCCGGTTCCGGTCCGAAAACGGCCTTTCGTCTTTCGGTGTCTAAAGCCATACGGCTCAGTTCCTCCAACATACCCGAATGTCCATCATCAAACAGGCGCTCCTGATTTTCCTCACGGGCATTGATAAATGCGTACCCGAGCATGGCATCCCGGCTTTCAAAAAGCGCTTCTGTCTTGATCCGGTTTTCCGGGCTGTAAAAACGGACTTCATCCATTGGCTGGGAGACGGTAGGGTTCAACGCCGCCCCAAGGGACAGAACGGCCAATATGGGAAATAATGAAGCCAGTGTCACGACACCGAACCCGCCTCCTCCCTTCGATGAACCGCTGACAACCCGGCAGATGCCGATGCCAAGAGCAAGGACGAGGGGAACGGTGACGGGTCCCGTCGTTACGGCGCCGCAGTCCCACGCCAGACCGGTCAGATGGCGAAGATTCGGATCGAAATATGCCCAGATGGTGAACAGGATAAGTCCTCCTAACAGAACATAGATAAAGGGTTTCAGCGAGAGGTTGTACATGAACCGGAGCATACCGGCCATGACAGCAAATCCAACACCGATTCCGACAGCGTAAACGAGGTAATCGGATTGTTTGTTGAGAAGAAGAAACAGAAGGGGAGCGTCCCATGCCTGTATGGAGGAACCCGCTGTTTTCAGGACGCCAATAGCAGGTTCTGCAAAGGTGGCGCCGACACCCAGGATAAATGAAAAGACCAGGATGGAAGGTAACTTTGATTTTCGGGGGAGCCTCAGTCCGATGACCTCGCCCAAGGGCATAAGCCCCAAAAGCAACCCTTCCATGAATATGGCCAACCCGATAATAACGATCCCGAGTCCAGCGGCTATAACGGCGGCCTCATCGATAGCCATACGCAGGATTAAGGTCTGGAAGAGAACGAGGTACAAGAGGATAAGCCAGATTGACTTAATCTGTTCTTTCACCTTTTTCCAGATGTAGGGTCCGATCAGAGCCGCGGCCTGCCTGAAACCGATCCGGATTCTCCCGCCTGTCAGTTGTGCTGCTTTGCTCATAATGAAATTGATGTCCGCAAGAATATGCTTTCTGATACCTACATTCTATTGTAAGTAATCGATCACTGTCAAGAAAAACCGGTACATGAATTTCCTGATTGCCGAGATGTTCTCGACCTGCATAACATCAGCAGTTGTGAAAAAGGGGATCAACCAGGGAAAATCAAGACTCCAAACAAACCGGATTCACTTTCGCCATGCAAGCCTTTGCTCCAGCCACCGGGAAAGACTCGTAAAGGCAAAGCAGATGATGAAATAGACGACGGCAATGAACAGGAAGATTTCTGTGGGATATATCATGGTCCGGTTGTTGACCTGCGTTGCCACGTGGGTCAGTTCTGAAACGCCGACGATGAAAGCGAGTGATGTGTCCTTAATCATGGATACGAACTGATTGACGAATGACGGGATCATGTTGCGGAGTCCCTGAGGAAGAATAATAAACAGCATGGCCTGCCAGTGGTGAAGTCCCGTGGACAGGGCGGCTTCCGTCTGCCCTTTTGAAATGCCTTCAATGCCGGCCTGGACAATCTGCGACATGTAGGCGGAGGTAAACAGGGTTAAGGCCATGATCACGGTCCAGCTTTCCGGCGTCGGGCGTCCCATGAGCGCGGGAAGCAGAAAATACATCCAGAAGATGACCATCAGCAGGGGCATTCCCCTCACCGCATTGACGATTGCCAGGATCGGGTATTTGATGACCCTGTTGCGGGAAACACACATGAGCCCCAGAATAAGCCCTCCGAAGAAAGAAAGAACCAGGGACACCACGGCCAGATAGAACGTCAGCAGCACTCCTCCGATCGGGCCGCTGGGGTAACGGCCGATCATAAAATGGGCCATATTGTCCCAGATCACCGTGAAATCAAATCCCGCATCCATGCCTATCTAACCCCCATCGGGCTTAACACCTTTTTGCTGTAAAGGGTGACCAGCCCGGTAATGATGACGGAAATAGCGATATAAACCAAGGTCGCCGCCGTAAACGCCTCGAACCCCTTAAACGTGTAACTTTCCACCTGGCGGGCCTGATAGGTGAGTTCGGCCACACCGATGGTCATGGCCAGGGAGGAATTTTTCGTCAGGTTGAGAAACTGATTGATCAGGGGTGGAATCGTAATCCGGATTGCCTGAGGCAGAATGATATACTGCATCGACCGCAAATACGAAAATCCGGAACTTCGCGCTGCTTCCATCTGCTCCTTGGGTATGGAACGAACGCCGGAACGAATATCCTCCGCAATAAAGGCGGATGTATAAATGGTCAGGGCGATAACCGCGGCGGCGAACTCAAAATCCCTGGCGTTCAACCAGTCATTGATACCCTGGGGAAGGATCTTGTAGGAACCGAAATACCAAAAGAATATCTGTACCAAAAGCGGGGTGTTGCGAAAGAATTCCAGGTAGGCATGGGAGAACCAGAGGATCGGTTTCATATTGCTCATACGCATGACGGCGATAAGCAACCCGATGACAAAAGAAAGGGCAATCGATACGGCGGACAGTTCGAGCGTGACCTTTACCCCGGAAACGAGCCACTCGAAATATTGGCCTGACGTGACGATTGCCCAATCAAATTTATAATCAAACACTGATGATTACTGCTCCCATGAAAGTTTTTCCGAAGTGATCTTGAAATCACGCTTCAATGGCGCAGGCGACTTGGGACCGAACCATTTGTCAAATATCTTCTTTGCCTCGCCCTTCTTTTCCATTTCCAGAAGGGTGGCATTCACAAAATTCAGGAATTTTTTCTCCCCTTTGCGGATTCCCAGGCCGTAGGGCTCATCGGAGATCCGGATGCTCGGAATCTCATATTTTTTCTTATCCGGCGCCTTTGCATGGATGCCGGCGAGCATCGATTCGTCCGTCGTCACAGCAACAACCTTCCCCTGCTGGAGGGCCAGGAATGCCTGAGGATAATCGTCAAAGGAAAGAATGGTTGCCGTAGGCAGTGCCTTTTTCGCGTTCTGTTCCGAGGTTGAACCTTTGGCCGTTCCGATCTTTTTTCCTTCCAGGTCTGCCAGCTTCCTTACCGTTCCTTTTCTGGTCAGAAATTTCTGGCCTGTAAAGAAGTATGTATAACTGAATTCAATCTGTTTTGCCCTGTCCGGGGTTTTTGTCATTGTCGCGGCGGCGATATCGATATTTCCGGCAATCAACTGGGGCATCCGGGTTGCCGAGGTTACGGGTTTCAGCTCCAGTTTTACACCCAGCTTTTTCGCGATGGCTTTGCAGAAATCGACGTCATATCCTACGATTTCACGGGTTTTTTCATCAATATAGCCAAATCCGGGTGTTGAATCCTTTACCCCCGCAACAAGGACGCCTTTTTTCTTTACCTCATCCAGGGTATCCCCTGCCAGAGCGACGCCACAGAGGCTGCTTAGAAATACTACAGTTAACAATAAAATGCCGATCCTTTTCATTCTTGTATCCTCCTTTCAAAATGTTAATGCATCGGTGATAAAATCTCTTTCAAGAAGAGCTTGGTCCTTTCATGCCGGGGATTATTGAAAAACTCCTTCGGCGGCGCCTCTTCCAGGATAACGCCGAAGTCAATGAAGGCGACCCGGTCCGCCACTTCACTGGCAAATCCCATTTCATGCGTCACCACGATCAGGGTCATCCCCGTATGGGCAAGACCCTGCATCACCAGCAGGACCTCGCCGATCATTTCCGGATCGAGGGCTGATGTCGGTTCATCAAACAGCATGATTTGGGGTTTCATGGCCAGGGCGCGGGCAATGGCGACTCTCTGCTGCTGTCCTCCTGAGAGTTGCGACGGATAATCATCTCTTTTTTCCGTCAGCCCGACCCTCTCAAGAAGAGCCATGGCCTGTTCCTCCGCTTCTTTTCTGGGAATGTTTCGTATTTTTATCGGCGCCAATGTAATATTCTTCAAAACCGTGAGGTGCGGATAGAGATTAAACTGCTGGAACACAAAACCGATCTCCGCACGGAGTTTATTAAGATTCAATTTGGGATCGGACAACTCCATGCCGTTAACAATCAGTTTTCCCTTATCAATGGGTTCAAGTTTGTTGACGGTCCGTATCAGGGTGGATTTTCCCGAACCGGACGGGCCGCAGATCACCACGACTTCACCCTGCTTGACATGGAGATTGACATCATTCAGGACATGTAATTTTTTAAACCACTTGTGGACTTCCTGAAACCTGATCATGACGTTATTTTCCAAACAGCCTTCAACAGGCTTATGCAAACGATTACACTGCTGCAATTCCCAGTTCCAGCCCGATGTCGAGGGCCTGCCGGTTCATTCCCAGAACATTATCAGAAATCCGTACCTTGAGCACTTCCATAATCGACTCGGGACGGACAACTCCGGTCAGCGCCGTTACCGCACCAAGCATGCAGATATTGAAAACGATCGGTTTGCCTATCCTGTCCATGACTGCCTGATACATGGGGAGGGCTTTTTGGACGGCATCGACCGTCCGCTCGGTCTGAACATAGCGCGTATCCGTAATCAGGAGCCCTCCGGGGCGAAGGATGCGGGAGAATTTGTTGTATGCTTCCTGGGTGAGGCATACCAGCACGTTCGGCTGGTTAACTTTCGGAAAGAATATCTCCGAGTCGGAAATGATGACTTCTGAACGGGTCGTCCCACCCCTTGCCGCGGCGCCGTAATCCTGGGTTTGAACCGCATTCAGGTTCTCATAGAGCACAGCCGCTTCCGCCAGAATAATGGCAGCCGTAATCACTCCCTGCCCGCCTGCTCCGGAAAATACAAATCTCGTCCGCTCCACCATTATTTCCCCTCCATTGCACGATGAATAACGGCGTCATATGCTGAACAATATTCGGGCAGTTCCTTGCGAATAAAAATCCCGCGCTCGATCAGATCCGGATTCTCTTCTTTGGCTGTCGAACCGATAGGAATGGTTGTCTTGTTCATATGCTTGAGCATGTCGACGGCATCGCCCTGCCGGTTGCTGCGCCCAAAATAGGTGGGGCAGGGGGATATGATCTCCACCACAGAGAATCCTTTATGGAGAATAGCCTCCTGGATCATTTCGGTCATCTCATAAACATGATAGGTGGTGCTCCGCGCCACAAAGGTCGCACCCGCGGCAGCGGCCAGCCCGACCATATCGAAACTCTGATCGATATTTGAGTAAGGGGCGGTGCTCGCCATAGTTCCGTAACCGGATAAGGGGGAGTACTGGCCGCCGGTCATCCCATAGATCCGGTTGTTCATCACGATGGCCGTAATATCGATATTACGACGGGCGGCGTGGATGAAATGATTGCCTCCAATGGCAAGGGCATCGCCGTCGCCCATGGGCACTATTACACGCAATTCCGGTCTGCTCAGTTTAATCCCTGTGGCGAAAGCCAGGGCGCGGCCGTGGAGGGTATGCATGGTATGAAAATCAAGATAACCGGTAATGCGAGCGGAACAGCCGATTCCCGACACCATGACGATATCACTTTTGCTGATCCTCAGCTTCTCGATCGCCCGTATCAAACCGTTTAAAACGATACCATGCCCGCAACCGGCACACCACATGTGAGGAAAAAACCGTTCACGGATGTAGTCTTTCATCGCCATTGGTTAAACCCCCCTTCCATGGATCACGTGCAGCATCCTTTGAATATCCGTCGGGCTGATCAACACGCCATCGATCCTGTTGGCCAGAAAGACCCGCTCCGGCCGGTCGACCGCCAGCCGGACGGATTGACAGATTTGTCCTGTATTCATCTCCACGACCACAATGTATCTTGCGCCGGCGGCCTTCTGCTTTACCAGTTCATAGGGAAACGGCCAGAGAGTCATCAGTTCCAATAATCCGAATTTCTCGCCGCGTCTGCGGCGCCTTTCCACTATATGCCGGGCGGAGCGCGAGGCGGAACCGTAAGAAATGAGCAGGCAGTCGGCATCTTCGGTGTAAAATTCCCTGAACCTGGCAAGCTGGCCGGTTCTGTTCTCGATTTTGTCCATCAAATGCCGGATGAGCCCGTGTACAACACCCGGATCATCGGAAGGGAAACCCCACATGTCATGATACAGACCCGTTACGTTATAGCGATGAACGCCGCCGAAATCGGACATGGGCAGCCGTCCGTCCTCGCGCGGCAAATAGGGGTGATAGTCCACGCCTTGCTTTACCGATGTTTTCAGACGCTCCACGATAGGAACCTCTCCCGGTTCCGGAAGAACCAGACGCTCGCGCATATGGCCCACCACCTCATCGAACAACAGCACCACCGGCGTCCTGTAGGTCTCGGAAATATTGAAAGCCTCCACGGTCATGGCAAAAACGTCCTGGTGGTTTGAAGCGGTCAGGGTGACGATGGCGTGATCGCCGTGCGTCCCCCAGCGGGCCTGATTCACATCGCCCTGGCTGACATGCGTCGGGATGCCCGTCGATGGTCCTCCCCGTTGCACATTAACGATGACACAGGGAATCTCAGCCATAACGGCATATCCGAGGGCTTCCTGCATCAGGGAGAATCCGGGGCCGCTGGTCGCCGTCATCACCTTTCGCCCCGTAAGCGACGCGCCTATAATGGCGCATATAGAGGCGATTTCATCTTCCATCTGGATAAATTTGCCCCCTCCCTTTGGAAGGCGCAAAGAGAGATGTTCGGCAATTTCCGTGGAAGGCGTGATGGGATAACCTGCGAAAAAATCAAGCCCGGCATACAAGGCGCCTTCGACACAGGCCTCGTTCCCCTGTACAAACTTCACGATACCTTTCATGTGATCTTACCTGCATGGTTTGTGGTGTGACATTCCCCTTCCTGCTGACAGGGCTTCTCTGCACAGAAATACTCCCGGAAAGAAACGGCGTTAACCATATTGAATGAACGTCGGCATTTCAATGGCCATATCCGGACATCGATACTCACACAGCCTGCAGCCGAGGCAATCTTCGAACCGCACGGCAACGGCTTTTCCCTGACCATCAAGTTCCAAAACGCGCTTCGGACAGAATGCTACGCACACGCCGCATCCCTTGCACCATTGACGATTGATCAGGAGTTCTCTGAGTTTTAAATGTCCTTCCTCCATTGCCCATCCCCGGGACGCCTCCGCCCCGACACAGTCCTGGAATTTCTACGGTTCTGTGATGCTCTGCACAATCTTCTCAGCGGCAGAAATGAGCCGCCGGCAGATCCTTGACCGTCGCCAGGCCCGGCCGGGCGTCGATAACAACGGCGACCGAATTCACGAGAATCGCCGCCGTAGCCTGATCTCCCGCAACACCGCCTTCGATCCTGAGTTTGATCTCCGGCGCTCCCATGATGTGGACCGAGTCATGCGGATCGTCGGCGCCAATGTACATCCGCAAATCCAGCGTAATGATTGCTTCTTCGTTCCTGATCCCTTTGACGCTGTGTTTTATTCCGGCCACCTCCCCCGGTTTCAGCGAGAAGAATTGCGTCTTGACGGCCTTTTCGGCAACAACGGGATCGATGCTCTCGACCACATTATCGAGGGTCATGCCGAGTTTTCCAGCCACAAGGTAAAGGGATTCCAGAAGCCCCACATGGCCCAACTCCTTCTTGCCGATCTTCTCATAGAATACATCCGTTGTCATCCCGGCCCCAACCTTTTTCTGCAGGGGATAGCGCCTTGTCCCGGCGTCGACAATCCGCTCCACGTGAATTCTTCTTACTTCCTGGCAGACAGCCGTAAGAAAGAGGGGAAGCGCGTCCATGACAAATCCCGGGTTGACGCCGGTGCCAAGCACCGTGACACGATTTTCTTTCGCAAGCTTGTCCACATTCTTCGCCAGTTCGACGTTTTCCTTCAGGGGAAACAGCAACTCTTCCGATGATGAGATGATGTTCAGACCCGCCTGGATGATCTCTTCCAGTTCGGGGTAGATCTTCCTGATCCGGGAGCCCGTCGTGTGAAGAACCACATCCGCCCCGGCTTTAGCGAAGAGGGCCTTTCCGTTGTCCGTTACCTTGACGCCCAGCGTTTTATTCAGGCCGAGGATTTCTCCCAGGTCCTTACCCACAAGATCCTTCGATATATCGACGGCTCCCACGATCTCCATGCCGGACTTCCTGGTGACGAGTTTTGCCGTTTCAATCCCGATAGGACCGAGGCCATACTGTATGACGCGAATCTTTTTCTGTGCCATAGAAACATCTCCTTTTCAGTCTTCCGCCATCACACCGGGCATCCGGGGCGATGTTTTCTTTTTACGCCTGCACCGCAGCTCTCTTTTTCGCCAGACGGAACTTGAGGACCTGCTTGACGAAGAGTCCCGTGAGCAACACGGCGCCCATGATGTCCGTCGTTGTTCCGGGAATGATGAGCAGGATCGCCGCCATTCCCATAAGAAATCGCTCGAAATAGTTCAACCGCCCTCCCCCGATA
>Ga0163209_1000515_pt1 | contig 16927 bp, 16 predicted proteins | sample Kivu_160m_FD_113538 | JGI IMG/M metagenome (GOLD analysis project Ga0163209, IMG submission 113538) | Freshwater microbial communities from Lake Kivu, Western Province, Rwanda to study Microbial Dark Matter (Phase II) - Kivu_160m | ecosystem: Environmental > Aquatic > Freshwater > Lake ...
AAGATCAGCGTTTCGAAAAAGGAAGACATTGATCAGCCTGACCGGATTCGTACCGGCACGGTGACCTTTTTCAACGATGCCAAGGGTTATGGTTTCATCAGGGATGACATTTCGCGGGAGAGCGTCTTTGTTCATATCAACGACCTGGAAAGCCCGGTCAAGGAAAACGACAAGGTGAGCTTTGAAACGGCATCAGGACCGAAAGGACTGAATGCGGTCAGGGTAAAACCTGCATGAATCGAATGAAAAAATGCTCCATCGCGGTTTTCCTGGTACTTAATATAATTTCCGAGGCGGCTTCTGCGCAATCCTGGGAGTTTTCGAAAGAGAAGGACGGGATAAAAATTTATATCCGGAAAGAGCCGGGCAAGACCATCAAATCCTTCAAGGGAGTGACGGATATCCACGCCCCGGCTGAAAAGATCTATACCCTGATCGAGGACGCCAACCACACCGACTGGTGGGACAAGGGCATCACCCAGGTGAAGGTATTGCTTTACGAGAAGGACAGGCGGGCGCAGTTTTACATGGTGTATGATCTTCCATGGCCCATCACCGACCGAGATCTCTGCGTGGACGCGACCGTTTTTATTGACAAGGCCACGGGAGTGAGCCGCATCACCTCGGTTTCCGCTCCCGCATTAGCCCCCGCTGAAGAAGATCCGATACGGATCAGGGATTACCGCCAAACCTGGACGATCACGCCGACCGGGAAGGAATCGGCGCACGTTGAACTGGAAGGGTACGCTGATCCAGCCGGGAGTGTACCCGACTGGCTTACCAATATGTTGCTGACCGATTCGCCGCTGAAGACCATCGGAGAAGTGAGGCGGAGGGTGGAGAGGAAATAAGTGACGAGTGGCAAGTGGCGAGTGACGGGTTAGGAGCTTTTAATAACCCAGTTCTCTCGAAATGTCAGATGCATATATTTTCACCAGACGGATGGTTTCATCGGACGGAAAAGTGGAATTGTGTTCCGGCCGGGGATTTTGATCGAGAAACCGTGTGAATCGCTCCGATACTTTGTTAAAATCCCCGAGATCAAACTTTTCATAGATCATTCTCATGTTCCCCATGATGTCCATAGTGAAATCATCCATCTTCAGGGTGATAAGATCAGACGGTGGGATCTGTTCACGATCGCGGAAATATGCATCCATGATCCTGGCGTAGAGACAGGCCACCTGCTCTCTTGAAAAGCTCTCCGGAACATCCTGCAATTGCACACCGGGAAAGATGGATCGTATGAAGTGATACAGCGATTCGACCACCAGGCAGGGGTGGCGATGGATGAAGATGAACTTTGCTCCGGGGAACATCTCCATTAAAAGAGAGGTACGCGTGAGGTGGCAGGGATTCTTGCCGATATAGCGGCTGCCCCCGGTGTTGAATACCGCCTTGGCGATCATGCTACGGTACGCTGTCTCCCACCTGGCAAGTTTATCAGGAGGCAGGTTGCCCGTGAATAGGTTCTTATCGACGATGCGGTCGAATTCCCCGGGGAAAATGAAAAACTTATAGATGGTATTGGGCTGGAGGTTCATCAACCCGAAATCCTCCTCCTGGGGAAAGTCAACATCCATGCTTACATTGTCGTACGGGCGCCGGGACGGAAGAAAATGGTTGATCAGGGGCTTCAGCCACCACCCCTGAGTCAGGATGAGGTTCGGGAAGACAGTCTGGAATGTTGTGGTGTAAGCCGCTTCCGGATCCTGGCAAAGTATGTTGTGCAGTAACGTCGTTCCGCTTCGCCAGAAACCGATGATAAATACGGGCGGCTTTCCCGGTCTGTACGCACGGATCCGTTTCCCCCATACAATGCGTTCGGCCAGATTGAAAATCTCGAAAATCCCTGCCACTGACTTTGAGAGCAGGAATTTTGTCCGGTACTTTGCCTCCACTTCATGGGTTTCCTGCAATCCCCGAATGTTTCGCAAGGTGCTGCCTGCCAGGGTAGTAACGGGAAAACGGAAGGTGGTTCGCCTCATAAAGCTTTCGCTGACAATCATTTCGGGAATCCTGAATGTGCCGTGCATCCAGGAAGCCGAACGGGATGGCAAGTTATTAAAAAAAACTTCACACCAGGCACCTGCCGGAATATCTTGAATCTGAGGCTGTCTCAAAAGTCCGAGACGGCCTCTTTTTCTTATTACTTTTTATCTGCTTTCTTTTGCTACCACCAAAAGAAAGAGTAGCAAAGAAAAGTCACCGCAGCAGGGTTTTAACTGGGCATGTGCAGTGCATCACCGTTCCTGTAAGCGTACAATCGAGTTGACAACATTAAGCAAAACAAAGGCATCAAACGGTTCATGCTACGGGGGAAAGATAAAGTCGAGATCGAAGCCGGACTAATCAGCATCGCCCATAATCTTAAAAAGTGGTACTGTTAACCACTTTTCCTTCCAAAGGACAACCGGGAAAAAGAAAAACGTCAGTCACCGCATAAGCGGCCTTGGCTGGCGCGTGACGATCGCTGGATAAAACGGACAAAGGTTGCTGTCTTAGCGCCAGACGTAGACGCGTTGCGGTGACGAGGCCCGCGCGGCCTGAGCGCAAAAAATAAAAAGAGGGTGCCCTTTTGAGACACCCTCTTGACAATGGTACCGTAAACGATGCCGGTTGAAAATAAATCTTACATTTGTATTATTCAATTCACAAAGCATGAAAAGCAAAATCTTCCTGCCCTTAGCATTCATTATAATTTTCCAGTTATCCGGTGTTTGTTTACCCGGGGTCAATGATACTGTTCCTCAAGGTGTAAAGAAGGAAAAACCTCCGGTACTTGAACCGTACCATTGGAATGTGATCAAGTTCAACCCCACGCCGATGCTGCTCTGGGGCAACATCAGGAATATCACGTTTACCTATGAACGGTTGGTCGCTAAGAACCATTCTCTGTCGTTCCAGGCCGGTTACCTGCTTTTTCCGAAGATCGTTAATGATTCGGTCCCCCGGAAAACCACCCCGCTGGTCAACATCCGCAGCGGGAACAAATACGGCATAAACCTCGCCCTGGATTACCGGTACTACCCTTTTTCCAGGAACAGGCGGCCTGCACCAGACGGATTGTACATCGGCGCGTACCTCTCTTACTATGGTTTCCGTTTCAGTAATGACCTGGATGTTCTTTACACCACTGTCGACCAAAATGGCAGCATCAAGGGAAAGTTGAACATCGTCAACCTGGGTATGTCAATCGGCTACCAGTTCATCTTCTGGAAGCGGTTCACGCTTGACCTGTTGATGTTCGGTCCTTCGCTGAGCCATTACTCTGGGGCATTGGAGATCAATGGAAGCCTCGACCCGGAAGAGATCCAAAAGATTGATGAGGAGGTGGTTGATAAATTCCTGGAAAAATTTCCCTTTTTCGGAACGCTTTTCAGCAATGAAAACCTGAAATTCACCGGTTCCCGTGCCTCCCTTTCAGTTGGATTCCGCTACAGCATCCAATTGGGCTTTCATTTCTGAAAGACGATGCCGGATGATGGATGCTGGTAAAAGCCGGTAAAAAGATGGCAGCCGATCTCAAAAAGCTCAACCCGGTTTGGTTGAAAGCCTCGGTTCTCGGGGCCATGTGGGCCTCCTCCGAGATCATCCTCGGGAGCTTCTTCCACAACCTGCGCATTCCCTTCAGCAGTATCATCCTGACCGGAATCGGGATCATGCTGCTCGTTACGGTGAGCCACCGCTGGAATGAGCGCGGACTGATCTGGAGGGCCGGGCTGATCTGCGCCATCATGAAGTCGATCTCCCCCAGCGCCGTTATTTTCGGTCCCATGATCGCCATCTTCCTTGAATCGTTGCTGATGCAGTTGTCGGTCACCTTGCTGGGAAAGAACCCTGCAGGGTATCTGGCGGGCGGCATCCTGGCCATGTCGTGGAACCTGGTCCAGAAAGTCGTTAACCTGCTGATCTTTTACGGCCTCAACATCGTCGGCCTTTACACTTCCCTGGTAGAATATGCAAACCGACAGTTGGGCGGATTGAACATAAGCGGCTGGACCCCTGTGCTGTTTTTACTGGCATTATACGGAGCGTTCGGGATCGTGGCGGCCGGCGCCGGTATTCTCGCCGGCAGGGCCGCATCGGCAGATGTCTCCTCCCTGCCACCCGGAAAAGGTGATACCGGTTCCTATCAACCGCGAAAAGGAGAGGCGCTGCAACGATATTCCTTTGGCTGGCTGGGGTTCACCATAGCCGGACTTATTGCCATCCTCGCCCTGATGAATTTTACCGGTTACCCGGTATGGCTCATTACGGGATGCATCCTGCTTTCCCTTTGGGTATCACGTTATCATGGGATCCTGAGGCCCCTCGGAAAACCCAAATTCTGGATCATTTTTTTCTTAATCACCATGCTCTCCAGCCTGATCTGGGCCAGGGTCAGGGAGGGCATGGAGTGGACAGACGGGCTGATCGCGGGGCTTGAGATGAATTTCCGCGCCGCAGTAATGATGATCGGATTCTCCGTGATCGGAAAGGAGCTGAGCAACCCGGTGATCCGGGATTTCTTTTTGCGAACATCGTTCCGCCGGCTGCCGCTGGCGCTGGAAGCTGCGTTCGACACACTTCCTTTTACCATTGCCTGGATGCCGCCACTTAAATCAATCTACAGGCATCCGCTACAGGCCATGCGAAAGTTCGGATCCGGGGCTGAGACCTGGCTCGAACAGATTCAGATCGACACAGGGCTGCAGCCGAAGGTGGTAATCATCCACGGAACACAGGGTTGCGGGAAATCCACCCTGATGGAACAACTTGCCATACGATTGAAAGACAGCACTATAGCAACAAGTGGATTTGTATCACCCGTCATCATAGAGGATGGGGTAAGGAAAGGCTACATGCTCAAAGACCTTGCCGGAGGCAGGATCATGCAACTCTCCGGGATCGAACCTATCCCGGGCGCTGATCGGTACGGAACTTTTTATTTCTTTCCGGAAGCCCTTGAATATGGACGTGCAATCCTGAAAAGAGAATCACTCAACAAATCGGGAATTATCTTCATCGATGAAATCGGACCGCTGGAGTTCTCCGGCAAGGGATGGTCGGACAGCCTGAGCGTCCTGCTCGCTGATAGCGGTATCCGCATTATCCTTTCGGTGCGCGATAACCTGGTCGATGCAGTTGTGCAACATTGGAGCATTACCGAACCGCTTTTCATTGATCCGAATGTATTCAGCCCCGAAGACGCCTTTCAGAATATCGTTGTGTTTTTTAATCAGGAATTTTCAGGATAGTATTGCATGAATCAATCTATATATGTATTTTTGGCCAGAAAAAGTTTTACCCTGCTTTGAAGATCATTAAAAGCATATTTTCCTTCTATCTTGAGGGCTTCAGGAACATGACCACGGGCAGGAAGCTCTGGGTCATTATCGCGGTCAAGCTTTTCCTAATCTTCATCGTGCTGAAACTTGTTTTTTTTCCCGATTTCCTTGAATCCAGGTTCAATAACGACCGGGAACGAGGGAATTGGGTGATCAAAGAACTCACAAAAACCAATTAACTGATGAACAACATTGATTTATCTTTGGTCGACTGGTCGCGGGCACAGTTTGCCCTGACTGCGATGTATCACTGGCTTTTCGTTCCGCTGACCCTCGGGCTATCGTTTATCATAGCCTTTATGGAGACGATTTATGTAAGAACCGGCAACGAGGAGTGGAAGCGGATCACCAAATTCTGGATGGCTCTGTTCGGGATCAACTTCGCCATCGGGGTTGCAACCGGGCTGATCCTGGAATTCCAGTTCGGAACCAACTGGTCTAATTATTCGTGGTTTGTCGGGGATATTTTCGGCGCTCCGCTGGCCATCGAAGGGATCATGGCATTTTTTATGGAGACGACCTTTATCGCCATCATGTTCTTCGGGTGGAACAAAGTCGGAAAGGGGTTTCATCTTTTATCGACCTGGCTTGTCGCCATCGGCAGTAATCTTTCGGCGCTATGGATCCTGGTGGCCAACGGCTGGATGCAGTTTCCCGCCGGTATGAAATTCAATCCCGACACAGCCAGGAACGAGATGGTCAATTTCTGGGAGGTGCTCTTCTCCCCTGTCGCCATCAACAAGTTCCTGCATACTATTTCTTCTGGATATGTCCTGGCTGCGATCTTTGTCATCGGTGTAAGCTCCTGGCTGCTGCTTAAGAAACGTGATACCGCCGCCGCGAGGAAAAGCATGATCGTCGCTTCCGCCTTCGGCCTCCTGGCTTCCCTGTTCATTCTCATGACCGGAGATGGCTCGGCCAGAGCTATGGCACAGTACCAGCCGATGAAGTTTGCTACAATGGAGAACCTGTACGAAGGGCAGCAGAATGCACCGCTGGCGGTTTTCGGACTCCTGAACAAAGATGAGGCAGAGCCCGGTCATGACAAAATGAATATCCTTGCAAAGATCGAAATCCCTGATGTCCTCTCGTATATGGCTTTCCTGGACCCGAATGCCTATGTACCGGGGATCCGCGATCTGGTTCACGGAAATGCCGAGAGGGGCATTCCCTCTTACGTGGAACGCTCCGAGAGCGGGAAACAGGCCATTATGGCGCTTGGCGATTACAAGCGGGCCAGGGCGGCAGGCAACGACAGCCTTGCCATTGCTTCCCTGGCTATCTTTGAATCGAACTACCACAACTTCGGGTATGGCTATTACGCCTCCAGGGATGTGCATGAACTCGTCCCGAATATCCCTATGACCTTCTATTCTTTCCGCATCATGGTGTTCCTCGGGATCCATTTCCTGGCGCTGCTGCTGGTTGTATTGATACTGTCGGTGAAAGACAGGATTGGGAACAAGAAGGTGATCCTTTATACGGCGCTCTGGACCATCCCCCTGGCGTACATTGCCACCATGCTTGGCTGGATCGTAGCGGAGGTGGGACGGCAACCCTGGGTGATCCAGGATATCCTGCCCACCATCGCGGCAGTCTCCCAGCTCAAGGCTTCATCGGTTCAGATTACCTTCTGGATCTTCGCCGTGCTTTTCACCGGTCTGCTTATCGCAGACATCGGCATCCTGACCGCACGCATCAGGAAAGGAATAGAAACCTCATAAACGAATATAAAAACCTATTAGCCATGTTCGAATCAATGTCGTTGTTATCGCTTCAGCAATACTGGTGGATCATTGTTTCCCTGCTCGGAGCCCTGCTGGTGTTCCTTATGTTCGTCCAGGGAGGACAAACCCTCCTCTATACCATCGGCAAAACCGAAGAGGAGCGTACCCTGCTGGTTAACCTTCTCGGCAGGAAATGGGAACTTACCTTTACGACCCTTGTCACCTTCGGCGGGGCCTTCTTTGCTTCTTTCCCGCTCTTTTATTCCACGAGTTTCGGCGGCGCTTACTGGGTGTGGATGGCGATCCTCATCGCATTTGTTATCCAGGCCGTCGCCTATGAATACCGCAGGAAACCGGGCAATTTTCTCGGCCAGAAGACATTTGAGGTTTTCCTGTTCCTGAACGGCCTGCTCGGCACTGTCCTGATCGGAACCGCGGTGGCTACCTTTTTCACCGGATCCGCATTCTCGGTCAACAAACTGAACCTTGTCAATCTTGATTCCGGGTTGATGCCGGTGATCTCCGAATGGAAAGGCCCGGCCCACGGACTTGAGGCCGCCCTGAACCTGCAGAATCTGTTCCTCGGACTTGCGGTTTTCTTCCTTTCCCGGGTGTTGGCATTGCTGTATTTCGTCAACCGCATCGCTCATGCAACAATCATTGAAAGGTCAAGAAAACAGCTTACGTTGAATTTCATCCTTTTTCTGGTTTTCTTTCTGGGTTTTGCGATCTGGCTGTTGCTTTCGAATGGCTTTGCCGTTGATCCGGTGACCAAGCAGGTCACGCGTGAACCGTTCAAATATTTCCACAACCTGATCCAGATGCCGGTCACAGCCATCCTGTTTCTACTCGGAGTAGTCATGGTGCTTCTGGGTTCTCTCAGGACCATTACATGCTTTGAAAAATGCCATACCAAAGGGATATGGCTTGCCGGCATCGGGACGGTGCTGACCGTTTGGTCGCTCTTCTTCCTGGCAGGTTTCAATAACACCGCCTTCTACCCTTCGACCTGGGATCTGCAGAGTTCCCTGACGATAGAGAACAGCTCCTCCAGCCATTATACCCTGACGGCCATGAGCTACGTCTCACTGCTGGTGCCCTTCGTCCTGGCCTATATCGGGTATGCCTGGTGGTCGATGGATAAAAAGAAGATCACCACCGACGAGTTGCAGGATGAAACGCATGCGTATTAATCATTTAAACCACTGAGGATCATGATCGAACAAATATTCTGGCTTCTCTCCTGGCCGCTTCTGATCGCCGTTTCCTGGTTCTTCGTACAATGGATGGTGAAGAAGGGCAAAGCCGGCCAATAAAGTTTTTTAGGGCCGGACCGCAAGTTTATTCCTTTCCTGGTGTCAAAGGATAAACAAGCATGTCCAACTAAAACCACATTGCCATGAAAACCACCATGAATAGCTTTTTTACTTTCGGAGTTATCATTTTCCTTGCTGTATCGGTTAAGGCACAGGATAAAGCGCCCATCCCCGTTGACAAGCAGGCGACTCAGGCAGTCCAGGCCATTTCGCCGGGACAGTTTACAGATTCCGATAAGGATGGGATCTGTGACAACCGGGAATCAAAACAGGTGACCGGACAGGGCAGGAATTTCATTGACAAGAACAGTGACGGGATCTGTGACAACCGGCCGGGGTATAAAGCCGGAAAAGACAAGGGAAATTGTTGCGGATATGGACAGCGTCACGCAGGCAAGGGAAACTGCTGCGGATACCGGCAGGGTTGTTACAAGGGTAACGGTCAGGGATTTCAGCACAGGTACGGACGGTGTAACGGAAGTGTGGCGCCCGCATCTCCGGCCGGGAAATAATATCCGGGGTTCTTCAACCGACCTCCTGCATCTCCCTGATGACAGACAGCGAACTGATCGAGGGGATCCTCAGGCATGATCGGCGGGCATTGGTTCACATGGTGGAAACATACCGGGAAAAGGTAATCAAGGCAGCCTTTTATTTCGTGGGGAATATGCAGGAGGCCGAAGACCTCTCCCAGGATATATTCATCGAGATCATGAACTCGGCAGGCAGGTTCAGGCAGGCGGCATCCGTGTCAACCTGGATTTACAGGATAACGGTCAACAAATCGCTCAACCGCGTCAGACAGAACCGGCGGAAGGATTTGTTCAGGTGGCTGGGCGATAACCCCCAACGAAACCCTGAAATTAAAGACCAGACAGAGCCTTTTGTGATACCGCAGGATCTGGAAGAGTCGGAAAGAAGGGGAATCATCGACCGGGCGATCAAAAGTCTGCCGGAAAATCAACGGATCGCTTTCATCCTTCATAAATTCGACGGGATGCCCTACCGGGAAATCTCATCCGTCATGAACGTCAGCCTCTCCTCTGTGGAATCTCTTATCCACCGGGCAAAGTTGAACCTTCAGCGGCGGCTTGCCCCTCATTTCCAGGAATATGTAAAAAAATAAATATGGATTGCAAGACATTTAAGGAACAGGTATGGCAATATCATGAAGAGGCGCTCGGACAGCCCGAGATGGAAGCGTGCGAAGCCCATCTGGTCAATTGCAGAGATTGCCGCAACATTGCAGCCGGAGTAGCGCATTTTCATGAATACGTCGAAGCAGCTCGCCAGGCAGAACCGGGTCCCTTCGCGGCCACCAGAATTGTGGCCGCGATGGAATCGGCGCTGGAACGGAGCAAAAAGCAACCCTCCTTCCTTTCATTACCGGGTCTGAAGCCGGTACTGATCTCGTTCGCTTTGCTTACCGGTGTAATCCTGGGCATTACCGGGGCGACATCCAGGCTGCGGCAATCCGGTATTATTTCCACGCAGGATGCCAACATCCAAACCATGAGATCCGACCTTTTTATAACAGATTTGCTGGATGAAGACAGGATTTTAACCTTAACACCGCAAAAATGAACTTTTTCGAAAAAAACCGGTTCATAGCCTGGCTGCTGATCATGCTGGTCATACTCAATGTATCTGCCCTTGGGGCATTCCTTATCTATTTTTACGGGAAAACTCCGGCTTCCGGGCTGCAGGCTGTCCGTCCTACTCATGAATGCCTGAGACAGGAGCTCTCATTGAATCAGGAACAAACCTCGGCAGTGGAAAGAACGCTGGCCGGGGTCAGGCTCATCGCCGGACCTGTGGCCGATTCCATCCGGTCGGCCAGGCTTGATCTTCTCGACGAACTCGAGAAAGATCATCCCGATACCATCCGGCTGAAGGAGATCAGGTCGGCGATCATTTCGTACCAGATAAAGCTCCAGGATATCCAGATTGAACAATTCCTTTCCTTCAAGAAGATCTGCACGCCAGAACAGACCCGGGAACTATCGGGTTTCTACCTAAAACTTTTCGGATGCGACCAGAACTGCCGCAGGATGGGCCCCGGAGAAGGCCAACAACACCGGCACCGCCGGGGACAGCCCTGAACCTTTAGTCAATGCGGATGATTTTCCTAACTGTTTCAGTTGTGCCGTTGCTGAACAGGAGGTAATAAATACCTGCGGGGAGACCTTCCAGCCCGAACCTCAGGTTTTGAATCCCAGGTCGGAGATCCCGGGCTGGTATTGTTTTCACCAGTCTTCCTTCTCCATTCATGATGGAGATCCCGAGGGTTCCGGCAGCGCCGGAGGTTACAGCTACCTCAACTGCATTGCCTGCTGGGTTGGGGAAAGGATTCCCGATGGCAGGCGCTTCACCGCTTGATTCCTGCAGCCCGGCTGAAGGGTTGTAATAGGTACTGTATACGCCATTGCCATGTGTTCCGACAGCAATGAAGCCATCGGTTTCCCGGGCATCGATCATATCGACGATCACATTCCCGATGGTGCCTGCACCCTCTTTTACCCAGATCGTGGAGTCGCCTTTCAGTTCGGTCGCAGAGAAAAGACCGCAGGAGGTGCCTGCAAAATATACCTTCTTGCCTTGGTAATTCAGCATTTTCGAGCAGCGAACCGACGGACCATGGCCGGTGCCGTCGGGATGCTCCTCCAGGTTTCCTGCCACGGCTTCCCATGTTGTTCCGCCGTCATTCGTATAAAAAAGGCTCTCCACCCCGTAGTTTGAAAACACGACCATGACCTCGTCGGCATTATCAGAATTGATATCGATGCTCGCCACAAATGCCATATAGGGGAATTCAGATCCAGTGATCTCGATGGGGACCGGGTTGCCGGTCCTGGCATTGTCCAGCCTGTACAATTTGCCCAGGTTGGTTCCGTAGTATAGCCTGTCGGCGGGTGTCCTGGAGACGGTCAGGTAGCTGATCTCCGCCGCATTGCCGACATCAACGTTGCTGAGGTGGTTCCATCCGGCATTTCTCAGGGATGAGTCGTGCGCGGCAGCTTTCAGGTTATCCTTGCGCCAGATGCTGGTCACCGTCGGGAGGTAGAAGGTTTCGTAGTTGTTGGGATCCAGGGCTATATTCTGGTAGAAGGGGAACAACGAGTTGCTCCCCATCCCCGGATCATAATAATCGAGCAGCGTATCCGGGAGTTGCGGGAAGATGTCGGTCGTGTGCATGTTTTCGTCAAACCTCGATGTCCAGATGTTTCCGCTGTAGGCAGAAATGACGCAATACTCCCACCCGGGCGCTAAAAAGGAGGCAAAGCCGTCATAGCAGATATCGATATTGAACCAGAACTCGGCCGGGTTGTCGGTAACGGTATAATACCAGTTGTTGTCCTGCAATCCGCCCAGGATCCAATCGTCCCCGCTCCCGCCATGGTCGATGGCGACACTGTAGAACTGGGTTGTTGTCAGCTTGTGGTTAAGCCGTTTCCAGGTCATGTGGCTGCTGTCGGCCATGCAGTTGTGAGTGATATAGACGCCGCCGTCGTTCGACATGAACATGGTATTCGGATCGGAAGGCAGGAATGTCACCCCGTGCTGGTCGGGATGAAGCTGATTGAGCGAATCCATATCGTAGGGATACCCGCCTACATAGGTTGTCTGAAGGCTGTCGGCAAACCCGTTGGTGGACCGGTGGAAGTTCATGCCCCCCAGGAACACTATATTTTCGTCATCCGGCTTCACTCCCATCGTGAAGCAATATCCCCCGTAAACGACGAGCGAATAGGGAAAAGCGTCAATGTCCCCGTTGCCGCCCCCCGGGATGCCGTGTGTCCGGTTTTCCCACAGGGATGTGTCGGCTGCAGATTCCCATGTCATTTTCCAGAAGGTATTGATGGTGTTCGGATATCCGTTGAATGGATCCAGGATGGGTGATTGTGATTCGGTGAAGACATACATGATATTCTCATTCGAAGGCGCAATAGCCAGCCTGGTCACCCGGTTATCTGTGGGAAAGCCCGGAGGTGTTATGCGTTTCCAGTTTTTACCGTCGGTCGAACGCCAGATCCCTGCCTTCCCCGGGGGTTCCACCGCCATACAGTAACTGCTCAGGGCCGCGTACAGCACGCCGCCGGATGTGACGGCGATGTCGGTGGCAAAAGATTTGTTCTCAAGATCGCCAAGCACCACCTCCCAGGTCGCACCGCCATCCTCCGACCTCGTGATTGCGCCATAACAAGCAGCATACACGATGTCTTTGTCCATCCTGACGGGATCGGTCACAATGCGCCAAACACCTTGGAAAACTTCGGTCAGAACGGCAGGAGTGCCTCCCTGCGTGGAGGCAAGGGGTTGCCAGGTCGCCCCGTTATCAGTCGATTTGAAAATGCCGTTTCCAATGCCGATGGTGCGGGCGTTGGTGCTGATGTTGCGACCGGTTGTGCTGAGGAGCTCCCCTGTACCGTAAAACCAGATGTTGTGCTTTCCCGGCCGTTTGTCCTGGGTCAGGCAGGTTGCGCTTTGCTCTGCATCGGGCGCAGTGGTTTTATGCCAGGAAAGTCCCTGGTTTTCCGATTCCCACATGCCGCCCGAGGCGCTTCCCGAAAGAAGGTGGTTCTCGTTGTCAATATCAACAGCGATACATAGCATGCGCCCGCCGATATTGGCAGGGCCGCGCCAAGTCCAGTCCTGGCCACCGCCATTTTGCGCATTGGACAATGCCGAAACATACCCAAGCTCCCCGGCCCGGATCCCAAGCGGGATTGAACCTGTGTGAGGATCCCTCAGCAGCATGAAGTGGCGTTCGGTTTGCATGGCCATCAGGAGGGATTTTGGAACTTTACTCCGCTCTGCTGGAATCAATTTGTTTTTTTTCAGCTTTTCAGCAACATCCGCCCTGTTGGTCATCAGCAGCATGGAGGTCGCGGCTGCGAGGCACAAGCCTAGCGAGGCAATGGCGATCTTTTTCATGGGATTGATCGTTAAAGGAAAATTTATGAAACCGTAAGCAGGTCATCAAGACCTGCTATCTTAAAAGTCTTCTTCAGGAAGGGGTCGCAATTTAATATGGCGAAATTTCCCTTTCCGCAGCCATGGAATGTTGTCAGGCAAATCCTGATGAAGGATGATGAGATGAAGGTGACCTCCTGCATGTTAAAAACGACCTTCGGGCCGTCCTGTTTCCCTTCTTTCCGGATCTTACTGAACTTATCGTTTATCGCAGACTGGATATCCGGGCATGACAGGGTATCAAGCCGACCGTTGAACCTGATGGTCAGCTGGTTGTTTGCTGTGTCGTGGTTAAAGCTTATCATATTACAAGAATTAATGGTTTTTATGATATTCCATCAGGAAGAAACCGGCATCGAGCGATTCATCAAGAAATTTTGTATGGTCGATGGAGAGGAATTTCTCATTCGGTTGCCTCCTGCAGACACGCTGGATATTAATCAGGTGACGTGCGGTAATGTTTTCCGTCGTGATGTTCTTTCCTCCGGTTCCACATCCGAGCGTCAGGGAGGGCGGGAGCCGGTTGAAAATCCCTCCCACTGCACCCTGAGAAGTAGGGGTGTTCACCACGATGCGTCCTGCATTCATGAGCGTGGAAAATTCTACAATACGCTTTTCGTCGTTCGCATAAATACCGGCGCTGTGACCGATGCCACCGAGGTAGTTCAGGTCGATGCAAAGTTTGATCGCTTCGTTGTAATCTTTAGCCGGATAAAAGGCCAGTACCGGGGCGAGCACTTCTGAGGAAAGAGGGAATTCCTTTCCGACCCCATCGAGCTCTGCAAGCAGGATCTTTGTCCCGGCGGGCACACTGAACCCGCATTTTTCCGCGATGACCTGCGCAGATTGGCCTACGATGAAGGGATTCATGGTTCCGGTATCCACCATGATGGCAAACTTTCCGACGAGCCGGATCTCTTCCGGGGAGAGGAAATAGCATTGCTGTCTGATAAATTCGTCCCTCACCTGCGATGCGATACCCTGCTCAACCACCACCGATTGCTCGCTGGCGCAGATGGTGCCGTTGTCGAAGGACTTTGACAGGATGATATTGGATACCGCAAAGGGTATGTCGGCACTCACGTCGATGAAAACAGGCACGTTTCCGGGTCCCACCCCGATGGCAGGGTTGCCGGAACTGTAAGCCGCTTTCACGAGGCCGGTCCCGCCGGTGGCCAGGATCAGCGCGATCTTCGGATGAGCCATGACCATCTGGGTGAATTCGCGTGAACCCGCGGGGATCATCTGGATGCAATCCTCGGGAGCGCCGGCTTCCAGCGCCGCTTCGTAACATATCCGTGCCGTTTCGGTGCAGGATTTCGCCGCCCCGCGGTGGGAACTGATCAGGATAGGGTTCCGGGTCTTCATACAGATCAGGATCTTGAACATGACCGTGGAAGTCGGGTTGGTGACCGGTGTCACCGCAAAGATCGGTCCAAGCGGCTGTGCGATCTCCATGATCCCCGTGAGCTCATCATCCGAAATAACCCCCACGGTCTTCTCGTTCTTTATATTCTCGTACACCAGCAGGGTTGCCACGCTGTTCTTGATCACCTTATGCTGCCAGATGCCGATGCCGGTCTCTTCCTGTGCCATTTTTGCAAGCCTGACCCGGTTATTGAATCCGGCCCTGAAGATATTCTCCACGATCCTGTCGGTTTGCTGCTGGTCAAGTTGCTGGAATTCGGCTGCGGCGAACACCGCTTTTTCAAGCAGTTCGTCGGCCTTTCCGTATAGCTGTTCCGTCATATTCTTCTTATTTTATGATTGATAAAACCACTGTTTTCAATAAACGATGTTCCATTTGGCCCGCCATGTCCCGCATCTGTTCTACAATTCCAGGATATAGGTTCCCGGGGAGAAGTGCGGTTGATGGTGATGCGAATCCGAAGAAATTTCCTGCTTAAAATCAACCAAATATAATTTAAATTTTTATTATATGATCAATGGAAGATTTTCCTGACCAACGGTGCGTTCCAGATGGCGTCAGGTTGAAAGAACAATAATGCTGATTTCAAGTTCATTAGGTCATCGAAATCCAATTTTAGCCTGAGGGAAACCGGAAAGAAAAAAAAATAAAACCCGCTATTGCATGCGCGATGAACCATGCTGATATTTGTATCCGAATACAGGATAAGGTAAATTGCGTTTTGCAATGGTTTTCTAGATTGTGGTTGGTTTAGGAAATTCCCTCTGTATGGAACCCCAAAAGGCCAAAGCTCTTTTGGGGTTCCTTGGTATTACGGGTCAATTTTTTCCCTATTTTTGCAGGTTAATCATTTTCGGAAGAGCGAATGCTGGAAGGAGCTTTTTATTCAATTCTGTCGTTCGGGGAAAAGATGACCCTTAACGGGCAGCAACATTTCAGGGCAGAGATGCTCCTGAACTCCGGCCATGCGATCTACAAGGGCCATTTCCCCGGCCAGCCGGTTGTACCGGGAGTTTGCCAGATCAGGATCGTTCATGAGATCGCACAAAAAGCCACAGGGCTCCGGCTAAGGCTCGTGGAATCAGATACCATTAAGTTCCTTCATCCGATCGATCCCCGGGTGAATCCCTCCCTGGATGCCGATCTCCTGATTGAAAAGAAGGATGACGGCAGGTTTTCCGTAAACGCGACTTTGGGGTCGGGTTCATCGCTCTTCCTGAAATTCAAAGGAAAATTTGTAAGCCGGGGATGATGCCGAAAAAAGTAACCATACCCCTCTCCTGCCGGGGATATGAACTCGATTCTTACAATTTTAATGCAGGTGCTCATGGAAAGCAGGCACAACTTGAAATTCGACATACGTGAGGGAACCGGGATCATCACCCTGAACGATCCTCCTGCCAATGAGCTGGCCGTTCCCGCCTTCATCCCGGCTGACCGGTTCAGACAATGGAGCTCCGACCCCTCCCTCAAGGGGTTGATCATTTGCGGCGAAGGAAGGAATTTCTCGGCCGGCGGCAGGCTTGATGCCATATTTACCTCGTCAGCTGAACCGGGTATCCTGGAGCAGATGATGACCGAAGGACATGAGCTACTGAGGCTTATCGAACTGCTTGACATTCCGGTGATCGCCGCCATCAACCGCGTTTGTTTCGGAGGAGGACTTGAGATCGCGCTGGCCTGCCATATCCGTGTCGCATCAGAAAATGCACTTTTCGCATTCCCCGAGGTCAACCGGAACCTGATACCCGGCATGGGCGGCACGGCAAGGCTCCGGTCGCTGACCGGTTTTTCCAATTCCCTGCAGATGGTCCTGGCCGGAGACACTATCGGGGCCGCGGAAGCGAAAAGGTTGGGAATCGTTGACCATATCGCCCCGAAAGACGGTGCAATCGGGTTTGCCATGACCCTGATGCAGAAAATGACCCGCGACCGACCACTCAGCGTCATCAGGTCGGTGATGAAAGCCCTGAAGAACGCCTCTGAACTCCCCCCGGAAGAGGCCATCCTCGAAGAAACGCGGCTCTTCTGCATGCTGGCACGCCATGAAGCTGACAGACAAAGAAGGGAGGAAGCCTGACCATGATCCTTCAGTGGGAATTCAACAACGGGATCGGGCTGATGACCATCGACCAGCCACCATCCAATACC
>Ga0163209_1000516_pt1 | contig 16919 bp, 11 predicted proteins | sample Kivu_160m_FD_113538 | JGI IMG/M metagenome (GOLD analysis project Ga0163209, IMG submission 113538) | Freshwater microbial communities from Lake Kivu, Western Province, Rwanda to study Microbial Dark Matter (Phase II) - Kivu_160m | ecosystem: Environmental > Aquatic > Freshwater > Lake ...
CGCGCCCGCTCGGTGAGGTGGACCCAGTCCAGGGCGTCCATGACCGCCTTCTTCCGGGCGGCCGGAGGCAGACCGAGCAGGAGGAGGGGGAATTCGACGTTTTCATACACCGAATAGACGGGAAGAAGGTTGAAGGTTTGGAAGATGAATCCGATGTGGTGGTTCCGAAGCGCCGCGGCTTTCGCGTGCGACAAGCTCTCCACGCGCTCGCCGAGGACCTCGGCACTGCCCTTCGTCGGGGCGTCGAGCGAGCCGATGATGTTGAGAAGGGTCGTCTTTCCCGATCCGCTGGGCCCGACCAAGCCGGCGAATTCGCCCTTTTTGAAGGTCAGGTTGACGCCCGCCAGGGCGGTAATCGATTCGTCGCCCATCGGGTAGATCTTCACCAGGTCGATCGTCTTGATCAGGATGGAATCGTTCATGTTCGCCTCTCGCTTCAATAATTGAAAACGGCCATGATCTGGACGCCCTTGCCGGCGAAGAGGTTCTGGCCCTGCTGGCTGGCGTAGATCTGGTAGCGGTCGGGGTTCCAGAATCCGATGGCGTAAAAGCTCCATCGGTCGTACGTCCGTTGGAACGTGATCAGACGATACCAATCGCCCGTCTTCGAATTGTAGAAGAGGGCGGCCTTGACCCGGTCGAGCAAGCCGAGCGGGTAATCCACGGCGAGAGCCGTGAACCGGAGGGATTCGCCCCTCCCGAGAGCCCGCGCCGAGGAAGACGAGATCAGCTGTTCGGCGATGACGTGGAGGCCGTTGCCGAGTCCGAACGTGTAGTCGGTCCCGATATTGATGAATTGCTGGTAGCGGAGCGGAAAGATGCGGTAATTCTGATGGACGAGCACCCCTTCGAACCAGATGCCGGCCCCGGCGTCCCATTTGCCGTCGAGGGCGAAGCGGTTCTCGGGAACGGCGTCGGTTTCGTTTGCCGGCAGAGGGAGAAGGGATCGGGCGGGGTCCATGAGCCGGTGATGGAACGAAAAGGCCGCCTCGCCCGAGAAGAGCGGAACCTGGAAGCGGGCGCCGAATTCCGGCCTGCGCTTTTTGGTCGGGATGAACTCCCAGCCTTTGGGATCGGCGTTGCCGAGGAGCGCCCAGGCCCAGATGTTGGCGTTGCCGACGAAGGTGTATCGGACGAGCGCAGCGTAGACGCCTTCGGTGAGCTGAAGGGGGTCGTTGGGGTCGATGCGGTCGAACCACATCAGGGGCCGGAGGAGGAGGGCCGAGCCGAAGTTGATCTTTTGCAGGCCGAGGCGGGCTTCGAACCGCGGGGTCGAAAACCGCGCCCAGAGGCGGTAGGGCTTGACCCGGCCGTCCAAGGAGGCGGATCGGGAGTCGGCCCAGGAAATCGAGCCGACTGCGTTGAAGGACGCTTCGGCGTCGATGGCGGTCTTGCCTCCCAGCTCCTGCTTGAGCGAGAAGGTTGGAAGAGCACGAACGCCCCCCTGGAATTCGCTCCCTTCGGTCTTATGATACGCGAGCCAGGATGAGAGCTGGCCTTGCGCCTCGAGCGTCTGGCCGAGTCCGGATCCGACCCAGACAAGGAGAGCGATGATCGGGAGTACCCGAACGAATAGCCGCATCTTCGCTCCATTCCCTCGGACTGGAAGTCCCTTTATTTATAAGCCCGTTTCCATTAAATTGGAAGGGGAGAGCGGTCATGAAAAAGCTCTTTCCGACGATGGTTTTTGGACTGGGCCTCGTGCTTGCGGCCGGCGCCTGACTCCCTGGAAGTCTCGGGCTATTACCGGCGAGCGAACTTCGCCAGCTTGGTCCGGGCTTTCTTCAGGATGCTTTCGAATTCCCCCTTGACGTCGTGATCGTCGATGAACTCAGAGAATTGGAGGAGTTTCTTTCGGATATATCGAAGATCGAGCCTCAGCTTCTGCCGGATCAAGACCGCTTCGATATCCTCGAGGTCGCGAACCCGGCCCGCCACGCACTTGTGAATAATCAGGTCCTCGGCGCTGACGAGCCGCAATGAACGTCCCTTCCGAACGACGACGGAAACTGCCCTCTTCATGACCTCTTCTTCATAGCCTGGAATTCCGAGCGATAAGTCGATGGGCGTACCGTTCCCGGAGGTGATCAATAGGACCCGATTCTTCAGGGCGAACGACCTCGCGTCCTTGAGTCGGGGCGCGAACGCCGCCAGCAGTTGATCGATAAAATCTTTCTCCTGATCCTGAGGGACCAAAACCACGAGATCAATGTCGCGGGTGTTGCGAGGCTCGCCGAAATATTGTGCGGCCATTCCGCCGAGGATCGCATAACGGATCCCTCGTTTACTCAGGAATTCCGCGATCTCGAGGGCGGCGTCCAGCAAGCTCATGATCGATGGGGGCGTCGTCGGCGGCCGACTTGCCGAAGGGCCACGCGCATGGCCCATAACACGAAGGATGGGCGAAGGGGAAAAGGCTCCGTCCGGAATCCCGCTTTAAGCGATAGGGCAATACTCCAGGAACACTCCGGTTTTAGCGCGAGCAGAAAACGCGTCCGTTCCGCCTCCGTCCGCTTCGCCGCTTCCGCTTGGCCGCGGATCCAGCGTTGAACGGCCGCTTTTTCCAAAGCTTTTGGTCGCCGCATGACACCGTTATTTTATCACGAAAAAAGGAGCGGACCTAAAAAAACGGACGAAGATCAGCGGATAAAGGCCTTATCCGCCGTATCCAGGTAGATGCGATAATCCTCTAGCCCGAAGGCGCAAAAAATGACCTTTTCGAGGGAGAGGTTCACGGTCAGGAACGCCTTTGCCGTGCGCAGTGCGATGACCGCTGCCCGTTCGATGGGATAACCATAGACGCCGGTGGAGATCGAAGGGAAGGCGATCGTCTTCAGGCCGTGTTCCGCCGCGAGGGCCAGGCTGTTGCGATAGCAGTCCGCGAGGAGTTCCGGCTCGCCTCTCGTTCCGCCGTGCCAGACCGGGCCGACGGTGTGGATGACGTGCTTGGCCGGAAGACGGTATCCGCCCGAGATTTTGGCCTGGCCAGTCTCGCACCCTCCAAGGGTCCGCGTTTCCGCGAGAAGCTGGGGACCGGCGGCGCGGTGGATGGCGCCGTCGACGCCTCCTCCTCCCAAGAGGCTTTTATTGGCCGCGTTGACGATGGCGTCCACAGCGAGCCGCGTGATATCGCCCTCGACAATTTCAACGCGCCCGCCCATATATTCAGGCATTCTTACTCATCAAGCGGCTTCTCCGCGCGAATGGCGAATCGGAGGCCGCGGCGCTCAATCCTTGGGGTCAGATCTCCAATTCCTTGAGTTTCTCTTCCGGTACGATGCCGTCGCTCGTCCAGCCCTGGTGGGCGTAATAGGCGTCGAGGATCTCGCCGTAGTATTTGACGTCGACGGCCCGGCCCTTGTGCGCGCCGGCCGTCATGGGCACCGTCAGTTTGGGCGGGACGTAGGAGTCATAAGCCCGCGTCCGCCCCTGCTTGTTGTTGATGTGCCGCTCGAGGTTGTAGATCCTCCGGCCGCATGCCTTCATCGATTCGGGCGTGTACTCGAATCCCGTCAGGGCGTGATAGAGAGAGAGGAAGAGCTCCGAAGTGTTGTCCTCGGTGAAGAAGTCGCAGAGGCCTTTGGAGTCGACCAGGGCTTTGCCGACCTGCCCGCCGCCGACATAGGCGGCCAGGTTCCCGGCCCCCTCGAGGCCCCCTTCCTCGGCCTGGATCGTCCAGGCGTAGGTGTGGTCGCCGCGGCCGCGGTTCGACGTTCCGTAGGCCGTGTGCATCCCGGGGAAGGCCTTGGGCTCGATGCCGGCGTAGCCCAGCCCGCCGTAGGCTGTCGTGACGCAGCGGGCGATGTCCCTGGGATCGAGGCCCGGATTCGCGGCCGCGACCTCGGCGATGACGCCGTCGGCGTGCCGGCCGAAGATGCGGCCCAAATCGTCCGACCCGTAAGCGATAGCCTTCAATAACCGGATCATGTCCGGCGCGCTGCCGAACTTGGGCGCGCCGGCGAATTTCTTCAGGAACCCTTTTTCCTCGAGGTCCATGGCTCCGGCCATAACGCTGCCGAGCGTCATCGTGTCGATGCCCCATTCGTTGCAGAGATAGTTGATGTGGAAGATCGCGTCGCGGTCGGTGATGCAGCAGTTGATCCAGAGAGCGACGGTCTCGAACTCGGGCCGGACGCCTTCGCCGGCATAGGGGCTGCTCCCGACCTTAGCCGAGCGCGTGCACATGATGTAGCGGCAGCGGTTGCAGACGTTGTGCCTGCCCGAGATGGCGAGGAATGCGTCGGTGCCGACCTTGGCCTGGTCTTCCGGAGGGAACCAGCCCTCGTCGAAATTGTGCCAGGGCAGGTAACCGCCCTGCTTGCCCAGGTATTTGCCGTTGAAGGCCCGGTCGAGCCACCAGGTCGTTCCGGTCGTCGGCCGGAAGGAGGCCGTCCACTTGGGGTCGCCGACATGGGCCTTGACCTGGGCGTCGATCTCCCTGGCCAGCCTGGCGAATTCGTCGGCGTTGAAATACGTCGTCGCCCGGCGGCCGTAGGCCGTGATCGCAACGAGGTTCTTCGAGCCGAAGACGGCTCCGGCGCCGCCCCGGCCGAAGTTCCGGTGATGATCGCCCGTCAAGCAGGCGAAGGCAACCCCGTTCCAGCCGGCCGGGCCCAGGCACATCGTCGAAGAGCCCGGATATTTTTGAGTCAAATAATCGGTGACGGCCGAAGCGGTCCGGACGACCCTCCGGCCGTTCACGGTTTCGAAGAGCTCGTCCTCAGCGTCGAGGACCTCGACCTTGCCTTCGACGACCAGGATGCGGACGGGCTTTGGGGCGCGCCCGTCGATGATCAGGTGGTCGAGGCCGGCCCGCTTGAGCATGTTCGGAAAGAGGCCCCCGGCGCTCGAATGGGTGATCAAGCCGTAGACGGGCCGGTGATTCGGAACCCAGGACGCAGGCTGCGGCGAGCGGGTCATCGGGCTGATGAACGAACACGACCCCCGGCCGGCCGTTGGCACCGCCGTGTCGTTCAGGGCGGCGCTGCCGACGACGATCCGGTTGGCGGGCGAGAGGGGATCCGTGAGCGGGCCGATTTTTTTTAGATGTTCGTGGATGAGCCGCGCCTGAACGCCGCGGCCGCCGATGTAGTCGCGGCAGACCGCGGGATCGGCGGTCTCGACCCGAACGCTGCGGTCCGTCAGGTCGATGCGGGCCCAAACGCCTTTGTAGCCGAACATAGTGTTTGCCGAGTCGGGCATGGGTTCTCCTTACCAGACCGTTTTGAGCGATTCCTCCCAGCCTTCAGGCCTCAAATGGCGGAGGAAGTATTCCAACGTCAGCTTGGCCAGGTGCTGGGCGCTGTAGCCTGTGATGCCGTGCCGGTGCTCCGGATAGTACATCATGTCGAAGCTCTTGCCCTCTTTTTGAAGGGCGTCGATGAGATGGATCGAGTTGCCCGGATGGACGTTGTTGTCGATCGTGCCGTGGGCGATGAGGAGCCGTCCCTTGAGGTTCTTGGCGTAGGTCAAGGCCGAGCCCTTCTCGTAGCCGTCCTTGTTGGCCTCCGGCGTCCGCATATAGCGCTCGGTGTAGATCGTATCGTAGCTCCGCCAGTCGGTGACCGAAGAGCGGGCGACGCCGGCCGTATAGACGTCGGGATAGCGGAGAATGGACATGCAGGTCATGTAGCCGCCGTAGGAACCTCCCGTGATCCCGACCCGGGCGCCGTCGACATAGGGCCGCTCGCGGAGCTGTTTGACGGCGGCGGCCTGGTCATCCACGTCGACCTGGCCGAACTTGAGGTAGGTTTCGGTCAGGTGCTTTTTGCCGCGTCGCGTCGTGCCCCGGCCGTCGAGCTCCCAGACGAGGTAGCCGAGCTGGGCGAGCTGGGCCTTGGGGCCGGCCGTCTGGAAGGAGTTGCTGTTGCGGTGCGAAGGGCCGCCGTAGACCTGGACGTAGAGCGGGTACTTTTTTGCGGGGTCGAAATCAGCCGGCTTGAAGAGGACGCCGTAGACATCGGTCCGGCCGTCGGCCGCCTTCAGGATTACGAATTCCGGATCCTGGAGACCGAGCTCCTTGACTTTGTCGATGTTCGACGAGGCCAGGTTCCGGATTTCCTTGCCGTCCGATTGGAAGAGCCTTGTCGACGGAGGGACCTTCAGCGAGGAGTGCGTGTCGAGGAAGTATTTCCCGGCGGGGTCGATGGAGACGCCGTGTGTCCCCGGCTCTTTCGTCAGGCGGGCGAGCTTGCCCCCGTCGAGCTTGACCCGGCCGAAATGGGTGTCCATGCCGACGTTGTCGGCGATTGTGAAATAGACCCACTTGTCCTTTTCGTCGATGACGGCGATCGAGCTCGCCTCCCACGCTCCGACGGTCAGGGGGTTGAGGAGCTTTCCGCCGAGGTCGTAGAGGTAGAGGTGCTTCCATCCGGTCCGCTCCGAGCTCCATGTGAACCGCTTGTTGTCGGAGAGGAGCCTGAGATCGTTGTGGAGGTTGATGAAGCAGGGCTCTTCCTCGACCAGGAGAGTCCTGACGCCCCCGGTGACCGGGTCGGCTCCCATGAGCTCGAGCTTGTTCTGGAAGCGGTTGAGGCGCTGGAAGAAAAGCTCTTGGGAATCGTTGCGCCAGACGACGCGCGTGAGGTAGACGTCGGGGGAGCTTTCCGTTCGGACTTCGACGTTCTTGCGGGTGGGGAGGTCGATCACGAACAGCTTGACGTTCGGATTGGCCTGGCCGGCCTTCGGATACCGTTCGAGCTCCAGGATCGTTTCGAAGGCGGGCTTTCGCTCCGGCGTCAGCTCGTGGATGAGCGGGAAGCCGTAAACGGCGCGCTCGTCGAACTGAAGGAAGGCGAGCTTCTGGCCGTCGGGAGACCACCAGAACGCTTCCCTCTGGCTCAGCTCCTCCGGATAGACCCAGTCGGTCTTGCCGTTCATCAGCTCTTCCGAGCCGCCGAAGGTCAGGGGCTCTTCCTTTCCCGACGCCACGTCGAACATCCGCAGGTCATAGCCTTTGACGTAGATGTATTTCATGAAGTCGGGGGAGAAGCCCTGCGCCCCGGCGCCCATGCCCGGGCCGCCGAACCGGCCGGCCATCGCCGGAGGAGGGCCCCCTACGGGAGGCCGGCCCGCGGAGGGAGGCGCTTGGCCGGCGGGCCAAGCCAGCTTGCGCATAGTTTTGTCCTTGAAAAAGTAGACATATTCCTGGCTGTCGGCCGCGAAGCGAAGTCCGGCGTTGCCGGGAAGATAGGTGAAGGCTTGAAAGGGCAGACCAGGAGCGGTTTTTCCCGAGGCTTGGGCGTATGCGGCGATGATGGCCGCCTCGGTCGCCACGTCGAACAGCTTCGTCTTCTTCTGGGTGATCGGATCGACTTTATAAAACACCGTGCTCTTCGTCGCCGGTTCGACTTCGGTCTCCAGCCAGCCCATCCCGTCGGGCAGCCAGGTGACGCGCTGAACGCCCGTCGTCTTGACGAGCTCGAGCTTGGCCCAATCGTCGTAGAGCTTCTTGCCGCGGAGCTGAGGGCCCGCGGCGGCGGGCACCGCGAGTCCCAAACAAACGGAAACGACGAGGATGTCTAGGAATAAGCGCTTCATAACGCCCTCCGATACCATCCACTATACCCAAAACGCGCCAGGTTTGACAACGCTTTTTCCCTCTGTTATAAGCAGGGCGAACCGCAGGAGGTGAACGTGTCCTATATCCAGGAGTCCCATCAGAACCTGCCCCGCGTCCTGGGCCCGGTCAGCATTACGGGCATCGTCGTCGGGACGATGATCGGCTCGGGGATCTTCATCGTTCCGTCGGCCATGGCCGCCGGGCTGCGCCATCCGCTCCTCATGCTCTCCGTCTGGGTCGTCGGCGGCGTGCTGAGCTTTTTCGGGGCGCTGTCCATGTCCGAGCTCGGCGCCGCGTATCCTCAGGCCGGAGGCATGTATGTGTATCTGCGCGAGGCTTACGGCCACCTCGTGGCATTCCTTTTCGGCTGGACGCTCTTTCTCGTCATAGATGCGGGGAGCATGGCCACCCTGGCCGTCGCGTTTTCGTCGAAGTACCTCCCCCAGTTCGTCCGCTTGTCCCCGGCGGAGACGAAGATCGTCGCCATCCTGCTCATCTTCGCCCTGGCCGTCGTCAATTTCCTCGGCGTGAAGTGGGGCGCCCTGGTCCAAAACCTGTTCACGGTCATCAAGCTGGCGGCGCTCATCTTCCTGATCGTCGTTGTGTTCGCCTTTGCGAAAGGCAACGCGTCCAATTTCGTGACCCCCGCCCCGGGCGCCGCCGCGGGCAACATCGCCGGAGCGTTCGGCATCGCGATGGTCGCCGCGCTGTGGGCCTTCAAGGGCTGGGAAGTGGCGACGTTCAGCGCCGGCGAGACCAGGAATCCCCAGAAAAATCTGCCTTTGGGAATTTTCGTCGGTACGCTCCTGGTCATCGCTCTCTATATCGGGGCGAACCTGGCCTATCTCTATGCCTTTCCGGTCGAGGCCGTGGCCGCGTCCAGTCGGATCGCCAGCGACGCCATGAATTTCGCCATCGGGCCGCTGGGCGCGACGTTCATCGCCGTCGCCATCCTCTTCTCGATCACCGGGGCCTGCAACGGCCACCTCCTGACCGGCCCCCGGGTCTATTTCGCCATGGCCCGCGACGGCGTCTTCTTCAAAAACGTGGCCCGGCTCCATCACCGCTTCCTCACCCCCTATTTCGCCATCCTGGCCGTCAGCCTCTGGGCTTCGATCCTGTGCGTCTCGGGCACGTTCGAGCAGTTGTTCACCTACGTCGTCTTCGGCCTGTGGATCTTTTTCGGGCTGACCGTCGGAGCCGTGATGATCCTGCGCAGGAAGCGGCCCGACCTGCCCAGGCCGTATAAGACGTGGGGCTATCCGGTGACGCCCGTACTGTTCATCGCGGCCGCGCTGTACATCTCCATTAACTCGCTGATCAACACGTTCTGGAATTCCTTCATCGGCCTGGCGATCATCCTCCTAGGGATCCCCGCCTACTTCTACTGGAGAAGCCGGTCGAAGGCGGACGGGACGGCGGCCTAAGACATCCCGGATCGAGCGTAAAAAAAAAGGCCGGACGGATGTCCGGCCCTCATGTCGTTGTCTGCGTTCGAGCTCTTAAAATCCGAATTTCACGCCCAACCGGCCGGCCGCCCCGTTCAGATTCAGGTCGTAGGTCTGCTCCTGGGCGAGCTGCCGTTGTCGCCTGGCCTGGTCTATGAACGCGCCGAACATGTGCCCCCAGCCCGTCCGCGACTGGCCGTCGGCCCACTCTCCCAGCAGGTCGAGCCAAGGGTTTTCGGGAAGGGCGGGGTGCTTCAAACCGCGGAACTCGACGAAACGGTATCCGCCTTCGGCAAACACGCGCAGGCTGTCGGCGAGCCGGTATTCGATCCCGAGTCCCGCTTGTCCGCCTGCAGCCCGTTTGCGCTGGAACAATGTCCCCTCGCGGAACGAGCCGAAATGATAGCTCGCGCCGGCGGCGGCGTAGACGCCCCATTTGCGGCCGACGGGGAGGAGATAGTAGAGATTCAAGGTTACGGGAACGATGCGGAAGGCGGCGCCGTTATCGGTCGGGCGGGAATCCATTCCCTGCCAGCCGCCCATCATGTCGTCCTGCCGGCCGCGCTCATTCTGATCCCCGTACCGGCCACGGTGACGAAGATTATTCATGTAGCCGACCCCCAGGCCCAGGCGAAGCCGCGGGGTCAGGGCGGCCTGGAACTCGGCGCCCAGGTTGAGCAGGCCGTGATGCGATTCGGACGAAGCGAAGCCGCCACCGAGGGAAAGCGAAAAGCGCTGATTTTCGGGGGGAATGCCCGCCCGCCGGCCCTGGGCTTGGAGCGCGGCGGCGGTTCCGAGAACGAGGAGTGCGGCGAACGCGATTCCGAAGAGGTATATGGGCCTTCGTTTGTTCATGGCTGCGATATTCTCCTTTTCTTTAATTATATAAAACTTATCGAAATTGTCAAAATAGAATCGGCGGACCGCGCCGGCCCGTTTCGCGACACGGACTTGTCCGCCTTCGACATCATTTAGACAAGCGGAGCAGGGAAACCTTTGCGGACGGAATTCCGGCCGGTGCTCGTATTTGTTTTTTAGGGCCGCTGTTGGTACAATTTTCCCCATACGGAGGGCTACCATGACGACCATGATCAGACGGGATTTTGTAAAGACGATCCTGGCGGGGATTCCGTTGATGGCGCTGGATTGGGATTCGTTCCCCGTAAAGAGAGCGGGGCAGGCCGCCGGCGCGGCCTGGGACGCAATCATCATCGGCTCCGGACTGGGCGGTTTGAGCGCGGCCGCGGCGTTCGCCCGGCAGGGCTTCAAAGCCCTGGTTTTGGAGCAACATACGGCTCCCGGAGGCTACGCCACGACGTTCAAGCGGCCGGGCGGATTCGTCTTCGACGTCTCCCTGCACTCGACGACGGTCGGGGAGAGGAACGGCATCCATAATCTGATCCCCGGCTTCCCCGAGATCGCCGACGTCGAATTCGTCCCGCACAAGACGCTCTATCGGGTCATCTACCCGGACGACGATATCCGCGTCCCGGCCCGGGATGTTCCTGGCTATATCAAGATGCTGACCGACCGCTTCCCCTCCGAAAAAGAAGGGATTGCCGGCTTGTTCGAAGACATGAGAAATCTCGGAGCCGAACTGGCCAAGCTCTCCCAAGCCCAAGGGCAGCCGGATCTGAGCACGTTTCCGAAGACGTATCCCGCCGTCTTCAAATGCTTCGGCAAGACATGGGGCGCGTTGATGGACACGCGGATCAAGGACCCGAAGCTGAAGGCGGTCGTCTCCTCCCTGTGGGGCTATTACGGCCTTCCGCCGTCGAAGCTTTCCAGCTTCTACTACGCGGTGCCCACGTTCGGCTATCTCGATCTGGGCGGGTATTATCCGGTCGGGAAGTCCCAGAAGATCAGCGATGCCTTCGTCAAATTCATCCGGGAGCGGGGCGGCGAGGTCAAGCTCGGTGCGAAAGTCGGCAAGATCCTCACCCGGAACGGAGCCGCGACGGGCGTCAGGACCGTGGATGGGACGGAATATGCGAGCAGGGTCATCGTGTCCAACGCCGACGCGTTCGGCACCTTCCGCGGCATGCTCGACGAACCGGACCTCCTCAAGGAGTATTTGGCCCGCCTGGACAAGTTCAGCGTCAGCCTGTCGTCCTTCCAGGTTTTCCTGGGTTTGAAGAAAGACCTCGTTCGGGACGTCGGCGTCAAGGAATCGGAGATCTTCATCGAGACGGAGTATGATCCCGAGGCGAGCTACAAAGCCTACTTGGAGGGCGATGTCGAACGCGCCGGCCTGGGCGTGACTCTTTACGACAATCTCTACAAAGAATATTCTCCGGGCGGGAAGAACACGATCAATATCATGCTCCTCCATGGCTATGAGCCGTGGAAGAAGTTCGAGGCGGATTATTTCAAAGGGAACAAGACGGCGTACAAAGCGGAGAAAGAACGGCTGGCCCGGATCCTGATCGAAAGGGTCGAAAAGACGCTCCTGCCTGGATTGTCGAAGGCCGTCGAGGTCATGGAGGTCGGAACGCCCCTGACGAACGTGCGCTACACCGGGAATTATCGGGGGGCGATCTACGGCTGGGACCAGACGGTCGACAATTCGACGCCCCGCCGGCTGGGCCATGCCACGCCCATCAGGAACCTCTATCTCTCAGGGGCCTGGACGAGCCCCGGCCACGGCTACGGCGCGGTCGTCGGCAGCGGCCCCGAGTGCTTCGCCGAGATCATGCGAAGCTGGAAGACTTAACCGCTCAGATCTATCGATCAGGACGAGATCGGTTTACCGTTTCTAGAGGTAAGCCGCATCGTCCCCAGGCTTCTGGACGGCCACGAAGATGGCTCCGCTACCGGATAACGAGATTCATCCTTAATCCTAAGCCTTCTTCGATGATCCTGAACAGCGTTGACACCTGGATATCGATCTTGCCGTTTTCGACGCGGGAGATATACGTCTTTTTTGTGCCCGCTTTTTCCGCCAACTGATCCTGCGTCATATGGGCTGCGCGCCGGGCTTCTTTCAACATCTCGCCGATGATGAACGCCTTGGAATTCATCTCGAATCTATCTCGACTACTAGATCCTGATTTGCCGTATCGTTCATTCAAATGTTCTTCAAACGTCTTGATTCTCATCTTTTGGGCCATCGGAAGTGTCTTCCTTTTCATTTCTCCAAGAGGTATCGTTGGCGTAAATTTTCAGCCAATACGAGTTCATTTTTCGGGGTTTTTCGCGATTTTTTCTGAAACGCGTTGAGCAGGACGATCATGTTATTCTCATCAAAGAGACAGAATATTCGAATTGAGCTTCCGCCTTCCGTGATTCTTATTTCGTAAATCCCTTCCGAGCCTTCCATTTTCTTGATGAATTTTGCAGGGATCCGCTCCAATTCCGCGATCAATTTCAAAATGTAATCGCATTTAAGCTTGGCGCTGGCTTCCCATTGCCGATAGGCCTTCTCGAAATAATCTCCGAAAAAAACGATCTTTCTAACCGCCATAGGATGTTACCATATTTGTTAACTGTGATCAAGCACGTCGAATTTAAGATACATGGGAAAAAACGGACGGGATGTCGGGCTTTTCTCAAAAGGATGGATTCTTCTCAGCTTAAAACACGACACGAAACCGATTTGATCAAAGTCCGGCTCCGCGCGAGCGTTTCGAATCAGCCGAAACGGGCCTTGGGGCCGTGGGAAAAGGTCATCATTGTCCCCGGTGACCCCCGGATCTTCCGGCTGAGAAATCCGCCCGGCTTGAAGTCAGGGGGCATCCAGTCGATGACGGACCCGCCGCTTTCGAAGAAATAGGGGCTGACCAGCATGTTCATACCCCCGTCCCGCACGACTCGGAACTCGCTGACGACAAAGGTCTTCTCCTCGTGGAGGTCGTACATCGTTTCGTCGAGCCCCGGTATCGGCTCGAACGGATAGAGCCTTTCGAGAAGGGCCTTTTTGTCCTCGTCCGGGATGAGGTATTCTTCGACCCATCCCCCTCTGGCCAGGACCTTTTGGGACTTGTACGGCAGCCTCGGATCGGCCAGCCAGGCGTTCTTGCTCATTTCGTTCTCCCTTCGTTCGTGCCGCTTTAGCGCTACATAGAGAGGGACGCGCACAGCGGCCCTTTTTCTCACGCGGCCGGCTTTTTTCCAAGCGGGCGCTTCGCCGTCGGGAGGCGTTTAAGATTTGGCATTCCGATGGCCCTAAGATAAAATAATGAAGATTCCATGGACCAAGAGATGAACGCCGCCCCTGCCCTCCGCTCTCGCTTGAGCGCATGGGCGTCTTCCTCGCAAAAAGGCCGGGGTCCGTCTTCCCTTGCCCTCGAAGTATTGGCGGCTCTCGAGGCTTTTACCGCGCTTCCGGTCGGAAGCGGGGAGGAGCGGGCGACGGCGTTCGAGGCGCTCGATGCGACCGGCCGCCATGAGTTCCTCTCCGCTCTCGGAGATGCGGACCTCCTCGAGCGGTGGGCCGAAGCGGTCTTTCGTCTGATCCGAACGACGGAGTTCAGCCTCTTGGATCTATTCCGCCTGCGGCTGAGCGCCCATCCGGAGCGAACACTGTTCCAGGATATGTCCTCTCCGGTCCCTCTCCAATGGACGTACGAGCAGATCGACCGCCGGACGCGATCGATCGCCGCGGCCTTTTATGCGCTCGCCGCCGACCGCGCCGCCGGGCCGCGCGTCGCGATCTTTGCCGAAAATTCGGTCGAGAGCGCCGCCGCGGACCTGGCCTGCCTGTTCTACGACATCCTCGACACCCCCCTCAACACGCACTTCGACGCCGACGTTTTGGTTTGGATTTTCGACCGGCTTTCGATCGACATCGCCGTCGCCGACGCCCTGGAGCGCGTCGACATCCTGGAGCGGGTGCGGGCCCGGACGGCCCGGCCGTTCAAGATCATGACCCTCGACCCGGCCGCGGCTCCGGAGAGCGATTCGACCCTTTTCCTGGCGGATGTGTACAGCCGGATGTCGAGCGCCGAGGTGGAGCGCCTTCTCGACGAGAGGCGCAGGCGGCCCGGCAACGAGGTCGCCACGGTCATGTTCACTTCGGGCAGCACCGGGCAGCCCAAGGGCGTGAGCTTTTCGATCTATCAGCTCGTCGCCAAGCGCTTCGCCCGGGCGGCGGCTCTGCCCGAAGTCGGCGATGATGAAGTCTTCCTGAGCTTCCTCCCTCTCTACCACACGTTCGGCCGATACCTCGAAATGCTCGGGGCCGTCTACTGGGGCGGGACCTATGTCTTTCCCGGCAATCCCTCGGTCGACACCCTGATGTCCCTCCTCCCTAAGGTCAACCCGACGGGCTTCATCAGCGTCCCCATCCGCTGGGCCCAGCTTCACGAGCGCTGTCTCGAACGGATCGATGCCGCCGGTCCGGGCGCCGATCCGGAAGCCGTCATGCGGAGCGTCGTCGGGAAAAGGCTCCGCTGGGGACTGTCCGCCGCCGGATACCTCGACCCGAAGGTGTTCCACTTTTTCGAGCGCTGCGGCGTCGCCCTATCGAGCGGATTCGGGATGACCGAAGGAACGGGCGGCATCACCATGACGCCGCCCGGGGGCTACGTCGACAACACGCAGGGCCGGCCGCTGCCCGGCATGCGCGTCCGGCTGAACGAAAAGGGCGAGCTCGAGATCAGCGGGCACTATGTCGCCCGGTACCTCGAGGACGCCGGGCCCGGAGATCTCATCCCTTACCCCGAAAGCCCAGAGAAGGACGTCTGGCTGGGCACCGGCGACGTCTTCCGGAAGCTCGACAACGGCTATTTCCAGATCGTCGACCGGATCAAGGACATCTACAAGAACAACCGCGGGCAGACGATCGCCCCTCTCAAGGTCGAGAGCAAGTTCATCGGAGTTCCCGGCATCCTGCGGACGTTTCTCGTCGGGGACGGCCGGCCGCACAACGTCCTGTTCATCGTCCCCGACCGCAGCGACCCGGTCCTCGGCGCCGGACTCGCCGCGGAGAACGAGCGCGAGTATTACCGCCGGATCGTGACGGCGGCCAATGCCGGCCTGCCGACGTACGAGCGCGTCGTCAATTTCGCCCTCCTCGACCGGGATTTCGACCGGGAGCGGGGAGAGGTCACGGCCAAGGGCTCGTTCAACCGCAAGGCCGTCGAGCGGAATTTCGAGCTCCTGATCGAGTCCCTCTATCGCCTCAATCATGTCGACATGGTCTCGGGCGAACTCAGCGTCCGGATCCCGCTCTGGTTCTACCGCGATCTTGGCATTCTCGAAGACGACATCCTGTTCCGAGAGGACGGCCTGCACGACCTGAACAGACGGTTGATCCTGCCCTTGCGGAAGGGCGGCGAACCCGGAACGGTCAGAGTCGGCGATCTCGAATATCCCGTGACGGCCGGGATTCTCGACCTCGGGCTCTTCACCCGCCAGCCCCGCCTGTGGATCGGTAATCCGAGCCTCGTCCGTTTCGCCCCTTGCAAGGACGGCTGGGACGTTCCGCTCGAGGGCGTTTCGGACAGGATTGTCCTTCCGGCCGCCGGAGGCGAAGCCAAGCCGGACTGGAGCGGCGAGCCCGCCCGCATCGCGGACGGCCACGTCCGGACCATCCACCGGCTCGTCGCGCGGGCGTTCTTTGCGGAGGGAGAGACGGCCGCGGCGGCCTTGGAAGAGATCGAAAAGATCTTCGGCGAGCCCCAGCTTCGAACATCCTCCGTCCTCCGCGGCCGTCTCGAAGCGCTCTCGCGGCATCTCGAGGAGAGCGTTCGCTGCGCCGCCTATCGCATCCTCCTTCTAGACGAACCCAATCCCGAGTACAGCCGGGCTCTTTCGGCCTTCGTCCAGTCGGGACTCTCCTTCCTCAACGAGGGGTCGGTCGAGATCATCGCCTCCTCGCGGCTCGGCCAAGGCCGCTTCGACGCCCTCCGCCAGAGGCTGCTCGCCTACCGGGAGCAGATGGCATGGCCGGCGAACGCCGTCTCGAGACTCCAGTTCGAGCGGATCTTCCGCCTCCTGACGAATTTCTGCCGCTACCATCCCGAATACTACGGCAGTGTCCGGGCGGAGCTGGCCGGTTGGGCTCTCCATCGATCCGACCCGCAGCTGGCCAGGAAAGCGGAAGCCTTCCTTGGAGATCTGGAGAAGGAGCCCGGGGGCGCACGAGTCGAAGGCGGACCCGGGGCTTCGGAGGAGACCTGGTCCGAGCGTTTGGTCTTCGACGAAGAGATCGAGCCGGACGAAGCGGAGGCCATCGGACGGATTTTGCGGTCGAACGATTTCCTCAAATGGTCGCTGGCACTCGCTTGCGACGTCGAAAAATTCAGCCTCGAGGACGTGCCGCGGGGCGGGATCTGGGTGTCGAAGTTGGGCGGGATCCACGGCCGCCGTTCCTACCGCGTCGCTGTAGCGGTTGGCGGAGGAAATCCGCGCGACCTAAAGCTCGTCCTCGACGAGCGCGGCGAGATCGCTCTCCCCGAAACTCGTCTGTGGCGATTGACGATCGCCAGTTTCCCATACGGGCAGCGCGTGCTCTCCCCCCTGGGCTGGTACCTGCCCGAGAGCGGCGTCCTGTCCGTGCAATACCCCGGGGGGCTCGACCTTTGGGAGAAAATCCGGGAGTTCGCTTCGCTCCGCGGCGAGGACGGGCTCACTCAGGTCCCGACCGTCTGGCGCCGCCTGTTCATCGAAGCCCTGTCGGTTTTTTTCCGGGCCTGGCACTATTCGTCGCGCCGGATCGTCCCGGGAATCGTCTCTCCGTCCAACGTCGTCGTCCCGGAGCTCGATTATTTGGAGGAGCCGATCCTCTTGTCCTTGGTCGGCTGGAAGCCATACGTGAACACGCTCTCTCTCGTCCGGCCGATGATGGTCAATTTCTATCTCAAGACGGCCGCCCATTACCCGTGGACGAGGGGCGTGCTCGATGTCGAATGGATTTTCGACGCTTGCGTCGAAGCTCTGGGCCTGTCGGACGCCAGGACGTTCCTCGA